>Ga0335082_10007496_pt1 | contig 11846 bp, 11 predicted proteins | sample Lox_Sample_41_FD_206718 | JGI IMG/M metagenome (GOLD analysis project Ga0335082, IMG submission 206718) | Soil microbial communities from Loxahatchee National Wildlife Refuge, Florida, United States - Lox_Sample_4.1 | ecosystem: Environmental > Terrestrial > Soil > Wetlands | place: USA...
CGGGCCGCCTTGCCACCTTTCTCTCTCCCGGGATAGCATGAATAGTTTGCACATCGCACCGGGAGGCGTTTGTCATCATGGCTACCGATACTGTCGGCGTCGCCGCAGGCTCTGACCGCAAGACCAGCCCCAAGGTCTACAAGAACTTCATCAACGGCGAGTGGGTCGAGGCCTCGACCGGAGAGACCTTCGAGAACATCAATCCCGCCGACACCCGCGAGGTGGTCGGCATCTTCCAGAAATCCGGCGCCAAGGACGTGGAAGCCGCCGTCGAAGCCGCCAAGGCCGCCTTCAAGAAGTGGCGCCTGGTGCCCGCGCCCCGCCGCGCCGAGATCCTGTACGCGGCCTCGCGCGTGCTCGAACAGCGCAAGGAACAGTTCGCGCGCGACATGACCCGCGAGATGGGCAAGATCATCAAGGAGACCCGCGGCGACGTGCAGGAAGCCATCGACACCGGCTACTACATGGCCGGCGAAGGACGACGCATGTTCGGCCCGACCGTGCCGTCGGAGCTGCCCAACAAGTTCGCCATGGCCATCCGGCAGCCGGTGGGCGTCTGCGCCATGATCACGCCGTGGAACTTCCCCATGGCCATCCCGTCGTGGAAGCTCTTCCCCGCCATCGTGGCCGGCAATTGCTGCATCATCAAGCCGGCGCAGGACACGCCGCTCTCGGTGTTCAACTTCGTTTCGGCGCTGACCGATGCCGGTGTGCCCGCGGGCGTGGTCAACATCGTGAGCGGCTTCGGCTCGAAGATCGGCAACCCGATGACGGAGCACCCGGACATCCGCGCCGTCTCCCTCACCGGCTCGACCGACGTAGGCCGCATCGTCGGCACCTCCTGCGCCAAGAGCTTCAAGCACTGCTCGCTGGAGCTCGGCGGCAAGAACCCGATGATCGTGCTGGACGATGCAAATCTCGACCTGGCGCTCGACGGCGGCCTGTGGGGCGCCTTCGGCACCACCGGACAACGCTGCACCGCCACCAGCCGCATCATCGTGCAGAAGGGCATCTACAAGCAGTTCGTCGAGAAGTACGTAGAGCGCGCCAGGAAGCTGAAGGTCGGCAACGGCCTCGACGAGTCGGTGGACATGGGCCCGGCGGTCAACAAGGCGCAGATGGAGACCGACCTCAGCTACATCGAGATCGGCAAGAACGAAGGCGCCAAGCTGCTGTGCGGCGGACATCGCCTGGAGTCGGGCGACCACAAGTACGGCTGGTTCCTGGAGCCGACTGTGTTCGGCGACGTGAACCGCAAGATGCGCATCGCGCAGGAGGAGATCTTCGGCCCCGTGGTCTCGATCATCCCCTGCAACGACCTGGACGACGCCATCGACATCGCCAACGACATCGAGTACGGGCTGTCGTCGGCCATCTACACGAAGAACGTCAACAACGCCTTCAAGGCGATGCGCGACCTGTACGCCGGCATCACCTACATCAACGCACCGACCATCGGGGCGGAAGTCCACCTGCCCTTCGGCGGGACCAAGGCCACTGGCAACGGGCACCGCGAGGGCGGCATCGGCGCCATCGACTTCTACACCGAATGGAAGTCGGTGTACGTGGACTACAGCGACAAGCTGCAGAAGGCGCAGATCGACCGGCCGGAATAGCCAGGAGTCAGAAGTCAGGAGTCAGGGGTCAGCCGTCGGGTGCGCCTGACGGCTTTCTTGCTCTTGGGTGGAAGCCCCGGCCTCTAGGCCGGGGTATACAGGATCGAACAGAAGCGGCTTCAAACCCCCGCCAGAAGGCGTGGGTTTCCACCGAGGATCACGCGAACGGATTCTCGTCCGCCGATGGCCCATAGATGCTGGGCACGGGCACGTTGTTCAGCCGCAAATAGACCGTGAACTGCCCGCGGTGATGGATGAGATGGTTCAGGAAGAAGGTGCGCAGCACCCCCGCTCGGGGCACGCTGAAAAAGGTCTGGCTGCCGTTCCTCAGCGACCACGGCTTCATGAGGTACTCATCGCTGGCGCCGGCGATGGCTTTGCGCGCCTCGGCCACGCCTTTATCGAATGCCGCCAGCACCTCGGCGCGATTGTTGAGCTTGGGCGACTTGGGCCGGGTCGCCATGTCGAGCGAGTCCCCGGTCATTGCGAACTGCACCAGGCTGGTCAGCGTGGCCAGGTGTCCGGCCAGCGCTCCCAGGGTGCTGGACTTGTCGTGCGGCTTCCAGTCAAACTTGTCGTCGGGAACGCGCTCCAGAGCTTTGCGCGTGTAGGCCATCTCCTGATCGAACTCCGGTAAGAGTGCCTGAGCGATCGCCATAATCCCTCCTTGCTGATTTGCGCAAATAAGAGTCGCTTTCCTGCCGATCCGATACATTTTCTTTCACCGCCGAGATCGCAGAGTTCGCAGAGAAAGAACTGCCTACCACGGATCGATACAGATGACACGGATCTCATTCCTGCATCCGTGTCATCCGTGAGAATCCATGGTAGTCCTTTCCCTCTCTGCGAACTCTGCGTTCTCTGCGGTTAGATTTCTTGGGCTTCGCCTGTACAATCGTTCGTACTTGCGAGGCACGCATGGCCACTGCTTCCGTCCACGAGATCATCGCCGCCCTGCGCATGGAGAACGTGCGCTACGCCATCCGCGACCTGGCCGTGCTGGCCGATGAGGTCGCCCGCCAGGGTCATAAGATCCTGCCGCTGAACATCGGCGATCCGCTGAAATTCGATTTCGCCACGCCGCCGCACATGATCGCCGCGGTCGAGAAGGCGATGCGCGACGGGCACAACGGCTACGCGCCCTCGCTGGGCGTGGACGAAGCGCTGGTCTCCATCCGCGCCGACGCCGAACGCCACGGCTTCAGGAACATCCAGAGCGTGTTCGTCACCGCCGGCGTCAGCGAGGCGGTGGAGATGTGCCTGACCGCCCTCATCAATCCGGGCGAGGACGTGCTCGCGCCCAGCCCGGAGTACCCGCTCTACTCTGCCGTTCTCGCCAAGCTCGATTCGCCGCCCAATCCTTACTTCCTCGACGAAGACAACGGCTGGGAGCCGGACGTCGAGGAGATGGCGCGCAAGGTCAGCAAGCGCACCCGCGCCATCGTGGTCATCAATCCCAACAATCCGACGGGGGCGGTGTACACGCGCAAGAAGCTGGAGGCCATCGCCGAGCTGGCGCGGCGGCACAACCTGGTGATCCTGGCCGACGAGATCTACGACAAGCTGATCCTCGAGGATGATTGCAAGCACATCTCGGTGGCTACCGTCGCACCTGACCTGCCCGTCATCACCTTCAGCGGACTGTCGAAGCCCTACCTGGCGCCGGGCTGGCGCGTGGGCTGGGGCATCGTCACCGGCGACGCGACCCAGATGAAGCCCTACGTCGAGGCCATCCACAAGCTGCTGCGGGCGCGGTTGTGCTCGAACCATCCGACGCAGTACGCGGTCAAGCCGGCCATCGAGGGCCCCCAGGACCACGTGCCGGAGATGAACGCCAAGCTACGCCGGCGCCGCGACCTGACCGTGAAATGGGCCAACTCCACGGCGCGCGTGAGCTGCGTCGCGCCCAAGGGGACGTTCTACGCTTTCCCCAGGCTCGACATCCCCGACGACGACCTGGATTTCGTGAAAGATCTGCTGGTGCAGAGGCACGTGCTGGTGGTACACGGCAGCGGCTTCGGCCAGAAGCCGGGGACGAAGCATTTCCGCGTGGTCTTCCTGCCGGATGAGCAGACCCTGACGCGCGCCTACCAGTCCATCGGCGACTTCATGCGCGAGCGCTACGGCAGCTGATGGTCGACATCCACTGTCACGTCCTGCCCAACGTCGACGACGGCCCCAAGGACTGGAACGTCGCGGAAGAGATGTGCCACATCGCGGCCCAGGACGGCATCACGCACATCGTGGCCACACCGCACTCGAACGACGAGTTCGCCTACGACCGGGGGGCGCTGCGGGCCAAGCTCACCCGCCTGCAGACCGTCTGCGGCGAATGGCCCATGCTGACGCTGGGCTGCGACTTCCATTTTTCCTATGAGAATGTGAGTGCGGCTCTGGGAGATCCGAACCGCTTCTCCATCGGCAACACGCAGTACCTGCTAGTGGAGTTCAGCGACTTCGCGCTCTCGCTGCCCATGCGCGAGGCGCTGGCCCGGCTGGTCCATGCCGGCCTGGTGCCCATCGTGACCCATCCCGAGCGCAACCTGCTGATGCAGCAGAACCACGAGCTCATCCTGAAGCTGCTCGACCTGGGCTGCCTGGTGCAGGTGACGGCGTCGTCGCTGACCGGGCGCTGGGGAGACGCGGCGCGCGCTACCGCTCTTTGGCTGCTGAAGAACGACGCCGTGCACGTGCTGGCCACCGACGCCCACGACCCCGTCCACCGTCCCCCGATCCTGTCGGCGGGACGCGACGCCGCCGCCAAGCTCTGCGGGCAGGACGTTGCCCGCGCGCTGGTGGACGACAACCCCCGCGCCATCGTCTCCGGAGAGATGGTCCCGTACGTCCCCAATGTTAAGAAGGGCGCGCGTCGCGAGGCCCGCTCACTCTGACGCGATGCAGGGGATCAGGACGCGTTGGCCCGCTTGGGCTGATCGCTGCGAAAAGCGGCCAGGGCATCCTCGACCCGCTCATAGGCCCGGATGATACCCAGCAGGTGCGTGATGCTCAGCGTCTGGGCCACTTTCTGGTTGGCATTGGACAGCTTCAACTCGCCGCCCGCATTCACCGCCGAACTGTAGACCGCGACCAGGGTCCCCACACCGCCGCTGTCGATGTCGCGAACCCCGCTAAGGTCGAGGATGATGCGCGGGTCCTCCGGGATGATCTCCTTCACCAGGGCCCGCAACTCGGCGGTCTCGTCGCCGAACACCAGCCGACCGGTGCACGAGATCACCGTCGCCTCGGGCGTCTTGCGGACCTTCATGTCCAGGGCCATGATCCACCCCTCCGAATGTGTGCAGGCAAGCCTATCTCCCATGGGAGGCGGAGGGCAAGCGCGCCAGCGATTTTTCGCCGGTGATGACGGCCTCAGCGCAGGATCAGGAACCCGGTCTCGACGTGGTCCTCCACGTCGCGGGTCCAGATCACCTGGGCCCGGAACCACTGCTGGAACTTCACCACTTCGCCCATGGAGAAGCCTTTATGGAAGTGGCTGACCGCGAAGCCACGTTCAGTCACGTTGATGAGCTGCGCCAACACCCGCAGGCTGCGATCGGTCTCGCCCACCAGCAATACGGTCCCTTGGGTGAAGGCGCGGGAAGCGCCGCGCCGTTCGTTCTCATTCGTCATCGGGCGCAGCATACCACGCAGGTCCGGGTGTGAAGCGCGCGACCCGGCGGACACTGTCTTCCGCGTCGCCGTCCGGCCGGGATTTGTCTTGGGCGCGACCGTGGAAGTGCGATATATAACCTTCCAGTCAAGGCAACGCGCGAGCATGCCGAGGAAACCTCCCAAGAACGGCCGGACCGGCGCCAAAGCGAAGAAGGCGCGGCGCGTGATCGCCGCGACCGGCCCCGCCGAGCAGGACCTCCAGTTGCAAAAGGCCTACCTCGAGCAACTGTTCGAGAATTCCCCGGAAGGGATCGCCCTGATCGACAACCAGCAGCGCATCGTGCGGGTGAACCGTGAATTCCTGGAGCTGTTCGGGTATACGGCCGAGGAGTGCGTCGGGCAGGATTTCCGCCTCATCGTCCCCCACGACCGCCGCAGTGAGTCCGCTTTCATCCTGGAGACGCTGAGCCGGGGGAACGCGGTGAACGTGGAGACCATGCGGAGGCGCAAGGACGGCTCGCTGGTCGCGGTCTCGATGCTGGGCACTCCCATTCGGGTGGGCGGGGGCCAGGTCGCCATCTACCTCATCTATCGCGACATCTCCGAGCAGAAACGCGCCCAGGAGGCCCTGCGCGACAGCGAAAGCAAGTTCCGCGCCGTGGCCGAGACCGCTCCCATCGCCATCTACATCCACGACGGCGAGAAGTTCCTCTACGTGAATCCGATCAGCGAGCAGATCTCCGGCTACAGCCGGGCGGAGCTGTTCGAAAAAGGGCCGTGGGGCATCGCCCATCCCGACTATCTCGACCTGCTGCGCCGGCGGAGCGAGGCCCGGCGCAAGGGCGACGAAGTGCCGACCCGCTACGAGTTCCCCATCCTGGCCAAGAACGGGGAGACCCGCTGGCTCGACTTCAGCGCCGGCTCCATCCGCTTCGAGGGACGGCAGGCCATCGTCGCCACCGCCGTGGACATCACCGAACGCAAGCGCGCCGAGAACCTGCAAGCCGCGCTGTACCGCATCGCCGACACCTCGCGCCAGCCCGGAGAACTCAGCGAGCTGTTCGCCGCCATCCACCGCATCGTCTCCGAGCTGATGTATGCCAGGAACCTGTACATCGCTCTCCTCGACGAAGACACCCAACTGGTGACTTTTCCCTACTTCGTGGATTCGGAGGACCCGGCGCCGGCGCCGCGCGTGCTGGGGCGCGGGCTCACCGAGTACGTGCTGCGGACCGGCGAGCCTCTGCTGGCCACCCCGGAAGTCCTGGAGGGCCTGGTGGCCAAGGGCGAGGTGAACCGGATCGGGGCCGCGTCGCTGGACTGGCTGGGCGTTCCCCTGAAGCGCGGCGACCACACCTTCGGGGTCATGGTAGTGCAGACCTACGAGCCGCACGTGCGCTACGCCGACAAGGAGAAAGAGATCCTCACCTTCGTGTCGCAGCACGTGGCCAGCGCCATCGAGCACAAGCGGAGCGAGGACCGCCTGAGGGAATCGGAGGCACGCTACCGGTCGCTGGTGCAGACCGCCGTCTACGGCATCTATTCGGCTTCCGCCGTGGAGGACCGGTTCCTGGACGCGAATCCGGCGCTGGTGGCGATGCTGGGGTACGCATCGGCGGAGGAATTGCTGGCCCTGAAAGTGTCGCGCGACGTCTACTGGGAGCCCGAGGAAGGCGACCGATTCCTCGCCGAACACCGCGACCGCGACCGCATCGACGGAGTACAGGCGCGCTGGAAGCGCAAGGACGGACGGCCGATCACCGTCCGCCTGAGCGGGCGCACGGTGCGCGACGCGCGGCGCCAGGTGGTCGCTCTGCAGATGATCGCCGAGGACGTCACCGAGCGCGCCGCCCTCGAACTCCAGCTCCTGCAATCGCAGAAGATGGAAGCGGTCGGACGGCTGGCCGGCGGGGTGGCCCACGACTTCAACAACTTGCTCACCGTCATCAAGGGGTATGGCGAGCTGATGCTCGGCGAGCTCAAGGCCAACGACCCCATGCGGGCCGAGGTGGAGGAGATCCAGAAAGCCGCGGACCGAGCCGCTTCGCTCACCCGCCAGTTGCTGGCCTTCAGCCGCCGCCAGGTGATGGCCGCCAAGGTCATCGACCTCAACTCCGTGGTGGAGAACATGGACAAGCTGCTGCGCCGGCTGCTGGGCGAGAACATCGAGCTCAACACGCTGCTGGCGGCCAAGCTGGGCGCGGTGAAGGCCGACCCCGGCCAGATCGAGCAGGTGATCATGAACCTGGCGGTCAACGCCCGCGACGCCATGCCCGACGGCGGCAAGCTGACCATCGAGACCGTCAATCTCGACCTGGACAGCTTCTACGCCCGCGAGCCCGTCAACGTCGCGGCCGGGCCGTACGTGATGATCGCGGTGAGCGACACCGGCGTCGGCATGGATGCCGACACCCAATCGCGCATCTTCGAGCCCTTCTTCACCACCAAGGAGCAGGGCAAGGGCACGGGCCTCGGGCTCTCGACGGTGTACGGCATCATCAAGCAGAGCGGCGGATACATCTGGGTCTATAGCGAGCCGGGGCGCGGCACCACCTTCAAGGTCTACCTGCCGCGAGTCGCGGAAGAAGCAGAGACCGAGGCCGGACGCGGGCCGGCGCACGAGTCGCACCGCGGCACCGAGACCGTGCTGCTGGTGGAGGACGAGGACGGGGTGCGCGCGCTCATCCGCCAGGTGCTGGCCCGCAACGGCTACCAGGTGCTCGAAGCCCGTCACGGCGAGGAAGCGTTGATGCTGGCCGAGGGTCACCGCAACGTCATCCACATGCTGCTTACCGACGTGGTGCTGGCGCGGATGTCGGGCCGCGAGCTGGCCCAGCGCCTGGGCCCGCAGCGCCCGGAGATGCAGGTCATCTTCATGTCCGGCTACACCGACGAGGCCATCGTGCACCACGGCATGCTCACCCCGGGCACTACCTTCCTGCAAAAACCCTTCACCACCGAGTCGCTCATGAACAAAGTGCGCGAGGTGCTCGACAGCGCCAAGGCCAAGACGGCCAAAGCCGGACAGTGAGCGCTGGCCTGCAAGACAACCGCCGGGGCGGGACGACGTCTTCCGATATTGTCTGATATCGCACCACTCGCATTTTTCGCGAGCTTGGAGTATTGTCTCCCGACGAGAAGCCCGGATCGGGCCTCACTGTCGGACGCAGCGGTCTGTGGGGGATTGATGCTTCCAGCCTATCGCCAGAGCGGGTCTTTGCGCGTTCTGAAGTCAGAGTCACGACCGGTCACGGCGTTCGGTCTTTTGCCGGCGGCCCTGGCGGCGGAACTTGAGGAGATCAGCTACACGCTTCTCTACCCGACCGGGACCGTTCTCTACGCTGAGGGTGACGCGGCCCGCGGTATTTTCATCCTTCTAGCCGGACGGGTGAAACTCTCCATCTGCTCCGGTGACGGCAGGGCTTTGATACTCCGGCTGGCGGAGCCTGGCGACGTTGTCGGCCTGCCCGGAACGCTTTCGGGAGATCCCTACGAAGTCACGGCGGCTGCCATCGGGCCGTGCCAATGCGCATTCGTCAAACGAGAACCGTTCCTGCGTTTCATGAATGACCATAAGGAGATCTGCCTCGGAGTCGCCGACCAGCTCAGGAGGATGTATTGCAGCGCGTGTCATGAGATCCGCCGGATCGGCCTGCCGCACTCGGCAGAGCAAAAGCTGGCCGGGCTGCTGGTAGGGTGGCCGACGACCAATGGAGACCTGCCGGGGCGCATCCGCTTCCCCTTCAGCCACGAAGAAGTCGGCCAGATGATCGGCAGCTCGCGGGAAACGGTCAGCCGCGGATTCGCCAGCCTCAAGAAGAAACGACTGGCTGAATTGAGCGGCGCGATCCTTCATATACACGACCGAGCCGCGCTGGAAGCGATCGCCGCCGGCAATGGCTCCCCGACCAGGCTGGTCAAGCAGAGGTCCCCGCTCTCGCCGGAGGTCGATTCGGACGACTTCCATCCCGATGGTGTGTAGGTTCAGCCCAGCCGCTGACCGGCAGCCGCAAGACAAAAGCCGCGCTCGCGCGCGGCTTTGGAAGTCTGAGATCGAAAAGACTACTGGCGGAACGCCGAAGGGCCCCCGGCGCCTTCCGGAGCGGCGGGCACGGTGGCGGTGGCCGCGGTCTGCGGGTTGATCATGTTAAGCGGGGGGTACACTCTGAGCTGGAGGTGAAGACAACATGCGCCTTCGGCAATTGATTTTGACCTGCGCGGTGGGCACGGCCCTCCTCATCTGCGCGGCTTGCGAGGACAGCTCCCTCAATCCATGGTTCCCCAAGGCCGACACGGTTCTTGAGAGCTGGCTCCTGGGAAAGTGGACACATACCTACGAGGACAAGACCGACACGATCACGTTCACCCGCGGAGAGGGCAATTCCTATCGCATCGAGTATCTAGAGGAGAAGTCAGGCTCCAAAGAGGCCGAGCACGGCTTCTATGAAGCTCGCTTGGCTCGAATCGACGGCGTCTACTATCTCGACTATCAGCCTGCGGAGGTCACGGGCCGGGTGGATGCGGCCATGTTGATTCGCACTCACGGGCTCTTGCGGCTGGACTATGGAGATAACAAGCTGCGGATGCGGACGTTGAACTGGGAGCGCCTGGAGAAGGCAGCCAGAGAGGGCAAGCTCACTGAGCTGAAATTCGCCTGGCTGGAGGATGACCTCTCTGATCAGGTCGTGCTGACGTCCAGCACTGCGGAGCTTCGGCGATTCCTCTTAACGCACGCCCGCGAGGAAGAGCTCTTCGACCAAGGTGACGATTTCGTTCGAGGAAAGTGAGGGGCAGGCGCGACAAGGTCGTGCCAATCAGGCCCGTGCGAGGGCGCACGGGCTACAACAAAGCAAACGGTCAGCGGGGGCGGACGGAACGGCGCCACTTGGCATGCAACCAAATGAGGGCGGCGACGGCGCAAGCTTCGATCGGGCCGGGAGTCTGCCACAGCCTGTCCAGGTTGGGATAGCTGCCGCTCACGATGAAGACGGACCAGGCCACCGCGCTAACGAATCCAAGAAGAGCAATCCATTCCTCGATCCGCAGCCAGTTCGACGTTTGCGCACGCTCTGCCGGCCTGGTTGCGGTGTAGGCAACGATCTTCTGACTGTCAGAATACCCCTCGCGTTCGTAGGGCCCCCAGGTATCGGTCTTCTTATAGAGCTTTGTAGCCATGTTCGGCGCCGCCTCCTCATCCTATCGACCGCATCATCATCGCGAACCTCCCTTACCAACCCAACCTGGCAGAAGTAGTTCCGCATGTTTGACCATTACGAAGGTTACTGACAAATCACCAAGCAGACCGAGGCGGGGAAAAAGCAAAAGCCGCGCTCGCGCGCGGCTTTGAAGTCTAAGATCGAAAGACTACTGGCGGAACGCCGAAGGGCCCCCGGCGCCTTCCGGAGCGGCGGGCACGGTGGCAGTGGCCGCGGTCTGCGGGTTGATCAGATTCTCCTGGCTGGGGCCGAGGCCCAGCTTGATGAGGGCGCGCGAGTCCGGGACGACCTTGGTCTGCCACCCATTCGACGCCTGGAACTTCTGCATGGCGTCCTTGGTGCGCTGATCCCACTGCCCGTTAGGCGTGCCGTCGAGGTAGTGCTCGCGGATGAGAGCGGTCTGGATCTGCCGGGCGCGCTGCTCGTCGATGGCGCGCTGCCCGCGCGTCTTCTTGGCGCGGGTCTTCTTCCCGTGCTTCGAGGAATGCTTGGTCTTGGAGGGGGCCTGCGAGGTCTTGTGGGTCGTGGCCGAAGACAAGCTGACGAAAAGCACAAGCGCCGCCAGCACCGCTGTTGGTTTGTGGATAGCCGTCAAGGAAATTCGCAAATAAACACCTCAGAAAACCGGGTTTCGCCAAAAGCTCTTGAAACCGTGAGCGCCGGACGGGATCTCCGGCCAGCGCAGCGGCATCATGGCATGTTTGGATGCCGCCGCGCCAGTGAAATCATTGCTCTCCTGGTTACCTAGGGGAGCGTCCCACTGAAGAAGATGGTACCGGCATTGCGACCGCGTCCGGAGCGCACCAGGAAGGCGACGTCCTGCCCGCTCTTCAGGGCGGCGGTGACCTTGCGGAAATCGTCCTCGCTGTTGACCGGCTGCTTGTTGATCTCGAGGATGACGTCGCCGCGGCTGAAGCCGATGTCCTCGGCGAACGAGCCTTGCTTCACGTCGCTGACGATGACACCCTTGCCCGCCGGAATATCGAGCCGGCCGGCGACTTCGGGAGTCACGGCACGCACAGTCAGGCCGAGCTTGGCCTCGCTGGGCTGGGCCTGGCCGTTGCCTTCCTCTTCGTCGCCGCCTCCCAGACGCGCGCTGAAGAGCTTGGCGCGGTCGGCGATGGTGACGGTCGCGCTGCCCTCCTTGCCGTTGCGCAGATAGCTGAGCTTGGTCTTGGCGCCGGGCTTGCGGCTGGCGATCTCCGCGACCAGTTCGTCGCCGGACCTGATCTCCTTGCCGTCGACGCCGGTGATGGCATCGCCGACCTTGAGCCCGGCCTGCTCGGCCGGACCGCCGGGCGTGACCTCGGCGATGATGACGCCGTTCTTCACCCCGTACACGCGCTGCAGGGCCGGGTTCGGGGTGGCGTTGAACAGCACGCCGATGGAGCCGCGGGTCACC
>Ga0335082_10007497_pt1 | contig 11846 bp, 11 predicted proteins | sample Lox_Sample_41_FD_206718 | JGI IMG/M metagenome (GOLD analysis project Ga0335082, IMG submission 206718) | Soil microbial communities from Loxahatchee National Wildlife Refuge, Florida, United States - Lox_Sample_4.1 | ecosystem: Environmental > Terrestrial > Soil > Wetlands | place: USA...
CCGGCGCGCTTCCCGACGGTGCCGTACCCGGAGCCCGTGTTCGTCGTCACGCCGCAGGAGGGCGGCGACGGCAAGGAAACCAAGCGCGAGGAGAAGAAGCGTGCTGCGGCTGCCGTGGTTTGACTATCGCGCGCCGCGCTCGGTCGGCGAGGCGGTCGAGATCCTCGCGCGCGAGGGCCCGGCGGCGATGCTGGTCGCGGGCGGCACCGACCTGCTGCCGAACATGAAGCGGCGGCACCAGACGCCGAAGGTCCTGGTCTCGCTGCGGGGAATCGAAGAGCTGAAGAAGACCTCGAACGGCTCCGGACTGACCCTGGGCTCGGCGTTGACTCTCACGAGCATTACCCGGAACAGGAGCGTAAAGGAAAAATTCACGGCCCTTCATCAAGCCGCCGCGCAGATCGCCACGCCGCACCTGCGCAACATGGGCACGCTGGGCGGCAACCTGTGCCTGGACACGCGCTGCACCTACTACGACCAGAACTACGAATGGCGCCAGGCGATCGGCTTCTGCCTGAAGAAGGACGGCCAGACCTGCTGGGTGGCCACCGCGAGCAAGCGCTGCGTGGCCGTCTCCTCGACCGATACCGCGCCCGCCCTCATCGCGCTGAACGCGAAGGTCGTGCTGGCGGGGCCGGGCGGCGAGCGCGAGATCCCCGTGGAAGGCCTCTACAAGAACGACGGCATCGACTATCTCTCGCGCAGGCCGGACGAGGTCCTGACCGCGGTGAAGGTCCCCGATGGATGGAAGAGCACCTACTGGAAGCTGCGCCGGAGGGGATCCTTCGACTTCCCGATCCTGGGAGTGGCCGTTGCCTTGCGCTTCGACTCCGGAAATTCCATACAGGAGGCGAGAGTGGCCCTTGGAGCGGTGGCCTCCCGTCCGTTCCTCGTGGAGAAGGCGGGCGAGTTCCTGAAGGGCAAGACGCTCACCGACGAGGTGATCGCAGAGGCGAGCGAGCTGGTCGCCAACCGCGCCAAGCCCATGGATAACACGGACATGGACCTGTACTGGCGCAAGGAAGTCGCCGACGACTTCGCCGGCTACGCGCTGCGCGAGCTGCGCGGCGACGACATGCGCGACACGCGCCTGCGCACCGCGCGCTATCTGCCTTGAAGCCAGCCCTTCGGGGCGCGCCGGCGGATCTCATCGGCTCGAATTTGATGCACGTCAAGTGAAGCGCTCGCGCCTGCGCTAGCGTCATCGGCCATACGCAGGGAGGCGCGATCATGTACGACCGACCGGTCTCGGAGCTGCTCGATCCGAAGAAGGTGCTCATCGCATCGGCCGCGACGCGGGTCATCGACGCGGCGAAGCTCATGGCCAAGTCCAAGGTGAGCGCGGTGCTGGTCGTCGAGGACGCCAGGCTGGTGGGGATCTTCACCGAGCGTGACGCGGTGCATCGCGTGATCGCCAAGCGCAGGGACCCGCGGCTGACGACGCTGGCGGACGTGATGACGCGCGATCCCAGGACCGTGAGTCCGGACGAGACCTTCGGCTACGCGATGCTGCTCATGCACGAGCACGGCTTCCGCCACCTGCCCGTGGTGCAGGGCACGGCGCCCGTCGGCATCATTTCCGCGAGAAAGGCGCTCGACCCGGACCTGGAGGAGTTCGTCTCGGAAGCGCAACGGCGCGCGAGCATCCAGCGCTATGCGCGCGGGCGCGGGCCGGCGGCGCGGCCGACTTCGACCGGCTGAGAGAGGCCGCTCAGAGGACGATCCGCACCAGCCGCCCGAGGAACTCCTCGGGCGAGATCATCGTCAGCAGCAGCGGCGCGACCGGCAGCAGGGTCACGACGACCAGCTGCACCACAGTATCGCGATTGATCGGGGCGAGGCGCATGCCGCGCACGACCTCGAAGCTGTTCGCCAGGTCCGCTAGCGACTGGACGTCCGCGCTGCCCACGAGGGGCTCGGCGCCGCTGGCGCCGCCGCGCAGCCATTTGGCGTCGAACTCGTCGACGTAGCGCTTCGCCAGGTGGCCGTATTCGCGCATGCCGGCGCGCTTGGCGCGCGCCAGCGGCGGGACGAACACGAGCAGGGGCGCGAGCACGACGCCGACCACGAACGCGACGAGCGTGAAGATTTCGATCTGGAACTGCGCGAGCTTCGCGCCTTCGAAGAAGATGCGGTTGGCGATCATGCCGGCGAGCAGCGTGCCCTGGGCGAGCAGCAGCGGCGCGAAGGCGTAGCCGACGCCGGACAGGAATCCGATACCGCCATTGCGGTCCGGATGCATCGGCACGTAGCGCAGGTCCAGGCGCGACACGTTCCACAGGAAGCGCGCCCAGATGAACAGGCGGAAGTACCAGCGCAGCAGCAGGAACTGGAACAGCGGCAGGCCGACGAGCAGGTACCACCAGCCGGCGAGGTGCAGGCGCAGTTCCCCGTTCTGCGCGCTCGCACTCCAGGTCGGCCGATCGAGCGCGCCGAAATGGCGCCAGAGCACGAAGATGCCGACGCCGTACACCAGCGCGATCAGGATCAGCTCGGCGAGCTTCGAATTGCGCAGCCGCATCGCGCCTGCGATCGCGGCGTCGAAGCGGTCGCGCGACGCGCCGGGCACCAGGTCGCGCGTCACGAACTGTTCGACCATGCTGCGCATGCGCTGGTGAACGACGAGCTCCGCGACGATCAGCAGCGGCAGCGCGACGAGGAAACGCGCGTGTGCGTCGACGTCGTAGAGGAACGGTACGGCGACGGCGTCGCCCCAGGCCTTGCCGTCCGCGATCGAGAGCGCGAGCAGCGGCAGCCAGGCCAGGGCCGTGAGAATCACGATGCGCCGGTGAACCAGCTGCAGCGCGTCGCCGGCGAGGTGCGCGCGCCGGAAGGCCTGGTACAGCGGACCGCCGATGACGACCGAGAAATCCCGCTCGAGAGGCGACGCATCCATCGCCTTGGGATCGTAGGCCGGCGCCGGCGCCTACGGTTGATGCCGGTCAAAGCGCCGCGGTCTGGCGGACCAGGCTCAGTTCAGCGCGCAGGACCCGGGGCCGCCCGGGTGGCCGCAGGCGCCGCAGGGACCGGCGGCGACCGGCTCCGGCTGGCCGCCCGCCGCGGCGAACACCGAGAGCTTCTTTTCGAGCGCCGTGGAGGCGCACTTCGGGCAATCGGGAATGTCGGCGCCGCGCACGAGCGTCTCGAACTCGTGGCCGCAGGAATTGCAGGCGTATTCGAAGATCGGCATGCGGCGATTCTAGTCCAAAGCCTCGAGCACGGCCGGCGGCAACGAGAGCTTTGCGGCGGCCATGTTCTCCTCCAGGTGCTCGATCGAGGCGGTGCCCGGGATCGGCAGGATCACCGGCGACCGGGCGAGCAGCCAGGCGAGCGCGACCTGCGAAGGGGTCGCCTTCGCCTTGCCGGCGGCATCCAGGATCTTCTTCGAACGCAACGCTTCTCCCGCTCCCAGCGGATACCAGGGCAGGAAAGCGATGCCGTGCCGCTCGCAAGCGCGCATCACGTCCTCCGACTTGCGGTAGCCCACGTTGTATTCGTTCTGCACGGAGACGATCTGGCAGATGCGCCGCGCCTGCTCCAGCTGTGCGACGCTCACGTTGGACAGCCCGATGTGCCGGATCTTGCCGGCGCGGTGCGCGTCGGCGAGCGCGCCGACCGAGTCGGCGAAGGGCACCCTGGGATCGGGCGCGTGCAGCTGGTAGAGGTCGATGCGCTCGAGCTTCAGGCGCTTCAGGCTGCCGTCCACCGCGCGCAGCAGGTGCTCGGGGCGCCCGTCCGGATCCCAGGCCGAGGGCTGCGGGCGCAGCAGCCCGCCCTTGGTGCCGATCACGAGTCCCTTCGGATACGGGTGCAGCGCCTCGGCGATCAGCTCCTCGTCCACGTGGGGGCCGTAGCTGTCGGCCGTATCGAAGAAGTCGACGCCCAGGTCGAGCGCGCGCCGGAACAGCCGGTGCGCCGCGGGGCGGTCGCGCGGCGGGCCCCAGACCTGCGGCCCGCAGACGCGCATCGCGCCGAAGCCCATCCGGTGCACGCGCAGGTCGCCGATCGCTACGGTCAGGAAGCCCATGTCGGGAGCGTCAGCTTGTTACGAATGAAAGCCGAACGCAAGTTCCCGGCAACGAGTGGTTACAGAATCGAACGGATATTTTCGCCGCCCGGACGGACTATTGCTCTGTGCGCTCTCGCAAGAGCGATTCCCAAAGGAGCTCGTGCAATGAAGCCAATTCACATCGCAGGATCGATTGCCCTCTTGCTCGCCGCGGGCTCCGCGGCCGCGCAGACCTCAGCGCCGCAGCCCGGCTGGTACGGCGATCTGAATCTCGGGGCGAGCCGCCTGGGCGCAAGCGCGTCCGACGTCAACGGCGTCTTCTCGAAGCAGGGGATCACCGGGACTTCGAGCATCGACCGCAACGACGCGGCCTGGGGCCTCAATCTCGGCTACCTCCTCAACCAGAACTGGGGCGTGGAAGGCGGTTACACCGACTTCGGCAGCTTCAAGTACAGCATGCCCGTCACGGCGCCGGGCGCCGATACGGTCAACGGCAAGTACAAGGCGCATGCCTGGTCGTTCGCGGGCATCGGCCGCCTGCCGCTCGCCGCCAACTGGGCCCTCTACGGCAAGCTCGGCTACGAACGAAGCTCGGCAAAACTCGACGCATCCTCGTCGACGGGCGCGACCGCGCCGGCGGGCGGCAGCGCCGATCGCAACGGCGTGCTGCTCGGGGCGGGCGTGACCTACGACATCAATCGCTCCTGGTACGGCAAGGCCGGCTGGGACCACTACACGCGCGTCGGCAACGACGACAGCACCGGCAGCGGCGCGATGGACGTCGTGGGAATCGGATTCGGCCTGCACTTCTGAGGCCGGCTAGCCCCCGGTGCGCAAGTCCTCGATGTGGTCGGCGACTTCCTCGCAGACCGCGGCCAGGTCGAGCATCTCCTCGCGCACCGCGGGGTCGTCAGCCTTCCCCGCCAGCTCGCGGTACATCGTCGCCTGGTCGCGCAGATAGTCGTCGAAATCCACGCCGCGCCTCCCGCCCGAAGGGCACACCCGGTGCGTAGAAGTTAGTCCAAGGCGTTTCCTCGGACTTGATCTGGCTCAAATAGCCGCTGCGTCGCACGGGTAACTTGCGCACATCGGAGAGCCCTGATGGCCGAGACCGTGCAGGACCAGAGTTTCGAGGTAGTGCGCCGGGAAGACTTCTCGGACGTCACTTATCTGCTCGAAGTCCTGCACCCGCAGCTCGCGCGCGCCGCCAAGCCCGGCCAGTTCGTGATCGTGATGTCGCACGAGCACGGCGAGCGCATCCCGCTGACGATCGCCGACTTCGACGCGAAGCGCGGCACGATCACGCTCGTGATCCAGGCCGTGGGCAAGACCACGCGCGAGATGCAGCGCGACTGCAGGGCGGGCACGCATCTCTACGGCCTCGTCGGCCCCATGGGCGAGCCCAGCCACATCGGAAAAGCGAAGAAGGTGGTCTGCGTGGGCGGCGGCCTGGGCGTGGCGCCGATCTACCCGCAGGCGCGCGCCTACAAGCAGAGCGGCGCCTACGTGATCGGCGTTGTCGGCTTCCGCTCCAAGGGCCTGATGTTCTGGGAAGACAAGTTCCGCGCGGTCTGCGACGAGTTCATCGTCTGCACCGACGACGGCTCGGCGGGCCTCAAGGGCCTGGTCACCGAGGGCATCAAGCAGTCGCTCGCGAAGCACGCCGACATCGACGAGGTGGTCGCCATCGGCCCGCCGATCATGATGAAGGGCTGCGCCGAGGCGACGCGCGCGCGCGGCGTGCGCACCATCGTGAGCCTGAATCCCGTGATGGTGGACGGCACGGGCATGTGCGGCGGCTGCCGCGTGAAGATCGGCGACGGCGTGAAGTTCGCCTGCGTGGACGGGCCGGACTTCGACGGCCACCAGGTGGACTTCGACGACCTCATGGCCCGGCTCGCGCGCTACCGCCCCGAAGAGAAGAAGGCCCTGGAGCGCTGGCAGGACGCCTGCCGTCTCGAAGGCCGCAAGGCATAGGCGCCCATGGCCGCGAAGAAGAAGACCATCCGCACGATTCCGCAAGAGCGTACGCCGATGGCGGAGCAGCCCGCCCTCGAGCGGGCGAAGAACTTCACCGAGGTCGCCTGCGGCTACAAGCTCGAGGACGCGCTGCGCGAGGCCGAGCGCTGCCTGATGTGCCCGGACCAGCCCTGCATCGCGGGCTGCCCGGTCGGCATCGACATCCCGTCGTTCATCGCGCGCATCGGCGCCAAGGACTACCGCGGCGCCTATGACGTCATCACCGACACCAACCTGCTGCCCGCGATCTGCGGGCGCGTCTGCCCGCAGGAGAGCCAGTGCGAGGGCGTGTGCACGGTGGGCGATACGCTCGAGCCGGTGGCGATCGGGCGCCTGGAGCGCTGGGTCGGCGACCAGGCGATCGCCGAGGGCTGGGCGAATATCCCCTATATCGAGCCCAACGGCCTCAAGGTCGGCATCGTGGGCTCGGGGCCCGCGGGCATGGCCTGCGCGGCCGACATGGCGAAAGCAGGCTGCGGCGTCACCGTCTTCGAGGCGTTCCACCAGCCCGGCGGCGTGCTGCGCTATGGCATCCCGGACTTCCGGCTGCCGAACGAGGTGATCGACGCCGAGATCGAGAAGCTCACGCGCCTCGGCATCAAATTCCGCTGCAACACGCTGGTCGGGCGCCTGTTCACGATCGAGCAGATGGTGGGCGAGATGGGCTTCGACGCGGTATTCATCGGCGTAGGGGCCGGCTACCCGAGCTTCATGGGCATCCCGGGCGAGTCGCTGAACGGCGTGCTGTCGGCCAACGAGCTGCTCACGCGCTGCAACCTCATGCGCGCGCGCGAGTTCCCGAGCTTCGACACGCCGATCGACCTCGGCCGGCGCGTCGCCGTGATCGGCGCGGGCAACACGGCGATGGACGCGATGCGCGTGTCGCTGCGCCTGGGCTCCGAGAAGGTCCTCTGCGTATACCGGCGCACCAAGGCGGAAGCGCCAGCGCGCGCCGAGGAGATCCACCACGCTGAGCAGGAAGGGATCGAGTTCCACTGGCTGACCAGCCCGCTCGAGATCCTCGCGGGCGCCGACAAGCGCGTGCGCGGCATGCGCTGCCAGAAGATGGAGCTCGGCGAGCCCGACGCCTCCGGGCGCCGGCGCCCGGTGCCGGTTGCGGGCAGCGAGTTCGAGATCGAATGCGACGTCGTCGTCTACGCGATCGGCACCAACGCCAACCCGATCCTCGGCCAGACTTCGAAGCTGCAGCTCAACAAGCGCGGCTATATCTCGGTCGACGACAGCCTCGCCACCTCGATCGACGGCGTGTTCGCGGGCGGCGACATCGTCACGGGCGCGGCCACGGTGATCGAGGCGATGGGCGCGGGCCGCAAGGCCGCGCGCGCGATGAAGGCCTACCTCGGCCTGCGCGACAGCGACGCGCCGTACGCGCCGGGGGCGGCCGGGACCCTGTTCGGCATCGCGCCCGGCGAGCGCAACTACGCGCGCGTGCGCGCGGCCTAGGAAGGGACGATGAACCAGGCGCTGATCGAAGAGGAAGCCGAGACCCGGCCGTCGGGCCGCAAGACCGTGGAGACGCTCGCCGAGCACATCGTCGAGATCGTCAGCGACTCGGGCGAGGGCGCGCAGCGCTGCGGCCAGTCGCTCGGCGGCATCGCGGCGCGCTCGGGCAACGGCGTCTGGACGGTCGAGATCATCCCGGCCGAGATCCAGCCCCCGGCGCGCAGCGTCGCCGGTGCGAGCGGCAACCGCGTGCGCCTGGGCGCGAAGAAGATCACCAACGGCGGCGACGAGGCCGACCTCGTGGTCGCGTTCAACGAACAGGTGCTGCTCGGGCGCGTGCGTGCGGGGGAGCTCAAGCCCGGCTGCCGCATCCTGCTGGAAAGCATGTGGGCCGAGGACCGCGACGCGAAAATCGTCAAGTCCTACGCCGAGACGCGCGACGCGCTCGTCGCGCAGGGCTTCCGCCTCACCGAGATCCCGATGCAGCGCGAGTGCCTGAAGCTCGTCAAGGACGCGCGGCGCGGGAAGAACATGTTCGTGCTGGGCATGCTCGTGAACATCTACAGCCTGGACCGGCGCCTCGCGCGCGAGCAGATCGCGCTCACCTTCGGCAAGAAGGAGCAGGCGATCATCGACATCAACGTGAAGCTGCTCGAGGCGGGCTGGGCCTGGGCGGAGGAGAACCTCGACTTCGGCTACAGCATCCCGGCCACGCGCGCGAAGGAGCCGCAGATCGTCGTCAACGGCAACACCGCGATCGCGCTCGGCGTGCTCGCCTCGGGGATGGAAATCTGCGCGATGTACCCGATCACGCCCGCGACCTCGGCCTCGCACTACCTCTCCGACGTGTTCGAGAAGGTGGGCGGCATGGTGCACCAGGCCGAGGACGAGATCGCGGCCTGCGCCTTCGCGCTGGGCGCCTCGTACGCGGGCAAGTGCGCGGTGACGATCACCTCGGGCCCGGGCTACTCGCTCAAGCAGGAGGGCATCGGCCTCGCGGTGATGGCCGAGATTCCGATGGTGGTGGTGAACGTGCAGCGCGGCGGCCCCTCCACGGGGCAGCCGACCAAGGCCGAGCAGGGCGACCTCATGAGCGTGATGTTCGGCAGCCACGGCGACGCGCCCAAGGTGGTGCTTGCGGCAAGCTCGATCGAGGACTGCTTCTACTCGATGATCACCGCGCGCAAGATCGCCGAGACCTTCAACATGGTGGTGGTGGTCCTCTCGGACGCGAACCTCGCGACCGCGCAGCAGCCCTTCCCGCGGCCGCAGTTCAGCGAGGACTGGATCGCGCCGCCGCTCGACCAGAGCGCGGTGCCCGCCGGCGCGCGGCCGTACGACTGGGACAAGACCACCGGCCTGTTCCGCCGCTTCATCCCGGGGCAGCCGGGCGGCATGCACACGCTCACGGGCCTCGCGCACGACCGCGACAGCCACGTCGCCTACGACCCGGAGATCAACGAGGAGGGCATCCGGCAGCGCAGCCTCAAGCTCGCGGCGCTGCAGAAGACGCTCGAATGCCCGCGCGTGTTCGGCGAGCCCGAGGGCGAGCTGCTGGTGGTGGGCTGGGGCAGCACCAAGGGCGCGATCGAGGAGGCGGTCGAGCGCCTGATCCGCGAAGGGCGGCGCGTCTCGTCGCTGCACCTGGAGTTCATCCAGCCGATGCCCTCGGGCATCGGCGCGATCCTGCGCCGCTTCGAGAACGTGATGACGGTGGAGGCCAACTGGGGCGACCGACCCGACGACGCGCTCATCGACGCCGAGAACCGCCGCTACAGCGCGCTCGCGCTGCTGCTGCGCTCGCGCACCCTCGTCGACGTCGACTGCTGGACCGAGGTGCGCGGTCGTCCGATCAAGCCCGGCAGCATCGTGCGCGCGATCCGCGCCAAGCTGGACGGAAAGACCGCCTGAGGACCGCGAGATGACCACCGGAACCGAATGCCTGCTGCGCATGTACGAGGAGCACCACAGCCTGGAGGACTACCAGAGCGGCGTGCCGCGCTGGTGCAACGGCTGCGGCGACAACGCGATCCTCGCCGCCGTGCAGCGCCTGTGCCGCGACAACGACCTCGCGCCCGAGCGCACGGTGTTCGTCTCCGGCATCGGCTGCTCGAGCCGCTTCCCGCACTACATGAAGACCTACGGTTTTCACGGCATCCACGGGCGCGCGCTGCCGATCGCCGAGGGCGTGAAAATGGCGCGGCCCGAGCTCGACGTGTTCGTCAACACCGGCGACGGCGACTGCTGCTCGATCGGCGCGGCGCACTGGGTGCACGCGGTGCGCTACAACATGAACCTCACGCTGCTGCTGCACGACAACCACGTCTACGGCCTGACCAAGAAGCAGGCCTCGCCTACGTCGCCGATCGGCATGAAGTCGAACACCACGCCGCGCGGCGCCTACCTGGACGCGCTCAATCCGCTCACGGTGACGCTCGGCATCCAGAACGTGTCGTTCGTCGCGCAGGCGGTGGACTGGATCCCCGAGCTGCTCTACGACATCATCGCCGCCGCGTACCAGCACAAGGGCTTCTCCTTCGTGCGCATCATCCAGCGCTGCCCCGAGTTCCTGCCGAAGATGTTCGATCCCTGGCTGCACGACCCGAACCGCACGCTGCTGCTGCACCACGAGCAGGGCCTGAAGATCGGCGCGGGCACGGCGAAGGTCTACAAGAACCAGCGCGAGCACGATCCCGCGAACATCCACGCCGCGCGCGAGGTCGCCTCGCTCGAGGACCCGATCCCGGTCGGGATCCTGTACCGGAACCCGCAAGTGCCCTGCTACGAGGACGTGCGCCACGCCGGCCAGCTGCACACGCCTGCGCAGGTGAAGAAGGGCCTGGAGGGCGAGCTCGACAAGTACACGGTCTGGCCCGACGCCGGCGCTTCCGAGGCGAGGCCGCAAGCCGCCTGATCGAAGCCATGGACATCGCACCGCGCCTGCAGCAGCACGTCGTCTTCCACCTCACCGGCAAGCGCGAGGGAGAGGGCATCGAGCCCGCGGAGGGTCGCGGCCTGCGGCCCGCGCTGTTCGCGCGCTTCCGCGACCTTGCGAGGCTGCGCTACGACTTCCCGCTGGTGCTCGCTGAGCCGGGCGACGGCGGCGAGTGGCTGCGCACGCTTTCGGGCATCGTCGACGAGACGCTGAAGAGGATCGCGCCCGCGGGCATTGCGGGCGAGCGGCTGCGCCGCAGCGTGCTGCGCCTGGAGCGCCAGATCCGCGCGGAGCTCGAGGAAGGCGAGGGCGGCACGCTGCTCGAGCTCTGGGACGAGGCGGCCGGGCTGCTCGCCGCGCGCGGCGGCGCCGACGTGGAAGGCGACCTCGCGCGCGCGCGCGCGGCGCTGGGCGTGGACGGCGCGCTCGTCGACTGCGACGCCGCGACGCCGGCGCGCGTGGTCACGCACGCGTGGCGCTGCATACAGGAGGAAAAGTCGAAGCGCATGCGCCGCGAGATCGACGCGCTCATCGTGCGCCTCTCGGACCTCGTCAAGGGCGACTTCATGCGCTCGGAGGCCGGGCGCCATGCCGAGGCGCTCAAGTCCGGCTTCGGCGGCGCGCACCGCGGGCTGTTCGATTTCCAGAAGATGGCCGACCTGCTCGCCAAGCCCTCGGGCCCGAGCGCGCTTTCGCCCGCGCGCCGAAGGCGCATCGACGCCGCGCTCGCGGTCCTGCGCGCGCAACGGTTCTTCGCCGGGAAGGACGCGCACGAATTCCTGTTCGACGAGGCGCGCGACGCGATCGCCGCCTACAAGCGCCGGCTGCCGGAGATGGCCGAGCTCGTCAAGGCGATGACGGTGGCGGACCTGGAAGCGCACGGACGCTACCTCGAGGCGAAGCACGACGCGCTGTTCGAGGGCTTCGGGCCGGATGCGCTCGGCCCGCAGGACCACGCGCGCTTCCCCGACTACCTCGTCTGCCGCACGGCCGACCGCGGCCGCAAGGGCGGCGGCGGCGCGGCCGCGCGCGCGCTGCTGCTCAAGGTGCTCGCGAGCGGCGCTCCCATCAAGATCGTGCTGGAAAGCGGCACGCTGCTCGAGGACACGCTCTCGGGCGAGGGCGGCTTCAGCCTCGGCGCGCAGCTCGCCGCCTCGGCGATGGGCCTGAGCGAAGCCTACGTGCTGCAGTCGGCGGCCTCGCACCTGCACCAAGTGCGCCGGCGGGTGCTCGACGCGATGCGCTACGCGGGGCCGGCGCTGGTGAGCGTCTATTCGGGCGCGCGAGCGGCGGCGGCAGAGGACAAGGGCCCGCCGCCCTACCTGCTCGCGGCCGCGGCGATGGAGTCGAGAGTGTTTCCCGCGTTCAGCTACGACCCGGGCGCGGGCGCCGACTGGGCGGCGCGCTTCGCGCTCGAAG
>Ga0335082_10007498_pt1 | contig 11846 bp, 9 predicted proteins | sample Lox_Sample_41_FD_206718 | JGI IMG/M metagenome (GOLD analysis project Ga0335082, IMG submission 206718) | Soil microbial communities from Loxahatchee National Wildlife Refuge, Florida, United States - Lox_Sample_4.1 | ecosystem: Environmental > Terrestrial > Soil > Wetlands | place: USA: Florida...
GACGGCCTCATCCTGATGAACTACGACCAGCACTACCCCGGCGGAGAACCTGGAGCGGTCGCCGGCCAGGACTGGTTCCTTAACAATCTGCGCGAAGCTCTGAAGGTAATACCCAGGGAAAAGATCATCTGCGCCGTCGGCAACTATGGCTACGACTGGGCGATGAAGAAGGACCAGAAGAAGGGCACACCACCGGAAACAGTGCATAGCGTCTCGGTGCAGGAAGCGTGGCTGGAAGCCTCGGACGCGGCCACCGACGTGAACTTCGACGACGACGCGATGAATCCGCACTTCGCCTACCTGGACGACAGCAATGTCCGGCATGACGTCTGGTTCCTCGATGGTGTAACGGCGCTGAACCAGATGCGTGCAGCGCATTCCCTGGGCATTTTCACATTTGCGCTGTGGCGGCTCGGCTCCGAGGATCGCTCGCTCTGGGCTGTGTGGGACAAGCCGTACGAGCCCAACGCACCCGCCAAGCTTGAAACCGTGCCTCCCGGACAAGACGTGGACATCGAAGGCGCCGGCGAGATTCTGCGCATTGATGCGCGACCGGCGGCCGGCGAACGGCAGATCAAGATGGATTCCAACAACCTGGTGAGCGATGAAGTCTTCAAGAATCTGCCCTCGCCGTACGAGGTCAACATGTACGGTAGTTCGCCAGACAAGATCGCCATCACCTTCGACGACGGTCCCGATCCCGAGTGGACGCCAAAGATCCTCGATATCCTGAAGGAAAAGGGCGTGAAGGCGACCTTCTTCCTCATCGGAGTGGAGGCGCAAAAGTATCCCGGCATTACCAAGCGGGTTTATGCCGAAGGCCACGAGATCGGGAACCACACCTTCACGCATCCCGATATCAGCAACATTTCCAAGCGCTACTTCGAAGTGGAATTAAACCTGACGGAGCGCTTCTTCGAAGGCAAGCTTGGGGTGAAGCCGGTGCTGTTCCGCCCGCCATACTCTATCGATCAGGAGCCCGATACGGCGGACCAGGTTCGCCCGTTGGAACTAGCCCAGGACCTGGGCTACATCACCATCGGCGACAAGGTTGATCCCAACGATTGGCACGACAACCCGCGCCGGACTTCGAGTCAGATCGTTCACGACGTGCTGGCCAACCTGCCGCCCTGCGCACCTACGAATCTGGCCTGCGGGAACATCATCCTGCTGCACGACGGCGGGGGAAACCGCAGCGAGACGGTGAAGGCCTTGCCGCAGATCATCGATGCTCTGAAGGGGCGGGGCTATCAAGTTGTTCCGGTGTCGGAGCTGATGGGTAAGACCCGGGCTGACGTCATGCCGGCGATTAGTGCCAATGAACGCTGGGCAGCTTGGGTTGACGGCCTGAATTTTTCCTTGTTCACCGCGCTTTCGGGGTTCGTCATCTTTGTCTTCTTTGTCGGTGACGTTCTGATGAGCGGGCGTCTGGTGTTGGTGGGCGCGCTGGCCATCTTTGACCGCTTCCGTCGCCGCAAGACGCGCTTCGACCCCGACTACCGGCCAGCGGTGGCGGTGCTGGTCCCGGCGTTCAACGAGGAAAAGGTGATCGAGCGCACGGTGCGCTCGGTGCTTGATTCCGATTACAAGGACTTGCGCGTCATCGTGATCGACGACGGTTCGCGGGACGCGACTCTGGAAGTCACGCGCAGCGCCTTCCAAACGGAGATCGCCACCGGCCGCGTTACCGTGCTTACCAAGCCAAACTCCGGCAAGGCGGAAGCGCTCAACTACGGGTTGGAACATGTTACGGAAGAGCTATTTATTGGCATCGATGCCGACACCATTATCGCGCCTGACGCCATTTCGAAACTGGTGCCGCACTTCAGCGACCCGAGGATGGGCGCGCTGGCGGGAAATGCCAAGGTCGGAAACCGCGTGAATTTATGGACACGCTGGCAGGCGCTGGAGTACATCACCAGCCAGAACTTTGAGCGCCGCGCGCTGAATACGCTGAATGCAGTGAGTGTCGTGCCCGGCGCCATCGGCGCCTGGCGCACCGCGGCTGTGCGCACTGCCGGAGGGTACCACCCCGACACGGTCGCGGAGGATGCCGACCTTACCATGGCGCTGCTTCAGGCAGGCTACTGGGTGAACTACGAGGACCGTGCGCTGGCCTACACCGAAGCGCCAACCACGGCGAGCGGATTAATGCGGCAACGCTTCCGCTGGTCTTTCGGTATCATGCAATCGGTGTGGAAACATCTCGCCGCAGTGAAACAGAAGGGCGCGCTGGGGTGGGTGGCCATTCCCAACATGATCATCTTTCAGATCCTTCTGCCGCTGGTGTCGCCATTCATTGACATCATGTTCGTTGTGGGTGCGGCGACATATTTCGTCAACAAACATTTCCATCCCGAGTCAGCGAATCCGGCGAGCTTCCGTCGCCTGGTGCTTTACTTCGCGCTGTTCATGGTGATTGACTTCATCGCCTCGGCCTTAGCTTTCACACTGGAACGCCAACAGCCCGGCGGCAAACGGGATTTCCTGCTGTTGGGCCACGTCTGGTTGCAGCGCTTCGCCTACCGGCAGCTGTTTTCCATTGTGCTCTTCCGAACGTTAAAGCGTGCGATGGAGGGCCGCGGCTTTGCCTGGGACAAGCTGGAGCGCTCCGCCACCGTGAAACAGCCTATCGTCGTTCGCCGGGAGCGAGAAGCCCAATGACGGAGATTTGTGCTTGAGCCCGCCTCCCAAGCCGGCGCTTGACATGAGCGTTAACGTCGCCGGCATTGCTCTCAAAAACCCAGTCCTCGCTGCCAGCGGCAGCTTCGGCTACGGCGTCGAATTTGAAGATGTAGTCGCGCTCGACCGCCTGGGTGGCTTCGTGGTGAAGGGCCTCTCGCGGGAGCCCATGGCTGGTAATCCTCCCCCGCGCCTTTTCGAGACTGCCGCAGGAATGCTCAACGCCATCGGCTTGCAGAACATCGGAGCACGCGCCTTCCTGGACGATAAGCTTCCGGTGCTGCGCAAGATCAAGAACATCGTTTTCTTCTGCAACGTCTTCGGCCATTCGCAGGCGGAATACGAGGACGTCGTGCGCATGCTCAACGACGGTGAGGGCATTGCCGCCTACGAGCTGAATGTTTCGTGCCCCAATACCAAATGCGGAGGCATCTCGTTCGGCAGCGATCCGAAGATGTTGTTCGATGTAGTCAGCGCGACCAAAAAGATTGCCGCCCGGCCCCTGATCGTGAAACTCTCGCCCAACGTGACCAGCATTCCCGATGTGGCGCGCGCTGCCGAGGACGCTGGCGCCGACGCCATCTCACTGGTCAACACGTTTGTCGCTATGGCCATCGACGCCGAAACCCGCAAGCCGCGGATCTCCAACGTCACCGCCGGGCTCTCCGGTCCGGCCATCAAGCCGATCGCCCTTCGCATGGTTTGGGAGGCGGCTAGAACGGTGAAGACACCGGTAATCGGCATCGGCGGCATCAGCACCGCTGAAGATGTAGTCGAGTTCATGCTTGCCGGCGCCAGCGCCATCGAGGTCGGCACCGTGAATTTCTGGGACCCCTGCGCCTGCGAGACCCTGGTGGACTCGCTGGAAAAGTGGTGTCTGGAACATCGCATCGCGAAGATCAGCGATTTGACCGGCGGACTGCAGCTGGATTCAGGGACAAATACTCAGGATGTTTGACCGGCCGATGCCGCTTTCCCATCCTGCAATTTTCGAATGCTCGTCACGAGGTCAGGATCGAGGGTCAGGATCGCTCCGGTGTGCGTGATGTTGAACAGGCGCTGCGCTTGCTCGTTGGCGCCGGAGATCCGCAACTGACCGCCCCGTTGTTCGATCTCGCCGAACGTGTGCATGATGACGCCCAAACCAGCACTGTCCACAAATTCAACGTGCGTGAGGTCGATCACAAGCTTAAGTACCCCGTCGTTAAGGAGCGTGTTCAAAAGCCCTTCCGTTTCGCTGAGACGGTTGCCGAGCGTGAAGCGGCCGGCACAGGAGACTCCCGTGATATCGGGCTCAAACTTGAAGACTTCAGTTTCCAGCATCATGACGGTGCACCCTGAGACAGGTTCGGCGGACATCTAAAATAGCACGCTTATTCGGGGATTCGGAATCCGTGCTTCGCGATGCCGAGCACTCCGGCGGCAATCACCAGCCATGCGGAATTGACGCCACGATAGCGCAGCAGCACAGCCGCACTCGCAACTCCTAGCAGAACGGTGAACCAATCGACCAGTGCCGCCCGTGCCAATTGCCACGTCACCAGCGCCATCAGCGCCAGAGATGCGACATTGATTCCGTCCAGAATCGCTCCTGCGGTTGCCGAAGCGCGAAGCCTGGGCAGCAGTGGAGCGCTGATGGCGACAAACACAAACGCCGGCAGGAAGATTCCCAGCGTGGCGGCAACCGCTCCCCATGTCCCATGCAGGATGTAGCCAACGAAAGTTGCGGTGGTGAACACGGGTCCGGGCGTCACTTGACCCACAGCCACGGCGTCCAGCAGTTGCTGCTGCGTCAGCCAGTGGTAGCGCTCCACCAGATCAGCGCGCAAGAACGCCAGCAGGACATAACCACTGCCGAAGAGCACCGACCCGATTTTGGCGAAGGCTAGAAAGATCGGCCACAGGCCCACTGAGACGCTGGTTGCCACTCCCGTTGCGAAAAGCGCAGGTTTCATCGCAGGAGCCAGTAGTGCGGCTTTTCTGCCTTTGAATCTACTCCAGGACACCGCGAGCCCCAGTACTCCCCCGATCACTAAGACCAGCAGTTCATTCACACCCACCGCGGCAAGAACCACCGTCAGCACTGCCACCAGAGCCAACCAAACGGTCTTAACGGCCGAGCGGCCCAGCTTCCACAGCGCTTGCAGCACGACCGCAATTACCACCGGCTTGACGCCGTACAGCAAGCCCGCCGCCTGCGGTAGCGCGCCCCAACGCACGTACGCCCATGCCAGTATGCCCACCAGAATCGCGGCCGGAAAAATGAAGCACGAGCCCGCCACCACCAGCCCTGGCCAACCCGCTCGGCGATGCCCAATGTGAATGGCCATTTCGGTGGAGTTCGGACCGGGGATAAAGTTGACCGCGCTTAGATAGTCAAGAAATTCCTGCTCGCTCAGCCAGTGACGGCGCCGGACAACCTCCTCGTCGATCATCGCAATGTGAGCGGCCGGACCGCCGAACGCGGTCGTGCCCAGCTTCAGAAACAGCAGGGCGATCTCGGAGAGTGGCGTGGTGGGCGAGTTATCGGCAGCCGGGCCTCGGGGCATACCGTTCCATTCTCTGACCGGCGGTCCGTGGGATGCAGGAAAACGGCTATTTGGCCGTGACCGGTTTCGGCCCGGCTTCCCTCACTTCACGAGGCGCTTCGAACTGCTCGAAGTTCTTGGCAAAGCGCGCTGAGAGGTCTGCCGCCATCGCGTCGTAGGCGTCCTTGTCCTTCCAGGAATTCCGCGGATTCAGCAGCTCGGAAGGAACGCCTGGCACCGCTTTGGGAATCGTAAAGCCGAACGACCGCTCGACCTCGAACTCCGCGCCTGCCAGCTTGCCCTCGACCAACGCGTTGACCATGGTGCGCGTGTAAGGAAGGCTCATGCGTTTGCCGACGCCATAAGGCCCGCCCTGCCAGCCGGTGTTAACCAGCCAGCATTGCGCCTTGTGCTCGCGCAGACGGCGGCCGAGCATCTCGGCATAGACCTTGGGGGGGAGCGGCATGAACGGAGCGCCGAAGCAGGTCGAGAAGGTTGCCTGGGGCTCGGTTACGCCGGCCTCAGTGCCCGCAACCTTAGCGGTGTAACCCGACATGAAGTGGAACATCGCCTGCTCCGGGGTGAGCTTTGACACCGGCGGCAGCACGCCAAACGCATCGGCGGTAAGGAACACGACATTCGCAGGATGGGCGCCGAATCCGGGAATGACGGCGTTGTCGATGAACTCAACTGGATAGGCCGCCCGCGTATTTTCTGTCTTGCTCTCGTCGTCGTAGTCGGGGATGTGCGTTACCGGATCAAGCACCACATTCTCGAGCACTGAACCGAAACCCAACGCCTTCCAGATTTGCGGCTCGTTCTCCGGGGAAAGACGAATGCACTTGGCATAGCACCCGCCCTCAAAATTGAACACACCCGCGGCGCTCCAGCCGTGCTCGTCATCACCGATGAGGCGGCGCGTCGGATCGGCTGAGAGGGTTGTCTTGCCCGTTCCCGAAAGGCCAAAGAACAGCGCGGTCACGCCGTCGCTACCTATGTTCGCAGAACAGTGCATGGGGAAAACGTTCCTCTGCGGCAGGACGAAATTCATCACTCCGAAGATGGACTTCTTCATCTCGCCCGCATACTGGGTGCCCCCGATCAGCACCAGTTTCCTGGTGAAGTTGACCAGCACAAATACTTCCGAATTTGTACCGTCCCGCCGGGGATCAGCGAGGAAACCGGGCGCGCTGACGATGGTGAACTCCGGCCTATGGCTCTTCAGCTCATCCGGGGTGGGACGAATGAACAATTGCCGCACAAAGAGGTTATGCCAGGCGCATTCGTTAATCACCTGTATGGGGAGCCGGTAGTTGGGATCGGCCCCACAAAACAGGTCCTGGACGAATAGCTCTTTGTCTCTGAGGTAGTCGAAAACACGCTCATATAGCGCATCGAACTTGTCCGCGGGAAATGGCTGGTTGTGAGTGCCCCACGCTACTTTGTCTGAAGTGATGGCGTCCTTCACCGTGAACTTGTCCTTCGGGGAACGGCCGGTGCGCTTGCCGGTTTCGGCGACCAGCGCTCCGCGCGCCGCCAGTTCGGATTCTCCCCGTTGCACCGACGCCTCCACCAATGCCGCCGGGTAAAGGTTGCGGTGGACTCTGTCCTGCGAGAGTAACTGCGACACATCGGGAGTCTGTATGGCGGAGGACATGAAGAACGCTCCTTGGAAATCTAGATCAACCTGGCCATAGAAAAACGACTGCAACAGAATCAGGGAGTCGCTCTGCGGAGCGGCCTGCAACTTCGCTGAGTGAACACGGCAGACCACAGACTGAAAGATCAGCCGGCGACGGTTTGGTGGGCTTCCTCCATCACGGCCTGGAGATGATCAAGGGTCTCGCGCACCGTCAACGTGTACATCTCGCGGCCGTTGTCTTCACCCGACTCGATGGCCCACTTCAAATAATGACCGGCAGTCTGGACTGCCATGGGATCGGAGATGATCTTGCCAGTCTGACGGTTGTATTCCACCCACGCGGGATGCGGAAGTGCAATCCAGACTGAACGATCCTCTACCAGAAACTTGATGTCAACCGCGTCGGCGTGCCGTGTGGAGATAGCCACAATCAGGGCCTGGTAAGAGCAATGCACCTGCTTGCCCGTCCAGCGGTCGATGGCCTGGAAGTCGTCGTACATGGCCAAAATTAAAACTATAGCCCACTAAGTCAAGCAGAGCAATGGGTTTAGCGGTGTTTAGCCGGAAATTCACGAGGGGCGGCAGGCGGCGCCGCGATGCAACTAGGCCCGCTCGCGGGCTTCGCCCAGTACGACCTTGACATCCAGCTTGCGCTTGCTGCGATAAACCGTGACCGTCACGGTATCGCCGGCACGATGCCGGTTCATGCTGTTGGCAAGGTCCTGTTGGTCTCCAACCGACTCACCGTCAATGGCGACAATCAGGTCTCCACCGATCATGATCGGGGTGGTCCCGAGGTAGGCGCGCTGACTGCCACCGCGCAGGCCGGCGCGGTCAGCCGCTCCGCCCGGCACGGTCCGCACGATGAGGATGCCGTAGTCAGTGGGCAAGCCCATCTCCTGGGCCAGCTCGGGGCCGATGGGCAGTGACACGATGCCCAGCGACGGACGCCGAACGGTACCCAGCGTGATCAAGTCGTTGAGCACGGCCTTCGCGGTGTTAATCGGAATGGCAAACCCGATGCCCGCGCTCTGGTTCGAGCCGCCAGTGGCAATCAGGCTGGTTATGCCGATTACTTCGCCGTGCGAGTTCAACAGCGGGCCACCCGAGTTTCCGGGGTTGATGGCCGCGTCCGTCTGAATGGCTTCCTCGATATACCCGCCCTCGGGGCTTCGAATGGGACGGAGCGAACTGATGATGCCACGGGTCATGGTGCCGGTCAGCGCAAATGGGCTGCCGATGGCAAATACCTTCTGGCCTACCTGCAGGCCCGTGGAATCGCCCAGCACCGCAGGAACTGCGTTTGGAGCGTCAATCTGGACCACTGCAAGGTCATGCCCCCGGTCGCGGCCGATAACAACGGCCTTGTAGGTGTTCTTGTTGTGCAAGGTGACGTCAACCTGGGAGGCGTCTCCCACGACGTGATAATTCGTCAGAATGTGCCCCTGCTTGTCGATGATGAACCCCGACCCCTGGCCCTGCTCGGGAACCGGCCCATAAAAGAAGTCGTAGGCGATCGTCTTGGTGGTGATGTTGACGACCGACTGGATGGCCTTGTGGTAGACGTCGATGTTGTTTTGCTCTTCTGCGTCCAGCTTTTCCGGGCCTGCGGCTTCGCTAAGCTCGATCTTGGCAGGACGCGCCACCCAGTTCGGTGCGGCCACACGGTTGTTGTGAGTGGTAAACCAGTAGAAGGCTCCGGCGAGAAGGATGCCGAGGAGGAAAGGTCTTAGGAGTCTCATAAGTATGATATTAGTGACGGCTGACTCAGGGGTTGCCAGAAACCTTAGACGCACCGCCCAGAAAAGTGTACCGAAATAGGGGTGACCGACGCGAATGGCCGGGCGGAAGTTCAGGGGTTTAAAGCAAGCAGCTTCTGCCAGATTTTCTCCACTTGCCCCTCCGCCTCTGTCACCGAGCCAGAATTGTCGATGACATAGTCGGCGTGACTTGCCTTCTCTTCGTCCGTAAATTGCGCAGCGCTCCGGCGTGCCACTTCAAATCGTGCAACCTCGGCGGACACGTTGGCTCGTCGCGCAAAGTGTTCGACCTTGCGCTCGACGTCGCAGGTCACGACAATGACCTTGTCGAAGTCCTTGTGAGCGCCGGCCTCGATCAGCAGCGCCGCCTCCACCACCACGATCCCGTGCGGGTCCTGCCGCTCGACCTCAGCCATCCAACTGTTCTGCCGCTTTACCACCTCGGGATGAACGATGGCGTTCAGCTCATCAATGCGATTGGGGAAGACGACATTGGCCAGCCTGGCGCGATTGATAGTGCCATCCGGGTTCAGGATCTCCCGGCCAAAGCGGCGGACCACTTTGTCGTAGGTAACAGCTCCCGGCTCGTAAAGCCGGTGTGCCAGACTATCAGCCTGTAGGAAGTGTGCCCCACGCTTGACCATCATGGCCGCGATGGTGGACTTGCCGCACGCCACCCCACCGGTAAGCCCTACGCGGAGCATGATGTCCCGCCCGGTACCACAATCTTGAGGTGCCTCAGGATTTGCATAGCCACGCCTTGGAACTTGGCAGTATAAACGCTGATGCAGTTAAGCCCGGGCAGCATCGGTTACCGGGCCCCGACCAGCTAAAATCGGAGCCAGCGTGCCGTCCAGAAAGAAAAAGCCAAAACCCTTTCGCGCAGCTTCGGCGGTGAAGGCCGCCGCACGCGCCACCATCGGTACTCCGCCTCCTACTCGGGTCAAGCCGGTCAACAAGGGGAAGTCCAAGCAGGAAAAACACAAGCCAACTCTGGGCAAGCTGTTGCAGGACTCAGGCGCAGAGTAACCTTAGTTGCCCGCCTTGCTGCGAAGAAACTCCCTGCGCTGGTTCTCTGCGGCGGCGAAGCTCTCGGCGGCGCGGGCCGGATCTCCCATATCGCGGTACGCGTAACCCATGTTGATGTAGGCGTTGTCCCGCAACTTGGCGTTGTTCCAAACATCGTTTTGGGTAATGTTAAGGACTTGCTGGTACTCGGCGATCGCTGCCCGGAAATTGTGGCGCTGCTGCTCGTAGAATCCGATGAACAGGTACGTGCGCGGGTCGTTGGGATAAATTAGCTGCGCCGCACGAAAATGTCCGATCGCCTCTTCCGGTCGTCCGGCGTCCAGCAGGGCTGCGCCCAGATTGTTTTCCGCTATCCAGTTGCCGCTTGTGACCTCCGCCGTGTGCGCCCACAACGTGACATTGTCACCCCAGTAACCGATCTGGCGGTGCGTGACCATGGCGAGTGTCAGCAACGCTGCCAGGGCGGGGCCCGCGACCCACGCTGTCGCAACCTTCCTCTGGTCAGCCCAGTCACCGACGCCCCAGCAGATCATGATGAAAAGGCCGATGAAGGGCAGATAGGCATAGCGGTCGGCCATCGCCTGCGCGCCCACCTGTACGAGGCCGATCATGGGCACCAGCGCTCCCAGGAACCACAGCCAGCCGACCAACAAGTAGCGATGACGGCGGCCTGCAATCACCGCACACGTGATGATTGCCAGCAGTAGCAGCGCCGAAATTACCTGCCACGCAGCGAACGATGTATGCGGGTACATGAACGCAAGGCGCGAAGGCCAAAACGCTTCGCCGATGTAGCGCACATAAGAGACGATGGCGTTCTCCAACCGCATCAGGAACGGATACCTGTTCAACGGCCCGCTCATGGCCCCGCCTGTACCTTGCGCTTTGATGGTGACGACGGCGCTGGCCGCGGACATCGCGAACAGCGGCAGCTTCTCCCTTACCAGCCGGAAAAAGCTCCTGGGGAGAAACGCCGCGGCAGGGGACTTTTGATTGTCGGCAAACATTCGCTGCAGCGGCCAGTAATCCCACAGCAGCAGAACAAATGGGAAGGTAATTACCTGCGGCTTGGACATCAGCCCAAGAGCATAGAGCAACGCCATCACTACATAACGACCTACCTGCGGCTTGGACACGTACCATCGGTAGGCGCCCAGCGCGAGCAGGAAGAACAGCATGCTGAGCACATTCTTGCGCTCCGAAATCCACACCACCGATTCCACGTTGACGGGATGCAGCGCGAACAGCGCCGCCACCATCGCACTGCGGCCGATGTACCCCGTCGCTTGCAGCAGAACCCAGAACAGCAGCACGGCGTTAGCAGTGTGCAGCAAAACGTTGGTCCGGTGATGCTTGCCGGCATCGAGCGAATAAAGGTGACAATCCAGCGCATGAGACAGCCAGGTCAGGGGATGCCAATTGGCGTCACGAAAGGTCGTAAATGCCCACTTCACCGTGTCGGGCTCGAGGCCGTATTCCACGTGAGCGTTGTCGAGGATGTACGAGTCGTCGTCGGCGTTGGTAAATGGATAATGAGTGGCCGGGTAATAGAGAACGACAGTTGCCACCGCCAGCAGACATCCCAGGATTAGCGCTTTGCTTCTGGAGCTGGCCTGCAGAAGGGACGGCATCACGATTTCACGGCGCCCCGGGTTGCTTTCGGCGGTGCGCCCGCTTCGGTGATGCGGGTGTTCTGCAGGAGCACGATGCGCCACTTTCCCTCACTCCTGTCAGCAATAAGAGTGGGGCGCGCTTCCAACTCAGTCCGCGATCCGCCTTCGTAAAACTGCAAATACTGGCGGAGGAAAACCACCGCAACGTCCGGTCGCACGAAGCGAATCCTCTCGACGCTATAGCGCACTGTACTGCCCTTGTAGATGGTGCCGAGGATCATGCGGTGCCCGGCCTCGATGGCGGCCCGCCCTTTGTAGTATCCGCCCAGAATGTGAATGAAATCGGCATCCTCGGCAAACGCTTCGGCAAAAGCCGCACCGTCGGCGGCGTTCCATGCTGCTTCGAGCTGGTACACCATCTCATGCAAAGCTTTTTCGTCGCTGGTCATCTTGACTCTCGAGCGTTACTACTTCGCTGGCCGTAATACCATCCGCCACCCAGCACCGCAGGTGTCATGAATACCACCGCTGCCAGAGGTGACCAGGAAATGCCCATGCTGACCATGGACGCGAGTGCCACCAGCGCGACGAT
>Ga0335082_10007499_pt1 | contig 11845 bp, 13 predicted proteins | sample Lox_Sample_41_FD_206718 | JGI IMG/M metagenome (GOLD analysis project Ga0335082, IMG submission 206718) | Soil microbial communities from Loxahatchee National Wildlife Refuge, Florida, United States - Lox_Sample_4.1 | ecosystem: Environmental > Terrestrial > Soil > Wetlands | place: USA...
GTCGGGGTCGACGACGTGAACGCCAACCAGCGGGCGCTCGACGCAGCGGCGGGGGGGATCAAGATCTCGGCGGTCTACATCCCCGACGGACCGTCCGGACCCATCCCGGACATCGTGGCGATCATGCAGAACTACGCGACGAAGACCGGCGGCATCTACGTGCAGACCCAGCCGGACGGGACGGGGACCGATGATGCCATCCGGGAGATCATCTCCCAGTGCGGAGGGGGCCCGCCCCCCGACGGAGGCACGCCGGACGGCGGCGGCGGCGGGGGCAACGGCGACGTGCACTTCCGCACCTTCAACGGCCAGGCCTACGACTTCCAGCGCGCCGGCTGCCTGAGGCTCGCCGAGTCCCGGGCCTCGGGGAGCAACCTGGCGGTCCAGATCGACACGCGGCCCTGGGTGCACAACGCCAACACCTCGGTGACCAACCGGCTGGCGCTCTCGATCCCCGACGGGCGGGCGAGGCCGTACACCCTCATCCTCGACATCGCGGCCCCGCACCTCACCATCGACGGCGATGGCGACACCCTGGTGGAGACGCTGGGGAACCTGGACGGGATCGGATGGGTGGGCTTCAAGGAGCGGGGAACCCGGAGGCTCCTCGCCGAGGTCGAGGTGGCCCGGAAGAGCTTCGGGGGGACCATCGGCTACGAGTACCTCGTGTCCTATTACGGGGGGATCAGCGCCGGGACGCAGGTCCACGCCATCGCCTTCCCGACCTACATGAACGTCACGGTGATCCCCGTGCCGGGATTCACGGTCGAGGGAATGGCGGGGCGCTCGCCCGCGAACGCCACGCTGTCCTTCGGTGACGGGTCGGGATCCACGGCCACGCTCCAGCAGCTGCGGACCGACGCCGCGAAGCTCAGCAGCTTCGCCGCCAGCTGGAACACCGCAGTCGCCGGGACGCTGTTCCCCAGCGGTTGTCCGGGCACGGTCCAGACCCAATCGGCGATCCTCACCCAGACGGCGGCGCAGCAGGCCGCGGTGGCGGACACCTGCCGGGCGAACGGCATCACCCCCGATGCCGGGGCGGCCTGGGATGGATGCCTCTACGACGCGGTCGTGATCGGCCCGGCCGGTGCGTACAACGCCGGGGTCACCTACGCGCGCCAGCAGCTGGGGCAGCCGGCCGGCACGCCGGCGCCGATCAACTCGTTCTCGCCGGACGGGGGAACGAGGACCGCCTCGACGGACTGAGGTCGAGCCGAACGGTCAGAGGCGCCCCCCGACCGGCTGCGCGTCCCTCGAGGCGCTCGGCCGGCCAGGGGCCTGCGGCGACGCTGCAGCGGTCCAGCGCGACTGTGACGGCGGACGCTGTACCGGTCCCCCCGCTGCCCAGGACCGTGGAAATCTGGCATACGGCCCTGTTCCGGAGGTGGTTCATGCTCGGGGTGGGTGACACGGCGCCGGAGTTCGAGGCGCGCGACTGTCAGGGCCGGCCAGTGAAGCTCGCGGACTTCCGCGGGCGGCGGCTGGTGCTCTTCTTCTTCCCCAAGGCGTTCACCTCCGGCTGCACCGAGGAGATCCGGCACTTCCGCGACAACCAGGCCCGCATCCGGGAGCTGGGCGGCGAGCTGGTCGGCGTCTCGGTGGACAAGCCGGAGGTGCAGTGCGAGTTCGCCCGGAGCGAGAAGATCGAGTACCCACTCCTCGGCGACAGCGACCGGAAGATCAGCGACCGCTTCGGGGTGCTCTGGCCGGTGGTCCGGATCACTCGCCGGGTCACCTTCGTCATCTCCCCCGAGGGAGTGGTCGAGGACGTCATCCAGCACGAGCGGCAGGTCTGGCGGCATCTCGACGACGTCATCGCCGCCCTGGAGCGGCGGGTGGCGGCCGCAACACCGGCGTAGAGCCCTGGGCCCCCTCAGGGCGGGATCGCCACCGCGCAGCTCTGCAGGGCTTCGGGGCGGTTCCGCGCGACGAGGGTCCAGCGGTCGACCGACTTGCCCGTCGCCTCGTCGAAGGTGGGCGTCCCCCCGGCGTACATCGTCCCTTCGGGGTTGCCGTAGGCGTCCAGACCGTGGCCCTGGAGCCACCTCTCCACGCACTCGGTCTGCTTGGCGTCCATGCGGATGCGCGTCCCGCCGGACGCCCCTGCCGCGGCGGGCGATGCGGCCACGGGAGTCGAGGGGAGAGGCTGGGCCGGAGCCGCGGTCTGTCCGCTCGCCTGCTGCGAGGACGACGGCCGGCAGGCGATCAGGAGCAATCCCAGCAGAAGGGCAGGGCGCATGTGACGTACGTTACCCCCGATGCTCGGGGCCACGGTGATCGTCGGGATGGGTGGGCTGGGCTGCCCGGCGGCGGTGGCGCTCGCTCGCGCCGGGGTGGACCGGCTGACGCTGGTGGACCCCGACGTGGTGGAGGTCTCCAACCTCCACCGTCAGCCGCTGTACGGACCGGAGGACGTGGGGCGCCCCAAGGTCGAGGTCGCCGCCGAGCGCCTTCAGCGCGCCTTCCCCGAGCTCGAGGTGGAGACCTGGGCGCTTCGGGTGGGGCCCGCCGACGTGGAGCTGCTGCTCCGCCGCCACGCCATCGGCATCGATGGAACCGACTCGGTCGAGGCCAAGTTCCTCCTCAGCGACGCCGTCGCCCGCACCGGCACCCCGCTGGTCTCGGGGGGCGTGGTCCAGTGGGGAGGTCAGGCGATGCGGATCGATCCCGGCGGGGCCTGTCTCCGCTGCCTCTTCGGGACTCCGCCCGGCGAGGACGAGGTCCCCACCTGCGCCCGGGCCGGGGTCCTGGGGTCGCTGGCGGGCGTGGTGGGCGCGCTCCAGGCGGCGCTGGCCCTCGGCGCGCCGTCCGCCCCGGGGCGGAGCACCCTGCACGTGGTGGACGGCCGGAGCCTCCGCTTCCGCTCCCTGACCGTCCCTCGTGCCTCCGGATGCCCGGGCTGCGGAGGGCGCGCATGAGCGCGGACGCCCGCATCGACATCACCCGGGAGGTCTGCCCCATGACCTTCGTCCGCACCCAGGTGGCCCTGGAGCGTCTCCCCGTCGGGGGCATCCTCGAGGTGCGGCTCGCCGGCGACGAGCCGGTGAGGAACGTCCCGCAGAGCGCCCGCGACGCGGGTCACACCGTGCTCGCGCTCGACCGGCTCGAGGACGGAAGCTGGCGACTCCTCCTCCGCAGGGAGGCCGGGTGCTGACCGAGGCGCAGATCCAGCGCTATGCGCGGCAGGTCCTGCTGCGCGGCGTGGGCGAGCGCGGGCAGGAGGCCCTCGGCTCGGTCGTGGTGGAGCTCGGGCTCCACGGCCGGTTCGGTGCCGCGGCCTCGGCGTACCTGAGCGCCGGGGGAAGCGCGGTGGAGCCTGCGGACGACTCGCCGACCTGGGCTTCGTCCGGGCCCCTGGTCGAGACGGCGCCCGAGCGCCGGATCGGCGTCGTCGCCTCGCCGCACCTGCCGGGGACGGAGGGGGTCGTGGTCGGCGAGCGATCCGGCTCGGTCGTCCTCTGGTCACGGGGCGAGGCGGCGTGCCCCGAGTGCCTGCTCGACGAGGCCCGATCGCTCGCTCCACCCGATACCGAGGGGCTCGATGCGGTCTTGGTGGGCAGCCTGGTCGCCCTTCTGGTCCAGCGCCGGGCCCTGGGGCTCGCCGCCGCCCTGGAAGGGGTCGCGCTGTCCGCCGAGGGCCTGCCCGAGGCACTCGTGGCGCCGCCGTGCAGCCACCACCCTCCGGTCGTTCCCGCCGAGGTGCTCGCCCGGCTCGTCGCCCACCTCACCACGGCGCTCCCCGACGAGGGCTGCGCGCTGCTCCTCTCGCGGGGCGATGCGGTCCGGTTCGTCCCGATGGAGAACGCCCAGGCCGCCCACCACGCGCGGGACCCGCAGGCCTTCCCCCGGACCGCGCGGACCGCGTTCTCACTCGACCCGAAGGCCTGGCTCGCCGTCCTCCGGGCGGCGGACACGGCCGGCGAGCGGGTGCTGGCCATCGCCCATTCCCACCCGGACGGCCCGGCCGAGTTCTCCGCAGAGGATCGCCGGTGGGCTGCCCCGGACGGGGAGCCACTCTTTCCCGGGACGGCGCACCTCGTCATCGCCTTCGAGGACCGGCGGCCGGCCGGCGCGCGCTGGGTGCTGTGGAGCAGCGGTGACTTCCGCGAGTGGCCCTGTCCCCTGCCGCCGGAGTTGACGTGATTCCAGCCGGTTAGGCGATGACCGGGCCCGGGGCGCGCCGGGGCTGCAATTGTCAAGGCGGGCGACTTCGTGTACACAAGCGCGCGCGCCGCCTCGCGTTTCTCGCGCTGGTACGAAATTTGCGGTCGCGCGGAGTGTCCATGGCCCCCACGCAAGGCTTCACCCTCTGGCTCACCGGCATGTCCGGCTCGGGAAAGACGACCCTGGTCGACTACATCGCGGCGCGGCTGCGCCAGGTCGGCCGGGCGGTGGAGGTGCTGGACGAGAACGATCTCGCCGACGACTTCTGGGGTGGCACCGCGGACACGAAGGAGGAGCGCAACATCGGGGTTCGGCGGATGGGGCTCGTGGCCAACCTGCTCACCCGCAACCAGGTCGCCACCCTGGTCGCCTCGGTCAGCCCCTACAAGGCAGCGCGCGAGGAGAATCGCCGGGTCATCGGGCGCTACCTCGAGGTCTACGTCGATTGTCCCACCGAGAAGCTCATCCAGCGGGACTCGACCGGCCGGTACAAGAAGGCCCTCGCCGGGGAGATCCCCAACTTCATCGGCATCACCGAGCCCTACGAGCCGCCGGGCTCGCCCGAGGTGACCATCCGCTCCGACGTGGAGACGGTGGAGTCCGGAGCGCTCCGCATCTTCCAGGCGCTGCTGGACATGGGGAACCTGTCTGCCGACGAGCTGAAGGTCATCACCGGCAAGCGGATGAAGGCCAGCCCGGCACGGCGAGGCGCCCGCTCCCGTCCCGCCTCGCGGGCGGCCCGCGTGGCGAAGGCACGCAAGGCTCGCAAGGCCAAGCGCTGAGCGAGGGCGGCAAGGTGCTGACCGCCGCGCACTGGGACCTGCTGGCCGAGCGGAGCGCCCCCAAGCTGGCCCGGCTCCGGGAGGAGCTGCGCGGCCTGGGTTCGGTGCTGGTGGCCTTCTCCGGCGGGGTGGACAGCACCTTGGTGCTGCGGGTCGCGGTGGAGGTGCTCGGCGAGGGGGCGGTGGCCCTCACGGCGATCTCGGCGGCGGTCGCGCCCGGGGAGAAGCTGGAGGCCGAGACGCTCGCCGCCGAGCTGGGCGCTAGGCAGGTGTCGGTGGACTCCAGCGAGCTCTCCGATCCGCGCTACGCCGCCAACCCCACCAACCGCTGTTACTTCTGCAAGAGCGAGCTGTACACGCTCTGCAGCCAGTGGCGGGTTCGGCTCGGCCTGCAGGCCATCGTCGACGGGCTCAACGCCGACGACCTCCGCGACCATCGACCCGGCCACCGGGCGGCGCGGGAGCAGGGCGTCCGCTCCCCGCTGGCCGAGGTGGGGCTGACCAAGGACGAGATCCGCGCGCTGTCGCGGTCGCTGGGCCTGCGCACCTGGGACAAGCCGCAGATGCCCTGCCTCGCCTCTCGCATCCCCTACGGCACCGAGGTCACCGCCGAGCGGCTGGTGCAGATCGGCAGTGCCGAGTCGGACCTCCGGGCCGAGGGGCTCCGGAGCTTCCGGGTGCGCTACCACGGCGACGTCGCCCGGGTGGAGGTGGCCGCCGAGGAGCTGCACCGCTTCGCCGACGCCGGCTTCCGCGAGCGCATCAACCGTGCGCTGCGGGCGCGGGGGTTCGCCTACGTCGCGCTCGACCTCGAGCCCTTCCGATCCGGCCGGCTCAACGAGGCGCACGGGCTCCCCTCGGCCGGAGCGCGGAGCTGAGGCCGCAGCCCTGGCGCGCCGGCGGCGGCGGTGCCCTCGCCGCCGTCCTGCTCCTGGTTCCGGGGGCCGCCCGGGCAGAGGACACGGAGCGCTGGGACCACCGGGGTGCCCTCGGGCTCCTGGTCGCGGGCGGCCTCGACTTCAAGCGGGAGGTGAAGGCCGGCGGGGAGACGGAGGAGGGCCGGCGCACCGTGCTCGAGTCGCTCCTCAGCTTCCCCCTGGGCGTCTCGGGGAACGAGTGGACGGTGGGGGCGCGCACCGGGTTCGGCGGCCCGTCGGTGGACGTGGCCCTGGCCGGAGGGCTGCGGGCGTACTTCGGCGACGAGCGGTGGAAGACCTACTTCACCGCGGAGCTCGCGCTGCACGTCACCCCGAACGTCACCGCCGGGCCCCGGCTGGGGATCGGGGTGCAGTACGAGCTGCTCCCCACCCTGGGCCTGTACCTGGGAGGGGCGGCCGAGGTCACCGCCGGCCAGGGCATCCGCATCTCGGGGGCCGTGCTCGGGGGGCTCCAGCTCCGGACCTACGTCTTCGAGTGACCGGCCCTCCCGTGCCGAGAAAGTTGACGGGGTCCCGAAACGTAGGACGATGTGCATCAACGTATGGACATGTCCCACCCGACCCCACGACTCGCCTCCGTCGTCTTCCGGCTCACCCGCGACCGGCTGGAGGCGCTGAAGACGCTCTCGCGCGCCACCCGCATCCGGCAGAGCGAGTACCTCCGCGAGGCGATCGCCGACGTGCTCGCGAAGCACGGCGCTCCGCTCGCGCCGTTCCCGCCGCCGCCTCAGGCCTGATCCACCGCCACGAACGGAGGGCTCCCGGGCAGGCGGGGAGCCGCCGTGGCGAACGGGTCGAGCGGCGGGGGATAGCCCACCGCCCAGAGGGTGAGCGCCGCCGCGGGCGCACGCAGACCTTCGAAGCGCGCCGCCTCGTCCAGGGCGCGCTCCCAGGCGGCGGGGGCCACGACGCCGGCCCCCACGAGCACCGCGCCCCCGACCAGGAGGCGGACGCCGTAGCGACCGAAGGCATTCCCCACCAGCCCGATCTCGATGAGCGCGCCGGCCTCGGTCCAGTGCACGGCCTGGAGCGTCCTCGGCCGGCGCACGCTCGAGGCGGCATGGAGCGCGGAGAAGTCGCGCGTTCCGAGCGCGCGCTCCAGCGCCCAGCGCGCGGCGGAGCGATCCACCCTCGCCCCGGCGATCCGGGGATGGGTCGACGGATCCCACGCGTGCGCCGACCAGCGCTCGGGCACCGGGCCGAGCGCGAGCCGGTAGCGGTACTCCTTGGAGACGCTCGACCACTGCGCGTGGAACCCATCCGGAGCGAGCGCCGCCGCGGCCACGCCCCAGCCCTGCCCGCCGACGTCCCGGACCGCCTCGAGCGACGTGCCGCGCCTCAGCCGCACGCTCACCGGCTGGCACCGGGCGTGGACGCCGCGGTCGGTGCGTCCCGCGCCCATCGGCGAGCCCGAGATGCCGTGCACCGCGAGCCCGGCCGCGAGATGCTCCTGCACCGAGCGTCCCGTGCCCTGGGACTGCCAGCCCTGGAACCGGTCGCCCCGGTACCACACCCACAGCGCCAGACGGTCGCGCTTCACGTGCCCCGCTGCAGGGGTAGACTACCGCGCTCCCATCGCCATGGAGTCCCGCGACCTCGACAATCCCGAGCATCCGCTCGCCGGAGAATGGCTGTACCGCCAGGGAGAGCTGGTGCTCGGACCGGTCCAGGCCGCCCAGCTCCTCGATCGGCTCTACGCGGGGGAGATCAACGGGCAGACCGAGGTCGCGCTGGTGGGGCAGGACTTCGAGCGCATCACTCAGGTGGACGCGCTCCGGGTGCACCTGGCCAAGGCCGAGGCCAAGTGGAGGGTGGATGCGCTCGAGCGGCGGGTCTGGGGACGGGCCCGCCGGCAGCGCAACGTTCGCCTCGGCATCGTCGGGGCGGTCGCGCTGGTGGTCGCGGGCGTCGCCGGGGCGGTGGCCCGGTACATGGCCGTGCACGGCACGCTGGACAAGCCCGCGCCCGAGGAGGCGGCGATCGCCGTCGAGCCGCCGGTCATCCGGCTGGCGAAGGCGCGGCGGCCGCAGGACGAGATGCTCGACTACCCGCTGACCGGCGGGGGCAGCCGGCACCCGGCGGCGACCGGGACGCGGGTGCCACAGCCGGGGAGCCGGGCGCCCACCGGCGGCCAGGAGCCTGACCCGGACGACGTGAGCATCGAGGCCAAGTTCGACCGGGGAGCGATCCAGACGGTGATCGCCCAGCGGCAGCGCTCGCTGTATCCCTGCTTCCGGGACGAGGCCCGGCGCGCGCCGGGCCTCGCCGAGCGGATCCCCATCGAGTTCGTCATCGGCAACGACGGCCAGGTGAAGAAGCTCTGGGTGGACAACCCGCGGTTCGCCGACGGGACGCTGCCCGAGTGTCTGCTGAAGGAGCTGCAGCGCTGGCCGTTCCGGCCCTACGAGGGCCAGCAGGCCACCGTCGGGCTCTCCTTCACCATCGGGCGAGGCGCAGGCTGATGTCACGGGCGCCGGTGGCCGAGGCGACGGCCGGTGTCGATCCCTTCCGCCGGGAGGTGGTGGAGGCCGCCCGCGCCTTCAAGGCGTCGTGGACCGGGCTCGCCCGGGTGCTGGCCCGGGTGCGGGACGAGGCGCTGTGGGAAAGCTGGGGGTTTCCGAGCTTCGAGGCCTACTGCAGCCGGGAGCTGCGCATCCGGAAGGCGACGGCGCTGAAGCTCACTCGCTCCTGGAGCTTCCTGCACCGCCACGAGCGTGACTGGCGGCCCGAGGTGCCGGGCGCGCGGCCCGCCCCCGCCTTCGAGGTGGTGGAGGTCCTCGCCGAGGCCGAGGAGCGAGGAGCGCTGGGCGCGGACGAGTACCGGAGCATCCGCGACTCCATCTGGGACCCCGACCGTCCCGTCGCCGCGGTGCGCCGCGAGCTCTCCGAGCGCTTCCCCCGCCCGCCGTCCGAGCCGGCCTCCACCGAGCTCCGCCTCGGTCAGCTGGCCCGCACCGCGCGCCGGCTGGCGGAGGACCTCCGGGTGTGTCGGGGTGTGCCCGCGTCGGTCCGGACCCAGGCCGAGGACCTCGCCGCGGCGGTGGAGTCCCTGTCCGTGGAGCGGCAGACCCGCTGAGCGAGCCGACGTCCAGGCAGTCCGCCGCCGGACGTTGCGGATCGGTCGTGCGGTCTGCTCGGAACTCGGGACTTATATTGGACAGGCACCCCATTCTCGCGGCAGCGTCGGTGGTGGCGCGGGCATCGGGGTCTGTGCTGGAGTCTGCAAGGGTTGGATCAGGGCAGGGCCCTGGAGGTCAGAGAGGGTGAAGAAGGAGCACACCGTCAACCTGTCCTGCTCGTTCTGCGGGAAGTCACAGCGCGAGGTGCGGAAGCTCATCGCCGGGCCCACCGTCTACATCTGCGACGAGTGCATCAAGCTCTGCAACGACATCATCGCCGAGGAGCACGACCGCGAGGAGGGCAAGCCCCAGGTCCACCTCCAGCCGCCGATGGACATCAAGTCCTTCCTCGACGAGTACGTCATCGGCCAGGACCACGCGAAGAAGGTGCTCGCGGTCGCGGTCTACAACCACTACAAGCGCATCTACCAGCGCAAGCCGAGCGTGAAGCCCCGCCCGGGGGTGAAGGCCGCCGGGCACGAGGACGTCGAGCTCAGCAAGAGCAACATCCTCCTCATCGGGCCCACCGGCAGCGGCAAGACCCTGCTCGCCCAGAGCCTGGCCCGGTTCCTCAACGTCCCCTTCACCATCGCCGACGCGACCAGCCTCACCGAGGCCGGATACGTCGGGGAGGACGTGGAGAACATCATCCAGAACCTGCTCCACAACGCCGACTACGACGTGGAGAAGGCCGCGCGGGGCATCGTCTACATCGACGAGATCGACAAGATCGCCCGCAAGGGTGACACCCCGAGCATCACCCGCGACGTGGGCGGAGAGGGCGTGCAGCAGGCGTTGCTCAAGATCATCGAGGGAACCCGGGCGAACGTCACCCCGCGGGGCGGGAAGAAGTACAACCAGCAGGAATACGTCCAGGTCGACACCTCGAACATCCTCTTCATCTGCGGCGGCGCCTTCCACGGCATCGACTCGATCATCCGCCGGCGGGTGGGGGAGAAGGGCCTCGGCTTCGGCGCGAAGATCGTCCACAAGGACGAGCGGACGGTGGGCGAGCTGCTCAAGCTGGTCGAGCCCGAGGACCTCATGAAGTTCGGGATGATTCCCGAGTTCGTGGGCCGGCTCCCGGTGGTCGCCACGCTGAACGACCTGCGCGAGGACGACCTGGTCACCATCCTCACCCAGCCGAAGAACGCGCTGGTCAAGCAGTACCAGAAGCTGTTCGAGCTGGAGAAGGTCAAGCTCAGCTTCACCAAGGAAGCCCTCCGGGCCATCGCCCGCGAGGCGATGCGCAGGAGCTCCGGCGCGCGCGGCCTCCGGGCGATCATGGAGGACGCGATGCTGGACATCATGTACGACGTCCCGTACCGAGAGGGCGTGCGGGAGTGCAAGATCACCCAGGAAGTGGTGACCAAGCACGAGCCGCCGCAGCTGGTGCTGGAGAAGGAGAAGAAGACCGCCTAGCGCGTCCTCGCCGGGACGTCAGCTCTGGGTCACCCGGACGGTGGTCCTCATCTTCCGGCCGCTGGCGGGATCGAGGGCGCTCATGGTGAGGATCCCCTCCACGTTGACGTCGAAGGTGACCTCCACCTGGGCCGCGCCGGCCTTCCCGGGCGCGATCCCGGAGAAGACGAACTCCCCCAGCAGCTCGTTCTTCCGCGCCGCCTCGTTGTCTCCCTGGTAGATGCGCATCGCCAGCTCGGTCTGGCCGTCGAAGCTGGTGGTGGCCTGGATCTGCTTGGCGTTGGGGATCGCCGCGTTCCGGGGAAAGACGACGTGAAAGTCGCCTCCCGCCCGCTCCAGGCCGATGGCCATGGGGATGACGTCGAGGAGCTGGAGGCGGAGGTTGGTGTCGTCCTCCAGCGAGTGGGCGTAGAGCGCCGCGCCGATCGCCACCGCCTCGTCGGGGTGCACGCCCTTGGACGGCGGCTTGCCGAAGAACTTGGCCAGTCGATCCTGGATGATGGGCATGCGGGTCTGCCCGCCGACCAGCATGACCTCGTCGATCTGCTTGGTGCTCACCCCGGCGTCGACCAGCACCCGGGCCACCATCTGGAGCGTCCGGTCCACCAGGTGCTGGGTCAGCTCCTCCAGCTTCTTCCGGGTGAAGGTCATCTCGATGTTGAGGGGCTGGCCCTGCGCGGTCATGGTGATGAAGGGGATGTTGAACGGAACCTGCTCCCGGGTGCTGAGGTCGCACTTGGTCCGCTCGGCCAGGTCCTTGATCCGCTGCATCGCCACCGGGTCGGTGGAGAGGTCGATCCCGGTCTTGGCCACGAAGTCCCCCAGGACGTGGTGGATCATCGTGTTGTCGAAGTCCAGCCCGCCCAGGAAGATGTCGCCTCCGGTGGCCTTCACCTCGAAGACCCGGTCGCGGATCTCGATGATGCTCACGTCGAAGGTGCCGCCCCCGAGGTCGTAGACCAGCACCGTCTCGTTGAGCCGTTTCCCGATGCCGTAGGCCAGCGCGGCCGCGGTCGGCTCGTTGATGATCCGCACCACCTCGACCCCCACCAGCTTGCCGGCATCCTTCACCGCCTGGCGCTGCCGGTCGTTGAAGTAGGCGGGGACGGTGACCACCGCGCGGGCGATGGGCAGCCGGAGGTAGTTGGAGGCGACGTCGCGGATCTTGTTGAGGATGCGGGCGGCGATCTCCTGGAGGTGGAACTCCCTCCGGGCGACGTCGATGACCACGTCGTTGCGGTCGCCGGGCCGGACCTCGTAGCCCACCGTCCGGCGCATGGTCTCCACGATCTCGCTGGACCAGCTCCGGCCGACCAGTCGCTTGCTGCCGTAGACCGTGTTCTTGGGGTTGAGCTGCCACTGGCGCTTGGCCTCGTGGCCGATGAGCTCGTTCCCCTTCTCGTCGATCGCGAAGACCGAG
>Ga0335082_10007500_pt1 | contig 11844 bp, 10 predicted proteins | sample Lox_Sample_41_FD_206718 | JGI IMG/M metagenome (GOLD analysis project Ga0335082, IMG submission 206718) | Soil microbial communities from Loxahatchee National Wildlife Refuge, Florida, United States - Lox_Sample_4.1 | ecosystem: Environmental > Terrestrial > Soil > Wetlands | place: USA...
GTACTCGGCTCGCTCGCCGATCTTCGCCGGGTCGGTGACCGGGTTGACGGTGATGTACACGTAGCCGTTGACGATCCGGTAGTCGACCCCCATCGCCGGCGGGACGGCGAAGGCGCGGTTCTGCCAGGCGCCGACGGCGTAGTAGGGTCCGTCGATCGACACGATGTCGAACGCCGGCATCGGCATCGGGAAATGCATCGAGTTCCAGAACCAGAGCCGGCCCTCGTCGATCTCGCGCCGCTCCTCGGTGAAGAGCGTGTAGTACGGGTAGAGCTCCTTCCAGCCCTCGCACCCCGGCGGCGTCTCGATCGAGAACGGGCTGGGGAAGGCGCTCACGGCGCCCGTCGGTGTCGTCATCCGAACGCTCCTTCGGGGTGCTCGCCCGGGCGGCGAGGTCGACCATGAACGATAATCGGCGCTTGTCCCAGGCGCAGTCGAGTCGAGCGGTCCGACGCCGCATACCCGGGCTCACGCTCGTCGAGCACGAGCTCCAGGTTCCGCTCGACCACGCCGACGCCACGGGGGAGCGACTGACCGTCTTCGCGCGGGAGCTGATCGGCGATGCCCCCGGCGCGGAGAGCTTCCCGCTGCTCGTCTTCTTCCAGGGCGGCCCCGGCTTCGAGGCGCCGCGGCCGTCGCACGCGCCCGTGCCGGCCACCTGGATGCACCGGGCGCTCCGCGAGTACCGGCTGGTGCTGCTCGACCAGCGCGGCACCGGCCGCTCGACGCCGGTCGGACGGCTCGACGGGCTCGCGCCCTCCGACCAGGCCGCGTACCTGACGCACCTCCGGGCCGACTCGATCGTCCGGGACGCCGAGCTCCTCCGCGAGTTCTTCGGCGTCGAGCGCTGGTCGGTGCTCGGCCAGAGCTTCGGCGGCTTCTGCGTCCTCGCGTACCTGTCGATGTTCCCCGGCTCGCTCCGGGAGGCATTCGTCTGCGGCGGCCTCCCGCCGATCGGCCGGCCGGTCGACGACGTCTACTCGCGCACGTACCCGCTGGTCGCCGAGCGGTCTCGCCGCTACTACGGGCGCTACCCCGAGGACCGAGAGCGCGTTCGCGCCATCCACCGCCAGATCGCCGAAGGGTCGATCGTCCTCCCGACGGGCGAACGGCTGACATCGCGCAGGTTTCGCCAGCTCGGCAACGTGCTCGGGATGAGCGACGGCGCCGAGCGCCTGCATTCGATCCTCGAGCTGCCGACCGGCTCGCCGGGCTTCCTGCACGACGTCGCAAGCGGCACGGACTTCGCACGCAACCCCCTCTACGCAGCCGTGCACGAGTCGTGCTACGCCGACGGCTGCGTCACCGGCTGGTCGGCCGAGCGCACGCTACCGGACGACTTCGACGATTTCGAGCTCTTCACCGGCGAGCACGTGTATCCGTGGATGTTCGAGGACTACGCTGCGCTCACCCCGCTCCGCGAGGCTGCCGAGCTGGTCGCGCAGCATCCATGGCCGGCGCTCTACGACGCCGACCGTCTTGCGGAGAACGACGTGCCTGTGGCCGCCGTCGTCTACGCGAACGACATGTACGTCCCGCGCGACCTCTCCGAGGAGACGGCGGGCCGGGTTCGCAACCTTCGCCGCTGGCTCACCGACGAGTACGAGCACGACGGGCTGCGCGAGGACGGCGCGCGCATCCTCGGCCGCCTGATCGAGCTCGCTCGCGCCTAGAGATGCGACGGGGCGGGCCCGACCGGGCACCCGCCCCGTGCAACTCCTGCGTTCGGCGCCTCAGACCGTGGATCGCTCCGAGTAGCCCTCCCACCGTGCCGTCAGCGCGTACAGGACGACGACGTTCAGCGTCAGGACGACGATCGCCCACAGCGGGTACGCCGAATTCCCGAGCCACCCGAGCTGGGCGAGGATGTTCAGGATCACGACCACGATCGTGAACCAGCGCGCCCAACCCGCCCCGCTCCAGAGGCCGAAGCCGGCGAGGACGAGGATGATGCCGAGGATCATCGTGATCCAACCCCAGGTCGTCGTGTCGAACACGATCAACTGGTCGCCGTGGATCACGAAGTACTGACCGCGGATGACCGCGATCAGCCCTTCGAAGAAGTCCAACATACCGACGACCAGCATCACGATTGCCGCGAAGCTGATCCAGCCTGACATCGGTTCCTTCACACCTACCACCTCCACCTTTCCTGCCTTTTGACTCCGGCACGCGGTTCGACGCCCGCACCCGCAGTCCTACGATCGATAGCCGCTTCTACGAGGCGGCGACCGGCTCATGCACATCGGTTGAACGGGTGATTCCGGCGGCAGCATAGGCGTCGGCCTCGTCGAGCGTCTCGTGTTCGAGCAGCTGCACGACCAGCGCGTCGAGCTTGTCGCGATGCTCGCGGAGCAGCTCGACGGCATCGCGACGGGCGTCGCTCACGAGCCGGCGGACCTCCTCGTCGACGAGCTGCTGCGTCTCCTCCGACACCTCGGAAGCGCCGGGAAGCAGTGGGCCCCGGCCGTCCGACGGGAGCACCGTCACCGTCCCGATCGCCTCGCTCATCCCCCATCGCCCGACCATCTGACGCGCGATCTGCGTGAGCTGCTGGAAGTCCGACTCCGCGCCGGTCGTGAGGTCGCCGAAGACGACCTCCTCGGCGGCGCGGCCACCAAGGGCGACCATGATCTTCGCGCGCAGCTCCTGCTCCGTATAGTTGAAGCGGTCGGTGTCGGGCGCGGCGAAGGTCACGCCGAGCGAATAGCCGCGCGGGATGATCGAAATCTTCCGGACGGGATCCGCGCCCTCGGTGAGCATGCCGACGATCGCATGTCCGCCCTCGTGATAGGCCGTCCGCCGTTTGTCTTCCGGGCTCATCATCACCTTTCGCTCGGCACCGAGCACGATGCGCTCGAGCGAATCGGTGAAGTCGGCCTCCTCGACGCGCTGGTGCCCGCGCCGTGCGGCGAGCAGCGCCGCCTCGTTGACAAGATTCGCAAGGTCGGCGCCGACCATGCCGGGGGTCGTCGACGCGATCGCACCGAGATCGACGTCGTCGGCGAGCGGGACGCCGCGGGTGTGGACTCGGAGGATGGCCTCGCGGCCGTTCCGGTCGGGGGGCTGCACCGCGACGCGCCGGTCGAAGCGCCCGGGCCGCAGCAGCGCCTGGTCGAGCACGTCCGGGCGGTTGGTCGCCCCGATAACGATCACCGACGTGGAGGAGTCGAAGCCGTCCATCTCGGTGAGGATCTGGTTGAGTGTCTGCTCGCGCTCGTCGTTGCCGCCGCTGAAGCCGGCGATCCCGCTCGTCCGTGCGCGGCCGATCGCGTCGAGCTCGTCGATGAAGATGATCGCCGGAGCCGCCGCCTTTGCCTGGGCAAAGAGATCGCGGACGCGGGACGCGCCGACCCCGACGATCGCCTCGACGAACTCCGACGCCGCGATCGAGAAGAAAGGAGCGTTCGCCTCGCCGGCGACAGCGCGCGCGAGGAGCGTCTTCCCGGTCCCGGGCGGCCCCGACAGCAGCACGCCGTGCGGGACCCGCGCGCCGAGCCGGCGGTACTTGTCCGCGTCGCGGAGGAAGTCGACCACCTCGCTCAGCTCCTCCTTCGCCTCGTCGATCCCGGCGACATCCGCGAACGTCACCCGCTCGCCCGAAGGCTCGTAGCGGCGCGCCCGCGACCGGCCGAACTGCCCCAGGACGCTCTGCATCCCGCCGGCCCGCCGCAGCCCGTACCAGATCAGACCGACGATCAGGAGCGTCGGCCCGAAGCCGACGATCAGGCTCTCCCACCAGGCGGGGCCTGTCTGCAGCGGCTCGGCGTTGACGACGACGCCTTTCCGCTGGAGGAGCTGCGAAAGCGCGTTCGTGTCGGCGAAGGTCGGGATCTCCGTCTTGAAGCGGCTGGTTGCCTTCCCGCCGGCGTAACTCTGAGGAGCGTTGTAGGTCCCCTGCACCGTCGTGCCCTTCGACGTGATCGACGCCACGTGCCCTGCCCGCACCTGGTCGAGGAAGAACGGGCTGTAGGGCACACGCGCCCGCGACGGCGCCTGCGTCGCGCGCGAGCCGATCCAGTAGTTGATCACCAGCAGGCCGACGATCCAGGCAAGCCACCACCCGATCCGGATCCGCGGCCTGCGCGGGCCTGGCGTCTGCTGCGGCTGCTGCGGAGTCGGGGTGCTCACGCCTCGGCCGCCGCCGGGGCCGCTTCCGGCTCGGTCTGCACGCCCCGCTTCAGGCCGACGAAGGCCACCACGGCGGCGACCGCCATGATCACCGCCATCGCGTGGAGGACCGACTGGATCGCAGCGGCGAAGTCGAGGCGCGCGAAGTGCGGAATCGCCGCCGTCCCGCCGGGCGAGCCCGACTGCGACAGTGACGCGGCCTTTGCCGACGCCTCGCCCCGCGGCAGGCCCCGGCCGACCAGCGACGAGGTGAGCCGCGAATGCATCTGCGAGACGAGAAGGCTCCCGAGGATGGCGATCCCGAGACTCGCGGCGTAGTTGCGCACCGTCTGTGTGATGCCCGTCGCCTCGCCGTAGGCATACCGCGAGGCACGGTTGACGGCATCGGTGCTCGCAGGCCCCAGCATGAAGCCCATGCCTGCGCCGGCGAGGACCACGTACCAGACCTGCGTGCCGAAGTCGAGGTCGGTCACCTTGCCCGCCCACAGCCATAAGCCGACGACCGCGAGCACGCAGCCGAGCACGACCGGGCGCTTCGCGCCGATCCGATCGAGCATCCGGCCGCCGATCTGGGCGGCGACGACGAAGCCGAGGAAGAAGTAGAGCAGCACCAGGCTGGCGGACGACGCCGACTTGCCGAGCGCGATCTGCGCGTACTCGCTCGCGAAGAAGAACACGGGGATGAAGACCATGTTCGACACGCCGAGCACGAGGTTCTCGACGAAGAACGGGCGGATCTTGAAGATGCTCACCTCGATCAGCGGCGAGGCGACGCCGCGCTCGTAGAAGAAGAAGACGACGAGCAGCGCCGCCCCGACGACGATGCACGCGATGGTGCGCGGATCGGTCCACCCCCAGGTGCCGGACTGCTGGAACCCGACGATGCTGAGCGCGACGCCCGACGCGATCAGCACAAGCCCGCGGTAGTCGATCGGAGCCGGACGGTGGTCTGTCACCGGTCTCGAGACGGCGATCAGGATCAGCGCGACGATCGCGACCGGGACGTTGACCCAGAAGATCGCGCGCCAGGTCCACTGAGTGAGGTAGCCGCCGAGCACCGGGCCGATCGCGGTCAGACCTCCGGCGATCCCGAAGAACAGCGCCAGAGCTCTACCGCGCTGATGCAGCGGGAACGTCTGAACGACGATCGCGAGTGCCGCCGGGAACATGAGCGCACCCCCGACGCCCTGCAGGGCACGGAACGTGACGATCCACGCCTCGGCCACGCCCCCCTTGGGCGTGAAGCCGCACATCGCCGACGCGCCGGCGAACACGATCACGCCGATCGTCACCATCTTCCGGTGGCCGACCGTGTCGGCGAGGCGGCCGCCGTACGCGAAGAATGCTGCGAGCGCAAGCAGATACGCGTTGATCGCCCACTGGACGCCGGTGCTCGTCAACCCGAGCTCGCGCTGGATGTTGGGTGCGGCGATCGAGACGATTGTCTGGTCGATGAACGTCATCGACACCGCGAAGATCATCGCCGTGAGCACGAGGTATCTCGACTGCACGTGACTCGCCCTCATGCCCGCATCCTCATCTCCCGGGATCTCCTCCATCGCCGATCACGGCATCCGTCACCACGGCGATCGCGGCGGACCTCTCGACCGACCAGGGACTCGGCTTGGTGACCATCGATGGCCCCAATCGTCTGCTTGCTGCCTCGATGTGGTTTCGACGTGGTGACGCGTGCGCGGACGACATTCTCTACCACGGAGCGCTGCTAGGAAGCAGTCATGGACGCGATCGTCACCGACTGACGTGGCAGCCGAGGGCCCGCTCCTCTCAGCTACGACGGCTCGGACGCCGCCAGGGCGGCGAACGCCGAGGCCGCGCGGCTGTTCTGAGGCCCAGACCGCGGTCGTCGCGTGCTCGGCCCGATCGAGGAAACGATCCTCGCCCACGCGCACGAGGTCGACGCCGGGGCGATCGAATTCGTCGGAGGACGGCGCCGGCCTCTCCTGAGCAACGGTCGCAATTTGCGGTTCTTTTTCGTAGACTCTGCGCCGACGCAGAAGGGGATTGCTGGCCGTCTGACTTCGAGCCTGGAGGGGAAGCGAACGTGACACCAAGGACCTCACTGACGTCGGCCGCGAAGTGGCTCGACGAGGCGATCCGTGAAGGTCGCCTAAAGCGCGCACAGACGCGGCGCCGGCGGCCCTCGGGCAAGGCGACCGCCGAGCGCCACCACGTCGCCGAGCTCACCCGCAGCGCGTAGCGGTTTCGCTCCGGATCGAGATCGAAACGCCGCACGGCGCGGCGGCCGCCCACGTCTCGCAGGTGGCGAGCCCCCGCGGCGCGCTGATTCTCGGCCACGGCGCCGGCGGTGGGATCGCCGCGCGCGACCTGTCGGTCGCGGCCGGAGCCGCTCGCTCGGCCGGTTTCTCGATCGCGCTCGTCGAGCAGCCGTATCGCGTCGCGGGGCGGCGCAGCCCGGCGCCGGCACGACAGCTCGACGCCGTCTGGATCGCCGTGGTCGAGCACCTTGCACAGGGCGAGTTGCACGCACTCCCGCTGGTCACCGGCGGACGGTCGTCGGGCGCGCGGGTCGCCTGTCGCACCGCCTCGGCGGTCGGCGCGGCCGGTGTCCTCTGCCTCGCGTTCCCCCTGGTCCCGCCCGCCCGCGCCGGCAAGGAGCCCGCCCCGAGCCGCCTGCCCGAGCTCGAGGCGGTCACCGTGCCCACGCTCGTCGTCCAGGGAGCGGCCGACCGCTTCGGAATGCCGCCTCCTGCGAAGAACCGGACGGTGGTCGAGGTACGCGCCGACCACAGCCTTCGCACCGACCTCATCGCCCTCGCGACCGCCGTGTCGGACTGGCTGGCGCACCTACCATCGAAACGATGAGCTGGGACGAGCGCCTCTCCGAACGCTACGACGAGTGGTCGGCAGGAATGACCGAGGACGTGCCGTTCTACGTCCGCCTCGCGCAGGAGGCGGGCGGGCCGGTCGTCGAGCTCGCGGTCGGGAACGCGCGCGTGGCGATCCCGGTGGCGCGCGCCATCGGGCGCGGCGTGATCGGGATCGACTCGTCGCCGTCGATGCTCGACCAGGCGCGGACGGCAGCGGACCGGGCCGGCGTCGACCTCGACCTGCGTCTCGGCGACATGCGAGACCTCGAGCTCGACGAGCCGGCCGCCCTCGTCTACTGCCCGTTCCGCGCGCTTCTGCATCTCCGCACCTGGAGTGACCGGAGGCAGACGTTCGAACACGTTGCCGCCGCGCTTCGTCCCGGCGGGCGCTTCGCCTGGAACGTCTTCGCCTTCGACCATGCGATCGCTGCCGAGCTCGACGGCGACCATCGGCTCGAGCCGGTACCGCACACGCTCCGCTATTCGGTCGGAGACAACCGCGTCGACATCGTCCTCGACGATGGCGGAACGAGCTCGCTGTGGTGGGCGACCAAGAACGAGTGGCTCGGCCTGCTCGACGTCGCCGGCCTCGAGCTCGAGACGCTCGACGGGGATTTCGACGGAACGCCTATCGACGACGACAGCCGCGAGTACGTGTTCGTCGCACGGCGGCCGTGAAGGCGCGGGTCGGGATCGCACTGCTCTGCGCCGTCGGCGCCGCAGGCTGTGGCGGGGCAGCGCATCGCGCGGCCACGACGACCGCGCAGCAGTCGCAGCGCACTGTCTGGCTCTGCCGTCCGGGACAGGCGAGTGATCCATGCCTCGCCGGGCTCTCGACAACGATCGTCGAGCGGAACGGCTCGACGCGGGCCGTTCCGGCCTCGCCCGCGAAGAGGCCGCAGGTCGACTGCTTCTACGTCTACCCGACGGTCAGTAGCCAGCCCACCGTGAACGCGAATCTCAGCATCGGACTCCAGGAAACAGCGGTCGCGGTCACCCAGGCGTCGCGCTTCTCGCAGGTGTGCCGGGTCTTCGCGCCGGTCTATCGCCAGATCACGCTGGGGGCGCTCGACCATCCCAACCGGATCACGCTCGCCGACGCTCGCGTCGCGTACCAGAGCGTTCTCTCGGCATTTCGCGATTACCTCGCCCACGACAACCACGGGCGCGGGATCGTGTTCATCGGGCATTCGCAGGGCGCGACGATCCTGATCAGGCTGCTCCAGCAGGAGGTCGACCGCAACGCTGCGCTCCGCCGCCGGCTCGTGTCGGCGCTCCTGATCGGCGGGAACGTGGCCGTGCCCAGGGGCCGGACCGTCGGCGGCGACTTCATGCACATCCCTGCCTGCACCTCGAGCACCGAGACCGGCTGCGTCGTCGCCTACTCCAGCTTCGCGAGCAAGCCGCCGGCGAACAGCCAGTTCGGCCGAACGACTTCCGACGCCGGCGTGCCTCTCCTCGCGCCGCGCAAGAACTCGCCGTCGCTGCAGATCATGTGCGTCAACCCGGCGGCGCCGTCGGGCGGCACGGCGCCGCTCGACCCATACCTCCCGACGTTCGCACTGCGCGTGCTCGCGCCGTCGGCGCCGGCGGTCGCGACACCGTGGGTCTCGTTCCCGGACGCGTACACCGGCCGCTGCACGACCGAAGGGAACGCAACGTGGCTTCAGGTCACGCGCCGGCCCGGCGCGGCGGGACCGGAGCTCGGGCGCGCCGAGCAGCCGGAGATCGGCCTGCACGTCCTCGACGTGAACCTCGCGCTCGGCAACCTCGTCGACCTGGTGCGCTCGCAGGCGGCGACGTACCGGCGCGGCTAGGTCGCGTCGTCTTCGAGCTCGAACTTCGCGTGCACGGCGCGCACTGCAGCCTCGACGTCCTCCTCGCGCACCACGCACGAGATGCGGATCGGGGACGTGGAGATGATCGCGATGTTGATCCCCGCATCGGCGAGGGCGTCGAACATGTCGGCGGCGACACCGGGGTCCGACTTCATCCCAGCCCCGACGAGCGAGACCTTCGCGATCCGCCGGTCTGCCGACACCCCGGCAGCGTCGAGCGCGGCCGCCGCCTCCTGCAGCACCGGCTCGGCCCGGTCGAGATCGTCCTTCGGCAGGGTGAACGAGATGTCCGTACGTCCAGCCTCGGAGACGTTCTGGACGATCATGTCGACGTTGATGCCGGCGGCGGCGAGCGGGCGGAACAGCGAAGCCGCGATCCCCGGCCGGTCCGGGACGCCGGCGATCGTGACCTTCGCCTCGGATGTGTCGTGGGCGACCCCGGACACGATCGCGCGCTCGAGCATGTCTTCCTCCTTGACGATCCAGGTGCCGTCGCCGGTGTGGAAAGACGATCTCACATGGATCGGGACACCGGTGTTCCGAGCGAGCTCGACCGAGCGCAGCATCAGCACGCGGGCGCCGCACGCGGCGAGGTCGAGCATCTCCTCGTAGGAGATCGACGCGAGCTTCGACGCACCCGGGACGATGCGCGGATCGGCAGTGTAAACGCCGTCGACGTCGGTATAGATCTCGCAGACGTCGGCGTGAAGCGCCGCGGCGAGCGCGACCGCGGTCGCGTCGGAACCGCCGCGGCCGAGCGTCGTCACGTCGCGGCCCGCCGAGACCCCCTGGAATCCGGCGACGATCGCGATCTTCTGCTCCCCGAGCGCCTGGCGGACGGGATCCACCCGCACCTCCACGATGCGTGCCTGGCCGTGGGCGCCGTCGGTGACGATCCCGGCCTGGTCGCCCGTAAACGACACGGCGGCCAGGCCGAGCTCGTTGAGGGCGATCGACAGCAGGGCAATCGAGATCCGCTCTCCCGCGGTCAGGAGAACGTCGAGCTCGCGTGGGTTCGGCGACTTCGAGAGCTGCCGCGCGAGGTCGAGCAGGTCGTCCGTGGTGGCGCCCATCGCCGACACGACCACGCACACATCAGCACCGGCCTCGGCCGTCGCCGCGATCCGTCGGGCGACGTTCGCGATCCGCTCCGGGTCCCCGACCGACGTCCCGCCGAACTTCTGGACGACGAGACCCACGACTCATACTTTATCTTTTGAAGCCTGATGACGGAGATCCGCATCCCTCCCGCCCTGCGAAACGAGGCCGCGGGCAACCGGTCTGTCGCGGTCGACGCCTCGACGGTGCGCGAGGCGCTCGACCGGCTGGTCGCCGAGTATCCGGCCCTCGAGAACCGGGTGCTCGACGGGAACGGCGTGCCGACGTTCCTCAACGTGTTCGTCGACGGTAACGACGTCCGGCTGCTCGAGGGTCTCGAGACCCCCGTCCAGGCAACCTCGAGGATCCTCTTGCTCCCCGCCGTCGCCGGCGGGGCCGGCTGAGCCGCCGGGCGCGATGACACCTTTCGCGCTGCGCTGCCGCGTGTGCGAGGAAGTGACTGCGCCCGAGCCGCTCGACGCGTGCCGCCGGTGCGACGGGCCGACCGACGTCACGTACGACTGGGATCGCGTCTCGCGGCTGGCGACGCGCGAGGCGATCGCAGACGGGCCCGCCTCGCTCTGGCGCTACCACCCTCTGCTTCCGGCCGGTGCGCGGGTCGAGCACGGCGCCGGCTGGACGCCGCTCCGGCGCGCCGAGCGTCTCGCGAACGCACTCGGAATCGACCTGTGGCTGAAGCTCGAGGACCGGAACCCGACCCGCTCGTACAAGGACCGGCTGGCCGCGGTCGCGGTCTCGGCAGCGCTCGATCACGGCGTGACGACGCTCTGCTGCTCGTCGACGGGCAACCTCGGCGACGCGGTCGCGGCGGCGTCGGCCGCGGCCGGGCTCGAGGCGATCGTGCTCGCCCCGGTCGGCGGCGAGTCGGCAGCGGTCGCCGCGCGGCACCCAGGGGCACACGTGTTCGCCGTCGACGGGACGTACGACGACTGTCGCCGGCTCGAGCTCGAGCTCGGCTCGCTCTTTCCCTGGGGCTTCGTGAGCGGGAACCTGCACCCATACGCGTCCGAAGGCGCGAAGACGATCTCGTTCGAGGTCGCCGAGCAGCTCGGCTGGCAGCTGCCCGACGCGGTCGTCTGCCCGGCGGCAAGCGGGACGCTCGTCTCGAAGCTCGCGCAGGGATTCACCGAGCTCGTCCGCGCCGGGCTCGCGGACGGCGCATTGCCGCGCCATTTTGCGGCGCAGGCCGAGGGATCGAGCCCGATCGCGGACGCCTTTGCCGACGACCGTCGCATCTCCCGCGTCGAGGCGGGCACGACGTTCGCCTCGCTCGCCGTCGGCGATCCGTCCCACGGCGACCTTGCGATCGGCGCGGCGCGCGCCACCGGCGGCCGGATCGTGGCCGTGCCGGAGGCTGAGATCCGCGAGCACACCGAGCTGCTCGCGGCGACGAGCGACGTGACTCCCGACGCGTCGGGCGGCGCGGCGCTGGCCGCGCTCGTCGCGGCGGTTCGGCGGGGCGACATCGAGCCCGGCGCGCTCGTGGTGCTGGTCGTCACGGGAGCGAGGCCGGAGCCGTCGAAGAGCGACGAGTCGCGCGCCACGACGGTGAGCCCCGACGCGCGCGACGTGCTCGACGCGCTCGGGCTGCGGTCCTGATCGGCGCGGGATGAACGACACCGCCGCCCCGCTTCGCCGCGACGTCCGGCTGCTCGGGACGATCCTCGGCGACGTGCTGGTCGAGCAGGAGGGACGCAGGCTGCTCGACCTCGTCGAGCGAGTCCGGCAGGCGACGCGGGAGGCGCGGCGCGAGGGAACAGTGGCGAGCGCCGACGTCGTCGACGAGCTCGAGCCGGGGGAGCAGGCGCTCGTCCTCCGGGCGTTCGGCCTCTACTTCCAGCTCGCGAACCTGGCCGAGCAGCACCATCGCCTCAGGCGCCGGCGCGAGGATGCCCACCAGGGACGTG
>Ga0335082_10007501_pt1 | contig 11843 bp, 9 predicted proteins | sample Lox_Sample_41_FD_206718 | JGI IMG/M metagenome (GOLD analysis project Ga0335082, IMG submission 206718) | Soil microbial communities from Loxahatchee National Wildlife Refuge, Florida, United States - Lox_Sample_4.1 | ecosystem: Environmental > Terrestrial > Soil > Wetlands | place: USA: Florida...
CAGCACGCCGCTGTAGGTATGGAAGCAGATCGCGCCGGTGAGGTTGGTGTGCTCGCAGATGAAGCCCGCGAGCGCGTCGACCTCGGGTTCGGAAGTCGGATACGGCCCCGCGCCGAGCTGCTCGTGCTCGGGCCGCCAGCGCACCGGGAAGTTGCGGTTGAGGTCCAGGCCCTGCAGCGGCGCCGGCACCCTCACCGTGACGCCGTCGTAGGCGCGCACGCTGCCCTCGGGCAGCAGGCGGTAATAGCTGCCGCCGGTCTCGACGGGGTCGCGCCGCACCAGCAGGCGCGGATCGGCCGAGTCCGCCTTCCACGGACCGTTCGCATCGGGCACGCGCATCGTCAGCACGCGGCCGTCGCCGTCGACGTCCTCGCGCAGCAGGCCGTCGACATGCTCTTCATCGTAGGGATAGGGGCGCGTGCTCGAGCGGATGAACTTGGGCACGTCGGCGAGCGCGAGTTCGGCGCCGTCGGGGTTGAGCCGCGGGCAGATGTAGAACGCGCGCGTATCGAGACAGCGCGTGACCTCGGCATCCTTGCCGTACTGCCGCATCAGGTGGTCAAGCAGGTAAAGGCAGGCCATCGACGCCGCCACCTCGGTCGCGTGGATGTTGCCGTCGATCCAGAATGCGGGCTTGTCGGTGTCGGGGCCGCTGGCGAAATTGGTCACGGTCGCGACCCAGATATCGCGCCCCTCGTGGCTCTTGCCGATGCTCTGCACGCGCACCAGCTGCGGCTGCTCCTGCGCATAGGCGTGCAGCAGCGCGCTCAGCTCGGCATAGCGGTAATAGGTGTCGAAACGGGGATTCGGCATGGGTGCACCGCGGGCGCTCGGCGGTCCGGTCGTTGAGGGACGCAAATTCTACCGTATTACCCCGCCGCCCAATCCACGCGCCAAACCGGCGCTTGACCCGCAGCGCGCGCTCTTCTATGGTTAGTTCCCAGTGCGCACTCTCGGGGTTCGAACATGAAGAAGCTCGCCATCGCCCTCGTCGTCCTGATTGTCGTCGTCGGCGGCGCCGTTTTCTGGCTGTCCGGGAATATCGACGGCCTGGTCAAAGACGGCATCGAACACTACGGCAGCGCCATGACGCAGGCAAGAGTGAGCGTCGGCGCGGTAAAGATCGCAGCCGCGGACGGCAAAGGCGCGATCAGCGACCTCACCATCGGCAATCCCGCCGGCTTCAACACCGCGCACGCGCTCAAGGTCGCGCGCGTCGAAATCGAAATCGACCTGGCTTCGCTAGCCAAGGATGCGGTCGTGATCCGGCGCATCGCGGTGATCGCGCCCGATGTGATCTATGAGAAGGGCGATGCCATGACCAATTTCGACGCCCTGCAGAAGAACATTGCTGCTTATCTCGGTCCGGGCGACGCGAAGAAGGAAGGCGGCAAGAAGCTTATCGTCGACGAGCTGACCCTGCGCGGCGCGCACGCGCAGGCGAGCGCCGCCTTCATGAACGGCAAGACCGTCAGCGTGCCGCTGCCGGACATCACCCTGAAGAACATCGGCCGCGCCAAAGGCGGCATCCCGCCGGGCGAGGTGGGACAGGAGGTGGTCGGCGCGCTCAAAGCGAAGCTGGCCGGCGCGGTGAGCTTCGACCGCCTGATGAAGTCGGCCGGCGAAGCGCTCGGCAAGGCCGGTTCCGCCATCAAGGGCCTGTTCAAGTAATCCGGCGCGCCGACTGCCTGCAGGGGGTTCGTGGGAGCGAGCTTGCTCGCGAATAGAAGCTTGAAAGCGAACGCTCAGCCCTGCCCTAGCAGCGCGAGCATCGCCCCGACGTCGACGATCTTGTCGCGCGGGGCGCCGCGGCGCGCGCCGCGCGCCACCTCCGCGTCGTCGAGCAGCTTCCAGTCGCTGAACGACACCGGCTGCACGCCGCGCGCGCGCAGCAGGGAAATGATGGCGTCGCGCTCGGGCAGTATGCGCGCCGCAACGGCCGCGCCATCCGCGATCATGTGCTCGACCACATGCGCGGAGGCGCGCTTGTGCTCGCCTATCAGTCCCTGCGGCCCGCTGCGCGCCCAGCCGACGACGTATTCGTTGGCGACTACGGCGCCGCTCGCCGGATCGACGACGCGCCCGTCGCGGTTGGCGATGACCCGCGCCTTCTCGTCGTAGGGAACGCCGGCGATGCGCTCGGCCGCATAGCCGATCGCCGGCAGCACCATGCCGACCTCGAGCACTTCGATCGCACCGGTGCCGCGCGCGGCCACCGTGCCGTCGGCGCGCGCCTCCAGGCGGTTCTTCTCCAGCGCGATAGCCGCCACATTGCCGGCGGCATCGGCGCGGATCTCGGTCGGCGACACGAGGAAGCGCAGATGCAGTTTCTTCGCCTGCGGACGCGGCGTGCGCGCGGCGAAGGCGCGCAGGAGTTTCAGGTTCTTGTCCTTTTCGGCATCGCCCGTGGATTCGGCGCAGCCCGCGAGTTCGCCCGGCGCGATGACCGGGTCCGCATCCTCCAACGCGCCAAGTTCCTTCAGCTCGGCCGGTGAAAACGCCGCCTGCTCCGGCCCGCGCCGGCCGAGGATGAACACCTCGCGCACCCGGCTCGCGCGCAGCGCTGCCAGCGCATGCGCCGCGATGTCGGTCTTCTCCAGCTCGGCCGGCGTGCGCAGCAGGATGCGCGCGGCGTCGACGGCGACGTTGCCGTTGCCGACCACGGCGACGCGCTCCACCGACAGATCGATTTTCGCGTCGCGGTAGTCCGGATGCCCGTTGTACCAGCCGACGAACACCGTCGCCGGCGTGCAGCGCGCGATGCCCTCGCCCGGAATGCCGAGCCGGCGGTCGGCCTCGTTGCCGGTAGCATAGACGATCTGGTGGTAGTGCCGGCGCAGTTCCTCCACGCTCAGGTCGCGCCCGAGCTGCACGTTGCCGAGGAAGCGGAACGTCGGGCGCGCCGCCGTCGCCGCGAACACGCGGCTGACGGTCTTGATCTTCGGGTGGTCGGGCGCGACGCCGCCGCGCACGAGGCCGTAGGGCGTGGGCAGGCGGTCGAACAGGTCGACGTCGACGGCGGTGTCGGTGCGCTTGAGCAGCGCCTCCGCCGCGTAGAAGCCGGCGGGTCCGGAACCGATGATTGCAATGCGCATCAACCGCCAAGACACGAACGGGAAAGCATGGCCCGCATACTACCCGTTGCAACAGTCTCCATCAAACGCATGCGCCGCAATTCGCCGTGCGAGTGCGCGCCGCGCTGCTTGACAAGGATGTACCCGCTCAAGATACTGCGGTAGCGACCCGCGCTCCCGCTCGGAGCAGGGAGATTGCGGCTGAAGAGCGAGGGGTGCCCATGTCCTGTTGCCACAACTATTATGTCGCGACCGAAGGCAATGAAAGCGTGTTTTCGGTCGACATCTCCAGCATCACCTTCGGCCACGGCGTGCTCAAGGAAGCGGGCGAGCACGCCAGGGCGCTCGGCATGAGCCGCGTCGCGCTGTTCACCGACAAGCGCCTGGGCAGCCTCTCCTACGTCGCGCAGGTGGGCGACTCCATCAAGGCTGCCGGCATCGACGCCGTAATCTACGACGAGGTCAAGGTGGAGCCGACGGACCAATCTTTCATCGCGGCAGCCCGGTTCGCCGCCGAGGGCAGATTCGACGGCTATGTGTCGGTCGGCGGCGGCTCGGTCATCGACACCTGCAAGGCGGCCAACCTTTATGCCACCTGGCCGGCGGACTTTCTCGATTACGTCAACGCGCCCATCGGCGCGGGCAAGCCCGTGCCCGGCGCGCTGAAGCCCCACATCGCCTGCCCCACCACCTGCGGCACCGGCTCGGAATGCACCGGCATCACGATTTTCGACCTGCTGGCTATGCAGGTGAAAACCGGCATCGCATCGAAGCGCCTGAAGCCGTCGATGGCGCTGATCGAGCCGGCGACCACCTACACGCTGCCGAAGAACGTGGTCGCGGCGAGCGGCTTCGACGTGCTCTCGCACGCGCTCGAATCCTATACCGCCCGGCCCTACACGCGCCGCGCGGCGCCGGGCAAGCCGTCGCTGCGGCCGATGAGTCAGGGCGCCAACCCCTGGAGCGACATCGGCTGCGAAGCCGCGCTCACGCGCCTCGGCCAGTACCTGGAGCGCGCCGTGAACGACGCGAGCGACCACGAAGCGCGCGACCAGATGATGTACGCGGCTACGCTCGCCGGCATCGCCTTCGGCAACTCGGGCGTGCATGTCCCGCACGGGATGGCCTACTCCGTCGCCGGGCTGGTGCGCGACTTCCGCCCCGAGGGTTACCCGCAGGAAGAACCGATGGTGCCGCATGGCATGAGCGTGATCGTGAATGCGCCCTCGGTGTTCCGCTTCACCGCGAGCGCCTGTCCCGAGCGCCACATCCACGGCGCCGCCTGCCTCGGCGCCGATACCACGGGCGCGACCGAGGCGGATGCCGCCGAAATCATCGCTGCGCAACTGATCAAAATGATGAAGGCCACCGGCATACCCAACGGCGTCGCCGGCGTCGGCTATGGCGAGGCCGATGTCTCCGCGCTCACCAAGGGCGCCTGGGCGCAGCAGCGCCTGCTTACGAACGCGCCGCGCGACATCAGCCAGGACGATCTCGGCGCGCTCTACCGCGGCGCGATGCACTACTGGTAATCGCGCGACTCAGGCGGCTGAGGGCGGCCGCAACGACGGTCGCAGCAGCAGCGTCAGCGGCAGCACCAGCAGGACCACGGCGGCGATGACGCCGAAGGTGCGCGCCACGCCGACCAGGTCGCCGAGCGCGCCGTAGAGCGCGGGCGAGACCGCGCCGGCGCCGATGGTGAGCGTATAGAACACGCCGAACGCACGCGCCCGGCGCGCGTTCGGCACGAGTTCGGCCACGGTTCCGTAGAGCACGGAAGACGTTCCGTTCAACGCGACTCCCAGCAGCGGCAGCAGCAGCATCGAGGCATCCAGCGAGAGCGGCAGCAGCGCGACGATGCCGGCGGCGGTGGCGACCTCGGTCAGGATGGTAGTGCGCAGCACGCCGGCGCGCGCGGCGATCAGGCCGCACACGAATTTTCCGGCGGCGCCGCCGGCGAACGTAAGGCTCAGGGCGAAGCCGACCTGCGTCACCGAGGCGCCCTTGGCGATCAGCACGAACGGCAGCAGCGTGAGAAAGCCCATGCGCGTGGCGCTGTCGATGATGCCGATCGCCGACAGCGAGACGAACCCCGGGTTCAGCAGCGACCCGGGCGCGGCGTCGGCGCGCGTCTCCGGCGCCGCCGCCGCTGCCTCCTGCGGCAGCGCGCGCGGCACTGCGAACCAGATCGCGATCGCGGCGGCAAGGCCGAGCGCGCCCATCAGCACCGTTACCGCGTGCCAGTCGAACAGCGCCAGCAGCGCCGCGCACAGCGCTGGCAGCAGCACCTTGCCGATGTCGCCGGAGAAATTATAGGTGCCCAGGGCGGCGCGCTGCTGCGCGCCCTCGAACGCGCGCGCAGTGAGCGCCGCGCCAAGCGGATGCTGCACGCTCGCGCCCGCCCCGCCCGCCACCAGGCACAGCGCGAGGCCGGGAAATCCCGCGGTCGAACCTGCCACGATGAATGCGGCGGCTGCGGCCACGGTGCCGAGGGCGAGCAGAACGCGCTCGCCGACGCGCTCGGCGAGCAGGCTCGCCGGCACCTGCAGCGCCGCCATCGAACCCGAATACAGGGTCTTGAGCAGGCCGACCTGCGCGAACGACAGCCCGAACGCCGCCTGCCACACCGGGAACAGGACGTACAGCATGTCGGAGAACCCATCGTGCAGCACGTGCGCGCCGGCGCAGGCCGCAAGCGTGCGCCGGCTGCGCGGCGGCGCGGGCGGGGCGGGGGCGGCCAGGGTGTCGGTGCGCATGCGATGGATCCGGTTCTGCGGCGCCTCGCCGCGGGCAGCCTGTCTGGCCGCGCGCAGGAAGGCGTTGTCGGCAATGGAAGGAGTATCCACGCCTCCGGCGGCCGCAGTCAATCCGCGCTCCCGGCGCAGGGTCCACATCCCGACGTGCGCTTGGTGCTAAGCTTGCCCGGAACCGTCATGCAAGCAGCGGCAGCGCGCCGCGCCTCAACCCCGTTTCCATCGCCTGATCGTTACAGACTTGGAGCAGGACCTCCGCACCGACGAAGGCTTGATGCTCGCCTACCGCGACGGCGACGCCGCCGCGTTCGAAGCGCTCTATGGGCGCTGGCGCGGGCCGCTGTACCGCTACTTCCTGCGCCAGTGCGGCCACGCCGGGCAGGCGGACGAGCTTTATCAGGACGCATTCATGCGCGTGATCGGCGCCGCCGCGAGCTACGAACCGACCGCGAAATTCAGCACGTGGCTGTTTCGGATCGCCCACAATCGCCTGATCGATCATTGGCGCAAGACCGGGCGCGAGCCCGTGGATCCGATCGATACGGACGAGGGCGGCGAAGACGCGGCGTTCGACCCGCCGGCGCCGCAAGGCGCGGGGCCGGAACATCGCGCCGAGCAGAAGCAACTGGGCGCGGCGCTGCTCGCCGCCTTGAACGAGCTGCCCGAAGTGCAGCGCGAGGCCTTCCTGCTCGCCGAGGAAGGCGGGCTGACGCTGGAGGAGATCGCCGCCGTAGCCGGAGTCGGCCGCGAAACCATCAAGAGCCGCTTGCGCTACGCTACGGCCAAGCTGCGCAGCAAACTGGAGCCATGGCGGTGAGCGAAATCGATCCGAAACTTTCCCGAGCGTATCGCGAGGCGTCGCGCGATGAGCCCTCGGCGGCGCTCGATGCCGCGATCCTCGCCGCCGCGCGCAAGCAGGCCGAGGCGAAGCCGCGGCGCAGGCGCTCGGCGTGGATGCGCTGGATGGCGCCGGCGAGCGCGGTGGCCACGCTCGCGCTCGGCGTCGCAATCGCGCTGCTGGTCGAGCGCGAGCAACCCGCGACCACGGAAGAGACCGCCGCGCGCGCGGCAGCGCCGCAGCCACAGATTGCGCCGCCTGCCGCGGAAACCGCGAAAGCCAGGGCAGCGGATGGCGCGGCCCCCGCGCAGGGCGTGAAACAGCAAGCGCCGGTGGGCGCGCCTGCGGCGCAGGCACCTGCTGCGACGGCGCCACCGCCCGCGATGCCGGCACCAGCCCCCGGCATGCACCGCGCCGAACCCGCGCTGCGGCTCGATGCGCCGGCCGCGCAGGCCTTCCCCGCAGAGAACCGCGAAGCCGCGCTCGAGCGCGCCGCGCCGAAAGCGGCGGCCGAAGCGAATGTCGCGCGCGATGCGGCGCTCGGTGCAGCAGGAGCGCCGGCGCCCGCCGCCGCAGGCCGGCTCGCCCCGCTGCGCCAACAGGCGGCGCCGCGTTCCGCGCAAATCTGGCTGGATGAGATCATCCGCCTCAGGCGCGAAGGCCGCGAGAAGGAGGCGGCGGAGCAGCTGGCGGAATTTCGCAAGGCCTATCCGGCTTATGCGCTGCCCGAGAGCCTCATGTCGAAATGAATGCCCGGCGCCCGCCCGGGTGCCGATTCAGCGCATCCGCTCCGGTCCCGCGGGAAAAGGACACACCCGGCCGAGCGCGCCGGTCGCTGTGATCGCAGTCTCAGGCGTTCAGCCACTGCGCCAGATCGCCCTTCAACTTCTTCAGGTCGGCGCCGCGCGTGTACATCATGTGGCCGGCATCGTAGTAGTGGTGCGTGACGCGCTTGAGCACGTCGGGCGGCAGGTCGAGCTGCGCCAGCGAATAGTCCGAGGCGCAATAGGGCGTCCCCAGGTCGTAGTGGCCGCTCGCCACCAGCACGCGCAGATGCGGGTTGCGCCGCATCGCGCGCGCGAGCGCGTCGCTGGTGCTGGCGAAACTGTTGCCCTTGCTCTCGCCCTGCAGCCAGTTCCACGCCTTGTTGACGTCCATCGCCAGCACGTCGTAGCGCTGGTCGGTGCGCACGCCGAGCACGCCGGCGAGGTAGGCGTTCGCCGCCATGGTGTAGGGCCCCATCAGCGCCTCGCTGCCGGGATCGAATTCCCATAGCCGCGATTTGCGCGCCGCCATCGGCCCGGTGACGCGCGCTTCGAGGCGGCCGACCTGGCGGCCTTCGGCGCGCAGCAGTTCGAAGAAGAAATCCTCGTCGCGCACGCGCAGGTTGTGGTCTTCGATGAACGCGGCGGAGAGTCCGGTGAGTTCCGCCATGCGCTTGGCCAGGCGCGCCTTGTCCTTGGCCGCAAGCCGCGCGCCCTGGTGCAGCGCCTGCAGGTATTCCTCGCGCACGAACGCTTCGGCCGCGGCGCGCGCGGCGGCGGCCGACTTGCCGGCGCTGCCCTTGAGCTTGCCGTGGTATTGCGCGACGCAGGCGAACCCGGGCAGGAACAGCGCATAGGGCAGATCGTTCCTGCCCTCGAACACCAGCGTCTGCAGGTCCATGGCGCAGGACACCAGGATCAGCCCGGCGAGCGAGACGCCCAGCGACTGCAGCTTTTCGGCGAGCGCGGCGCCGCGCGTGGTGCCGTAGCTCTCGCCGGCGAGGTACACGGGCGAACTCCAGCGCTGCGTGCGCGTCAGGTGCAGACGTACGCATTCGGCGAGCGCGTCCACGTCGCCGTCCACGCCCAGCATTTTCTTCTTCGCCTGCTCGCTCGCAGTGAGCGAGTAGCCGGTGTGCGGCGGGTCGATGAACACCAGGTCGAAATGCTCCAGCCAGGTGTGCGGATTGTCCTGCACCGCATACGGCGGCGCCGGCATGCTGCCGTCGTCGTTGATGTGCACGCGCTTGGGCCCGAGCGCTCCGAGGTGCAGCCAGATCGAGGACGAGCCCGGCCCGCCGTTGAACGCGAACAGGATGGGCCGCGCCGCCTTCTGCGCCGGCGTGTCGACGCCGTCGAGCGTGTAGCTGGTGAGGAACAGCGCGGCGTCCGGCTCGCCCTTGTGCGTATCCGACATGCCCGCGACGATGGGCAGGAAGCCGGCGCTGGCGCTGTAGCGCAGCGCGCCGCGCACCAGCTTCACGCTGCCTTTGCTCGCGCATGCGGGCAGGCTGTTCAGCTTCTCCACCCGTTCGCGCATGCGTTTCTTTTCGTCGGCGGCGGTGGCGGTGGGCGAATTCGCGTCGGCGGCAGCGGCTTCTGTCATGGGAACTCCGGTTGAAAGTGGCGGGAATGCGCCGGCATTGTATGCCAGGCGCGCAGGCTGCGGACAACCAGGACTGCAGCCCAGCCCACGGTTTAACCCCGTTTTGCGCTCGCCGGCGTTTGCAGGGGCACGGCCCTTCAACCCTTGGGAGATCGACATGCGCAAACTGCTTTCCGTCCTCGCCGCCGCGCTGCTCACCGGCTGCGCCTCCATCGCCGACGCCGGCGCGCTCGCCGACGTCAGCGTCATCAACCGCAGCACGGGCGAACGCCTGCAGGTCTATCGCCACGACGGCCGCCTGTACGTCGAAGGCCGCGCGGGCGAACGCTACGCGGTCGAACTGCGCAACCGCAGCGCCGGCCGGCTGCTCGCGGTGCTGTCAGTGGACGGCGTCAATGCGATCACCGGCCAGACCGCCGCCGCCGGCCAATCCGGCTACGTGCTCGACGCATGGGAGCGCGCCGAGATCGCGGGCTGGCGCAAGAACATGAGCGACGTCGCCGCCTTCTATTTCACCGCGCTGCCCGATTCCTACGCCGCGCGCACCGGCCGTCCCGGCAATGTCGGCGTGATCGGGGTCGCCGTCTATCGCGAGTATGTCGAGCCGCCGCGCGCGACGCTGTATGCACCCGACATGTCGAAAGCCGAAGCCGCCGGCCGGTTATCGTCGCGCGATGCCGCCGAGGGCCCGCCCCGCGGCGATTCCGCCGCCGCAGCCGCGGCACCTGCGCCCGCGGCGCAGGCGAGCGCGGAAAATCGCGCCCGGCGCCAGATGGCCGAGGAAAAACTCGGCACCGGCCACGGCGAGCGCATGTACGCGCCGACGCAGCACACCGATTTCCGCCGCGCGACGAGCGCGCCGAGCGAAGTCATCACGATCTACTACGACAGCCGCTCCAACCTGATCGCCCAAGGCGTGATCCCGCGCTATGCGCGCCTGCCTCAGCCTTTCCCGAACGGCGGCTTCGTGCCCGACCCGTCCTGATTCGAGCGCATCCGGCGCATTCGCGCGTGCCTTGCACAAGCGCGCCACGGTGCAACGCAGCAATCGGCGCGCGGCGCTACATCTGCCGGAACAGGTGCGCGAAGCTGCGGCTGACTTCGAGGCTGTCGGGCGCGCCCTTTACCTGCACGCGCACGCGGCCGACGCCGTCGCGCGTCACGCCGGCGATGGCGCGCACGTTGATGATGGTGGAGCGGTGGATTTGCCAGAACTGTTCCGGGTCGAGTTCGTCGATGAGTTCGCGGATCGGCTTGCGGATCAGCGATTCCCCCTCGCCAGTCGCGACGCGGGTGTACTTTTCGTCCGCATCGAAGAACAGCACCTGCTCGATCGCAATCAGCTTGAGTGCGTTGCCGTGCGAAGCCTTGATCCAGCGCAGGTACTCGCGCCGCGCCGGCAGGCGCGCGGCAAGTTCGCGCAGCAGCGCATCGAGCGGCTGCGGCGGACCCGCGGTGCGTTCCTTCAGCCGCGCGACCATCGCTTCGAAGCGCGCGTCGGTCACCGGCTTGACCAGGTAGTCGTGCGCGCCGCGCTCGAAGGCTTCCACCGCGTGCTTGTCGTAGGCTGTGACGAACACGATGTGGCAGCGCCCGGCGATCGCCTCGGCCACTTCCAGGCCCGAGCGGCCGGGCATGCGGATGTCGAGGAAGGCGATGTCCGGACGCTCGCTCTCGAACGCAGCGAGCGCGGCATTGCCGTCGGCGGCCTCGGCGCAGACGGCGAGCCCGGGCCAGAGCCGGCCGAGCCGGGCTTTGAGATCGGCCCGCAGCAACGGTTCGTCGTCGGCGACGAGCGCCCGCATCAATGCGCAGCCCCGGGGTCGGGGATGGCGATGGTTGCCCTGACCCCGCGGGGCAGGTTGTTCTCGATCAGCAGCCTGCCGGCATCGCCGAACATTTCCACGAGCCGCGTGCGCAGGTTGATCAGCCCGATGCCGCGGCCGCTCTCCTCTTTCATGCCGACGCCGGTGTCGGCCACGGTGAAGCGCAGCTGCCCGTCCTCGATCGCCGCGCTCACGCCCACGTCGACGCAGTCGCAGCAGGGCTCGAGCCCGTGGCGGATCGCGTTTTCCACGAGCGTGATCGCCATCGCCGGCGGAAACGCGCGCTCGCGCAGCGCCTCGGGCACCTCGAACCCGAAGCGCAGGCGCTCGCCCATGCGGATCTGCTGGATGTTGAGATAGGCGCGCACGAACTCGACCTCGCGCCCGAGCGTCGATGCGCCCTCGCGCAACTGCGGCAGCGCCGCCTTCAGATATTCGATCAAATGGTCGAGCATGCGCATGGCGTTCGCCGGCTCGTGCTCGACGAGGTAGCGCACGTTGGCGAGCGTGTTGAACAGGAAATGCGGCTCGACCTGCGCCTGCAGCAGCGCGAGCTGCGCCTCGGCCACGCGCCGCGCGAGGCGCGCGCGTTCGGCCTCGGCCTTCGCCGTGGCCGCCTTGGCCTGCGCGTCGCGCTCGCGGAATATGAAGAACGCCGTGATGAGGCCGCCGAACACCACGCCCAGCGTCGCCGTCGTCGAGAACCGCGAAATCCCTTCCCACTCGGCAAAGGTCTCGAACAGGTTGCGGCCCTTCACCAGCACGACAAGCACCGTGCCGAGGAACGAGGCCAGCACGACGGCGATCAATTGCGCGACCGGCCGCGGCACCCAGCGCAGCTTCAGGTTGCCGGCCGCGGTCACGGCGAACATGATGGAATATCCGACGACCTGCCCGGAAACGAGCAGGTCGCCGAACGCATTCATGACGCCCATCAGGTACTTGACGATCACCACCACGGCCGTATTGACCAGGAACGTGA
>Ga0335082_10007502_pt1 | contig 11842 bp, 15 predicted proteins | sample Lox_Sample_41_FD_206718 | JGI IMG/M metagenome (GOLD analysis project Ga0335082, IMG submission 206718) | Soil microbial communities from Loxahatchee National Wildlife Refuge, Florida, United States - Lox_Sample_4.1 | ecosystem: Environmental > Terrestrial > Soil > Wetlands | place: USA...
CGGTTTCCGGCCGCGAATGGGCCAAATTCCAGAAGGCGCGTCTTGATCGTCGTGCGATTTGCCGATGATGTCGTGGTGGGATTTCAGGTGAAGTCGGATGCCGAACGGTTCTGGGGTGAACTGAGGGAGCGATTCCGGAAGTTCGTGGCGGGAAGGGAAGTTTTGTTTTCTTGGGATGTACGATTCGGAAGAAGCGAAGCATCTTGCGGAATCCGCGGCGGTACTACATGCAGCGGTGGCCGTCGCCCAAGGCGATGAAACGAGTCCGGAAGCGCGTTCATGAGTTGACCGATGCGCGGCACGGTGGGGAAGACGTGAAGCAGGTGATCGCCAAACTGAATCCCGTGCTCCGGGGATGGGGCAACTACTTTCGGACGGGAACGCCGACCGGAAGTTCAACCAACTCGACACCTACGTGTATCAACGTCTGGCGCGCTGGATGGTGCGGCGGGTCGGGCAACGCAAGGGTCGGATGGAGAAGTGGTCCCATGACCGATTCGTTGCTATGGGCCTGTACCGTCTACGAGGGACCGTGAAATACCCGGCGCAAGCCACACAAAGAAGATCATCGTTAAGCCGTGTGCAGGAAAACTGCACGCACGGTTTGAAAGGGGTTTGTTGAAAACGGACTGGCGCTCAGCGCCAGCACCGCATCAAAATCTACCTATGGCAAGCGACTTCACCGGGAAATGGACGACTGCTGCAGCCAGTCAGATCGGACGGCTCATTACTGCCGCTCTCTCGGCCGAGCGGGAGGCATGCGCCAACATCGCGGAGGGGGAGGCTGGAACCTGTGGATGCGGGAAACGGATCGCTACAAAGATCAGAGATCGGACGTTGGCGGACAATGAAGTCCTTCGTAACTGCCCATAGGCCGCCTCGCCCCAGATCGACCGCCGACCAACTACAGGATCGCGGAGCGCCTTCGTGATACAGTTTTCCTGATGAAGGCAGACACCTCTCTCCTACAAGCTGCATTACTCGGGTATCAGTCCCGCCGCGCGGAAATCCTGAAGGCTATGGCTGATATCGAGCAGCAACTCGGGAGACGGGCGTCTCCTCCAACGTCCGACCAAACCGGACAGCGGAAACGCCCGCGCCTTTCTGCCGCAGCGAGGAAGCGAATGGCTGCGGCACAGAGAAAGCGCTGGGCCGAATCTCATCAGAAACAGAAGGCGGCGTAAGCTCTCACTGCAATTTGAAGCCGGCGTTGCGCTGAAATTCTAGCCTGGCCTCCCGAGCCCGATGACCGTTCCTTGACCTGCTGAAAATTGAAGCTGCCGGTTCAATTTGAACACTCAGCAGCATCAGCGCCAGATAGCCGGTCCGTAAACCCCACAGAGCGAATTCTCCTCATTTCGCGCAACTCGATGCGGATGTCGGAGATCCATGGTAAGGCGATCATCCGCATCTGGGAACAGTGTATGCACGCGAGAATTGCTGAATCAAGGTGTCCGTGGCGGGGCAGGTTCGAAATCGCACCCGGCGCCTCGGCGTTGGCTTTAGTCCGCCTCGAACCGGAATTTCCGGCAGGGCTTCTTCACGATCATCGTGTCCAACTCGGAAGCGATTTCGGCCATACCTTGCTGAACGCGGGCCCGGACGTCGGCGGTCGTGCGCAGGTCGTCCGTGGTCACGCCGGCGAGTAATGTCCGCGCCTTCTCCACGAGGCCCTGAAGCTCCCCGTCATCCGTCACGTTGCGGAATTCGAACGTGCCCAGGAATTCGACCAGCTTCGCGACGGTGGATTCCTTGAACTTCAGCGGTTTGCCTTCCGGCCCGTCTTTCAGCCGGTCCCTCATGTGCGCAACGAGCTCGCCCATCGCCACGCGCAACACCTGCTGGATCTCTTCGGCAGCCTCCGCCATGACTTGGGCCGCCTTCTCGCGTTCGCCCTCCCAGATGCGGGTCGAGATCTCTCGGAGTTGCTCCGGAACGCCGAAGCTAACGTACTGCCAGGTAAAGCCGAACTGTCCGCGGACATACTCGATCGGCGGATAGTCTTGCGGATTGTATAAGGTTCGCAATCGCGTTGCGGCTTCGTGACAGAGCGCCGGATATGCCGACAGAAATACCGCGACCAGGCTCTGGCGATCCTCGGCGAGCTTCCGGAGCCGTCCCTCGACCTGCTCCAGGAGCGCGAATGGACACAAGTGGATGCCCACTTCAAACGGCAGACACGTGTTGTACAGGTACCGCCGGACTTCGGCGTCGAAGTTGGTAATCTGCCGCAACTCCGTCGAGTCGATCAAATGTTTGCTCACCCGAATAAGGGCCTTGTCGGTGTCCACCTCGATTTGCGAGGTGCTGACCTTCCGGGTATTGCCGAGCCGTTGGAGTCGGACCTTGATGCAGACTGCCTTCTGTGCAAGGCCGAGCCCCGTACTGTGGATTTCTATCTCAGGGATCGTCATGGTTGCCATTTGGCATACACTCCTTTGGTTGTTTGATTGGCGGTGGAGCGGGCTACCGCGGACTGCCGGCATCTTGCGTGAACTGGGGGCCTGGCCTAAAGAGGATTGCCCAGGATGGGAAATCCTGTGAGGTGTACCAAACCGGAGTCCGCGATGGTGATCTCCATCTGAAGCGGAGCGAAGTCGCGCATTTCGTAGCGGCTGTTGAATAACCGCAATCGCTGATTCCCGCTGCTGCACAGCGGCGCCGACGCCGGGCGGTGCTGGTTGTATCGCCCCATTACCGCGAAATCCAGCCGCTCCCGAATTCGATACCAGAGGTTGCGCCGTTGCTCGCCGGCTTCCCGCGAGACACAGAAATACCGGCCTGAGCCCAGTTCGCGCTCGGTGTAGCCGGTGAAGAGACCAAAGCTCAATCGGCGATCGCGGTTCCGGAACTCTTCGATCAATTCGAGAAGGTCGGCGGCCTGCTGCATGGGCTCGCCGCCGGAGAAAGTGATCCCATCGATCGGTTGCGTCGCGGTGGCCTGGAAGACCGCCTCTGCGACTTCGGAGGTCGGAACATGGCGCCCTTCAAACGGATGAGTGGCCGGATTGAAGCAGTTTGCGCACTGCAACGAGCAGCCTTGAAACCACACGACCGCCCGCAAGCCCGGTCCGTTTGCCCGACTGGCTGCCGTACTTGCGTGTAATAGCATGACCCGCCTCCTACCGGCCCGTCTGTTGCTGTTCCTGACACCGGGCACCCTGGTGATAAGAAGCCTTCCTGTGTTCCTTCGTGACGCGGTCGCCGCCGCGGAAATCTCCGCCACTTTCGCGCAACTGTTGTCGTGGAAACCGGACAGGTCGATGGTGCTGTTCCCGTTTTCGTCGATCACGACCGTGATGGTTTTGGCTTGCATACCGGCCTCCTACCTGACGCTGAACCGCAGCCGGATCTGCTGCCCGCTGGCGGTCTGCACCACGTCGCGACCCTGAAACACGTAGCCCTTTGCCCGCGCTGTGGCGATGGTCTGCTTCTCTTTGTAGATCTGCTGAACCTTGCCCAGCCATTTCCGGTCGTAGCCGATCTGCTGGTCGTACTCACTCAGGAGCGCGACAAAGCGGCCGTCGGCGGAACGGGCAAAACCTATGTCGTTGGAGGCCGGCGACAGTTCTTTCCGGCGGATAATGACGTGGGCCCGTTCGGGCCGCTCCCGGCCTTCGTAGCCGAACAGGGCGGCGCCATCGGGATGGACTTCCGGGTGGTAGCCCAATTCTGCCAGGGCCGCTACCAGGAACTTGCGGTCGCCCAGCACAGTATTGCACTCCAGGTATTTTGACGAGATTTCTCCCCTTCTTCGCCGCTGCCGGCGAGAGCACTGACGAGTACGTACAGACGCGATCAGGATGCTCGCCCTTCTGAATGCCTAAAACAACGGATAATATTGACAGGTGGGCATTCCGATGACTCTGGAACAAGCGATTCTCGATGCCGTCCGGGCGCTTCCTGCAGACAAGCAGCGGGAGGTCTTGGATCATGTGAAGCACCTCCGCGATGAATCATCGCAGCCGCGGAAGCCCCGGAAGAGCGGGCGGGGCCTTTGGGCCGACCTGAATATCGATTTGAGCGCCGAGGACATCGACGAGGCCCGCCGGGAAATGTGGAAGAATTTCCCCAGGGATGACTTCTGATGCCGGCCGTCGTCGCGGATACCCACTCCGCGATCTGGTACCTCGCCAACGACCCGAAACTATCTGCCGCCGCGGCAAAGGCATTCGATGGCGCGTCGGCGGCGGGCGACCCCATCCTCATCCCATCCATCAGCCTCGTCGAGTTGACCTATCTCGTTGAAAAGGGCCGGGTGCCTGCCGAAGCCAGAAAGCGGCTGGTGGATGCCCTCGCCCAGCCGGACGGCCCATACGAGTTGGCGCCTCTTGACGGGCGTGTGGCCGCCGCGGTCGAGCTGATCGACCGCAGTGTGGTCCCGGATATGCCGGACCGCATCATTGCCGCCACCGCGCTCTGTTCCGGTGCTGCCCTCGTCAGCCGGGACGGCAAGATTCGTGCGTCACAGGTTCAGACCATCTGGTAGCGCTCGCTAACTTGCAACGGCTATCCGACGGTCTCCAAATTCCGGAAGGCTCGCCCCGCCTTCGGGATCACCGCTGCTTCCTGAAACTGGTACACGCCGGGATTCGAGGCGCTGAGGAACTTTCCAGATGCCTGCTGCCGCAATACTTTGATCTGCTCCGCTGCCGACCGCGACACCGGAACGATGTACTGGGCCGACTCCTGTAAGGAGAGCTTCAGCCGATATGCTTTGCGGCAACACTCCTTGATTTCAGCACCCGTCCATCCCTCATCATCCGGCCGCACGCCCGACACGCTGTATTTGGCGGTATGGATCTTCCAGATCGCAGCTCTCTCGTCCTGCGTGGGTAGGTCGAAGAAGAACGTCCCGAGCGTAAACCGGCGCCGCAGCTCCGGCGGGAGCACCCCGATGGAATTGCAGGTCGCAATCCACAGACTGCGGCCGCTGGAAACCGCGTCGACCACCTGAAGTGCCGCACGCAACCGTTCCCCGGATGCTCCCACCAGTGAATTCTGCATCGCCCCAAAATCGAACGCGATCGTCGGAATACCCGCCGTATTGCCCGTGGCCTTGGCAATCGCGGACTTTGCCGTCCCGGGTGGCCCGATGAGCACGACTCCGTCGGCCTCTCGATCTTGCATCCAACTCAACATTGTGCCGGTCATCTCCGTTTTGACGCCGGAGAGATCCGTGCCTGTTCCGGCGAACGCCTTTTCGATCTCATCCACGAAAACCACAACCCGAGCGGCTTCCTCACCCGAAATCGAGTGCTGCCCGGATCATTTCCTTGGTGCACCCGGCCCAGCAGATATACTTCTGCGGTTCCTCGACCGAAAGGGCGAGGTTGTCTCTGCTCGTGTCGTGACCCGCCGCGGCACAGGATGGACACCTGGCGATCCAGTTCCGGCCAACCTTCCTCCGAACCTCGACGTGGTCCATAATCTGAAACTGGATACTAGCCGCCGGGTGCAGCCACTCACGCCGTCGTGTTGGCGGCTTCTTCTCGCTCACAACGGGATCATCGGCCTTGCCGACGAACGACCGGAGCCGTTCTTCCGACAGCTTGGCTACGCGCATCAAGTAAGCCAGTTGCTTGTCGAAGGTGTAGTCCGCGCCATAAAACCAGTACCGCGCGCTGATCGTGCGGTGAATTCCCAGCGGACCGCGGATCGCGTTCCCGAATTCGCCTTGCTTGATCTCGTCGTGCTTAGGAAAAATCTCGATCCCTTCCGCGGTGCCCGCGCCCTTCACCGGAATTCTCAACTTCTCGGCTACGCCGCTGATCCAAAGGCGGCATTCCCTCGCAAGCAGGGGCTGTTCGGCCAAGATCCAGAGTTGGGCGCCGCGCCGGCTCATTTCCAGGGCAGACTCGACTTTGAGCGCCTGCAAATGCCACTGCAGTTCGCACAGGTGTTTCAGAGAATCGGCGTAATCACCATCGATCGCGATCCACTTGCATCGCTGTGTCTCGGGGTTCATCGCGTACAGGCCGATCGTGATCCGGCCTTCGAGGTGTTCCCGGATGATGCCTTCGGTCAAGCTCGCCGGTTGGCCGTTCTTTCCCGTCTTGGGCCGGAAGTAGTAGTGGCGGCCGCTCTCCGGGTGTGGCCGCGGTGATTGCACCACGTACGCCCGCCGGTTTACGAACAGCCGCCAGTAATCCTGAACATTCTCAGCGGTGGCTCGAAATCGCTTTACCATCGCTCGCTCCAATTTCGTTCTGCTCTTAGATAACCCGAATCGGGAAATCGTGCAAACAAACCGGACTCGCCTCCGCCTACGCCACTGCTGCCGGCCGGCACTGCCATTCGAGCAACCGCGGGCGCCGTGCCAGGGTGGTCAACTTGTGCATCCGTAGCAAGGCTCTGTAGTCCGCCAGGCTGTACCCTCCCCACTTGCGGTCATCGAAGTTCAGCCAGTAGAAGACTCCGGTCTTCCGGTCGAGGACGTACAGTGCCCCCGATTCCGGGTCGCCGGAAACCAGAGTGAAGAACAGAACACCGGCGGGAAACTGAACCCACCGGACCACCTGGGCTTCGGCAATGCGCGCCAGGCCATTGCCAGCTTCCTCGACGGTTGCCCGCCGTTCCAACCCAAGCTCCCCGAGTGTGAGAAGCGGGGTCACATTCATTTGATCGAAACTGTTAGCGTTCATCGGACTTGTCTCCTTTCCTTCCGTTACTGCCGCCAGATCACGTTGCCGATCCCAACCCACATCCGAGGGCATCCCCCGCTCAGCCGGCGTGACCATATATAAGGATGCGGTGGCAATGATCAACACCTCGTTACCGAATCCCGTTTCGTTTGCCACGCCGACTCTAGCGCCAGGGCGTCACAGCGTTCCTGGTCGGCATGTCCTGCGTGACCTCCCACATGGATCCATGTCACGCGATGGTAACCGGCCAGATCGTCCAGCTCCCGCCACAGGTCCTGGTTCAGCACGGGGCTTCCGGATGCCGTCTTCCATCCGTTCGACCGCCAACGTTCCATGAACTCCGTCATCCCCCGGCGAAGGTAATCTGAATCGGTGGCGACTTCGACATCGCAGGGCCTGCTCAGCACGCGCAGCCCTTCGATGGCGGCCATCATTTCCATCCGATTGTTCGTCGTCTGCGCAACTCCTCCACGCAGTACGCGCTCCTCCTCGCCGTACCGAAGGATGCACGCCCAGCCTCCCGGACCGGGATTCCCCAGGCAAGATCCATCCACCGTCAAAAACACATCGCTCATTTGCCACACTCCATTTCTCAAATCACGCAATGCCAAACCGCCCATTCCACCAACCACCATCAGCGACGACACGCCACCGGAACCGAGCGGCGCGCGCCCCGAAGGGGCGCCGCCGCGCAGGGGCGAACCCCGAGCGAAGAGCGAGGGGTAGTGCCAGCGCAAGTTGTTCTCACGAGCTGAATTAGGAGTTGGTCCGACACCGCAAAAAGCCTCCGTCAACACCGCAAAGTCGCGCATAGCCGTCATCCAAGAACAGTGTTCAACGGAACAGGAAGCCTATATGCTGGCCCGGAGACGCGTGTGTCCAGAAGATCCTGACAGAACTCGGAGGCCACGCCAAAAACCACAGTCGGTCTCGTTTGCCGAAACCATTTCGAGATTCGCGATAGAGCGTAATGGCTTGGCGCCAAGTAGAGGACACAGTTGACCCGCGTTTCGGCGGCGAGCTTGCGTTGAATTTCAAAGTATTGCGGTTCGCGTTTGGGAGTCCGTTCGTATTCCAGCGCGAACCGGGTCTCGCCGGCCGGCCCGTCAAGTGTCACCACCGCGTCATAGTCTTTCGAATGGCCAAAGTCCGTACGCTCATTTTGCGCTCGGATCTCGACCTCCGGTTTCCACCTAATGAGCAGACCGGAGCCCGCAAGCGCAAGGTGAATGTCATTCAATTCGATAGCGTGCGCCAGCGCGTCGGTATCTCTTCTTTTCTCGAGACCCGTGATCGCGCCGACGTACAGCGGGCCGCGCCCTGCCAGAATCACGGCGGTAGCGGTCGGTATGGAGTAGTAGCGGCTGCCTGGGACCAGCGGAGAATATCCCTCAGCCACGATCTCGTGTTTGACCAGGCGGCGGATCCGATTGTTGAACGAATTCCGCGACCGCTCATGAAGGCTCAGTTGCATGAACCGGAACAACTGGTCATGGGTGACGAATCCGCACGCGAGGACTTGCCGCAGGATCGGGTGGTCCTGCGTTTCGCTCAGAACGATTGATCCCTTGGCGTGCCGCATCGGCGCTCTCCCATTCAGGCAGCCTGGCCCCTAATCAACTCAGCCAACCACGGCCGGCGGGCTGATGGCTCGGCAAAGAATGTTCCGAGTTTGCCATGCACCCAGGAATACGCAGGCATGAGGACCAAGGCCTGCTGCTCGTCGGTGTCTTCGCTGGCTGACACCACCTGCACATTGCCCGCCTTCCAAAATGGCGAGGCGAAGTCAATGCGTCCGGTTCTCTCGGGAGCTATCGCAAATAGGTAGGCATCTGGCCTTGCACGATGCGTGAGCACGATCTTGAACAGAATCTGGTTCCAGCCGTTGGGACGTGGTTCGATCGGCTCGCATTCGAAGACGCGATTCAGGGAACGTGACGGATCGTTGGGGTTGAAGCCACCGGTCGAATTGAACCGGATCTTGCCACCAATCCTCCACCGGTACCGAACCCTGCCGTTCACTAGAACGCCCGTCGTGTTGTAGTATGCGGTGCCACCGGGCTTCGTATCGCCCATCTCTTGCCGTGGCTTCCGCTCCCAGATGCTGCCGAACCCTTGTAGTGTCACGAGCACTGGTTAGCCCCCTTAACCTGAAGATTTCGTTTCCGCTCGGCTTCCAATTGCTGTTGGAGCAGATTGACGAGGGCGACCAGCTTGGCGACGGTGTCGCTGGCGTTTGGCGGCGACCCTGCGTTTTCGTCCCACGTCTTTTCAAGTGCTGCAACCCGGCCCGACAATTCGCCGATATATTTCTCTTTGCTCTTTACCTGGGCTTCCGCTTCTTTCTTGAGGCTTTCCATTGCGCTGAGCTCGGCGCGCAGGCTTTCGACAACTTGCCTAGCATCGCTTGCATCCAGCACCGCCGCACTGGGACGCCCGCTTATCTGCGCCTCAACCACGCGGTTGCAATCGATCATGTGGGCGTTGTACCTCTCGACTGCGGCAGCCGCCACCGAACGCGAATACTGGTCCTGGTTCCAGACGTCGGTGAGGAGTTCCGCGGCCCGCCACAACTTCCGCCGTTCGTTCAGGACGCGCACGCCGTACATCAGCATCAGCAGCATGACCAACGACGTGGTCAACGCGCTGTACCAGAAGAACGGATTTGTCAGGCTCGCCTCAACCAATGCCCGCCGACGCTGCTCCAGCCACGCGCCGTAATCGACCTCGTCACGATTCACCAGCTTCGTCGAATAGTGAAAGAAGTCCTCCCGTGGCTGATACGGTCTGCCGTTCTGCTGCCCTTGGGTCAGGTTGCTTGGACTGTTGCGCTGGCTGCGACGATGTGGGCTGGTTGTGGGCCGCTTGTGCGAACAGGCCGGCAGTCACGACCAGAGCCAGTAGCAGCTTTGGGATGTTCATTTGCGGAATCCTCCGAGGTAACGGTTCGGAACCCGGTACTTGCGTTCGAGTTCGGGATCTTTGAAGCGAAGATTGGCGCCGCTCGATTCCGTGCGTGATTGCAACATCCGCGGATACAAGGCCGGCACAAATTCCGGAATGCCCACGTCTTCCGGTGGCCGTACCTGCAGAAGGGAGTGCAACGTGCCGCGCGTATCTTCGGACATCAGGATTTCCATTTGTCCCTTTGGCAGGTTCTTAATCGATTCGTCCTGCGAACGCGTCTCGCGATCCTCGGTCTCGCTCGCCCGGCCCGTTTCTTCGTATTTGCCAAGCCCGAAGAATCCGCGCTGTTTGAAAATGCTCCGGCGCACCACGGTCTGTTCCGCAGATGCTTTGATGAAGTATTTGGCCGTCTCTTCGTCGCGCGTCCGGAGCGTCATGGTCGTGTTCGGAGCCGACGTAACCTCCTCCTTGAACCCGCGGCCGATCTGCATGAGCTGAGGCAGGGATTGCATCGAGAACAGGAACGCTGTGTTCGTCCCACGGGCGGTTTGCAGAATCTGCGCAAAGTTGCGGTAGCCGAACGGCGCAAACTCGTCCAGGACCACCGAGAAGATCGGCCGATTCTGCCGCCGCCGGTCCGCCTGATCTTCGTAGCGCTTGCCAACCGTCAGTTGGATATTCTGCAGAAGCATCTTGCCGAGCGAGCGGACCGGTTCGATATTTTTGTTTGCATTCAGGCTGACGAACAGGATCAGCTCCTGGTCGATGACATCCTCGACCGACAGCAGGTCATCGTACTGTCCTGTGATTGCGGAGAGCTCGTCGTCCAGAAATGTCATGCATTCATTGATGAGCCCCTGGATCTTCGGCTCGCGCTCGCGGTCTTCAAGCGATTGCGCCAGGTTCTTGACCGACATCTCGAAGTTGAGCCGCTGCTGCGCGCTGATCTTTGCGTCCCGGTTGAGCCGGTGCGTGGCCTTCTGGACCTGTTCGTGCAGCACAGCTTCGTCGAGCAGCATGACGATCACGTCATAGAAGGTGTAGCGGGAGCCGGTGTAGAACAGCACGCGAACGACGTCACCCAGGTAATTCAATTGGTGTTTGGCAAAGAATTCATCGTGCAGGTTGAACGAACCGAAGATCATGTTCACCTGTGCCATGTAGTTGTCATCGCGGGTGAAGAATGGGTTATACAGGACGGAGAGGTCCGGGCGAGATGGATTCAGCAGACGAAGTTGATGCAGTCGCCCGGCGCGGTGGATGTGCGGGAGCAACTGCTCAAAGAACTCCAGATCCCCCTTGCCGTCGAAAATGACCATCGGGATGCGGTGACGGTCCTCCGGTGGACCTACCCAGCGGGCGATGTCCTGGGTGATGATGTTCTTGAGCAGCGTGGTTTTCCCCGAGCCTGTCATTCCGAGGACGATTCTCTGCATGACCCGGACTTCGTCCGGCCACAACCACGGTTTGGTGTCCATGTCATAACCGAGCACCACGGCGTTTCGGGTCCATGCGTCGGCAACGGCGCGCTCATCCTTGGCGGCGGCCACGACAAAGGGAGCCCGCTTCTTCAGCCTGCGGTCCTGAGCGAGCCCGCGGACGATCGGGGTGGTTATGGCTGCGCAGAAAATGAAGAACTATAGCGCGGCTTCCGCGATTTGCTGCGGTCGGATGTGCATCCGTGCCACCACAAGATACAAGCCAACGCCAGCTACGACGAACAGGAGGAGCAGAAGAATGACCGGTGAATCGCCGGCAGACGCCTCCCTTAGGTAGCGATTAGAGTTCGAAATCATGGATGTCTCCCACGTAGGAATTGCGGAGTTGTGGCCTCTGACAGCCCGCTTACTTCCCGAAACGCAAGCTGAAGTAGAGGAACACTGCGATTAGAAGGACCGCCAATCCTGCCGCAACCGCAACTCCGGCCTTCGGTCGCCGCTTGATCACAGCTTCGAATGGATTCCTCGGATCGAGCAGCGTGTCGGAAACTGCAACCCGAAACCCGGTGTCACGCCGGCTGCGGATCATTGTGAGCAGACGGTCGTGCATCTGCTCGACAGTCTGATATTCGGGCTGCATGGCTACAGCACCAATGTGGCGGTCACCTGCCGCTCGCCATCGTGTCGCTGGCGGCGAGAACAGGGTCCATTGTGGCGGGGGGAAAGGGGCCAGCGGTTCGGTTACGCGATGACCTCGGGCAGAGCGCACAGAAGCGAATCGCGTAGGGCGCGTCGGTTTACTCCGAGCTTTTCTTCGCGTTTTTCTCTGCTTGTTCGGCCAGCCAGGCGCGG
>Ga0335082_10007504_pt1 | contig 11841 bp, 11 predicted proteins | sample Lox_Sample_41_FD_206718 | JGI IMG/M metagenome (GOLD analysis project Ga0335082, IMG submission 206718) | Soil microbial communities from Loxahatchee National Wildlife Refuge, Florida, United States - Lox_Sample_4.1 | ecosystem: Environmental > Terrestrial > Soil > Wetlands | place: USA...
GGCCTGTTGCACGTGCTCGTCCTGAATGCGGCTGGTGCCCAGGCGGATGTTGCCGCCGATCGTGCCGGTGAAGAGGAACGGATCCTGCAGCACGACACCGAAGCGGGCGCGTAGGTCGGCGAGGTCCATGTTTCGAACGTCCACTCCGTCGATGCGGACCGCGCCGTTCTGAACGTCGTAGAAACGCAGGAGTAGGGAGATCATCGTAGTCTTGCCGGCGCCGGTGTGGCCGACGACGGCAACGGTTTCACCGGGTTCGATGGCGAAGCTGACGTCGCGGAGGACCCAGTCCAGGTTCTTTCCGATTTCGACGGCATTTCCGTTGGCGGGAGTTGCTGCCGAGCTTTGCTCGGCCGGACGGCCGGGCGCGGCCGTCCCCACATGTGCCGATGTTGTCACATGTCCCTTGCCATCATCTCCAGCAGTGTCTTCCGGAACGTCTCTGTACGCGAACCAGACGTGGTCGAACTCGATGCGGCCGGGGCCGGTCACCTGCTTCGGCGTCGCGGGGGAGACTACACCGACCGGCGTGTCGATCAGCTTGAAGATACGCTCGCTGGCCGCCATCGCCGACTGCAGGATGTTGTACTTCTCACTGAAGTCCATGATCGGGCGGAAGAAGCGCATCGCGTACTGCGTGAACGCGATGAGCACCCCAAGCGAGGCCGCGGTCTCGACCAATTGGAACGAGATGAGCGTGTGCGGGTTGAACGAGAGGCTCACGCTGCGAGCCACGACGCCGCGGATGATGTCCTGCCCGCCGAACCAGATCACGCACGCAATAGCGACCGCCGAGAACAGGTCGACCACCGGGTAGTACACGGCGTAGGCCAGGATCGCGTCTTTGAACGCGTCCATGTGACTGCGGTTGATTTCCGAGAAACGCTGGTAGGCCTTACGCTCGCGATTGAAGAGCTGCAGCACGACCATGCCGCTGACGTGCTCCTGCAGATACGAATTGATCCGGGCAATCGCGGTTCGAATGCGGCGGTAGGAATCGCGCACCTTGTCGCGGAAAATCTTGGTCGCGATCACGATCCCCGGCAACACGGCGAAGGTGATCAGCGCCAGCTTCCAGTTCATGCACAGCATGATGCCGACGATCCCGGCGAGCACGAAGAAGTCTTCGAAGATCGAGACCACGCCAGAGGTAAACATTTCATTCAGGGCGTCGACGTCGGTGGTGACGCGGGTGACGAGCCGTCCCACGGGATTCTTGTCGTAGAACGCGACGTGCATGCGCTGCAGGTGGCGGAAGATCTGGCTGCGCAGGTCGAACATGACCTTCTGTCCGGTCCACTGCATGAAATAAGTCTGCAGGAATTCGAACACAAAGGTAAGAGCCAGCAGGCCGAGATAGATCCCTGAAATCTGCGCGATTCCCGTGGCAGGCCGCGGGCTGAGCCAATTCCACAGGCCCGATGTTGTGCCCCTGGCGGCGGTCAGGTAGCGATCGATCGCCACCTTCACCAGGTAGGGGCCAAGTATGTCGCAGAATGATTTCAGAACAATGGCTACCAAGGCCACCGTCACCTGCCAGCTGTAAGGGCGCAGGTAGGTGAGCAGCCGGCGCATCAGGCGGCTGTCATACGCTTTTCCGATTACTTCTTCTTCCTGGGCCATGCGGTTGAATCAGACGAACAGCAGAGAGACCTAAGGCACCCGTCAACACAGGGTACCTCAAATAGATGGCCGAGGCGGCAGAGAGGATGGAAAACGTTTGCGGTCGGCGTGGGATAATCAGGCCGTGGCTCTCGGAATCTACATTTCCGTGCCGTTCTGCCGCACGAAGTGCACGTACTGCAACTTCGCGTCCGATGTGTTCTCGAGGGTGCTGTTCGAGCGGTACGTGGATCGCGTGTGCAGTGATGTTGCGGAATCCGTGCGGGTTGCAGATGAGATGGGTGGCAGGTTTGAGAGGGAAGCCGATTCGATTTACCATGGCGGCGGAACGCCAACGGTGCTTGATTGCGGGCAATTGCGCCGTATGTTCGATGTCGTGCGCAAGCAGTTCTCGGTTGTGCCAAGCGCAGAGATCACCGTCGAATGTGCGCCGGGAACGCTCTCTCCGAAAATGTTGGAGACGCTGCTCGCCTGCGGTGTGAATCGCGTCAGTCTGGGCGTGCAGTCGTTCGTGGACGGCGAAGCTGCGGCGGTTGGCCGATTGCATAAGCGCGCTACCGTTCTCGATGACATTTCCCACCTGCGCACCGCCGGGATCGCCAATATCAACGTCGATCTGATCGCGGGCCTGCCTCATCAGACGGCGGCCAGTTGGAAGCAATCACTCGATGCGACGATCGCGGCGGGAGCGCCGCACGTCAGCGTCTACATGCTCGAAGTCGATGACGATTCGCGCCTGGGGCGGGAGTTGATCGCCGGCGGCACCCGCTATCACGCGCATTTCGTACCGGACGATGAGGCCGTTGCCGACTTCTACGTGACCGCGTGCGAGACTCTCGAAGCCGCTGGAGTCGCGCAATACGAGATTTCCAACTTCGCGCGGCCGGGATTTGAATCGCGGCACAACCTGAAGTACTGGACCCGGCAGCCGTATTTGGGATTCGGAGTCGATGCCCATTCGATGCTGATCTCCGCGACTCCGGAGTTGGATGCGGTGCGGTTCTTGACTGCGGACTCGCTGGAGAAGTACATTGCAGCCGCATCGTTCGAGAAGACAGAAGTTTCGCGAGCCGCGGCGCTGGAGGAAGTCTTCTTCCTCGGCTTGCGATTGAATCGCGGAATCAACCTAGTTCAGGTTGCCGAGACGCTTGGCCAGGCCGCGATGCAGAGCGTCCGGCCGGCCATCCGCGAACTCACCGGCTTGGGGTTGATGCAAATCGATGGCGACGTGGTCCGCCTCACTCCCCGCGGGCGCCTGCTCTCGAACGAAGTGTTTCAATCTTTCATCGCGCACCCAGCGTCGGCCTGAAAATTCCGCGCGAAAGCCATACCATCCGGTCGGTTGGCGAAGCCTTTTCGACATGCCAAATCGCCAGTGCTTATGCACCTTCCATCGATTTGTCTCTTTTATGTCGGAGGTAACTTCTGCAGTTTGCGAGCGCTATGATCTAATCGCAATTTAGCGCCATCGATGCCCGCAGTATGTGTTGGGGGCAAGTGTCGGAGGAGAAAGTGGATTTCCAACTGAACGAAGAGCAACTGCAACTGAAGAAAAGCGTGCGCGAGTTCGCTGAGCGCGAGATCAAGCCGCATGTCATGGAATGGGACGAGAAGGGCGAGTTCCCGATGGCGACCATCAAGGAGCTGGGCAAGCTCGGGCTCATGGGGACGGTCTTTCCTCCGGAGTACGGCGGCGCGGGCATGGGATACGTGGAGTACGTCACCGCGATCGAGGAACTCTCGCGCGTGGATGGATCGGTCGGCATCATTGTGGCTGCGCACACTTCGCTGTGCACGAACCACATCTTTCTTGCCGGAAACGAGGCACAGAAAAAGAAATATGTCAGCAAGCTGGCGACCGGGGAGTTCATCGGCGCATGGGGCTTGACCGAGCCTTCGTCGGGGTCCGATGCGGGCAGCGCGCGCATGACGGCCGTCCGCAAGGGAAATCAGTGGGTGCTCAACGGGACCAAGACGTTTTGCACGAACGGGCACTACGCTGACGTTGTGGTTGTGCTTGCGGTGACCGATCGCACCGCACACACGCACGGCATCTCGGCATTCCTCGTCGACAAAGACACCAAAGGATTCCGTCCGGGGAAGAAGGAAAACAAACTCGGGCTGCGTGCCAGCGACACCGCGGAATTGATCTTCGAAGACTGCGTGATTCCCGCCGAGAATCTGTGTGGGGCTGAGGGCCAGGGATTCGCCGACGCGATGCGCGTGCTCGACGGTGGCCGCATCTCGATTGCGGCCTTGTCGCTGGGCATGGCTGAGGGCGCCTACGAGGCAGCGTTGAAATATTCCAAGCAGCGCCGTCAGTTTGGCAAGGCCATCAGCGACTTTCAGGCGATCCAGTGGAAACTGGCTGACATGGCCACCGAGATTGATGCCGCCATGCTGCTGACCATGCGCGCGGCGTCGATGAAAGATGCAGGCATGAAGACGACGCAGGAGTCGTCGATGGCCAAGCTGTATGCCAGCGAAGTCGCGGTGAAGTGCGCCAACGAAGGCGTACAGATTCACGGGGGGTACGGGTTCATTAAGGACTATCCGGCGGAGAAGTTCTACCGCGACGTGAAGCTGTGCACGATTGGCGAGGGCACAAGCGAGATTCAAAGGCTGGTGATTGCGCGGCAGTTGCTGAAAGACTAAAGGTTCACTGCCTCGCGCTGCGTCTTGAAATGGACGCTTGAACTCTTCCTGACATCTGACGAGTGTGGTAGATTTCTCCCCGAATGGCGGAAGTGATCTCACCGTTATCGCCAGTGTCTCCGGCTGCAACGACCTCAGACGAGAGAACGATGGGAACGCTCGCCCATGTGCTGCAGTTAGTCGGCGGCTTCATTGCGCCGCTCGTCATACTTCTCGTGAAGCGGGATTCGCGCTTCGCCTCGTTTCATGCTCTCCAGGCGCTGTTGCTACAGGGCGTGTACTGCATTCTCATGATGGTTGTTATGGCGGGGATCATGGCTACTGTGATGGGCGTTGCGTTGCACCAATCGGTGGAGCATCACAATTCTCTTCCGCCCGCATTCGTTGTTATTTTCCCGATCGTCTGGCTCGGCATGATGGGATGGTGGGTGTTCATTCTGGTGGTGGCCATCGTCTATGGAATCAAGGCTGGAAGAGGCGAGTGGGCGGAGTATCCTTTACTCGGGCGCTTGGCACGGAAGATTTTGAGGATCGGTCCGGGTGGGGCGGCCATCAGTCCGTGATTGGACTCGCGATGTGAAGCCGTGCACGATCGGCGAGGCCGGTCGGGAACCCGGCTCGGGCCATGGAAAAGAGGCCACCGGAAATTCGGTGACCTCTTTAAGTTTTCTGCAGCTTTCTCCTTGAACGAGCCTTGCGTCGCTACTTGGGCAACACAATGACGTTTGTCGGGTTTGCAATGGTACGGGCGATCCGGGAGCCTCACTGTGGCTGGATGTGTGTCGAACCGGCAGACTGTACCGAAGCGCGAGAATCCAGAATTCGCAGCGAAGGGTGATGGGAGCGGAACGAAGCCAACAGCGGAGGACCGGATCGCGAAATTCAGATGCCCGGCACAGTAGGTGGGTTGCTCGATTTGTTGTTCCTCGATCGCGACAGCCAACAGTGGAATCCTGAGTCGTCCGCAGGGGCCACACATGCCTTTCTTCGCTGCCTGCTTTACACTGGAACGCTTGGACGCGAACCATGCAAATCTGATTTCGGCTCTTCGGACCGGCGACGCGCGCGCACTCGCTCGCTCCATCTCCGCTGTGGAGAATCGCGCGACCGGATGGGCTGATTTATTGAAAGCCTTGTTTCCGTTTACCGGCAAGTCCCGCGTGATTGGGCTGACAGGCGCGCCGGGCGCCGGAAAAAGCACGCTGGTGGATCAGCTTGCCAAACTCTATCGTAAGCAGGATCGATCCGTCGGCATCATAGCCGTCGATCCAACCAGCCCCTACACCGGCGGGGCGATTCTGGGTGACCGCATCCGCATGCAGGAACACTTTGCCGACCCGGGGATCTACATTCGCAGTATGGCGACGCGAGGGTCACTCGGCGGACTGGCGCGCACCACTGCGGACGTCGCCACGGTGCTCGATGCGTCCGGGCGCGACATCATTCTGATTGAGACGGTCGGCGTTGGTCAGGACGAAGTCGACATCGTGCGACTGGCGGACATCACGGTTGTGATCCTTGTCCCGGGTATGGGGGACGATGTGCAGACGATCAAGGCCGGTATCATGGAAATCGCCGACATCTTCGTGATCAACAAGAGCGATCGCGATGGGGCCGAACGTGTGGAGCGCGAAATTCGCGTCATGCAGTCGCTCGCCGCGCGCAAAGACGGTTGGATGCCTCCGATCGTGAAGACGGTCGCCACCGAAGGGAAGGGCGTCGACGAGCTGGCCTCAGCGGTCGCGGAATACGAGACCTATCTGCAGAAAGAAGACCGCGCGCTGAAAAAGAGCGTGGAACACTGGCAGGAGCGGCTGGTTGAGATGCTGCGCGACGTCATGCTCGAAAAGGCGCGGGCACAGATGTCCAACGGGAATCTCAGCCGGCTGGCAGCAGAAGTTGCCGAACACAAGCGCGATCCGTATACAGTAGTCCAGGAGATCGCAGGAAAGGCACGAGCAAATTCCGTGTTCAGCATTGACCATCTCGGCATCGCGGTGAAGTCGCTGGCGTCGGCCAAGGCGATCTACGAGAAGCTGGGCCTCAGCGTCTCGTCGGAGGAAACCGTCGAGCACGAGCAGGTTCGCGTCGTCATGGTTCCGGTGGGCGAGAGCCGGCTTGAATTGCTCGAGGCTACAACGGACGATTCGACGATCGCCAAGTTCATCGCCAAACGCGGCGAGGGCTTGCATCATGTTTGCCTGAAAGTTCCCGACCTGCGGGGTGCCGTCGATCGCCTGAAAAAAGACGGTGTGCGGTTGGTGTCGGAAGAAATCAAGACAGGGGCGGGTGGGCATCAGTACGTCTTTGTGCATCCAGCGGGCACAGGCGGCGTGCTGCTGGAGTTGGTGCAGGGCTAGAGTGTTTCGCCACAGATTTCCACGGATCTTCACGGATAAACCATCGGCATGCTTCTGCTCGTTACGGATACTTCAGGTAAGGACGGATTCGTAGGATTGGTCCGCGCGGGCGACGAGCAGCCCACGAGCGTCAAAGTCATCGAAGAAGTCCCGCTTGCGGGTGGAACCTTCTCAGCGCAGTTGGTTCCGCAGATTTCGGGCCTGCTCGGAAAGCATGGCCTGCGCAAAACCGACATCGACGCCTTCGCGGTCGTCGCTGGTCCGGGATCGTTTACCGGGTTGCGGGTGGGGCTGTCGGCGATCAAGGCGCTGGCTGAGGTTCTGCATAAGCCGATCGTTCCTGTATCTCTGCTGGAGGCGATTGCGAGTTCAATAATCTGGGTTGCGGGCGCGCCCGACCGCGCCACAACCGTTCCCTTCGCGGTTGCTCTCGATGCAGGCCGAAGCGAAGCGTTTGTAGGGCAGTATGAAATCACGTTCGTTGAGCGCACGATTCGTTCGTTGCGCCCCCTGAGTGAATGCCTGCTCGGATTGCAGGCGCTCCAGAAGTTGGTGAAGTCCGGGGCAACGCAGTGCATCTGCACCCCGGATGTCGCAGTGGCGGATGCCCTGCGGCGCGGTCTGGACACGGTGCAGAGCCGTGCGATTCAGCATCAAGCCCGGCCGCGCAGCCACGAAGTCGCCGCTCTTGGAGTTCAGAAACTAAAGGCCGGAGAGACGGTTTCGCCGGAACAGCTGGACGCAAACTACGGCCTGCGTTCCGACGCGGAAGTCTTCCCGAAGCCTAACCTCTAACCCGATCTCGTGCCGCACCCATGAAAATCCGCCTCGCGATTCCCGCTGACTTGCCCTTCATCGTCGAGACCGAACGCGAATGCCTGACTGCGGCGCATTGGAGCGAGGAGCAGTACCGGCGGTTGTTCGACACGAGCTGGTTCGACCCGCAACCGACTGGGCCGCAGCGATTGGTTTTGCTGGCAGAAGACGACAGAGGTTCGGACCGCGGGGTTTCAAACCCCACGCTTCTCGGTTTCCTAGTCGCGCATCACGTGGCCTCGGAATGGGAACTGGAGAACATCGCGGTGGCGCCCACCGCGCGTCGTACCGGCGTCGGCAAGCGGCTTCTGGATGAACTAATCATGCGTGCCCGCCAGGTCAACAGCCAATCCGTGTTTCTTGAGGTTCGCGAATCGAACCTGGCAGCCCGGAAGCTCTATGAGAGACTGGAGTTTCAGGAGACCGGCCGCCGCAAGTCCTACTACAGCAACCCTTTAGAGGATGCCATCGGGTACTGCCGGACGCTCGGGCCCGGCAAGAGCGCACCCTGACAAATGCACCACTTTTTTGGCATTGTCCCCCATGTTACGGCTGTGTTAACGTCAGCTCATATCAGGTTTGGAGGTCTGCTGGATGCTGACTTCGAGAGACCAACTCCTGACCAGTCACGAGGAATTCCGCAGGCTGGCTCAGGAGCACACGCAGTACGCGCAACGTCTCGATACACTCACCCAAAAACGCTATCTCAGCGAAGACGAAAAGCTCGAAGAAGTGCGGTTGAAAAAGCTGAAACTCCGCCTCAAAGATCAAATGGAATCGATTGAGCGCGAGTATCGCCAGCAGTACGGCGTCAACGTAGCGTAAGTTGTTTTCTCTGGCCAACCTCCCGGCGGCGACTGCCGCCTCGGGAGCAATGTACCTTCCGCAAGGCGCGATGAAGCGCCTTTTTTTATTTATACTTACAACACCACGGCCGGTTGTCCGGAAAACGCCCGGAAACGCCCGCGGATATAATTGACGAAGATCCCCCATGGTTCGCGACGGCTACTATTACGGATTCGGTTTCATCGCCGCGGGCATTCTGCTTGGCTGGCTGACCCGTCCTTGGTGGGCGATCATTCCTTTCCTGCTGGCATTCTTCTTCCTGTGGTTCTTTCGTGATCCTGAGCGCGCCATTCCCGCTGACGAAGGAGCGGTCGTCTCGCCCGCCGATGGCAAAATCACCGACGTTTCCACCGTCCGCGTAGGCGGGGAAGAGCGCTTGCGGCTCAGCATCTTCCTGAGCGTCTTCAACGTGCACGTGAACCGCTCCCCGATTTCAGGTATGGTCCGCGATGTGCGCTACCAGCGCGGCAAGTTTCTCGATGCGCGCAGCGAGGACTGTGCAGAGTTAAACGAACAGAACATCGTCACCGTCGAGGGTGAAGGGGGGCAAGTTGTTTTTAAGCAAATTGCGGGACTGCTCGCACGGCGTATCGTCTTCAATCACAAAAGAGGAGATCTTCTCCGCCGCGGCCAACGGGTGGGCCTGATCAAGTTCGGGTCGCGCGTCGACATCGTGCTCGATGCTTCGGCTCAGGTGAGCGTGAAAGTTGGCGACGTAGTCAAAGGTGGATCTAGCGTGCTGGCATATGTGCCGCAGCGGCCAACCCTGGCCGGGGCAAGAACTGCTTCTGCCGAAAGGGTGGGCTGATGGATCAACCTCAATCCAGACCGCGCCGCAGGCTCAGCAAGGGGATGTACCTCATTCCTTCGCTGTTCACTACGGCGAACGTGGCGCTGGGCTATTACGCCATTCTTGAAGTTCTGCACGCCACGGCGACCGAGTACGGCCATCTTGATAACGCAGCCCGCGCCATCGGCTTTGCGGTGCTATTCGACGGACTCGATGGCCGCATCGCGCGCATGACGGGGACGACCAGCGACTTCGGCCGCGAACTCGACTCCCTCGCCGACGTAATCACTTTTGGCGTCGCGCCGGCGATGCTCGCCTGGACATGGGGTTTCCACCTCATGCCTCCGGTGCTTCTTGGCCACTGGCACATCAAGCTGACACAAATCGGGGCGATCGCCAGTTTTCTCTTCCTGATTGCGGGGGCAAGCCGTCTGGCGCGCTTCAACATCACGAGCAATCCGCAGCCGTCGAATCCTGGACGCCCGGGCAAGAAGTATTTCGTGGGCATGCCGATTCCGGCCGGTGCCGGGGTCATTGCGGCGGTCGTGCACTTTGAGGCCGGCGATCCCATTGTGTCGCCCTACACCGCGATCGCATGGTTGGCGATGGTGGCAACGGTCGGCTACCTCATGGTGAGCACGTGGCGCTTCTACAGTTTTAAGGACATTGATTTTCGCTCGCGCCGCCCGTTTCGCCTCATCGTCATCCTGGGACTGCTCTTCTGGGCGATTTGGGTCTTTTCCGGCCCGGTGCTGTTTGCCATCGCCCTGCTCTACATGGTCTCAGGAGTCTTCTGGCGTCTGCAGTGGATCTTTCGCCGCCGCTCCGGTCCGCCTCCACCGTCCTACAAGGAGGCTCCGCACGTGTCATGAGCGAGTCTGTCAAAACGTCTTCTGCTTCACCGGCACTGACACAGCGGGGCAAGTTGTATCGCGCTGCGATTGTCGGAGCCGCCTCGCTCAAGGGCAAGGAGATCGCCGAGTTGCTGAACGAGCGCAATTTCCCAGCGGCCGACGTCCGCCTGCTCGATGACGACGAGTCTCTCGGCCAACTTGAGGCTATGGGCGACGAGATCAGTTTCATTCAGCGGGTGCGCGCTGAGCAGTTTGAGAATGTCGACTTTACGTTCTTTGCCTCCGATCAGGACAGCACCCGCCGCAGCTGGAAAGACGCTCGCGGAGCCGGGAGTGCGATCATCGACCTCTCGGCTGTGCTTGAGACCGAGCCGGGCGCAACGGTCCGGTCTCTGTGGATTGAGCGCGAACGCGGCCAGGTCGCTCCTCCGGAACTACAGCCGGGACCGTGTATTACCGCGCACCCGGTGTCGGTGACGTTGGCACTGCTGCTTCTGCGCGCAAAGAAATCGGGATCGATCCGCCGGGTAATTGCGACCATCTTCGAGCCGGCGTCAGAGCACGGCCAGCGCGGGATGGATGAGCTGCACCAGCAGACGGTGAACCTGCTTTCGTTTCAGCCGCTGCCCAAAGATGTTTTCGACGCGCAGGTCGCGTTTAACCTGATTGCCAGCTATGGCCAGAAATCGCTGCCGGCGCTCGATTCCGTGGAGGCTCGCGTGCTGCGCCACTATCACAAGATTGCCGGCGCCGACGCTCCGCAGCCCTCGGTCATGATGCTTCAAGCGCCGATTTTTCATGGTCACGCCGCGGCGGTCTTCGTGGAAATGGAGTCGCCCGTTGATTTAGCAGTGTTGGCGCAATCGCTGGCCGGCGATCATGTGACCCTTCCTGAGCCGGGGGAAGATCCGCCCAGCAATGTCAGCGCGGCAGGACAGGGAGACATTCAGGTGTCGGTGCGGTCCGATGCGACGCACGCGAACGGGGTGTGGCTGTGGGCGGCGGCGGACAACCTTCGCATATCGGTACTGACGGCGGTGGAGTGCGCCGAGAGCATGATGGCGACCCGTCCCACGGGGAAGATTCAGTGAGAGTACCGAGAAAAAACTGCATCGGTTTTCACTCGGTACCCGATACTCGGTACTCGGCACTTCTGTCCCTTCTGATCGGATTCGCTGTGTTAAGTTCCGCGTGCGGATACCACACAGTGGGTCATGCCGGGCAACTCCCAGAGAGTGTCAGAACCATCGCCGTCCCCACATTCAAGAACGAGACGCTGAATTACCGCATCGAGCAGATGCTGACGGCGTCCGTTGTGCGTGAATTCACTACGCGTACCCACTACCGCATCCTCAACGACCCGGGCGACGACGCAGATGCCACACTGCGCGCGACGGTAGTTTCGACGGTAGCATCTCCGCTGACCTATGACACGGCGACAGGTCGCGCGGCCAGCGTGCTGGTGGTGGTCAGCATGCGGGTGACTCTGGCCGACCGCAGCGGCAAGGTGCTCTATCAGAATCCTGCCTATGTGTTTCGCGAGCAGTACGAAGTCTCGCAGGACCTGGCCAGCTTTTTCGAGGAAGACACCCCTGCCTTCCGCCGGCTCTCGCAGGACTTCTCGCGTACGCTGGTGTCCAACATTCTGGAGGGCTTTTAGACTGTGAAACCGGTTCTCGCGCTGAGTCTGCTGTCGCTCGTGATGATGACTGCATGCTTCACGGGTTCGAGGCCGCCGCGCATCGGCACTGCCGCTAAGGAGTTCAGCGTGCAGGATGCCGACCGCAGCGTCAGCCTGAATCAGTTTCGGGGGCAGGTCGTGGTCTTAAACTTCTGGGCGACCTGGTGCCCGCCTTGTGTCGAAGAGTTACCGTCGCTCATCGATATGCAGGACCGG
>Ga0335082_10007505_pt1 | contig 11840 bp, 8 predicted proteins | sample Lox_Sample_41_FD_206718 | JGI IMG/M metagenome (GOLD analysis project Ga0335082, IMG submission 206718) | Soil microbial communities from Loxahatchee National Wildlife Refuge, Florida, United States - Lox_Sample_4.1 | ecosystem: Environmental > Terrestrial > Soil > Wetlands | place: USA: Florida...
CATCGCATTCAACGCCGGCTTGCTCAACACCAAAGGCACGGCGGTCACGAACAGCCAGCAATTCGTAGTCGGCAACGGCGTGGCCAGCGCGAACTTTCATCTTCTCGGCGGCGTCCATTCCTTCAACAACGGTCTGCGCATCCGCTCCAACTCGTTTCTCACCGGCTGCGGCACCATTACCGGCACTGTCGTCGTTGATGCCGGCGGCAGCGTCGCAATGGACTGCGGCCTTACATTTACCGGCGTTGTAACCAACAACGGGCTGATTCAAATCTCGAACGGCAGCACGTTGGAAGGCTACGCTACGTTCGTTAACAACGGCACAATCAATATCGTCAACGGCTTCACCAACTTTCACGCGGCATTCATCAACAACGGGACAATCCAGACCGGCTCAACTCCCGTTGTGAGCCTGATCGCCATCGCCGGCGCGGACATCGTGGTGCAAATCCAATCGGTGTTCAGCGCCACCTATCAACTGCAAGTCAGCCCATCGCTCACGCCGACGAACTGGGTTGATGTTGGCAGCACCCAAGCCGGCAACGGTTCGGTGCTGACGTTTACCGACACCGGAGGCGTGACGAATTCGCAGCGCTACTATCGCGTGAAGATTACCGGCCTTTAGCTCACGCTTCGCGAATCAGCGACATGATTTCGGTGCGGGTGGAGATGTTCTTGCGGAACGCGCCGCGCATCGCCGATGTGATAACTGCGCTGCCAGGCTTCTTCACGCCGCGCATGGTCATGCAGGTGTGGACGGCTTCGCAGACGACCGCCACGCCTTCGGGTTTGAGTTCTTCATTGATGATGTCGGCGATCTGGCTGGTCATGCGTTCCTGCACTTGCGGCCGGCGGGCGAACGATTCGACCACCCGCGCGAGTTTTGAGATGCCTACGATGTGACCGTTGGGAATGTAAGCGACATGCGCTTTGCCGAAGAACGGCATTAGATGATGTTCGCACATTGAGAAGAACGGGATGTCCTTCACGAGCACAACTTCGTGGTGTTGCTCGTCGAACTTTTTGCTGAGACTGACCTGCGGTTCTTCTTCGCCGTGGCCAAAAATCTCTTCGTACATCCGCGCGACGCGGTCAGGCGTGTCTTTCAAGCCATCTCGGTCTGCGTCTTCGCCAATGGCTTCGAGCACTAGCCGCACGGCCTCGCGAATTTTCTTTTTGTCGACGTGATTTCGCATGTTCAATCAATTCGGGCCAGCATAGCGCCAGGTATCCACGCGGTCAACTCACGGGCGAAGTGTCTCCGGGTCCTTAGATTGTCGAATGCTCACGCGGTCGCCGTCGCGCTGAACTTGCGCGGAAACACCCCGCCGCTGGACCACCTGGTTGTACGCGGTTTCGAACTCTTTCGCATCCTGCTCGGTGTCCCACGCCGTCGTCCACAACAGCAGTGTTGGTCCGTTCGTCCCACGCTCGTAGACGTGATAGCGGTCGCCGTCCCAACCTTGGGCGGCGCGCTCCGCCTGGAACGCGTCACCGTACTGCTCCAAAAGCGAACGAATCCCGAACTCGCCGAGCACATTGTTGCCGATGAGCTTCCAGTCCTTCGGATCGGGCTGTTCCAATTCAATTGCTTCGGGCTCACGTCGATTATGCAGAAATTCCTCGGGATGCAGAATCTGTTTGGTGCAGGTCGGTGGATGACGGAACGCTTCATTCAGTGCCCCGGTTCCGCCCGAGAGCAACACCGCCGTGGCGAACTCGGCCCCCTGTTCATATGGAAACAACATCATCTCCCTCAAGTACGCCGGCGCGGCCTGAAACTTCGCGGTGTTTTGCCCCATCACGCCGCCTAACAAATCGCCCAACACGTTGCCCGTGTCGAGATGTTGAGCGTAGTATTGCGTCATCAGGACCGTCGCGTCGCCTTCAATGAGCGCCGAGGTCGCCAGGGCGAGATCGTCGTTGTCCTTTACCTTCAACGGGAAGTTCGTGAGATCAAAGTTTTGATCCTGGAGCACATGCGTCAACTCGTGCGCCAGAGTCACCCTGTCAAGATTGCCGCTAAAGGCAGCGTCCTTGAATGTGTACAACGTGTGCTCCTCGGGCACGTAGAACGCCGCGACCTGCTCGTCGTACAACCCAACAATCACGTCCTGCAAATCGGTTCCCTCGGGCACCAGGCCGAGCGTCGCCAGCGCGCGGCTGTAATCGCGCAACTCCTGCGGGCTGTAGACCTCGCGCACCTTCTGTTGCAGGATCCGCGGCAGTTCGTTGCGCTCGATCATCTTGTAGGTCACGGGCTGCTCGAACGACAGACCCCGCAACTCACTGGTCTGCTGCTCGATCTGTCGGCGCACATTGGCTTGTTCCTCGGGCTTTAGCGCGCGTGCGCGCGCAGCGTCTTTCTGCTGGAGTTCGCGTCGCTCTGATTCCAGTTGCGCCACGGTATCGCGCAGCGCCCGGTTTTCCCGCGTGATCTCGGCTACACGCCAGCCGAGAAACGCGACGGCGAGCAGTAACGCGAGAAAGACAAGCTGGTGCAGAAACTTTTTCATTGGTGGTCTGAATCGAGCGTGCTAACGTGCGCGCGCACCTTAATGGACATCCGCGAGAAAATCCAGACGCTTCTCACCTCGCCGAACTATCATCCGTTGCGCCGCACGGAGATCGCCCAAAGGCTTCGGCTCAGCAGTTCTGAACGCCGCGACTACCGCCGCGTGCTGGAGGACATGCTGCAACGAGGTGAAGTCGCGCGCGTCCGCAAAGACCGCTTTGTTTCGCCACAGGAGGCGGATCTGGTCATTGGCCGAATTGAGTTCAATGAAAAGGGCTTCGCGTTCGCAATCCCCGAGCCACCCGTGAGGGGCGGCGATATCTATATCGCCGAGGAAGACACGTGGGTGGCGCTTCATGGTGACAAGGTCGTCCTTCGCCTCAATCGCGGACGCAAGAAGTTCAAAGCGGAAGAGAAGCGATCGGGCCGCGTGATTCGCATTTTGGAGCGCGCAAACCCAACGATTGTCGGGACACTGCAGAAGACCAAATACTTTCATTACGTCATTCCCGACGACCCACGCATCATTCATGATATTTACACCAAACCGCGCTTGAGTGCGCAGGTCAGCGATAAGGTTGTGGTCAAGCTCGCCGACTGGACGTCGCGCCACGTCAACCCCGAGGGTGAGATTGTCGAAGTCCTCGGCAAGTCTGACGCGCCGGGTGTGGACATTCTCGCCATCATCCGCAAATACCATCTGCCAACTCGCTTCGGTGAACAAACGCTCGCCGAAGCTACGCGCGTGCCCGAGAGCATTCCTGCCGAAGAGATCGCGCGGCGGCGGGATCTCCGCGATAAGTTCATCGTGACGATCGACCCCGACGACGCGAAGGATTTCGACGATGCCGTCAACGTGGACGAGTTGCCTGACGGCGGCTGGCGACTCGGCGTGCACATTGCTGACGTGTCGCATTACGTGACGCCAGGTAGCGCCCTCGACCACGAGGCGCGTGCGCGTGGCAACAGCGTTTATCTGGTTGACCGCGTCGTGCCGATGTTGCCGGAGAAGTTGTCCAATGGCGTGTGCAGCCTGCGCCCGAGAGAGGATCGACTAACTCAGTCTTGCATCGTCGAGTTCACACCAAAGCTCACGGTGCGCCGCGTCGAGTTTGGGCCGAGTGTGATTCACTCGCGCCACCGTCTAACCTACAAGGAGGCGTTTGCGCGGCTGCAATCGCATGGCGGTCACGAGGAATTGACGCGTGAGCTCAAGAAGATGTGGCAGCTGGCGGCGAAATTGCGTCACCAGCGTTTTGCGCACGGTTCGTTGGACCTCGACTTCCCCGAAGTGAAAGTACGCCTCGACAAGAATGGCAAGCCAACGCACATCGAGAAGATTCACTACGACATTTCGCACCAGCTCGTCGAAGAATTCATGTTGGCGGCGAATGAAGCAGTCGCGAGACACATCTGCAATCTGCAGGTGCCGTGTATCTACCGTGTTCATGAAGACCCCGAGGTGGAGAAGCTGCGCAGCTTTCGCGAGTACGCGCAGACCTTTGGCCACAAGGTCGGCGACGTCTCGGTGCGCCGCGAACTACAGAAGTTGCTGACTGCCGTGAAGGGAAAGCCTGAAGAGTACGCGATCAATCTTGCGCTCCTGCGGTCGCTGAAGCAAGCGCGCTATTCCACACAGCCCGTCGGCCACTACGGATTGGCGAAGAAGTTCTACACGCATTTCACCTCGCCAATCCGCCGCTATGCGGACTTGGTCGTGCATCGGGCACTGCTGGGCTCGTTGACTTCGGGCAATTCGACCGGCAAGTCGCGGTGTCATGGAGTCCGGGACCTCGCCAAGATCGCCGAACATATCTCGCACACCGAGCGCGTAGCAGACGAGGCGGAAACGGAATCAGTTGAGCTCAAGAAGATCGAGTATTTCCAGCAGCAATTGATGAAGAAAAAGCTCGAGGCGATGGATGCAGTTGTGTCGGGGGTGCGGAATTTCGGTTTCTTTGTTGAACTGACGGAAAGCCTGATGCAAGGGTTGGTGCATATCTCAACGTTGGAGGGTGACTTTTATCACTATGACGAACTGCGCGGGCGGCTTGTCGGCAAACGTAACAAGAGAATCATCCAGATCGGTGACAAATTGAAAGTCCAAGTCGAACGCGTGGATGTGTTCAAACGCCAGATCGATTTCCGTCTAGTAGAGGCCTAGTTCGACGCAACCACTTTCCCAGCAGACACTTCCTGTATGAGCGAATATCGCGCTAAATTCGCTTGATTCCGCACTTGACTTGCCGAGTAAGCCACATTAGTATGACCAACGAGTCAGGGGAGTAATTCTCTGATGGCGAGAACCTGAAGTAAGCGTAGGGAACATTAAGGGGCGTGGGGCATCCCAGTCACAAGGGCTGGGTGAAAGGGTAGGTGGATATGACAAAGGTTCTTGCTGTTAGAGCGACGATGCGGGCGAATACACTCAGGATCGCCCTATTATTCCTGCTGGCAACTACTGTGGCGTCCTCTGCGTTGGCACAAGTACAACTCGTTGATCAAAACTCATCGATGGTTGTCGTGACAAACTCTTCGGCTGGCATTAATGACTGGATGATTGATGGGGCGGGCGTGCTTAACCAGCAGTGGTTCTGGTATCGCGTCGGCGACGACAGCGGGCAGAGTTCGATCGACACGTTGCCCGCGCAGTTTGCGGTGTCCGATACCAACCCATTTACGGATCCTCATGCAGACACGCTGTCCGCGCTCTACACCGCCTCTGGTTTTACAATTCAGCTAAAGCTCAGTCTGCAAGGTGGTGCGCCCGGCAGCAAGACCTCCGATCTCGCCGAGCAAATCAATATCACCAACACCTCCGGTCAGACGCTGGATTTTCACTTCTTCCAGTATTGCGACTTCAGCCTCAGCCAGTCGTCCGATAGTGTTCAGTATGTCAATTCGAACACGGTCCAGCAATCCGGTGGCGCGGGAATCGTTACGGAAACGGTGTTTACACCGGCACCGAACCATCATGAGGCAGCTTTGGATCCCACGATTCTAACCCTTCTCACCGGCGGGACTCCGGCGACCCTGAACGACTCGTCCGGCGCCGGCCCCGGCAACACCTCGTGGGCAAACGAGTGGGACGTGACTCTCGGCGCTGGCCAATCCCTCCTGATCAGCAAAGACAAGCACGTCGTAGTGCCCGAGCCTAGCGCTTTCGTGCTCGCGGCCGCGGGCCTCGCCGGCTTGCTCCTGATTCGTCGCCGGACCTGCTGAGTTAAGACGGCTGACCGATCCGCTCACAGCAAAGGTTAGGCAAGACTCAACCCTTCCGGCCTCGTCGTCCCTGCTTGCTCCTTTCTGAGCCGGCTGCCACCCTCGTCTTCTGGCTGACGACCTTGCCACCGCGCAATCCAACCCCTCTTGCGTCCGACGGAAGATCTCATGGTGTCGAACGTGGTGTTGGACGCCCTTTAGTACAAGTTGGGATTCGGGCTCTCGTGCGGGTCGTTGATCCTAACAGTCTTATTCGCGATGCCACGACGCCGAGGTCGCCGAATGACCTCACTTATTGCCCCGTCCTGCTTCCTGCCAAGCTTGACCCTCCCCTACCACTGCGGCACTATACCCCTCGATGTGGCGGTGGACTGAAACCGTCGAGCAGTACGTGCTCGATGTCATTTTCGAACGTCGAAAGGACTTCGGCGCCAAGCTGACAAGCGCGTTCCTGCTGGCGCTTTCCAACCTCTATCAAATCGGTGTCCAAGTCCGCATGTTCCTGTGGCGGCAACGCATCTTCCGCGACCACACGCTTGGTTGCCAAGTCGTCAGCATCGGCAACCTCACCGTCGGCGGCACCGGCAAGACCCCCGTTGTCGAAGTGTTTGCCCGCGCGCTGCAACAGGCGGGCCGCCGTGTCGCGATTCTTTCGCGGGGCTACAAGAGCACGCCGCGTCCGCTGTGGCAACGCCTTGTCGCCAGGATCACGTTTCAGGAGGACAAGATTCCGCCCAAGGTTGTTTCCGATGGACAGTCGCTGCTGCTCGACAGCGAACAGGCCGGCGACGAACCCTACATGCTGGCGTCGAATCTCAAAGATGTCGTCGTGCTGGTCGACAAAGACCGCGTGAAGAGTGGCCGCTACGCGATCCGACGCTTCGGCTGCGACACGTTGCTGCTCGATGACGGGTTCCAATACCTCTCGCTCAAGAGCCGACTCGATATCTGCCTCATCGACCGCAACGCGCCATTCGGCAACCACTTTTTGCTGCCCCGCGGCACACTGCGCGAACCGATCGTCAACCTCAAGCGTGCCGACTATGTGTTCATCACAAAGTCCAGCGAACTCGGCGCGAAGAAGCTGCGCAAAGCCATTCGCCAATTCAACACCAAAGCGGAGATCATCGAGTGCGCGCACCACCCGCTATACCTGCAGGACGTGTTCACAGCCGAACGCACCGACCTGAAAGCACTGCGCAGCCTCAACGTTGCCGCCATTTCCGGCATCGCGGTTCCTGAAAGTTTCGAAGGCGGCCTGCGCACACTCGGCGCCAACGTCATCTACGCCAAGCGCTACGCTGACCACCATCGTTACACGCAGCAGGAAATCATCAACATGATCAACCGCAGCCTCAAGCGCGGCGCCAAGGCCATCCTGACCACCGAAAAGGACGCCGTCCGCTTTCCCAAAATCGACCGCCGCGACATTCCGATCTATTTTCTCCGTGTGGAGATCCGCATCCTCTCCGGTGCAAAGGACTTCGATGACGCCGTCGCCAGAATCTGCCATCGATAGAACCCGTCACGCCCGCATCCTGGTGCGCGCCACCAATTGGATCGGCGACACTGTCATGAGTATGCCCGCCGTGCAGCGGCTGCGCGAGTTGGTACCCGACGCGCACCTTGCCCTGCTTTGCCCCGCCAAACTTCAGGATCTCTGGCGTCATAACCCGTTCCTGGACGAAGTCATCCCATTCGATGACAAGGTGAACATCGCCCACCTGCACGCCGGAGCATTCGACGTCGCGATCGTCTTCCCCAACTCGTTCCGCTCCGCGTGGGAATGTTGGCGTGCCGGCATTCCCAGACGCATCGGCTTCGCGGGTCACCGGCGGCGCCGGCTTCTCACCGATATCGCTCCCGGACCCAATGACGAGACGCCCGTCCGCAAATCGATCACCGTTGAGGGCAAAACGTTCGACGTGAAATATTTCCCGGCCATCCGCCATCAAGTGCATCGCTACCTCGATCTCATCGCGCTGCTCGGCGGCAATCTCGAGCCGGTGCCGCCGCGCATCTGGCTGTCGCCGGGCGAGCTGCCCGCCCTCACCAAGTTCCTCCACGAAGGCAGCCGACAATTTATCGGCATCAACGCGGGCGCTGAGTACGGTCCCGCCAAGCGCTGGATACCCGAGCGCTTCAGCGAAGCGGCCAAGCGCGTCTCCGACGAAATCGCGTGCCGCTGGCTATTGCTCGGCGGCCCCGGCGACGTGGAGATCGCCAATACCATCGAAGCGCAACTACGCACCCAAGTCGCCGATCCGCGTCACGTCGTGAACGTTGCGGGCAAAACGACGTTGATGGAACTCTGCGAACTAATCAAGTTCTGCAAGCTGTTACTAACGAACGATACCGGTCCCATGCATCTTGCTGCTGCGCTTGGCACTCCGGTCGTGGCGATCTTCGGTTCGACATCGCCGAAACTCACCGGCCCGCTTGGCAAACAATGCGTTGTCGTCCACCAAGACGCCGAGTGCAGCCCGTGTTTCCTCCGTAAGTGTCCGATCGATTTTCGCTGTATGGATCGCATCACGGTGAGCCACGTGACCGATGCCGTGCTGCAGCTCTGGTGCGCCTCCGTGCCTACGCACGGTCACGTATGAGCGACCGGCCCAGCGTCGCCCGCTCCGCGCGCACCGTCAGCCTCGCCGTTCTTGGCAGCCGTATGCTTGGCCTCGTGCGCGAGCAGGTTCTCGCGTTGCTGTTCGGGGCCAGCCTTGAGTTCGACGCATTCGTCACCGCCTTTCGCATCCCGAACCTGCTGCGTGATTTGTTCGCCGAAGGCGCTCTGTCAGCGGCGTTTGTCACGACATTTTCCCAAAAACTCGAGGCGGAAGGTGACAGGTCAGCGTGGCGACTGGCGAATCTGGTACTGAACGCGTTGCTCGTCGTGCTCGGCACAATCACCGTCGTCGGAATTCTCATCGCGCCGTGGATCGTCAATCTTATCGCGCCCGGCTTCGCGAGCGTCCCGGGCAAGACGGAACTGACGGTGCTCCTCGCACGCATCATGTTTCCATTTCTGTTGTTCGTCGCCATTGCGGCGCTGGCGATGGGCATACTCAACGCGAAACATCGCTTCGGCGTTCCCGCCAGCGCCTCGATGATGTTCAACCTCGGCTCGATCCTCGGCGGCGTCGGTCTGGCGTTTGCGTTCGCACCGAACCTCCTGCACGACGCTTCACAATTGCCTCGGGCCATGATCGGCATCAGCCTCGGCACCCTGATCGGCGGTGCGCTCCAATGGCTCATCCAGATGCCGAGCCTCCGTGCCGTTGGCTACAAATACGAGCCGGTTCTGAACTGGCGCGACCCCGGATTTCTCCACATCGTCCGGCTGCTGGGCCCTTCCGTGCTGGGTGTGGCGGCGGTACAGATCAACGTGTTTGTCGATAACTGGTTCGCGTCGCAGTGGAACGGCGGCGTGACGTTTCTGAACTGCGCGTTTCGGTTGATGCAGTTTCCCATCGGCGTGTTTGGCGTCGCCGTCGGCGTGGCCACGTTGCCGACCGTGAGCGCCCACGTCGCCCGCGGCGACATCGACCGTTTTCGCAACACGCTGGGACGCTCGATCCGCCTCGCGTTTTTCCTTTGCGTGCCCTCCGCCTGTGGTCTGGCGGTTCTCGCGCGCCCGATCATTTCGGCGATTTACGAGCATGGACGCTTCACCGCCGACGCGACCGCGCAGACGGCGCTCTGTTTGCAGGCGTTTTCGGTCGGATTGGCTGGTTACGCCGCGATCAAGGTCATCGCGCCCACATTCTACGCGTTCGGCGACTCGCGCACGCCAATGTTCGTCGCGCTCGGCTCGATCATTGTGAACGCGGCATTGGATTACGTGTTCGCGCTCGTGATGAATATGCGCACTGCGGGGCTGGCACTGTCGACATCATTCGTCGCCCTCGTGAATTTCTTTCTGTTGTTGGCGCTGATGCGGCGCCGCATCCAACGGGTGGAGGCGAGTCTACTACTGAAATCGCTGGCGCGCATCGGCGGCGCGTCGGTCGTGATGGCGGCGGCGGCTTACGCCGCGCGCCGTTTGCTGGAGCCGCATCGCTACGTTGACGTGACGGTGTCGATAGGGGTTGCGTTGATTGTGTTTGGCGTCGCCTGTAAACTGATGGGCGTCGAGGAATTCGGCGAACTGCTGGGTGTGATAAAATTCGGCGCGAAACATGGCGACATCACCAAACCTCAAGGCAAAGGTCCGCGACCTGCCGAATAAGCCAGGCGTGTACTTGATGCGCGACCAACTGGGGCGCGTCATTTATGTCGGCAAGGCGCGGTCGCTGCGGAAACGCGTCAGTCAGTACTTTCACCCGTCGCGCCGCTTTACCTGGGATCCGAAGACACGCGCGTTGGTCGAGTCCATCGCCGATTTCGAGACATTCGTCGTCCACAGCGAACCTGAGGCGCTGCTGCTCGAAGGCAAGCTTATCAAGGAATACAAGCCGCGCTACAACGCGATGTTCAAGGATGACAAACGGTTCCTCATCGTGAAGGTCAACATGAACGAGCCGTATCCGCGCTTCAAGTTCGCGCGGTTGAAGAAAGACGACGGCGCGCGCTATTTCGGACCATTCGCGCATGCGGGCGCGGTGCGGCGCGCGCTGCAATTCATGCGCAAGACCTACGGTGTGCTCGTGTCGGGCACGGGCGCGCCGAAGGAAAGCGAGTTGAAGTACTCGACGTATCTTGTGCCTGTGCCGCTCAAGGACATGCCGCACGATGAATACATTCGGCGTGTTGAACTGGCATGCGAGTTCCTCGAAGGCAGGAACAAGGGGGCGCTTGACATTCTCGAAGAGCAGATGCACGCCGCGGCCAAGGAAATGCAGTTCGAGAAGGCCGCCGAGCTGCGTGATGTGCTCAACAGCTTGCGCGAAATCGCCCGTGCCTCCCGCGAACGAAAGTTTGCGCGCGATGTGACGCCGAGGAGCGAGCCGCACAAGGAAATGGAGGAACTGCAACGAGTGCTCGGACTGGCGGTGTTGCCCTCTCACCTCGAGGGGTTTGACATCTCCAACATCAGCGGCACGTTGTCGGTGGCCTCGACCGTGTGTTTCCGCGACGGCAAGCCGCACAAAGATCACTACCGCCACTACCAGATCAAAACCGTCGAGGGCAGCGATGATTTTGCGTCGATGGCGGAAGTCGTCGGTCGCCGCTACGCGCGCGTGCGCACGGAAGGCGGCCAGTTGCCCGACTTGGTAATGGTCGACGGCGGCAAAGGTCAACTGATGGCGGCGTTGAAGGCGTTGTGGCAGCTCGACATTCGCAATTTGCCCGTGATCGGTCTGGCCAAGCAGATGGAGGAAATCCATGTGCCCGGCCAGCCGCTGCCGATTCAATTGCCGCGGAACTCACCCGCGCTGCACTTGATCCAACGGCTGCGCGACGAGGCGCACCGTTTCGCCAACGCGTATCACCAAAAACTGCGCAAACGACGCATCAAGGAGTCGGTGCTTGACGAACTGCCCGGCCTCGGCGAACGGCGGAAGCTGGCGCTGCTGCGGCGGTTCGGCTCGATCGAGCGTTTGCGTCAAGCCAGCGCTGAGGAGATCGCATCGGTGAGCGGCATCGGGCCGAAGATGGCGGCGACGCTGGAGGAGTTTCTTGCGAAGCGTTAGTGTGCTGGCGATGCTGGCGTTGGCGTTCATCTCCGTGGACACACGCGCGGGGAGCAACGTTGCGGCGACGTTGATTCCGTTCGACTCTCTGTCGGCAACGAATCGCGCCTTGGTGCGTGGCGTCACGGATCACTACACCTTGCGGCGCCAGTACCGCGCCCGCGAATTCAAGGCGCGAAAGCAGCATGTCGACTATCTGATGGATCATTTTGATGCCTGTTCGGTGCTGGCCGAGGCGATGGGTGTGCTTCGGTATCGGGCGACGCGCGACGACCAGGGTCGGTTTTTCGCCGACGATCACAAGGGGGCGCGCGGCTGCATCATCGAGGTTTACAGCGGTGACGGCAAACGCGTTTATTTCGTGCAGGGGACGGAGCAAGGGCTGTTCACGATCGAAGGCCGTGGCGTGGCGGTGATCGACTACGCGCAGGCTGACACGAACACAATCCGCTACACGGGCGCGATCTTCG
>Ga0335082_10007506_pt1 | contig 11839 bp, 12 predicted proteins | sample Lox_Sample_41_FD_206718 | JGI IMG/M metagenome (GOLD analysis project Ga0335082, IMG submission 206718) | Soil microbial communities from Loxahatchee National Wildlife Refuge, Florida, United States - Lox_Sample_4.1 | ecosystem: Environmental > Terrestrial > Soil > Wetlands | place: USA...
CGCTTCGTAGGTGAGGGCTGGTCCCCTGGGAACTCCGAATATGCGAAACACTTCATCCGACCACGTGAGCTGATTGTGGGTGATATCCAGATACCAGCTGCCGATGTGCGCGACCTCCTGCGCTCTGTTCAGGTTGGCCTCGCTCTCACGTAGGGCTTCGTTGACCTCTTGAAGTTTCTCGTTCGCCGAACGCGCCGCCGCAAGGGATTCGATCGCTTGCTGTGTCGCTTTCCTCAGGCGGCCGTGGAAGAAGCTGAAGAGGATGCCCATGCCGACGAACACCCCTGCAGCGAGGAGGTACCTGGGATCCCCTTCCGCAAGGGAATGCTCTGGCGGAACAAACAACCACCAGACCAGGATGGTAGAGATGGCAGTGGTCCACAGGCCAGCCGGCAGACCCCCGATCCAGGAGCTGAAGAACACAGCGGGATAGAAGAGAAACCAGGCGAAAGGCTGAATGAGCGGCCAAAGTACCCATTGAAGGACAAGAGCAGCGAAAAGCGGGAACGTCGCGAGGATCGCACGCACAATCGCTCTCGTGGCGAAAGCAATCATCGGAGGGGTGGGCTTCGGCTCCGAGTGCGTCACAGGGATCTCTCTTGCACCTTCTGCCCTCGGACCTTAGCACACGTCGCCATGCACGACAGGCTGTTCGAACCCTGGGCACACCGACCACCTCCCCGCAACGCTTGACGTGCGGTTTGTCCGCGCCGTATATAGAGGCCGTCTGAGACTTCACGGGACTGTCGGCGTTTCGGGTAACGTCTGATACTGGGGGACAAATGGCGCTCGGACCAACGCGACGGACGTTCTTACCATCCATGTGGACCCCGGACGAGTTGCTCAGGGCAGGCCTTGAGAAGACGGCGGCTGACAAGGCGAAGCTGCGGGAAGCCGTCCGGGTCGCGAGAGCATCGGCTCCCCTCCTGACCATCGCCGGGAGCGGTGGCGCCAACGGGCGTCGAATCGGCCCTTCCGCACCGCTGGCGCCTGACGGTCCGCAGGTGGACAACCCGACCTGCAGGGTGGACTTCAATGCCAATTCCGGAGTGAACTCGATCCTTGGTCGTGTCGAGATCAAACTCCCGGTTGAGCAACTGGCCCCGATGATGGACCCGCGCTCGTGGGCCTGCAGCGGCGGCGTCATCGCCGCGGCCTTCCTGGTCGAAGACCACGACGGCGAGTACGTGCCGCGCTACGACCTCGACCAAATAGAACTCGGCAAGCTGAAGGTGCCCAAGAACGAGCCGCTGCTGCTCTACGAGTACGCGCGTTCGGACGTCGCTTCCTTCGAGAACATCCTCGCCATTTCCAAGTTCGAGGTGGGGAGGAAGCGCATCCGGCTCGATTACTACCTCTACGACTGCTTGATCTGCACCTTCGGGATACTCACCGCGCCTGGCGGCCTCACCGTCAACCAGGGGTACTCGATGGCGACCTGGAACAATAGGGGGCGGGCGACGATCGAGGTGCTCAAGGAGGTCAAGGTGCGTGACCTGACGCCGAATGACCCGGGCAACGGCTTCGACTTCGGCGAGTCGGTCAACGCCACTATAGGAACCGCACTGAGTCAGTGGGTGAATAACATCAGCACGATGAGTCCTATCGTCTGACGAATCGGACGGAAAGCGAGCGATCGATGGCGCGATCGGGAGTCCTGCTCGAGGCGATAACGAGCTACTACGGAAATCTGGTGACCAACGGCCTGGCGCTCATGCGGTCCACGCAGGAAGACCTGCGCACCGGTCAGTTCGGCGTCTCGAAAACGGTTGGTGGCGCGTTGTCCTACTGGCTGGATGCCTGCGAGGGCTGGTGGAGCGCCCTCCTGGTCACCGCCAGTGCACCATTGCCGACTGCGTTCATGCGGCTCGGAGCGGAAGAGACCACCGATTCGTCAACCGTTCGGGTGCTGGTTCCAGGCGACGAACAGCCGGAGTGGACCGACCTCGGACTCGTCGGCGGCGAAGGCACGATCCCCCGCGACAATCTGGTCGTGGAGAGCGTGAAGGACCGCGACGGTGTGCAGGTGAAGCTGAAAGGGTTTAAGCCTGGGGCACGCGCCAAGCTGCAGAGCGGACTCTACGAGGGCCTGGTTCACAAGGGCGCGAAGCCGCTGGCGATCATCATGGTGCGCGTCGACCCGGCCGGCGAGCGGAAAGGCGCGCGCGCTGCCGCCCGCCGTCGTCGACCTGCCGGCCCTGCGGGGTCTCGCCCGGGTAAACGTTGATCGCGAGAAACGCCGAGAGCAGGTAGTGCGGCGCGAGCAAACGGTCCACGATCGCGAGCAGGCGGGGACGCGACGCGGGCGATTGCGTCTACTACAATCGCGCCTGCGAAAAAATCGCTTGCGACAGCGTCCGCGCCGCGGAAATCTACAGGCATGAAACAGCTCACGTGTACCGCACCCGGCACTGTCGAATGGCGTGACGTTCCTGAGCCGCAGCTTACAACCGACAGCGACGCTCTGGTGCGTCCTCTCGCGGTCGCGCGCTGCGACATCGACCTGCCGCTGACGTCCGGCGTTTTCCCGATCCGCGAGCCCTTCGCTCTCGGGCACGAGTGCGTCGCTGAAGTCATGGCGCTGGGCGACCGCGTGCGCGGTCTCGAGATCGGCCAGCGCGTCGTGGTCGCGTTCCAACTCAGTTGCGGTACGTGCCGTTCCTGCGCCGCCGGGCACAGTGCGAATTGCGACCAGTACCCGGTGCTTTCGGACTTCGGCATGCAGCCGCTGTCGGGCATCGAGTACGGCGGCATGCTCTCCGACCTCGTCCGCGTCCCGCACGCCCAGGCGATGCTCGCACCGGTCGCTGCGAAGTCGGATTCGGCCGCGCTCGCGAGTGTTTCCGACAACGTGCTCGACGGCTATCGCGCCGTCGCGCCGCATCTCGAGGACCTTCCCGGTTCCGAGGTTCTCATCGTGACGCACGGGCTCAAGAGTGTGCCGCTCTATGCGGCCCTCGCCGCCCTCGCGCTGGGTGCCGAACGGGTCGACTTCGCGAGCAACGACGACGAAGTGCTGGAGGTCGCCGAGCGTTTGGGCGCGCGACCTATGCGGACGGAGTTCGACAAGCCGGAGCGCCGCTACCCGATCGTCGTCGACGCCGGCCTCACGTCAGCGGGCCTCAAGTACGCGATCCGCGCCACCGCGCCCGAGGGCATCTGTCAAAGCGTGAGCTTCTATCCCGGTGGCGAGATGCCACTCCCACTCGGCCGCCTCTATACGTTGGGCATCCGCTTCTCGATCGGACGTGCGCACTCCGTGGCGCTGCTGCCCCAGGTGATGCCGCTCATCGAGGAGGGACGGCTGCAGCCCCAACACGTGACCACCCGCGTCGTCGACTGGGATGACGCCCCGCAGGCCTTCCTGGAGCCCGCGATCAAGCTGATCATGCGGCGCGACTAGGTCTCGAAACGCGGCCCGTCTACGACGCCCTCAAGAAGGTCGGCGGAGTCGGGCGGCGCGAAAGACCGACGGGATGTCGTGCCGGCATTCCGCGAAGCAGTACGTGATGCCCAGCTCATCGACCGCACACACGAGCTGGAAGAGCGCTGCGACGCGGAAGGGCCACGCGAGGTCGAAGAGCAGCAGCAGAGGCACACCGATCCCCATCAGCACCGAGCCCAGTTTCACGGACCAGGTGTGATAGCCGGGAACCGCCCGGTATTTGGCGTAGGCGATCGTCGTCGGCAAGAGGAGGCAGACGATCGCGAGGATTGCGGAGGGTGCCTCGCGAGCGGCATACCATATAGATTGCGAGGGCACAGCCTTCGCCCCGCCGGGATGCCTTCCTGCGGCTCTGACGTGACGTTCCTGGTCGTTGGCGCCGCACCGCTCGTGGACCGCACCTTCTTGCATGGTGAATGCGCATTCACTAGAAGTGTGAATACCAATTCACAGAGGAGGTACCGCGATGGCGGTTCACTACGAAGTCGATGGCGCGGTCGTGGTCATCACGCTCGATCGATACGCATCCGGCGCCTGGCGCAGCCAGGCGGCGCGGTGAAGGAGGGGGGCCATGACGCCTTTGTTGGACGATCCGGCCGTGGTGCAGCGGATCCTTGACCACATCGACCATGAGACGACCGACCGGAGCCACGACACCTGGCGCGAGCCGGTCGAGAACTATCGCTCGCCGGAGCGCTTCGCGGCCGAGCGCGACCTGGTGCTGCGGCGTTACCCAACGCCCTTCTGCCCGTCGGCCGCCTTGCCCGCGGTGGGGTCGTACGTCGCGCGTGACGCCGCAGGCACACCGATCCTCGCGGTGCGCGGCAACGAGGGGCGGGTGCACGGTTTCCGCAACGTCTGCCGTCACCGCGGCGCCCAACTCGCCGAGGGTGCAGGCTGCAAGAAGGCCTTCGCGTGCCGCTACCACGGATGGACCTACGCCCTCGACGGCCGGCTGCTCCACGTCCCGCACGAGGACGGCTTCCCGGGCCTCGACAAGAGCACCCGCGGGCTCATCCCGGTGGAGACGGTGGAGCGCGACGGCCTCGTGTTCGTCACACAGGACGCGCCGTACGTGCCCGACGTGGAGCTGCCCGATCTCCCGGACCTGCTCCCACCAACACTGCGCCTGCTCCAAAGCAGCGAGCTGGAGGTGGCCGCGAACTGGAAGATCCTGATGGAGGGGTTCCTCGAGGGTTACCACATCAAGGCGACCCACCCGTCGACGTTCTACCCGCTGCAGTACGACAACCTGAATGTCGTCGAGACGTTCGGCCGCAACAACCGCATCGCCTTCCCGTACCGCGCCGTCGAGAAGCTGCGAGCGGTGCCTCGCGCGCAGCGGTCCGCCGCCGCAAAGCTCACGTACGTTTACCAATTGTTTCCGAACGTCACCGTCGCGACCTTCCCGGCGAGCGTCTTCGTGACCGTGCTCGAGCCGCTGGCGATCGACCGGACGATGTTCGTCACCTACGTCCTCACCGACCGCGGCGATGACGACGGCACGCGTGACATGATGAAACGCGGCGCGGATCTGGTCACCGACGGCGCCGCCGAGGATCGTGCGGTCGCGTGCGCGATCCAGCGCGGGCTCGACAGCGGCGCGAACGAGAGCTTCGAGTTCGGACACTTCGAAGGCGCCATCGGCCACTTCCACCGCATGCTCGACGCGGCGCTCGACGCGGCGCGGAGGGCGGGACAGGCGGATCGGGAGGTCCCGTGACCTCGGCACGCCGTACACGTCCGAAGAACACTCGCCGACGTCGCGCCGCCGACGGCACGCGCAATCGCCTGATCCGCGCCGCGCGCGAAGTGCTCGAGCGGGGCGGCTACGGCACCGCCTCCGTGATTGCCATCGCGGAGCGCGCCGGCGTCTCGGCGGGAGCTCTATACCGGCATTTCCCGTCGAAGGCGGAGCTGTTCGTCGAGGTGCTGCGCACGGCGGGTGAGGGCGAGCTTACCGAGATGAATGCAGCGGCGACACGGGCGGAAACCTTCGTCGGCCGGCTCGAGGCTGTCGTCGCGACGTACGCCCGGCGCGCGCTGCGCAACCGACGGCTCGCCTGGGCGCTCGTCCACGAGCCGGTGGATCCGCTCGTCGAGGCCGAGCGCCTCGTCTACCGGCGCAACTACTGCCGTGGCATGGCGGCGCTACTGCGCCAGGGTATCGCGGCGGGTGAATTCCCGAACCAGAACGCGGACCTCACGGCAGCGGCGTTGGTCGGCGCGATCAGCGAGACGCTGGTCGGGCCGCTGTCGCCGATCGGCGCGGAGACCGCGTCGGAGGCCGAGATCGTCGCCTCGCTGCTGCGCTTCTGCCGGCGCAGCCTCGGCGTCCGCGACGTGCCGACGCTCCAAAAGATCCGCGCGCGTGGCGCGCGAGCGAGGTAGCGCTCGTGGCGGAACGGAGGACAATCGTCGTCGGGTTCGCAGTGGCCGTCGTCGGCTTCGGGTGGTCTGGTGAAAGAAATCACCACCGAGTGCCCTGCGAGATTCACGGCTCGGTTGTGTGTGTCACGTAGTTTTGTAACGTGGCGAGCGCTTCCGCCTCGCGGTTCGAAACACCCACACCACCGAACAGCCACCAGTCCTCGGGCAAGACGATTTCCTCACCCGGGGCGATCGTCGTCAGCGGACCGAGATTCTCCAGCTCGAGGAACTCGTGGCTGGAGTACACCTCGATTGTCGCGCCGCCGTCCGGATACTGGGCCTTACCGTCGTGCGGGAAGCGTTTGAGAAAGAGGGTGCCGTCGAGCAGGTAGGCTGCCCAACCTTGCGCCGAGTCGACGCCGATCTTGCTTTCGTCGTCGCGTCGACCTGACTGCCCGGGCGGTGCCGGCTTCACCTTCGTGTGATCGATCTCGATGAGACGGTCGCCGAAGTGATAGCGTGGATCCGCGAGCTTGGTGTAGCTCCACAGCAACAGACGGCGAATGGCGTCGAACGCGGTCAGCGAGCCGACGTCCTGCGGTACAAACGCACGGCCGCCGGGGCGCAGCACGGGCAGGCTCCACGCAGCGTAGGTCAGCGGGCGATCGGAGATGTTCTTGATGCGCGACGCAATTCGCAGGCGCGGTTCATCCGGGAGGAGCGTCACATCCACGCGCTTTTGGATGCCGGCGGCTGGCTGCGGCGGACCCGTCACGCGCACGCTGTTGCCGCCAACGACCTCCGCTTCGCACCGTGAGTTGTCGAGCGCATAGGTGGTCGCGCGCCGCTCGGGTGCGATCCACAACCGCCAGCCGCCGCGCTGTACCCACTCGGCCTCGCCGCTCGTCCCGGCTTCCGAGCGGCGGACGTAGAGCAAGTTCATACCGCCCGGTAGATGGATGTCCATGATGCGCGGGCCCACATCGGTGACGACGCGCGCCTCGACGAATCCGTTGCTGAGCCGATACGTGTTCGGCCAGCCGTGGAAGTCTTCTTTCACAACCTCAGTATGGGCCATTCCTTCTCGCTTGCGGTCGGGCGCGTCGCCGGCACGCGCAACGCCTGGACACAGCACCAACCACTGCAGGGCCAACCCAAACAAAACGACGCGCACGCCTGCCGCTGCCATACGGCGTCCATACAACATTCCATGGCGACCGACCAAGGATAGGAAAGCGATCTGCGATTCGCTATCAGCTATGCACCATGCAGATTGCGATCATCGGTGCGGGGCCGGCGGGGCTGGCCGCGGCGTACGACCTGACCCGCGCGCATCACCAGGTCACTCTCTTCGAGGGCGCGCCTCAGGTTGGCGGACTGGCCGCCGGCTTCAAGGCGCCGCACTGGGACTGGACGCTGGAGAAGTTCTACCATCACTGGTTCGCCTCAGACGCTTCGATTCTGGGGCTGATCAGGGAACTCGGGTGGAGCGACCAGGTGCTGTTTCCGCGTCCGATCACCGCAATGTATCACGACGGCAAGTTCTACGCGTTCGACTCGCCGCTTGCCGTGCTGCGCTTCCCCGGGATTCCGTTCATTGATCGCGTCCGCTGCGGTGTGGTCGCGGGCTACCTGCGCCTGACGCCGCGTTGGCAGCCGCTCGAAAAGGTGACGGCGGATGCATGGCTGCGTAGGTGGATGGGGTCGCGCGCCTACGAGACGATGTGGAAGCCGATGCTGGTGGGCAAGTTCGGCGAGGACAATCTGCCGATCGTGAACATGGCGTGGTTCTGGGCGCGCATCCATGCACGCACGCCACGGCTCGGGACGTTCGTCGGCGGCTTCCAGGCATTCATGGACAAGCTCGCCGACGTGGTCAGGCAGCAGGGTGCGGTGATCCGGTTGAGCAGCGCCGTCACCGGCATCCAGACGTTCGGCGATGGGCGGCTGCAGGTGGAGACGCGTGGCGAGGCCGCGAGCTTCGACGCGGTGATTTCCACCAGCTCACCGGCGTTGATGGCACAGCTGGCGCCGGATCTGCCGGCGACGTACGCCGACAGGCTGCGCCAGCTCAAATCGATGGGCGCCGTGGTGCTGGTGCTGGCGCTCGATCGGCGGCTCACCCATGGGATCTACTGGCACAACCTTCCCAAGCCTGCGGGCTTCCCGTTTCTCGCCATGGTTGAGCACACCAACTACATGGACGCGAAGCACTACGGCGGTGACCACATCATCTACTGCGGCGACTACCTCGATCCGCAGCACCCGTACTTCTCGCTCTCCAAGGAGCAGCTCCTCGATGAGTTCCTGCCGTCGCTGACCCGCTTCAACCCGCAGTTCGATCGCAGTTGGGTGAAGAACTCGTGGCTATGGAAGACGGCCTACGCGCAGCCGGTGCCGCCGGTGAACCACTCGCACAACATTCCGGACATCCGCACACCGGTGCGGGGGTTGTATTTCGCCTCGATGAGCCAGGTGTATCCGTGGGACCGCGGCACCAACTTCGCGGTGGAGATCGGACGGCGCGTCGCGAAGCTGGTGATTGAAGACGCGAGCGTCAGCCCTGCGGACGCGGCAACCGGAGGGAACTCGGCGCTGATTGGAGCCGGCGTGCCCCCACGCCGCTGAGAAGCGGGCTGAGGGCAGCCCGGCTCCAGAATGCAGCCGCTGGTCTTTGGAAGGCAGGGATGGAGATAGATCCACGACTGCAACGTGGCGTCGCGATGTTCAACGCGGGCGAGTTCTTCGCGGCGCACGAGATCTGGGAGGACCTGTGGGGAGAGACGGTTGGTCCAGAGAAGCTGCTGTTGCAGGGACTCGTGCAGATCGCGGCCGGGTACTCCAAGGTCGAAAGCGGCGGGCACGGCGGCGCGCTCAAGCTGCTGGGCCGCGGAATAGCACAGGTGCGGGAGTTCGGTGCGCAGGCGTTGGGCCTCGCACTCGGACCATTCGTCGCGGGCGTCGAGGCTGATTTGCAGCGTCTGCGCACAGCGGCCGCTGAGGTGAACCTTTCGCTTGTGCGCGTCCCAAGCCTCCAGCTGGCACCGAAGTCATAGCTCACCGTGGTCCGACGACGCGCAGCAGCGTCGCGCTGTCGGTGACTTCACACGTCGCGCAGTTGGTATTGAAGCCGTAGGTCCAGTGCGCCGTCGCCGCGCCTGTGCCATTGGTGTGGAAGGTGAAGGTGTAGTCGAAGACATATTCCTGGAACACGTGGTTGATCAGGCACACACGCTGGTCGAACATGCGATACGTCGTTTTCACCGTTCCGGTTGCATCGGGAGTCAGGCCGCGGGCGATTGTCGCTCCGTCCCGCACCTGGATGTCGAGTTGACCCGCGACGCTGGTGACATGATAGATCGTGTCTTGCAGGCTCGTGAACAGCTGCCCGTTGAGATAACAGATTTGCCCGCCCCAGTTCGCCGCCCAGTCGCCGGAGAGCTGGTACGCGATGCCCGTCGGAGTGGGGGTCGACGTTGCTGTGCGCGTGGCAGTGGGCGTGCGTGTGAACGTCTGGGTCGGCGTCCGCGTTGGTACGCGCGTGGGGGTAAATGACGGCGTCGGAGTTGCGGACGGGGTCTCGGTTGCGGTGGCCGAGGCGGTTGGCGTCGAGGTTGGCGGCACGGTCCGCGTGGCCGTGCTCGTGCCGTTCGGGGTGCGCGTGATGGTGAAGGAGGGGCTGGGCGTGGGCGTCCACGGCGCCGCGAAGGTATCAAAGATGTCCGCCAGAATCGGAATGACGTCACGATCGGAGAGGCCGCGGTCGCGAAACAAGTCGGCGTAGGTGCACGCGGGAAACTGCGCAGCATTTCCTGAGACGATGATCGCTGCGCAGAAGTCCGCCGCCGTCCCGCGTCCATCGCAGTTGGCGTCGGCGAACAGAGGCCGCGGCGTTGGGGTGCGCGTCGGGGTCTGTGTTGGGGTCGGGGAGGCAGTCGGCGTCGCCGTCCGCGTCGGTGTCGGTGTCAGCGTCGGCGCGCTCACGGGCGTGCTTTGGGCCACTGCAGGGGAGAGATGCACCAGGCAGCTCAACATACAGGCGGCAAGGGACGAACGGCGCACCAGCCCCCTCGGTGTTGACCTCCCGCCTCTCGGGACTGCCGATAAACAGCTGCGCCCCTCGATACGCCGCCAAGAGAAGGCGGCTACTCGGGGTGAACGGTTCAACACCTGCCGAAAAAGATCCGAAAATCCGTTCGCCCCGAGTAGGCCCCGTTTTCTCCGGGGCCGTATCGAGGGGCCGCCTCGGAGGAAATCGGCAGTCCCTCCCACCTGAGGGTCGTGCGTCACAGCTTGTACTCGATCTCCAGCCATCCCTGGCCATTCCGTTTGAACTCGCCGCCGACGGATTGCGAGCGCCCGGCGATGAACAAATATCCGATCTGTGTATTCAAATGATCGGTCACGCTGTATGTCACACGTGGGCGCACAATCGTGTAGTCGCTCTCGATGGCGTGGATGGCCACGAGCTGCGTCTTCAGGGTATCGGACAGGAAGCCCTTGCGCAGGTTGGTGAGCAGTCGCGTCTCGACGTCCTTGATCAATAGCTGCACGTCGTTGTTCAGGACGTCGGTCTGGTTGACCTGCAGAAGCAGCGTGTAGCCCTCGTAGACGTAGTCGCCGCCGATGCCCCACTCCACCGCGTCGCGGATGACCGAGCCTGGCGGCAACGCCACCGGCGTGGTGCCTGCACCGCGCGCCAACGCGACCAGGGCCTTGGCGATCTCCGGCGCAATGGCGGCCGGGTTGGTCACCAAGAAGCGCAGGTCGCGGCTGAAGGGACGGTTGTTCAGGTAGGCAGCTTCGGCGCGTATGGTGAAACGATCAAAGGCATACGCCGCGTCAGCACCGGCCGAGTTGATCTGATGAAAGTGCGGGGTCAGCGTCGTCGTCGCCGCCAGGTTCGCCACGTGCAGTGGTGCGTTCGGGTCCGGCTCGCCGCTGGCCAGCGCCGTCAAATTGAACGCCGGTTGCGGATCGAATCCGTGATACCCGTACAGCGCGAAATCCACGTCGTGCAGCAGCGCGGCGTAGCGTACACCGATGCCGCTGTTCTCCAAGCGCGCGGCCGGCTCCCCCGTGTTCCGCACTTGGAAGCCGATGGGCACCGAAAAGGCCGGGTTGGTGCCCCCGTTGACCGGAAAGATGCCGGCGGGAACGGAGATCGTCGTGTTGGGAATGGCTGCCGGCGGAAACCAGCGCTCCGCGTCACAGTGCGACACGCCATTCTGGACCACGCAGTCGGCGAGCGGGAAACGATACGGAATATACTTGGGCACCCACACGGCGGTGAGGCGGCTTTCCGGCAGCGGCCACGATTCCGGGAAGAAGTAGGACCCTTGCAGCGCCGGCACACCGATCTTGCGTTCGTTCTCCTCATCCATGAGCGGGTCGATGTAGTTGAAGGGATTGAGCAGATCGTTGGGCTGGGTTCGGTCGAGCTTCCCCCACGCCACCTTCTGCAATCCCAGACGCACATCCACCGACGACAGCTTCGCGTCGAGGTACGCCTCCTGAAAGTCCACGACCGGTGAAAGGTCCTGGAAGGCGTCGTTCCACGCGTAGGTGCCGGAGCGGCCATCTGCCTTCATCGTCGGGCCGCCGTTGGTACCCACGGTGGTAGAATCGAAGCGCAGCCAGTCGGTCAGCGACACGGCCGCACGCAGCGTCAGCCGCTCGCGGGTGCGATCGTGCTTCGTCGAGCCGTTTTCCTCGACGACTTCACGAACGCTGAAGCTGGAATCGAGATCGACTGTGCGGCCGCCGATTGTGGTTTGGATCGACCATGCCGTGGTTGCAGCCCCTAGCTGCGCTGCGAGGATGATCGCAGTCCGTGTGCGCGTAGCTCGTCCCACCCAACTTCCCGCGTCGGCAACCGCGCTGCCTTAACTTGAAATCCATCCAGGCGCAATACAGTATTGGGGTAGCGTCTGTCCGTCTACTTTCGCGAGAGGCACCCATGCGCAGCAACGAATTGCTTTCCAAAGGGCTCGACAGCGACATTGGCGTGGCGCATCGCCGCTT
>Ga0335082_10007507_pt1 | contig 11839 bp, 7 predicted proteins | sample Lox_Sample_41_FD_206718 | JGI IMG/M metagenome (GOLD analysis project Ga0335082, IMG submission 206718) | Soil microbial communities from Loxahatchee National Wildlife Refuge, Florida, United States - Lox_Sample_4.1 | ecosystem: Environmental > Terrestrial > Soil > Wetlands | place: USA: Florida...
GTAAAACATTAAGCACAACAGCGACGAACTGCGGGCTGTTGTTTGCTGTTTGTGAGGTAACCTTCACGGATCCAAAGTAGATGCCGGAAGTCAGGGTGCCTGGATTCACGGTGACGCGGATTTGCGGAGGAACGCTGGTCGATGAGGCATCGGACGATCCATCTGTCGGAAACGCGCGCAGCCAATCGCCGCCCGAGATCGTGGAGAACGAAGTGTTCCAGCTCATCTGCCCTTGTCCTGAATTGATGATGTTGAACGTCTGGGGCGGTGGCTGACCGCCACCTTCGACCGAGAAGAACGTCAAGCCCGTCTGCGGGATCAGGATCGTTTGTGGCACCGCGGTCAGGATCATGGTGACGGGGACGAGAACGCTCTGCGGGGGATTGGTGCTGGCGATTGTGATCGTGCCGGAATACGTTCCGGCAGGCAAGCCCGCGGGGTTGGCTTGAATCTGCACTCGGGTCGATCCGAATGCTCCGATATTCGCGGTCGCGGAGCTTGAGGATAGCCATGAGCCGACATTTGTTGCAGTCTTCAGGCTAAGAGTCAGCGAGCCGCCGCCCGAATTCGAAATCGACAACGGTTGCGATGCCGCCGGCATTCCGGCGACAAATTGGAAGCGAAGCGCGCTGGGGGTTACGGCGACGCTCGGAGAGCCGGGCTGCGTCACTGTAAACGTTACTGGGATCAGCAGCAGCGGAGGATTTTCGGAGGGAGCGATAATGTCGATCGTACCGGTGTACTGTCCGGGCGCGAGGTTTGAAGGATCGGCCGTCACCTGGACTCCAGCGGGCGCGTTCGCGGCGATCGGTGTTACGCTCAGCCAACTTCCGGAACCCGCGGCGGGGATGGCGGCGAAGACAAAACTCGGGATCGAGCCGGTGACTGAAATCGTCTGCTGCACCGCAGCCGAGCCCGCCGGGGCTGTGAACGCGAGCGAGGTTGGATTGGCCTGGACGGCCGGAGTCGTGGTCAAGACCTCGCGAATCCGATTGGTATAAAGATCGGTGATCAACAGGCCGCCGGCGCCGAACGCAAGATCGTAGGGAGCCGAGAGCGATGCCAGTTTCGCCGGTCCCCCGTCTCCGCTGAAGTTGAAAGTCCCATTGCCGATGACCGTGCTGATGGTACCGTTCGGGGCCACCGACCGGACTACTGAGTTTCCCGTATCAGCGATGTACAGGACGCCGTTGGAATCGAACTCCAGGCCTTCGGCCTGATTCAGCGAAGCGTTCACTGCTTGCCCGCCGTCTCCGGAATAACCTGCCTTTCCGTTGCCGGCGACAGTATCGATGACGAACTGGCCATTGGACGCCGAAATACGGCGTACACGGTTGTTTCCTGTGTCACTGAAGTAGATCGATTCTTGGGCTGTGCCCTTCCCGAAGACCCGCACGCCTTGGGGGGACTTGAGCAGCGCCGACGTCGAGGGACCGCCATCACCCGCAAAGCCAGCCGTTCCGTTGCCAGCCACGGTGACAATAACGCCTTGTGGTGTAATCGCGCGAATAGCGTGGTTCGAGCTGTCGGCGATCCAGAGATCACCTTCAGCGTCGAAGTCGATACCCGCGGGTTCGTGGAGTTTAGCCGACGTGGCCGGTCCTTTATCGCCTGCATAGCCGGCAACGCCGGTGCCTGCGATGGTTGTGATCGTATGATTGAGGTCGATTTTCCGGATGGCGTCGTTCACTGTGTCGGATATGTACAAGCTGCCCGTTTTATCGATTGCCAAGAATGACGGGAGGGCGAGGCGAGCGTTCGTAGCCGGTCCGTTGTCGCCAGAAAACCCAAATGTGCCGCTCCCGGCGAAAATTGAAATCGTTCCATCGGGAGCGATCTTGCGTACACGATTCAGCGTCGTCTCGGTGAAATAGATGTTTCCCGACGGATCGCTTCGGATGCCTTCGGCAACATAGAGCGTAGCGTTCAACGCTGGTCCGTCATTGCCGGCGAGCCGGTACAGTCCATTGCCGGCGACCGTCTGGATGATGCCGCCACTGACTTCTCGAATGCGCAGGTTTTCATTGTCTGCTAGAAAGATGTTCCCGTTCGTATCTACTGCAATGGAGCCCGCAGGAAAATTCAAAGACGCTTTCAATGCCGGGCCGCCATCGCCGCCGAAGCCTTGGACACCGCCGGCGATTGTTCCAATAACGCCGTTGGTCACTTTGCGGATCGTGTTGGTAAAAAAATCCGCTATGTATAGATTTCCCGCTGAATCGAGGGCCACCCCAGCCGGGAGCATGGCGGTCTGCGCTGCGGGGACCCCATCCATTGTGGATTGCCCGCCACCGGCAACGGTGGAGAGTACACCAGCGGTGGTCACCTTGCGGACCGTAAAATTATCGTCGATGAAGAAGACGTTGCCCGCGGGATCCACCGCTAGGCGCCTCAAACCTCCCAACTGGGCGTCCGTCGCTTTACCGCCGTCGGCATTTCGTCCAGTGGTTGTCCCGCCGCCGGCGATAGTGGCGATTGTGCCACCGGGTGTGAACTTCCGAATGCGACCGTTCCTCGAGTCGGTGAAATACACGTTGCCGGAGGCATCCACGGCAACCCCGACCGGGCCATTCAGGATCGCTGCCGTGGCCGGACCTCCGTCGCCCGCGAACCCAGTTCCGCCCGTGCCTGCAATGGTGAAAATGTGCCCATCGGCGGTGACCATGCGGATCGTACCGCCGGAGTTCCGGCCTCCGAACTCGGCGATATAAAGGTTGCCGGAGGCGTCCACGGCCACACCTACGGGACTGAATAAAGCTGCGTTGACTGCTAGTCCTGTGTCACCCGTATGACCAACGAAACCATTGCCGGCGACGACATGGACAATTCCATCGGTACCGACGTGCAGCACCATGTTGTCGTCGGTGTCGGCGATATAGAAGCTGCCATCGCGCGCCGTGGCGACATCCAACCCGAAGGAGCCGCCGATAGGCGCGTTGGTGGCCTTGGCGCCGTCACCGGGAAATAACCAATCGGTACCGGCGATGGAAGTGATGACCTGACAATAAGCGGGCGAAAGGAAACTAAGGCAGACGGCGATGCGTGAGAGGCGCGACATCTGGACCACCTAGGTACGCACTAATGGTGCATTATAACGTGGGCCGTTGAGGGACCTCGCGGGATGATTTTTCAGCCTACTGCGCGGGACCAACAGCTACCGTGGCCCACGCCGGGCTCTGCTGGGTCCCTACTTTGACCACGATCGGGACCCCTGGACTGGGCTTTACCGTGGCCGGTATGCGGACGTTAATCTGGAGTACACCTTGGATCAGCGTTGGGGCCTGAGCGCCATAGAGGACATTGCCCTGCGCGCCTTCGAAGAAGACGGTCACTGGTTGAAGCGGGGTGGGAAACGTAGTAAGAGCAAGCTTCCCGTCTTCTCCCGCCGGAGTGGTCTGGCCCGCACCGGTCCCGAACAGCACGACGATGGTGCCCGCTGGAGCAGGGTTGGCGATGGAGTTCAGGCCTCCATCTTGATTGAAGATGGCGCCCTGGCCTCCACCGGAGCTATCGATCGAGAACAGTCCGGGCAAGGCCGAAACTACGGGAACCGTGATCGCATCCGACTTCACGCCGTTGTACACGATCTGAACCTGGGTGCTGGTCTTGGTTGCCAAGCCAAAGGGGACCATGGCGCTCACCTGGTTCTTGGCGGCATAGATCATTGGCGCGGGGTTGCCGTCAAACAGGACTTGCGTATTTCCCACGGAAGAAGGGAACGTGTCGCCGTTAGCGCTGGCCACCGCGATGGTAGCAGGCCCGAACAACTCGCCGAAGAAAACCGCTACTTCGCCCGGTGTGACCGACCCGGAGACATAAGTGGCTGCATGTTGGACGCCCGCGAGTTTCAGAATCGGCCGCGAGGGCTGCACGGTAAGGGTCACAGGAACATCCAGCGGGCTTACCGTTACGCCGCTAGCGGTGAAACGGACCCGCGCGTTGTAGGTCCCGGTCGCCAAGCCCTTGGGATCGGCCTGGAGCGTTACCGTGATCGGTGTTGTGTCAGAGGTCGTGGTGGCTGTGAGCCATGAATTTGCGGTGGCTTCGGGCTCGTTCGAGTTTGGGCCCGGCAAGAAATCCACCTCGGAAGTCGTCTTGATACCGGAATCGAACGCGCCCTGTGGACCGTTGTCGAGGACCAGGCCAAAAGTGGTCGTGTAGACCGATCCGGGTAGACTTGCGCCGCTAATGTAGTTGAAGTTAATCGGACCGATCGGCGCGACGGTCACCAAAGATGGGATGCGCCCAGGAAAGCAGCGGTTGACGCTGACTCCGGAAAGCGCCGTGTTGGTGGCCGGACCAGGCGAGGGAGCGGCGGCAAAGCTGGTACCGAACGCCGAGGGCACGAGGGAGCCGGTGACTTGCATAGTAGTACCAGTTGGGCAAGTCGCCGTAGTGCCCAGACAATTATTCCAAGCAGTGAAGTAGTTGAAGGCGACGGATTCCTGCGCTGAAGGATTGGATTTCAAGACTTCCCACACGGCGCTAGCCGATCCGTTGGTCACAGGGAGTTGCACCGCTCCGTTGCCGGGGTCTGCGATGGCTTTGTTCTCACCCTGCCCGGTATCGATCAATTGAGCGGCTCCCGGCGCGATACTGGTCACGCTCACAAAGAGGCGGGCACCGTTCGGAATGTTGTTAAAAGTGGCCTTCAGTCGAGTGCCAAAGTCGGCGAGGCCCTGCGTCAGGTCTCCACGCGTGCCGTTCTGGACCAGAGCCGGATTGTAGAAACTGGTCTCGGAGTTGTAGATCGTACCAGGAACATAGGGCTGCGCGGCGGATCGTGGCTGGAACGTTCCGTTTGAACCTTCCGTGAACCAGATTTGCCCATCGGGACTAAGGGGTGACGGGGGGCTTGCGAACGAGCCGACGTTGTGGGATGAAGAGCACTCGGCCAGATTGGCCTGCGTCGTATTCTTGCCGTCCGGGCTGCGAGCCGCAACGGAGAGCCCCTGTTGAACAAATGCCAAGGTCTGCTGCGGATTGTTGATGGTGATGAAAGGAGCGCCAGTAATTTGGATGAATCCAACAATCTGAGTGGGTATGAGCGTAGAGCTCAAACCGAGTTGGTTTGCATTTGCCCGCACGTTGGTTACTCGAATTATGCGCTCACCGGTGGTACCGGGCGGGTCAATGGGGACGCCGTCCCATTCCACGGCATTCAGACCTGCCTGCCTGGCTTGGTATACATTTGGACGTAAAATGCCGCCACTGTACGTCCCTACGCCGTTGCCGGTGCCCAAAACTGGAGTGGAAACAGGAGGAGCGGTGGCGGACTGGATGTTCGGCTTGGGCTCGTCGATCAATAACAGTGCGTCGGTGTAGCTGCCGGAAAGCGTCCTACTGGAGATGTTCGCATTCAGAAGGAGCTTGATGTTTGCCGTCGGCACCGGAAGGCCCAGCGGCGTGGGCGCTCCACCGGTGCAGTTCAAGAGGAGATCGCCTACCAGTTCGGTAATCCCTTCAACACGTACGATGACCGGGGTGCCTGCATTGGCCACGCACGTAAACGCTTGTTGGTTCACGGGTGGTTGCGCCGTAAGACCTCGCCCGCCGATGCACATCAATGCTGTCATGACAAAGAAACGAACTCCAGTGAGACGCATGGTCCTTCTATCGGATGGATGGAGGATATTCCTAAGTTTTCGTGCGGGCGAGCTTTGTGATCTTCCGACCGAACTGGTACAGCCGATGCTGTACGAGAGGCTCGGTAAGGGGTTTTCTGACTGGTGCTTAGGCTCTCCAATCCATTGCGACGCTGGCTCGGTAGACGTACAGTCCTTGTTACGGAGCGTACAATGCGTCTAACCCTAATTGGTCCGCTGCTGTCGTTTGCGATCGCCGGATCACTGTGGGCTCAAGTACCTCAGATGAGCACAGTGCAACCGGAGAGCGGTAAAATCGGCGCGGTTCTTCGCGTACATGGTATCTATCTCAGCAAAGAAAAAGTCGATGAGGTCTACCTGACCGATCACACTTTCGATATGAAGGTAAAGGTGCTCGATCAGGCAGACGGCTTTATCGAATTTCGTATTCCACCATCAGTAAAGCCGGGCAAGCTGCAGCTTCTGGTGAAGACTGCCGAGAAGCAGCCGAAGTTGCTGGAGCAGCCTGTATATATCCGGGTCGAGGAGCCGAAGGAGACCGGCGAGGTAGCGGCGGCGTCGAAATAACACGCCGCGAATCGGGCTCGGCGCCCCGCTACACTGAGGGTTGTTCTCTCTGGTGCTGCATTCGCCTGCTGATCCCGACGATCTTCTCGTTTCCGATTTGTGGGAATCGGGGACGATAGGTATCGTCGAGGAAGCGGGTGGAATCCGTGCGTTCTTCGAATGTTCTGCAAATCCTGACGAACTGATGCAGCGTTTTGCTCAGTTCGCGCCCGAGCTGCGGAACGAGGAGCCGGTCGACTGGGAGCAAGTAACGCGGGATGCATGGCCGCCGATGGAAGTTGGAATGTTCTTCCTCGCGCCGCCGTGGTGTCTTGACCCAACCCCTGCCGGACTTCTGCGCCTTGAGATTCATCCTGGGATGGCCTGTGGGACGGGCCGTCATCCTGCGACACAGCTCTGCCTTGAAGCGATCGGGCGGTTGGTCGGTCCTGGCGACTGCGTTCTCGATGTCGGCACCGGTTCTGGGATTCTGTCGGCCGCGGCCGCGCTTGCCGGAGCAGGCGCCGTGGCGAGCTGCGATGTCGATGAAGCGGCGATTCAGGTGGCTCGAGATCGCGTGCAGTCGATGTTCTTCACCGGGTCGGCGGATGCGGTGCGGTCGGGATGGGCGGATGTGATTGTGGCGAATATCGACTCGGCCACGATCGAGAAGCTTGCGGGGGAGTTGGCGCGGGTGCGCGGCGCTGATTCCACGATGATTCTTTCGGGGTTTCCGGAGTGGGATACACCGGAAGGTTTCGAGCCGATAGACGTGCTGCGGCGTGACGGGTGGATGTGTTGGATCTGCTGAAGGACAAGCCAGAGGCTTGTCCAACTTTAGTTGGAGGGGCGGCGCTTTAGCGTTGGGCGCTCGTCCTCATCTGCTTTGGGCTTCTTGCCGTCTTCGTCCGCATCAACTGGGCCGGTGCCCGATCCGGGAGTTCGGCGCAGGGTTGGCTTGTTCGGATCGGTCGGTTCGTTCTTGTGGCGATTGTGCATGGCCAGCAAGCGCGCCTTCACGTCGTTGAATTCCGAAGTGGTCAGCACGTATTCCGGCTTCGCCTTCAGGATTTCGTTGATGTTCTTCTGGGCGGACTTGATGCGATCGTCCGTGGGAGGATGCGTGGAGAAAACTTTGGCCATGGTGCCTGGTTTGCGCTTCTCCAGAGTTTCGATTTTTTCGAAGAAGTCCACAAACGCGGACGGATCGTAACCGGCCTTGTACATGTATTCGAGGCCAAGCATGTCGGCCTCGGATTCGAAGCCGCGAGAGAATTTCAGGAAGCCTATCGGAACCAGGACGCTGGCGGCCTGGTAGATGCCGTAACCGGTCCAGGAGCCGTAGCTCATGAAAATCAGAGGAATGGTCGCCAGATTGGCGATCTCACCGCGAGTGGCTTGCTTGGTACCATGACGCGCGGCAACGTGCGCGATCTCATGCGCCATCACTCCCGCAAGTTCGGCTTCGTTGTCGGCCTTCATAATGAGTCCGGAATTCACGAAGAAGAATCCGCCGGGAAGCGCGAACGCGTTCACCTCTTCGCTGTCGATCACTTTGATGGTGAAGGGGACCTTTGCGTCGGAGTTGCGCACCAGGTTCTGGCCGATCCGGTTCACGTACTCAGCGATCATCGGGTCTTCGATGATCTTGGCTTGCTTTTGGACTTGTTGGGCTAGCCCTTTGCCGAGGGCGATTTCCTTCTCGAGGGAGTAAAAGTTGATTCCCTTGCCGACGTCACGATTTCCGATCTCATCGGGATCTTTTTTTGCGTCGCTGCCGGCGTAGGAGGGCGGGACGGAAATAGCTAGTAGAGCGAGGAGACCAAGAACGGCGGAGAAAGGGCGCGCCATAGAATACTCCTATGAATTAGTATAAGGCCAATTCCAAGATCCGTATATGGGAATATTTAGCGTTGTTCGGAAGTGGGTTGTGGGGAGAGTGGGTTTTGGCCCCGCTCCCCTCTCGCAATTACTGGTTTTGTTGGTCGGCCGCCGGTTTTCGCTTTAAGGTTGGGCGCTCGTCTTCGTCGGCCTTCGGAGTCTTGCCGTTTTCATCGGGATCGATGGGACCGGTACCCGAGCCGGGAGCGCGGCGCAACTTGGGCTTATTCGGGTCCTCGGTATCGACCTTGCGGCGGTTATGCATCGCCAGCAAGCGGGCTTTCACGTCGTTGAACTCCGAGGTGGTAACCAGGTACTCCGGTTTGGATGTGAGCAATTCCTGGATGTTCTTCTGCGCGTTCCGGATCCGGTCGTCCGTCGGCGGATGCGTGGAAAAGACCTTGGACATGGTGCCCGGCTTCTTCTTTTCCAACGTCTCGATCTTTTCGAAGAAGTCGACGAAAGCGGTCGGATCGTAGCCCGCTTTGTACATATATTGCAGGCCCAACATGTCCGCTTCGGACTCGAACCCTCGGGAAAACTTCAGGAAGGTCACCGGGATCATGATATTGGCCGCCTGATAGATACCATAAGTAGCCCAGCCGCCACCCATGAAGACCAGAGGAATGGTCGCCAGATTGGCGATTTCACCGCGAGTTGCCTGTCGCGTGCCGTGCCGGGCGGCCACGTGCGCGATTTCGTGCGACATCACCCCAGCGAGTTCCGCTTCGTTCTCGGCCTTCAGAATCAGGCCCGAATTCACAAAGAAGTAGCCGCCAGGAAGGGCGAAGGCGTTCACATCCTCGCTATCGACGACCTTGATGGTGAAGGGAACCTTCGCATCGGAGTTTCGGACCAGGTTCTGTCCCACGCGGTTTACATATTCAGCGATGACCGGGTCGGTGATGATCTTGGCCTGCCGTTCGACATCCGCGGCAAGCTGCTTACCCAGAGCCATCTCTTTTTCGAGTGAGTAGAAATTGACGCCCTTGCCGACGTCTCGACTGCCGATCTCGTCCGGATCCTTTTTGGGATCCTTGCCGCCCGCAAACACGGCATTCGGAGCAGTCATGGTTAGTACGACCAGCAGACAGAAACCGGCGGGAACCAAATGCTTCATCGGGGGCACTCCTACTGACCAGTATAAACCTTCATTCATACAACGTATGGGAAGGGTAACCGGTTTCGCTAGAATTAACAAGGAGATGGCCACTTCGTCCGAGCCGATCTGGCGCCAGTATCGCGATCAATTCCCCATTACAGGCCGATTGGTCTATTTGAATCACGCCGCAGTCTCACCGTTGCCCAGGAGGTCGGCAGAGGCCATCAAACGGCTTGCGGACGATACGCTCGAATTCGGCTCTCTGCATTACGACCAATGGCTGGATACCTATGAGCAGCTGCGGGTTCTGGCGGCACGACTGATCGGGGCGGAGCGCGGTGAGATCGCGCTAATGAAGAATACGTCGGAAGGCATTGCCACCGTGGCCATGGGGCTGGACTGGCGGCCGGGCGATCGGATCGTAGCGTTTCGGGAGGAATTTCCGGCCAATCGTTATCCCTGGCTGCGGCTGGAATCCCAGCGTGCGGACGTGGTGTGGTTGTCCATTAACGATTCGCTCGATACGATCGACCGGGCTTGCAGAGGCGCGAAGCTCCTGGCCATCAGCTTCGTGCAGTATCTGAGCGGGTTTCGAGCCGATTTGAAGGCCATCGGCGAGATCTGCCGCCGGCATGGCTGCTTTTTCCTGGTGGATGCCATTCAGGGCATGGGTGCTTTTCCATTGAATGTGCGGGAGTCGCACATCGACGCGCTCGCGGCGGATGGTCATAAATGGATGTTGGGACCGGAGGGCTGCGGCATCCTCTATGTACGCAAGGAGCGGCAGAATTCGGTGTTTCCGATGGAGTTTGGCTGGACCAACGTGGCAGGCTACAACGACTACGCTTCGCGCGATATGGAGCTGCGGCCGGATGCAGGCCGCTACGAGTGTGGGACTTTGAATACGATCGGCTGCTATGGTCTGCGGGCGTCGATCGAGTTTCTGTTGGAAGTGGGGGTCGAGCGGATCGGTCCAGCCGTTGTTGCTCTGGCGGATCAACTGGCTGAGGGCGCGGTTGCGAAGGATTACCAGTTGCTTGGGGAGCGGACGCCGGAACACAGCGCGGGGATCGTCGCCATCAACAAGGCCGGCGTGGACAGCCGCAAGATCGTACGGGATTTGAAGGAGCAGGGAATCCTGGCGGCTCCGCGGCAAGGATGGGTGCGGCTTTCGCCGCACTTTTATATCAGTCCCGAGGAGATTGATCGGGTGGTGGCGGCGCTGCCGTGATCCTTCAGGACCAGATTCCGGAAAGCACCCGGCGCCAGTTTTCTCCAAGAATCAGTCGGATCTGATCATCCGTATATTTTCGGCGGATGAAGCCGTCGGTCAGGTCATAGATACGTTTCGGGTGATCCAGGCGCTCGACCGCTTCCCGATGATGGACGCGGTACTTCGGGTTCATGCCGGCGAGCATGCGCGCGAGCTGATCGGGAGGCATGAAGTCGTTGCTTTCGATTCCCAGATCACTGCCCACGCCCACGTGCTCAATGCCGACTAGCTTGGTCACATGATCGAAGTGATCGATTACGTCGTCAACCGTTGTCGGTTCGTGCGGCTTCACCATGGAGCTGATGAAGTTCATTCCGATCACGCCGCCGGTCTTGGCCATGGCTTTGATCGCTTCGTCGGTCACGCAGCGGGGATAGTCGGGATAGAGCGCGCGGCAGTTGCCGTGGGAAATGATCACCGGCTTTTTCGATAATTCGAAGGCGTCGAGCATCGTTCGATCGCCCGCATGCCCGCAATCGACGGCCATTCCGATGCGATTCATTCGCTCGATGATCCGGACGCCGAATTCGCTGACGCCATCGTCGTGCCGCTCGAACGCTCCATTGCCGATGAGATTCCGAAAATTGTACGTGAGCTGCCCGGAACGTTGCCCGAGGCCATAGAACGTATCGACGTCTTCCGGTTTTCGAAAGTGAGTCGAGTTTTGGAACCCGAAGAGAATGCCGTATCGACCGGAAGTTTTCGCCCGCTGAAAATCTCCCGCGGTGCTGATGCGCAGCAGACGATCCGGGTAGGCGGCTATGAAGCTGTTCCAGTCCGCGAACAGCCGGATGCCGCTCTCATAGTCCTCCGCGGCGGTGCCGAAGCTCGCGGCGTTGATGCCCGAGTCGCGGAATCTTTCGAAGTCGGCTTGAGTGAACGCGCCCGGCTTGGTGAACCATTCGCGGAGCTTTGGCTGCATGTCCGCGCGGTAGAGAAACTGGTTCAGCATGTCGATCACCAGCGATTCGCGCACTAGACGGATCGCTCGCTCGGAGTATTCCTGCGAGGATTGCGCAAACAGCGCGTAGCGATTGCGATTGAAGAAGGGGGCGGCAATCGCGGTCGCGACGGCCTTCATCGCCGTTCGCCGAGTGGTCGAAGGTGGCTGCATAGCAGGATTTTAGCGATTATATAAGCATGCTGCGAGCGACGTTGGTGCTGACTGCGTGCGCGCTGTCCGCGATTGCGCAGGTGCGGAACTACAGCATTGTGGTCGCGGGCAGAACGGCTGGGCATGAGACTCACACGTTGGGCGCCGATGGCTCGGTTCGGATCACCTATTCGTATAACGATCGCGGACGTGGACCGGACATCCAGGGTCGGTACGTCTTCGATCGCGAGGGCCTGCCGGTTGCGGTGGAGCTGACAGGCCAGGATTACAATCACACCCCAATCGATGAGCGATTTACGTCGCGGGATGGAGCGGCA
>Ga0335082_10007509_pt1 | contig 11838 bp, 9 predicted proteins | sample Lox_Sample_41_FD_206718 | JGI IMG/M metagenome (GOLD analysis project Ga0335082, IMG submission 206718) | Soil microbial communities from Loxahatchee National Wildlife Refuge, Florida, United States - Lox_Sample_4.1 | ecosystem: Environmental > Terrestrial > Soil > Wetlands | place: USA: Florida...
GCGTTCTCGCCGACCTCGTGCGCCTCGAGCAGGACGATGCGGTCGTCGGGCCGATTCTCCGCCAACCGGCGCGCCGCGGCCAGCCCGGCATAGCCGGCGCCCACCACCGCCCAGTCAGCGCGCTGGTCGCCGACGAGCGGCGGCTGCGGGGTGCGCAGCGATAGGATTCGATTCCAGCCGTTGGTCTTGTCGTTCTCGGGGACAATGCGGATGTCAGTCATGATCGCGACAATTGTGGCCGAGGGGCCGCATTCTGTCCAATTCGGGCCTTCTCTTCGCTGTCATCGCCGGCTTGACCCGGCGATCCATGCTTGAGCGGCTTCGGTCGGGCCGCCAAGAGATGGCTTGCCAGGTCAAGCCCGGCAATGACAAGGATGGCCGAACGTCCAACGGGGCTCGCCGGATTGCGACGGGGTTCGCTGGATCGCCTGCACTCGACCCGCTATGCTGCTGCCGCAGTCTGCGAAATCGGAGGAGAACAGTATTATGGCCGGACGGATCGAGGCGCGCTTGGCGGAACTGAAGATCGAGCTGCCCAAGGCGGCCATACCGGTGGCGAACTACGTGCCAGTGGTTATCGCCGGCAATCTTGCCTTCGTTTCCGGCCAGGTCACGATCTGGAACGGCGAGTTCCGCTACAAGGGCCGGCTCGGCCAGGAGTTCAAGGTCGAAGAGGGCCAGGCCGCGGCGCGGCTCTGCGCGCTCAACGTCATCGCGCAGCTCAAGAACGCGCTTGGCGATCTCGACCGCGTGAAGCGCTGCGCCAAGCTGACGGTGTTCATCAACTCGGCGAACGACTTCACGGAGCAGCCGAAGGTCGCCAACGGCGCCTCCGACCTCATGGTCGAGGTGTTCGGCGACGCCGGCAAACACACGCGCTCCGCCGTCGGCGTGAACGTGCTGCCGCTCAACGTGGCGGTCGAGGTCGAGGGCATCTTCGAGATCGGGTGAAAACGCCGCATGGGCCGGGCGGCGGCGATGGCCTACGATAACACGCCCATGGCCTCCCTGCAGCGCGGGACGATCCATGCCTGACGGGCGCGAGCCCATGCAGATCCGTACGGTCGAGTCGATCGCGGCCATCCCGGCCGCGGACTGGGACGCCTGCGCCGGCGACGAAAATCCGTTCGTCAGCCACGCCTTCCTCAGGGCGCTCGAGGACAGCCGCTCGGTCGGCGGGCGCAGCGGCTGGGCGCCGCGCCACGTCACGGTCGAGGACGGGGCCGGCACGCTGCTGGCGGCGGCGCCGATGTACGTGAAGAGCCATTCCAACGGCGAGTACGTCTTCGACCATGGCTGGGCGCAGGCCCTCGAGCGTGCCGGGGGCCGCTACTATCCGAAGCTCCAGGTGGCGGTGCCCTTCACGCCGGTGCCGGGCCCCCGGCTCCTGGTGCGGCCGGGCGGCACCGCCGACGACGCGCGGGCGGCGCTCATTCATGGCCTGATCGAGATCGCCCGGCGCACGGGCGTCTCCTCGCTGCACATCACCTTTCCGCACCAGAGCGATGCCCAGGCGCTGGCCGACGCCGGGCTGATGCTGCGACTCGGCCTCCAGTACCACTGGAACAACAAGGGCTATGCCAGCTTCGAGGATTTCCTCGCCGATCTCTCCTCGCGCAAGCGCAAGGCGATCCGCAAGGAGCGGCGCCAGGCACTCGCGGACGGCCTCACCATCCGCGCGCTCAGCGGCGACGACATCAAGCCGCAGCATTGGGACGCGTTCTTCGCCTTCTACATGGATACGGGTGGCCGCAAATGGGGCCGGCCCTACCTGACGCGCGGCTTCTTCGACTGCATCGGCGGCACGCTCGCCGACCGCGTGGTGCTGATGATCGCCGAGCAGGAGGGACGGCCCGTGGCCGGGGCCCTCAATCTCAGGGGTCGCGACGCGCTCTACGGCCGCAACTGGGGCTGCCTCGGCGACTTCCGCTTCCTGCATTTCGAGACCTGCTACTACCAGGCCATCGAGTACGCGATCACACACAAGCTGGCGCGGGTCGAGGCCGGCGCCCAAGGCGAGCACAAGATCCAGCGCGGCTACCTGCCGGCGCCGACCTGGAGCGCACATTGGATCCGCGACCCCGGCTTCGCCGCCGCGGTCGAGGATTTCCTCGGCCGCGAGCGTACCGCCGTCGAGGGCGAGATCCGCGCCCTGGCCGCCTACTCGCCCTTCCGCCACACGGACGAAGAACCCCCAACCCCTTGATTCTCCTGGCGATCTGCGCCACCCGCGAATCCTTAACCGAGCCTTAGCCATTTCCCTCCATAACTGCGGCTCGGCACCGGGTGCACTGCGGCAATCATGGTCGATCCCCAATCGTCAAGCGGACCAGCGCGGAAGATCGGCCTTTCGCTGGTCGTGCCCGTGCTCAACGAATCCGAGAGCGTCGGCGTCTTCCTGGCCCGCGTCGTTCCCATCGTCGAGGAGCTGATGCGGCCGCACGGCCCCGCCATCGGCTACGAGATCGTGTTCGTCGACGACGGCAGCACCGACGACACGGTGGCGAAGCTGGTGGCGCTGCGCGCCGAGGTCCCGGCTGTCCGGGTCGTCCGCCTCTCCCGCAACTTCGGCAAGGACACGGCGCTGAGCGCCGGCCTCGAGCACAGCAGCGGCGCCGCCGTCGTACCCCTCGACGTGGACCTGCAGGACCCGCCGGAGGCGATCCCCGAACTCTACGCCAAGTGGCTGGAGGGCAACGACATCGTCTATGCCACGCGTGTCGACCGCGCCAGCGACAGTGCGGCCAAGCGGATGACCGCCGGCCTCTTCTACCGCATCTACAACAAGATCGCGGACACCAAGATTCCCGACAACGCCGGCGACTTCCGCCTGCTCGACCGCAAGGTCGTGGACGCGCTCTGCCAGCTGCCGGAGCGCAACCGCTTCATGAAGGGGCTCTACGCCTGGGTCGGGTTCCGCCAGACCGCGATCGAGATCGTCCGGGCGCCGCGTGCCGCCGGCACCAGCAAGTGGCGCTACTGGCGACTCTGGAACTTCGCGCTCGATGGCATCACCGCCTTCAGCACCATGCCGCTGCGCATCTGGAGCTATATCGGCGCCGGCATCGCGTCGCTGGCCTTCGCCTACGCGCTGTACCTCATCCTGCGCACGATCCTGCTCGGCGCCGACGTGCCAGGCTACGCCTCGCTCATGGTCGCCGTCCTCTTCATGGGCGGCGTCAATCTGATGAGCCTCGGCATCCTCGGCGAGTATCTCGGCCGCGCCTACACGGAAGTGAAGCGGCGGCCGCTCTACCTCGTGGCGGAGCGCATCGGCTTCCCGCAGGACCACATACCCCAGCAGACGGACGACAGGCCATGGACCCCGCAGTCTACGACCGAATGGCGGCCCACGAAGACCGGCACTGGTGGTTCGTAGCACGCCGCCGCATCCTCGACCGCCTGATCGCCCGCCGCATCGAGCCCAAAGGCGAGTGCAGGATCCTCGAGGCCGGCTGCGGCACCGGCGGCAATCTGGCGATGCTCGGCCGCTTCGGGCTCGCGGCGGCCTTCGAGCCCGATCCGACCGCCCGCGCGCTGGCGAGCGCCAAATCGGCGGCGGAGGTGCGTGACGGAGCCCTTCCCGACCGGGTGCCGTTTGCGCGGGACTCGTTCGACCTCGTGGCCATGCTGGACGTGCTCGAGCATGTCGAGGACGACGTCGGCAGCCTGAAAGCCGTGGCGGAGCGGCTGGCGCGGGACGGACGGCTGGTGCTGACCGTGCCGGCCTATCGGTTCCTGTGGAGCCGCCACGACGAACTCCACCATCACAAGCGCCGCTATCGCAAGGACGGCCTGCTGGCGGTCGCGCGGGCGGCCGGGCTGCAGCCGGAGTATGTCAGCTACTTCAACACGCTCCTGTTTCCGCTGGTGGCAGCCAAGCGGCTGCTCGGCCGCCTGCTCGGCGACTCCGGCGGGGCCGACGACGAGATGCCTTCGGCCGCGCTCAACCGCTTGCTCGGCGCCGTGTTCGCGATCGAGCGGCATCTGCTCGGGCGCGTGGTCCTACCGTTCGGCGTATCTCTGGTCATGGTCGCCAGGCGGGGCTGATGGCACGACGCAGATTGTTCGGGCAGGTCCTCCGCTTCGGCGCTGTCGGCGCGGCGGCCAGCGCGACCCATGTCGCGGTTGCCCTTATCCTGATCGAGCAGGTGGGTCTCCCGATCATGACCGCAAACGGGCTCGCGTTTGCCGTCGCCGTTCTGTTGTCCTATATCGGCAATCATAGCTGGACGTTCGTGCGCAGCGGCAATCACGAGCACCATCTGCCGCGTTTCATCGCCGTTTCACTCGCCGGATTCGCCGTCAATCAGGCGATCGTCTTCGCGACGGTTCGGCTGGCGGGGCTCCCCTACATCGTCGGCATCCTCGTCGTCATCGTGGTCGTGCCCGCGCTCACCTTCCTCTTGAGCCGAAGCTGGGCTTTCATCGAGTTGAAGACGCGCACCGCGGCGCCGGGTTCGCCATGAGCAGCGACGACATTGCGCCGGCCCTGGGCGCCGTTTCTCACCGGAGCGACCGGCGCGGCGCGGCGCGGCTATTGGCTCGACCCGTCCTGTGGCTGCCGGCGCTGTGGGCGGCGGCCCTGCTGTTCTATCTGCCGCACTACCTGCATTCCGACGTCAGCTGGTACCTGGTCGCGACCGACCGCTTCCTCGACGGCGCACGCCTCTACCGAGACGTCATCGAGGTGAATCCGCCGCTCGCCTTCTATCTCATGGCGCCGCCGGTCTTGGTCGCCCGCCTGCTCGGCATCTCCGCGACGGCGGTGTTCGTCGGCTATGTCTTCCTGCTCCTGGCGCTGTCGCTCTGGCTCGCGGACCGCGCCCTGCGGCAAATGCCCAACGTGACAAATCAGGCGCGCGGCGCCTTCCTGCTGGCGATGTTCGGCGCCCTGGTACTCTTGCCGCTTCCGGTTTTCGGTCAGCGCGAACATCTGATGCTGATCCTCGCCGTTCCCTATATTCTCCTGCTGGGCTATCGCTTGGACGGCCGCGATTGCCCGACGGCGCTGGCCATCATCATCGGAGCATGTGCCGCCGTCGGCATTGGCTTGAAGCCCTACTTCGTCATCGTCCCCGCGCTGCTCGAACTGCATCTGATGGTGATCAGACGAACGCCGTTCGCAGCCTTCCGGCCGGAGTCGGTGATGCTGCTGGCCGGTCTGGTCGGCTATGTCGCCGCGGCGGGGCTGCTGAACCCCGAGTATTTTAGCTTCATGCTGCCGTACGCCCTGGCGGTCTATGACGCCTATTCGAGTTCCCTCGTCGCAGTGCTCACCCGGCCCGCAGTGCTCATCCTGCTGCTGCCGGCCTGCGCCTTCGCGCTCGCGTACGCTGCGCGGGCGGCGGACCGGCGGAGCGTCGCGTTCGCGATCGCCAGCGTCGGCTTCTTCATCGGCTATGTCCTGCAATCGAAGGGCTGGGATTATCACCTGCTGCCCGCGGGCGTGACGATCTTTCTGGCGATGGGGCAGATCCTCATCGCCCTGCTTCAGCGGACAACAAGCGCTCCGGCGGCGCGCCGGCCCCAGCTCATCGGCTGGGCCGCCGCCGCCCTGGCGATGCTTGCGGTCGCGCCGCTGATGCGCGGTCCGTTCCACAACCCCTTCACGGAAAAGCTGCTGCCGATCGTGCGGACCTATGCCTCCGGCGGCTCGATCTACGCCTTCACCTCCCACGTCTGGGTGGGATTTCCGCTCGTCAACGAGGCCGGGGTGGGCTGGTCCTCCCGCTTCCCGACGCAATGGCTGTTGCCCGGCGCGCGGATGCGGCTTGCCGACAAGACCGGGCTCGATCCGCAAGAGGAGCGTCAGCTGCGGGGTATCGAGCAATACGTGATCGATTCCGTTGCCGCCGACTTCGAACGGCGGCCTCCCGACCTCGTCATCGTCGATACGGACAACCCCTACATGCGCGACGCGAACTTCGACTATCTCGCCTATTTCGAGCGCGACCCGCGCTTCGCCAGGTTGTGGCAGCCTTACGTCAGGATCGGGGAGATCTCGCTGGCGGTCGGCGCTTCCCCGTTGAACGATGGAACGACGCGCGTCTTCTCGCTCTGGTGCCGGCCGGGTCCGCAGCATCCATGCCCGGCCCTCGCCGATCCCGGCTGATGGCTTCTGACGGACGTGGCATGCCCGTCCCGCCCGATCTCGAGACGAGGCTGAGCGCGATCCGAGCCAGCGAGCCGGCGGCGATGGCCTTGCCCAGGACGCGCCGCGCCTGGTTTCTCCCGCACTGGCACGAGATCGTTCTGGTCCTGCTGCTGGCAGGTGCATTCGGATTCTGCCTGACGACGACGCTGCATCACGATGTCAGCTGGTACCTAGTCGCCACCAATCGATTGTTGGATGGCGCCCTCCTCTATGTCGACATTATCGAAGTGAATCCGCCGCTGGCTTTCTACCTGACCATGCCGCCGGTCGCCTTTGCCCGGCTCACGGGTATCGCGCCTGCGGCTTGCTTCATCGGCTACGTATTCCTGCTCATCGCCGTTTCGCTGTTCCTGATCCGCCGGCTGCTCGACCGCCAGGCCGCCCTGTCGGCCGGCTATCGCTCCGTCATGCTCCTGGCGGCGGCCACGGCCCTGGCCGTCGCGCCGATCGGCGTGTTCGGCCAGCGCGAACATCTGATGCTGATCTTCGCCCTTCCCTATCTCCTCCTGATGTCCGCGCGCATTGCCGACCAGGGCTGCGATCGCCGATTTGCCGCGGTCATCGGCCTGTTCGCCGCTATCGGCTTCTGCCTCAAGCCGCATTTCTTCCTCGTGCCGGCACTCCCTGAGCTTTACCTGGCCGCGCAGCGGCGCTCGCCGTCTGCCGTCTTTCGCCCGGAAAGCTGGAGCCTGCTCGCCGCCGCGGTCCTGTACGCGCTGTTCGTGGCGGTCGCGCACCCGCAGTATTTCGATGTCGTCCTGCCGAACGCTCTGCTGGTGTATGACGCCTACAGCAGCTCGCTGCGCGCGATCCTGCTGCAGCCTTCGCTGTATGTGCTGGCGCCGGTCGCCGCTGTCTATGCCGTGCTCCGATCGATCGGGATAGCGCAACGCAGAACCGACGCCTTTGCAGCCGCTACGATCGGAGCTTTCGCCGGCTACGTCCTGCAAGCAAAGGGCTGGCCGTATCAATTGCTGCCGACCACGGCGATCGCCTGTCTCGCCGCAGTCGCCATGCTCGCTGAGACCGTCGCAGAAGAGCGGCTCACGCAGGGCACCCGCCTGCTGTCGCTCGCCGCGGGCGGCGGCGCCCTGATCCTGCCGCTGTTTGCGCTGGCGGCCGGCGGCACCTACCGCAACCCCGTCGCCCCGAGTCTGCTGCCGGCCGTCGAAAAGTATGCCGATGGCGGCACGATCTATGCGTTCACCTCTTATGTCTCCGTCGGCTTTCCGCTAGTCAACGAGGCCCATGTCCGTTGGGCATCGCGGTTTCCCGCCCAATGGCTGCTGCCGGGCGCACTGCGTCACCTGGCCCATCCGCAATCCCTCGATCCGGATCAGGAAGCCCGTCTGCGCCAGATCGAGCGCTACGCCACTGAGGCCGTGATCGAAGATCTCGCGCGGGCACCGCCCGATCTCGTCATCGTCGACAAGAGTCGCGGCTACTATGGCGATCTGCAGTTCGACGCCCTCGCCTATTTCGGCCGCTCCGCGCGCTTCGCCGAATTCTGGCGGCCCTACCTGAAGATCGGGGATGTCAACCTGACGATCGGCGGCACAAGGCTGGAGTTTGAGCTCTGGTGCCGCCGCAATGCCGCACGCCATTGCACCGGGTGATCCGCGGCATCGGCCGTGATATGCCTACGCTCGCTCCCGGAGCGTCATCATGTCGAACCTGCCGCGCGTCGAAATCGAGTACTGCACCCAATGCCGCTGGCTGCTGCGCGCGGCCTGGATGGCGCAGGAGCTGCTGACCACGTTCGAGCAGGAGATCGGCGAAGTGGCCCTGCGGCCCGGCACAGGCGGGGTGTTCGAGGTGCGGGCCGACGGCACAACCCTATGGTCGCGCAATGCCGAGGGCCGCTTTCCGGACATAAAGGAACTAAAGCAGCGCGTACGCGACCGCATCGCGCCGGGCAAGCCCCTGGGGCATTCCGACAAACCCTGATTATTGCAGGACTCTTCGCCCGCCTGAACTTCTGTAACCGCACACTGTCCAAGTTTCAGGCAGCGATTGGCCGCATGTTCAAACGCGTTAGTAGGAGTTTTTCAAGAAATCCAAACTAACTTCTCGCGAGCGGGACTTTGAGCGGCAGGCCGGCCGTTGGCCGGAAAGGGCAGTACTATGAATCACGCACTCGGCGTTCATGGAACCCATGATCCGCTGCTGGTCGGACTTTCGCTGACGATCGCCGTCCTTGCATCCTATACCGCGCTGACGATCGCGGGGCGGCTACGCTCCGCCGACCGGCGCGGGCGCTGGTTCTGGCTGAGCGCGGGAGCGGTCGCGCTCGGCGGCGGCATCTGGTCCATGCATTTCGTGGCCATGCTGGCCTTCAGCCTGGGCATGCCCATCGACTATCAGGTCGGCCTCACCGTCGCGTCGCTGATCGCAGCTATCGCCGTCGCCGGCATCGCGCTCTATGTCGTGGGCCGCGCGCATGGCAGCTGGAAGAGCCTGCTGATCTCTGGCTTCTTCGCCGGCCTCGGCGTCGCCACCATGCATTACATGGGCATGGCGGCGATGCGGATGGATGCCACCATCAGCTACGATCCGCTGCTGTTCGCGGTCTCCATCGTGATTGCCGTGGTGGCGGCAACGGCCGCGCTCTGGCTTGCCTTCAACCTGGAAGCGGCCTGGCATAAGGTGGCCGCCGCCTTCGTCATGGGCGCCGCCATCGGCGACATGCATTACACGGGCATGGCCGCCACGATCTACACGCCGCTGGCCGGCAGCGCGATGACGGCGGGGTCGGCGATCTCGCCGTACGGGCTTGCCTTTGCGATCGCCGCCGCCAGCATCGCCATCTTCGGCCTGGGCATCGCGGCGGCGCTGGTCGATCGTCGCTTCACCGCCCAGCTCGAGCGCGAGCTGATCGAACGCCGCAAGGTCGAGGCCGAGCTGCGGGAAGTGAACAAGAACCTGCACGCCGCCATGGACAAGCTCTCGACCACCGAGCGGTTGGCCACCATCGGCCAGATCGCCGCGACGGTCGGCCATGAGCTGCGCAATCCGCTGGCCTCGATCCGCAATTCGATGGAGCTGGTGCGCACGCAGACCGCGGGCAAGCAGCTGGGCCTCGAGCGCGCGCTCGACCGCATCGACCGCAACACCGAGCGCTGCGCCAGCATCATCGCCGACCTCTTGAACTTTGCCCGCAAGAAGGAACTCGAGCGCGAGCCGACCGCCGTTGCCGCGTGGCTCACTGACACGCTCGACGAGCACACGCTGCCGCCGCAGGTCCGCCTCGAACGCGACCTGCTGGCGAGCGAGGAGATCCCGGTCGACCGCCAGAAGCTGCGCCAGATCGTCGTCAACCTGGTCGACAACGCCGCTCAGGCGATGATGGATCCGCAGTGGCAACCGGGGGAAGGCCGGGAGCGCCGCATCATCGTGCGGGCGGAAAGCGCCGATCAGGGCGTGCGTCTCTCGATCATCGACAACGGACCGGGCATGCCGCCCGAGGTGCTGTCGCGCATCTTCGAGCCGCTGTTCACCACCAAGACCTCGGGCATCGGCCTCGGCATGCCGATCGTGCAGCAGCTGGTGGAGATGCATCAGGGCACGATCGCCATCGACAGCACGGTCGGCCGGGGCACGACGATCCGGGTCTGGCTGCCCAACGAGCAGGCGCTGGCGGCGAGGTCATCCGAGGCGCAGCCTACGGGGATGGCTGCTTAGAGAGCCGCAAGCCTCACGGACAAGAGAAAAGGGGCGACCGATCGGTCGCCCCCTTTTGTCATCTCGACCCGTGCGTGGTGCGCGGCTACGTCTCCACCAGCACCGGCAGCTTGGGCTCGCCCGGAGGCGGGAGCTGGGGGTCGGGGTAGCTAAAGACGAGCTTGTCGTCCTTCACGTCGACGCGGACGAGGCCGCCCTTCTCGAGCTTGCCGAACAGCAGCTCTTCGGCCAGCGGCTTCTTCACATGCTCCTGGATGATGCGCGCGAGCGGGCGCGCGCCATAGAGCGGGTCGAAGCCCTTCTTGGCCAGCCAGGCGCGGGCGGCATCGCTGAGCTCGATCGTCACCTGGCGGTCGGCGAGCTGCGCCTCCAGCTGCATGACGAACTTGTCGACCACGCGCGCCACCGTCTCCGGCGCCAGGTTGGCGAAGGCGATGGTGGCGTCGAGCCGGTTGCGGAACTCCGGCGAGAACATGCGGTTGATCGCGTCGGTGTCTTCTCCCACGCGCACCTCGCGGCCGAAACCGATGGCCGTCTTCGCCATCTCGGCGGCGCCGGCATTGGTGGTCATGATCAGGATGACATTTCGGAAGTCGACGGACTTGCCGTTGTGGTCCGTCAGCTTCCCGTGGTCCATCACCTGCAGCAGGATGTTGAAGAGATCGGGGTGGGCCTTCTCGATCTCGTCGAGGAGGAGCACGGCGTGCGGATGCTGGTCGATCGCGTCGGTGAGCAGGCCGCCCTGGTCGAAGCCGACATAGCCCGGAGGAGCGCCGATCAGGCGCGAGACCGTGTGACGCTCCATGTATTCGGACATGTCGAAGCGGATCAGCTCGATGGCGAGGCTGCGCGCGAGCTGGCGTGCCACCTCGGTCTTGCCGACGCCGGTGGGGCCGGAGAAAAGATAACAGCCGATCGGTTTCTCCTGCTCGCGCAGGCCGGCGCGGGCCAGCTTGATGGCGCTGGCCAGCGCATCGATGGCCTTGTCCTGGCCGAACACCATGGTCCGGAGATCGCGCTCGAGGTTCTTCAGCGTCTGCTTGTCGTCGGTCGAAACGCTCTTCGGCGGGATGCGCGCGATCTTCGCGACGATCGCCTCGACGTCCTTCACGCCGATGGTCTTCTTGCGCTTGCCCTCGGGCAGCAGCATCTGCGCGGCACCGACCTCGTCGATGACGTCGATCGCCTTGTCCGGCAGCTTGCGGTCGTTGATGTAGCGCGAGGCCAGCTCGACCGACGCGCGGATCGCCTCGGCCGTGTAGCGCACCTTGTGGTGCTGCTCGTAGTAGGGCTTCAGGCCCCGCAGGATCTTCACCGAATCCTCGATCGACGGCTCGTTGACGTCGATCTTCTGGAAGCGGCGGACGAGCGCGCGGTCCTTCTCGAAGTAGCTGCGGTATTCCTTGTAGGTCGTCGAGCCGATGCAGCGGATGGTGCCGCTTTGCAGCGCCGGCTTCAGCAGGTTCGAGGCGTCCATCGCGCCGCCGCTGGTCGCGCCGGCGCCGATCACCGTGTGGATCTCGTCGATGAAGAGGATGGCGCCTTCTTGCTGCTCGAGCTCGCCGAGCACGGCCTTCAGCCGCTCCTCGAAATCGCCGCGATAGCGGGTGCCTGCCAGCAGCGCGCCCATGTCGAGCGCGAAGATGGTGGAAGCCTTCAGCACCTCCGGCACCTCGCCATGGATGATGCGGCGCGCCAGCCCTTCGGCGATGGCGGTCTTGCCGACGCCGGGATCGCCGACATAGAGCGGGTTGTTCTTGGTGCGGCGGCAGAGGATCTGGATCGTGCGCTCGACCTCGGCCTCGCGCCCGATGAGCGGATCGATCTTGCCGCTCTGCGCCTTCTTGTTGAGGTTGACGCAGTAGGCGTCGAGCGCCTCGGTGCCGGTCTTCACGACCTTGTCGGCCTGGGCGTCGGCATCGGCGCCGCTGACCCGCCGCGTCTCCGAACGCGCCCGCGCCTTGGCGATGCCGTGGCTGATGTAGTTGACGGCGTCGAGC
>Ga0335082_10007511_pt1 | contig 11837 bp, 7 predicted proteins | sample Lox_Sample_41_FD_206718 | JGI IMG/M metagenome (GOLD analysis project Ga0335082, IMG submission 206718) | Soil microbial communities from Loxahatchee National Wildlife Refuge, Florida, United States - Lox_Sample_4.1 | ecosystem: Environmental > Terrestrial > Soil > Wetlands | place: USA: Florida...
CCTGCTGCGAACGCCGCTGGTTTCGTTGCTGCCGGCATCGGTCAGCAACAAGGTCTACGGCAGCGTGTGGCTGAGCGTGCTGTCGTTCGAAGCGCTGCTGTTCACCATCTCGATCGCCTTCATCCTACTGGCGATGGCGAAGGAGCGCACCGAACTGCGCCACCGCACCGCCGCCATGGTCGATCCGCTCACCGGCATCGCCAACCGCCGCTCGTTCATGCAGGACGCGGCGCAGCTCGCCAAGAGCCACGTCGCCAATCCGCGGCCGACCGCGGTGCTGCTGATCGACCTCGATCACTTCAAGTCGATCAACGACCGCTTCGGCCACGCGCTCGGCGACCGGGCGCTCGAACTGTTCGCGCTCACGGCGCGCCACTCGGTGCGTTCGAGCGATCTGCTCGGCCGGCTTGGCGGCGAGGAATTCGCCGCAATTCTTGCCGACACCAGCCTCGACAAGGCGATCGCAGTGGCCGAGCGCATCCGCACGAGCTTTGCGCAGGCCGCGCTCGAGGTCGACAACCGTCCGGTCGGCGGTACGGTGAGCATCGGCGTAGTGCATTGCCAGGATGCCGTGCTCGACGTGCACGAGCTGTTGGCGCAGGCCGATCAGGCGCTCTATTGCGCCAAGGAAAACGGCCGCAACCGGGTCGAGATGGCGACCGTCGATATGCTGCTCAAGCACAAGGCCGAAAACGCCGCGCGGGCCGCGGCGGCTGCGACGACGCCGGCGCAGGCTGCCGCCAAATCCGCGGCCTAGCGCGGCTCATAGGCCGCACCCAAGCGCGCTAATCGACGTTGTGGCATTCAAGGCCGACGTGGGCGCGGCCCGCCGACGAATCTTGCCCACGCATTGCGTTTGTCCTCCCGCGCAGGCATAGCGATGGCGCAATATGCGAAGCGCGGGGACATGAAACGCAGCAACAACCGCATCCTCACCACCCATGTCGGCAGCCTGATCCGGCCGCCGGCCCTGCAGGACTTCCTGCGCCTGAAGCAGGCCGGTAAGCCGTACGACGCGCAAGGCTATGAGAATTGCCTGCGTGACAGCGTGGCCGCCATCGTGCGCGAGCAGGCGCACACCGGTATCGATGTTCCGAGCGACGGCGAGTTCGGCAAGTCGATCAGCTGGTCGCAATACGCGCTGGAGCGGCTGAGCGGCTTCGAGCGGCGGCCGATCAGGCATGACGCCGCCAACCCGTTCAAGCGCGGCGCCGACCGTGAGCGCTTCGCGGAATTCTATGCCGAGCTCGACGCGCGCGAGGGCGTCGCCACCACGACGGAGGCGATTTGCGTCGGCCCGATCACCTACACCGGACAGGCGGAGCTCACGCGCGACATCGGCAACTTCAAGGCGGCCTTGAAAGACGTGAAAGTCGAAGAGGCCTTCCTGCCGGTGGCGGCGCCGGCGAGCGTGATTCCGGACCGCAAGAACGAATATTACAAGACTGACGAGGACCTGCAGGCGGCGATCGCCGACGCGATGCGCACCGAATACAAGATGATCATCGACGCCGGCTTCCTGGTGCAGCTCGACGACGCGCGCAACGCGGTGACCTATGACCGCATGGTGCCGCCGGCGAGCTTTGACGATTACCGGCGTTGGCTGGCGCGCCAGGTCGACATCATCAACCGCGCCATCGAGGGACTTCCCGCCGACCGCATCCGCTATCACGTGTGCTGGGGCTCATGGCCGGGACCGCATGTCAGCGACGTGCCGCTCAAGGATATCGTCGACCTAATCCTGAAAGTGAAGGTCGGCGCCTATGTGATCGAGGGCGCCAATCCGCGCCACGAGCACGAATGGCAGGTGTGGAAGAATGCCAAGCTCGGAATCGGGCAGGTGCTGATCCCCGGCGTCATCAGCCATGCCACCAATGTCGTGGAACATCCCGAATTGGTGGCGGAGCGCATTGTTCGCTTGGCGAAAATCGTCGGGCGCGATAACGTCATCGCCGGCACCGATTGCGGTTTTGCTCAGGGGCCGTTCCATCGCCGCGTCCACCCCTCGATCATGTGGGCGAAACTGCAGGCGCTGGTCGAGGGCGCGAGGCTTGCGAGCAAAGAACTCTGGTCTTAACCTGTTCGTTGACCGGGCGAAGAACCGGCGATCAGGGAGCCAGCCATGAATGTCAGCGCCAAGCCGGGCAGCGGCCTCGCCATTCCGTTCGATCACACGCGTCTCGACCGGCTGATGGAGGCGGGCGGCATCGACCTCCTGCTGGCGACCTCCAAGCACAATGTGCAATATCTGCTTGGCGGCCACCGCGCCAATTTCTTCGATTATATGGATGCGACCGGCGTCACCCGCTATCTGCCGGTCTTCGTCTATCCCAAGGCCGCGCCGGAAAAGGCCGCCTATGTCGGCCATCGCCTCGAAACCTTCCAGCACCAGGCCAAGCCGTTGTGGACGCCGGAAACCATGACCAATGCCAATGGTTCGGTCGAGGCGATGCAGAAGGCGGTCGATTACGTGAAAAAGGCTGGCCTCAAACCCAAACGTATCGCCACCGAATTCGGTTTCCTCCCCTATGATGCGTCCAAAGTGCTGCGCGCCGGTTTCCCCGACGCCGACTGGGTCGACGCGCTCTATGTCATGGAGCGCCAGCGGCTGAAGAAATCCGCCGCCGAACTCAAGATGCTGAAAATCGCGTCGGAAGCGGTGCTTGAGTCCATGTTGGCGACGATTTCAAAATCGGCGCCGGGCACGACCAAAGCCGACGTGGTCGAGACGCTGCGCAAGGAAGAGACGATGCGCGGTCTTACCTTCGAATATTGCCTGATCACCGCCGGCACCAGCATGAACCGCGCGCCCTCCGACCAGAAATGGGAAAAGGGCGACGTCATGTCGATCGACTCAGGCGGCAACTATCACGGCTACATCGGCGACATCTGCCGCATGGCGATCCAGGGCGAGCCGGACGCCGAGCTCAACGACCTGCTGGCCGAGATCGACAGCATCCAGCACGCCGCCTTCAAGGCGACGCGGCCGGGCGCGCTGGGGCGCGAGATCTACGCCGCCGCCGAGCCGCTGGTGATGAAGTCGAAACACCACAACAATATCGAGTTCCTCGCGCACGGCATGGGCATGGTCAGCCACGAGGCGCCGCGGCTCACCGATCATGGGCCGGTGCCATATCCGGCCGACGACGCCAACATCCCGCTCGAGGTTGGCGCCGTGGTGTCGGTGGAGACCACGCTCAAGCATCCGTCGCGTGGGTTTATCAAGCTGGAAGATACGGTCGTGGTGACCGAAGGCGGCCACGAGATATACGGCGAAGGCGCGCGCGGGTGGAATCGAGCAGGGACGGCGGCGTAAAATTTATCGCCGCGTCTTCGCGTCGATCTGCTTGGCGAGCGCGCTGAGCGCATTTGCCACATTCACCGGGTACTCGAAGCCGCTTTCCAGGCGCGCCAACGGCCCGGGCAGGCGGGCGAGATCGGCCGCCGCGCGTTCGCGGATTTGCGCGAGCGTCGGCGCCGGGGCGATGCGCTTGCCGCCGCGCATCACCGGCACGATGAGCGCTTCGCCCGGCTGCGTGTCGCTCTCCAGCGACAGGATATCGCCGCGCATGCGGCCATTGGCGTCGTAGGCGCGCCACGCCTGCTTGCGGCCCGGCCAGGTCGCCTTGCCTTCGGATAATTTGCGTTTCGGCGTGCCGGCATATTCCTGCAGCTTGTAGGCGCAGTCGAGCGCCGGCACGTCGACCGAGGCGGCGAGATTGACGCCGATGCCGAAACCGTCGATCGGCGCTTTCTGCTTCATCATGCCTTGCAGCACGTCTTCGTTGATGCCGCCGCTGACCAGAATGATGACGTCCTTCAGGCCGCCGTCGTCGAGGATGACGCGCACCTTGCGCGCCATCGCGGTCAGATCGCCTGAATCGATGCGCACGCCGCGGATGGCGATGCCGTCGGCTTTGAGCCGGGGCGCGAGCTCGACCACTTTGCGCGCGCCTTGTTCGGTGTCGTAGGTGTCGATCAAGAGGATCACGCCCTGCGGTCGCGCGCGCGCGAAATTCTCGAACGCGGTCATCTCGTCGTCGTGCATCTGCACGTAGGAATGCGCCATGGTGCCGACGATCGGCACACCGTAACGCTCGCCGGCGAGCACATTAGCGGCGCCGGCAAAGCCGGCGAGGTAGCTCGCCCGCGCCGAGTAGAGCCCGGCCTCGGCGCCGTGCGCGGTGCGCAGGCCGAAGTCGGACAGGATCTTGCCGGGAGCGGCCAGCACCATGCGCGCGGCCTTCGATGCAATCAGCGTCTGGTAGTGCAGGATGTTGATGAGGCGCGATTCGACGAGCTGGGCCTGCGGCAGCGGCGCGGTGATGCGGATCAGTGGCTCGCCGGGAAAACAGACGCTGCCTTCGGGGATGGCGTGCACGTCGCCGGTGAAGCGGAACGCTTTAAGATAATCGATGAGGTTGTCGCGGAAGCGTCCGGTGTTCTTGAGCCAATCGATGTCGGTCGCGGAGAATTGCAGCGTCTCCAGATAATCGAGCGCATCCTCAAGGCCCGCCGCCAGCAGAAAGCCGCGCCGCGCCGGCAGCCGGCGCACGAAGAATTCGAATACCGCCTCCTTATCCTCAGCACGATCCAGGTAGGCCTGGATCATGTTGAGTTCGTAAAGGTCGGTAGTTAGGGGGCTGGTGGCGAGCGTCATGGCCTCTCGCTGGCGCGGACGGCGAACGATCGGGCGGTGAAGGTGGCTCCCTGGGCTGGGATCGAACCAGCGACCATTCGATTAACAGTCGAATGCTCTACCGCTGAGCTACCAGGGAACAAGCCGATTTTGGCGTGACGGCCCTATAACAAAGCCCGATTTGCTTTGCAAAGAGTGAACGCGGGCATCCCGCCGCCGTCAAAATCGTCCGCCTTCGCTCAAGCTGCGGCGGCTACCCGCCATTTGCAGGTCGTGCCGGTCGAAGCGTCGGCGAAGGCATGTGGAGGCCACGGCCGGAATCGAACCGGCGTGCACGGATTTGCAGTCCGCTGCGTCACCACTCCGCCACGTGGCCATCGGCAGGCGCAGCCCTCTTATGCGGAGGCCGCGCGATACCGCAGAACGCAAGGCTATATAGCAGCTTGCGACCAACGACAACGCCGCCGTCTGGCTTGCCTTTTGCCCAAGCTTGCCGCAGAAAAGCCGCGCATTCTCCTCCCTTGGCCGAGGATTCCCATGACCGATTTTGCAGCCGCGCGCCGCCATATGGTGGACGGTCAGGTCCGCACCACCGACGTGACCGATCTGAAGCTGATTTCCGCCATGCTGGAGGTTCCGCGCGAGCGGTTTATGCCGCCGGCGTCGGTATCGCTGGGTTATCTCGATCTCGATGTCCCCGTCGGCGGCGGCCGGCGCCTGTTACGGCCCATGGTGCTCGCCAAGCTCATCCAGGCCGCCGAATTGGAAGCTACCGACCATGTGCTCGACGTCGGCTGCGCCACCGGTTACGGCGCGGCCTTGCTCGGGCACATGGTGTCCAACGTGACTGCGCTTGAACAGGATACCGGTCTCGCCAATACGGCCGCCGATTCGCTGACGTCGCAGCGCAATGTCAAAGTGGTCCGCGGACCGCTGCCCGACGGTTGGGCGCAGGCCGCGCCTTACGACGCGGTGGTACTCGAGGGCGCGACCGAAGTGGTGCCGACCACGCTGTGCCAGCAGCTCAAGCCTGGCGGCCGGCTGGTCTGCGTGCTTGGCGCAGGGCCCGGCGCCAAGGCCATGCTCTACACGCGCAGCAGCGGCGAGGTTGCCGGCCGCCCGGTGTTCGACGCGGCGGCAGCGCTGCTGCCGGGCTTTGCCAAGACGCCTGTTTTCGCATTTTAGGGCCGCTACGGGTTCCAAACGTGACGAAAAATCACCAGCCGTCGCCTTTTAAGTGGGCGGCGGTCGGCAGGGGGTTTTAACGGCTCACCGGGGCGAATAAGGTTCCGGTTTCATTGGGTCGTGGGTGACGGGCGCCATGCGCTGGTCGCGTATCGGTTGGGTCGGGATGTCACGAAGACCTCGAAATCTCTGGCGAAAACGCTTTGCGGCCGTGGCGGCCGCTTGCGCGGCAATGCCGCTCGCCGGGCCGGCGGCGCGCGCGGACACGCTCGAATCGGCGTTGATGCAGGCCTACCAGAACAATCCATCGCTCAATTCGCAGCGCGCCGCCACGCGCGCGGTCGACGAATCGGTGCCGCAGGCGCTCGCCGGCTACCGCCCGAAGATCACGGTCACCGGCGTTGGCGGCGAGCAGACGTCGTCGACAACGTCGAAAGCGGTGTCGGCCGCCTTAGGAACGACCTGGGGCACGCTCGCCGGCTACAACTCGCCGGCGCAGGTCGGCGGCACGATCACGCAGACGCTCTACAACGGCTTCCAGACCGCCAACAAAACGCGCCAGGCCGAGAGTTCGGTGCTGGCCGCGCGCGCGACGTTGCGCACCACCGAGCAGACCGTGCTGCTCAACGCCGCGACCGCCTACATGAATCTTCTGCGCGACAGCGCCATCCTCGATCTGCAGCGGCGCAACGTCGAGGTGCTGCAGGAGCAACTGCGGCAGACGCGCGACCGCTTCAACGTTGGCGAGGTGACGCGCACCGACGTCGCGCAGGCGGAATCGAGTCTGGCCGCCGGCCGCTCGCAGGTCCTGCTGGCGGAAGCCAATTATACCGCCTCACAGGCGACCTATCGGCAAGTGATCGGCGTGCAACCTGGCAAGCTCGCGCCGGCCACGCCGGTCGATCGTTTTTCGCCGCACACGCTGCCCGGCGCGATCGCCACCGGCATTTCGGCCAATCCGGCGGTCACTGCCGCCGAATACAATGTCGACGTCGCGCTGCAGGCGGTCAAAGTCGCGGAAGGCGCGCTTTATCCGACGGTATCGGTGACCGGCAGCTTCACGCAGAACTGGCTGAGCACGCAAAGCCTCAGCGTCATGAACAGCTACAATGCCTCGGTGCTGGGCACGCTGAGCGTGCCGGTCTACCAGGGCGGCGCCGAATATTCAGCGATCCGCCAAGCCAAGGAGACGCTCGGGCAGAAGCGGCTCGACCTCGATACCGCGCGCGATACCGTGCGCCAGAGCGTGGTGCAGGCCTGGGGCCAGCTCGAGGCGGCCAAGGCGAATATCGATGCCACCCAGGCCCAGGTGCAGGCGTCCGAGATCGCGCTCAACGGCGTGCGCGAGGAGGCCCGCGTCGGTCAGCGCACCACCTTCGACGTCTTGACCGCGCAGCAGACTTTGGTGAACGCGCGGGTCTCCCTGGTGACGGCCCAGCACGACCGGGTGGTGGCATCCTACACCCTGCTGTCCGCGGTCGGCCGGCTGGCGCCGCAGGTGCTGGGCTTGCGGGTTCCGGTCTACGACGCCGCCGTCCACTACAGGCAGGTGCGCGACAGCTGGTCGGGCGTGCGCACGCCGGACGGACGCTGACCGGCCTCAACCGGGCGCAGTGTCCACAGGTCATTGCGATTGGCTGTATTTCGGCCTGCCACACCTCCATCCCGCTGGCGTATAAACGAGACTCAGGCAACGATTCGCTCAAGGCCTGACGCCGCCCAGGCATAGCGGCGGGCAGGGTGCGACAGTTGCGGTCGGGAATGCAGGCATGACGCAAACGGCTAAGGTCCAAGAACCCTCGATGGAGGAAATCCTGGCCTCGATCCGGCGTATTATTGCCGACGACGACGCCAACAAAGCGGGGGCCATGACGCCGCCGAAGCCGCCGGCACCTGCCGCGACCGCTCCGCCGGCGCGGGAACCGCTGCCGCCGCCGCCACCGCCGGAATCGGTCGCCAACAGCCAAGACCAGATCGACGCGATGCTCGCCAAGCTCGACGTCCGGGCGCCCGAGCCGCCGGCGTCCGATGTGTTCGATCTGACCGAGGCCATGGCGGCGCCGCCCCAGCCTGAGTCGAATACGGCGACGGCCTTCCGCACCATCGATGCATCATCGGACCTCGTATTCACCGAAGAGCCTGCGGAGCCGCCCGCGCGCGTGGTCGAGGAGCGGCGGCCGCTGCCGCCCCTTGAACCGGACCGTCCCCTGATCTCGGCGCAAACCGTTGCCGCAGTCGACAGCGCATTCAACACGCTGGCCCACACCGTGATCGGGCAAAACGCGCGCACGCTCGAGGATCTGGTGAAGGAAATGCTGCGCCCGCTGCTCAAGTCCTGGCTCGACGACAATCTGCCAAGCGTGGTCGACCGCATCGTGCGCGCCGAGATCGAACGCGTCTCGCGCGGGCGCTAGCGGCCCGCGGCGGCGCGGCGTTTGAGCAGGCGCGCGAAGACGAGACCCAACAGCAACAAGATGATCGCCGCGCCGAGGAAGAGCGGCACGGCCGTGAAGCGGTCGAAAACGACGCCGCCCAGGGCGACGCACGCGGTCTGTCCGAGATAAAGCGAGGCGGAGAACAGCGACACCGCGGTGCCGCGCGCTTCCGGCGACATTTGGGTGGCGTTGGTCTGCAACGTGTTGTGCAGCATGTAGAAGCCGAGCCCGATGGCCATGATGGCGATGGGCGCGATCCAGGAGTGCGGCTCGAAGGCAAGCGCGACATAGGCGATGGCAAGAAGCGCCCCGCCGCCGGCCGCCAGCCCGCTTTGGCCGAACCTGTCGAACAGCACGGGCACGCACAAACTGTAGGTCAAGCCGCCGAGGGCAAAGGCGCCGACGAACAGGCCGACCAGCGTGAAGCTGACGCCGAAACGCAGGTGCAGATCGGCGCCGACATAGGTGAAGGCGCCGAACATGGCGCCGAATTCGATGAAGGCGATGACGATGATGGTCAGCGCCCACGGCGAGCGCAGCACGAGACTATAGTCGGCGATGAAGCCGCGTCCCGGCTGCGCCGCGGAGTGGCTCGCGCGGGTGATCGGGTTGCGCCACAGCTCGTAGAACAAGCCAAGTGTCGCGGTGGCCAAGATGGCGGCGAGGATGAAGAACACGTTGCGCCAGCCGAACTGGTCGCCGAGCACGCCGCCGGCGGCTTGGCCGAACAATTGCCCGAGAATTTGCCCTGACAGAAAGCGCCCGAGCACCTGCTGACGGCGCTCGTAGGGGATGACGTCGCCGATGAAGGCGAACGCAAAGGGAATGATCCAGCCGGTGGCGAGCCCGCTGCCGAGACGTGCCGCGACCAGAAGCGGCAGCGAGGTGGCAAACCCGCACAGCGCCACCATGACCGAGGCCGCCGTGGCGGCGATCGCGACGCAGAGGTATTTGCCGAAGCGGTCGCCGATCGGGCCGATCACCAGTTGCACCGAGCCGTGCGCCAAAAGATAGACGGTGACGATGATCGAGGTCGCGCCGACGCTCACATTCAAGTCGGCGGCAATCTGCGGCAAAAGCGAATCGGTCGAGCGCACCATGGCCTGGGCGGCGAAGCCGGCGACCGCCAGCAGCAGAATGGCGCTGGTGGTTCCGGCGCGCGGTTGGCTTTTGGAATCCGGCAAAGTTGACACTCGGTGCGTGGCGGGCTTTCTAACCCGCCGTGGCAAACACGCAAAGATCGCGATGATCGATAAGACTTATCAGCCCTCGGACGTCGAGGGCCGCATCTACCGGACCTGGGAGCAGGCCGGCGCCTTCAAGGCCGGCCGGCCCGAACGCGCGGGCGCGCCTGCATACTCTATCGTCATTCCGCCGCCCAACGTCACCGGCTCATTGCATATGGGCCATGCGCTCAACAACACGCTGCAGGACGTGCTCGCCCGCTTCGAGCGCATGCGCGGCAAGGACGTGCTGTGGCAGCCGGGCACCGATCACGCCGGCATCGCCACCCAGATGGTGGTCGAGCGGCAGATGATGGAACGGCAGGAGCCGTCGCGCCGCGACATCGGCCGGGAGAAGTTTCTCGAGAAGGTCTGGGCCTGGAAGGCCGAGTCCGGCGGCACCATCGTCAATCAGTTGAAGCGCCTTGGCGCCTCGTGCGACTGGTCGCGCGAGCGCTTTACGATGGACGAGGGGCTGTCCAGGGCGGTTCTTAAAGTTTTTGTGGAGCTTTATCGCGAAGGGCTGATCTACAAGGACAAGCGGCTGGTCAACTGGGACCCCAAGCTGCTGACCGCCATCTCGGACTTGGAGGTGATCCAGGTCGAGACCAAGGGGCATCTGTGGCACCTGCGTTACCCGATCGAAGGCAAGACCTTCAATCCCGAAGACAAGTCGACTTACATCGTCGTCGCCACCACGCGGCCGGAGACCATGCTCGGCGACACGGCGGTGGCGGTGCATCCGGATGACGAGCGCTACAAGACATTAGTCGGCAAGAACGTCATCCTGCCGCTGGTCGGCCGCAAGATTCCGATTATCGCCGACGAGTATTCCGATCCCGAGAAGGGCTCGGGCGCGGTGAAGATCACCCCGGCGCACGACTTCAATGACTTCGAGGTCGGCAAGCGGCACGGATTGCCGCAGATCAACATCTTCACTCAAGAAGCAAAGATTACGTTTAACGATCCGGCGTTTGCTATCGCAGGATTCAACCTTTCTGAACGCGACGAAGCAAAAAAATTATTAGAAGGGGTGGATCGTTTTGCGGGGCGCAAAGCAATTGTTGCTCGGCTTGAAGAGCAGGGGTTGGTCGAGAAGATCGAGCCGAACAGTCACGTCGTGCCGCATGGCGATCGTTCGAACGTCGTCATCGAGCCATATCTCACCGATCAGTGGTACGTGAACGCTAAGGAGCTTGCGAAGCCGGCCATTGCCGCGGTGCGCGGGGGTAAAACAAAATTTGTTCCGGAAAACTGGGCCAACACTTATTTCAACTGGATGGAGAACATCCAGCCCTGGTGCATCTCGCGCCAGTTGTGGTGGGGCCATCAGATTCCGGCTTGGTACGGTCCCGACAGCAGAACCTTTGTCGCGCTGGGCGAGGCCGAAGCACAAAGCGAAGCAGATAAATACTACGGTAAGAAGACGCCACTCAAACGCGACGAGGACGTGCTCGACACTTGGTTCTCTTCCGCGCTGTGGCCGTTCTCCACGCTCGGTTGGCCGGACGAAACGAAAGAGCTCAAGCGCTACTACCCGACCAAAGCGCTGGTCACCGGCTTCGACATCATCTTCTTCTGGGTTGCCCGCATGATGATGATGGGCCTTCATTTCATGAAGGACATCCCGTTTCACGACGTCTACATCCACCGCCTGGTGCGCGACGCCCAAGGCGCCAAGATGTCGAAGTCGAAGGGCAACGTCGTCGACCCGCTCGGCGTCATCGTCCAATACGGCGCAGATGCCTTGAGATTCACGCTGGCGCGCGGCGCGGCGCAGGGTCACGACATCCGGCTCGGGCCGCAGGACGTCGAGAACAACCGCAACTTCGCCACCAAGCTGTGGAACGCGGCGCGCTTCGTCGAGTTCAACGGTGCCGGGCGCGTCGCCGGCTTCGATCCGCGCAGCGCCAAGGAGACGCTCAACCGCTGGATCGCGCACGAGACCGCCAAGGCGGTCGGCGAAGTGACGACAGCGATCGAGCAATACCGCTTCAACGATGCTGCGGCCAGCGCTTATCGCTTCGTCTGGAACGTCTATTGCGACTGGTACGTCGAATTGTCGAAACCGCTGCTGACCGGTCCCGACGGCGCGGCCAAAGACGAGACGCGCGCCATGGCCGCCTGGGCGCTCGACGAAATCCTCAAGCTGCTGCACCCGTTCATGCCGTTCGTCACCGAAGAACTGTGGAGCGTGACCGCGGAGCAGGGGCCCAAGCGTTTGACCCTGCTGGCGCTGTCGTCATGGCCGCAACTCGAAGGCCTTACCGATGATAAGGCCGAAGCGGAAATCGGCTGGGTGATCGATCTGATCACCGCTATTCGCTCGGTGCGCGCGGAGATGAACGTCACCGC
>Ga0335082_10007512_pt1 | contig 11837 bp, 11 predicted proteins | sample Lox_Sample_41_FD_206718 | JGI IMG/M metagenome (GOLD analysis project Ga0335082, IMG submission 206718) | Soil microbial communities from Loxahatchee National Wildlife Refuge, Florida, United States - Lox_Sample_4.1 | ecosystem: Environmental > Terrestrial > Soil > Wetlands | place: USA...
GCGGGAGATCTCGGGCTGCGAGGCGGTCTTCAACGTCGCCGCGCTCTACAGCTTCGACGCGCCCGCGGCGGAGCTCGAGGCGGTCAACGTCGGCGGGACGCGCAACGTGCTGGACGCATGCCTCGCCGCGGGCGTGCGCCGGCTCGTCCACACCTCGAGCTGCACGACGTGCGGCCCGGTCCCCGGGCGCGAGGCGACCGAGGACGACCTGCCGCCCGACTGGGAGCTCGTGATCCCGTACAAGCGGACGAAGCTCGAGTCGGAGCGACTCGTGCTCGCCTCCGGCCTCGACGCGGTCGTCGTCAACCCGACCACGCCGGTGGGCGAGGGCGACACCGCGCCGACACCGACCGGGCGGATGGTGCAGGGGGTCGCGAGCGGCCGCTACCGCGCCTACGTCGCGACCGCAGGCGTGAACCTCGTCGACGTGAGGGACGTCGCCCGCGGCCACCTGCTGGCACTCGACTTCGGGCGCAGCGGCGAGCGCTACCTGCTCGGCGGCGAGAACCTGACGCTGAAAGAGGCGTTCGCACGGATCGCCCGGGCCGCGGGGAAGCCGCCTCCGAGCATCCGCGTCCCGTACGCGGCCGTCCGCGCGGGCGCCGCGCTCGGCCTGGTGAACCGCAACGAGGCACTCCTGGCGCGGCTGCCCGAGTACTTCTCATCCGCGAAGGCGAAGAGCGAGCTGGGCTACGAGCCCTCGCCGATCGACGACGCTCTCAGGCGCGCGGTGGGCTAGCGGGCGTTGCGGCGGGCGCTCGCCCACCAGTGGGCGAGCTCGCCGAGCACGATCACGCCGACGAAGACGAGCCCGACGATGAGCATCGCGCGGATCACGTCGATGCCCTCGCTCGCCGCGTCGGCCACGTATGCGAGCGCCGCTGCCATCGGCGCAGACTCTAACGCAGGCGCCGTCGGTGCGCAGCCAGCGCGCGGTCGACCGCCTCGTCGCCGGCGGCCGCTCTCGCGAGCGCAGCGAGCGGGCCGGGATCACCCTCGAGCCGGAGCGCGGCGCGCGCGCCCTCGAGCTCGCCCGCGCCCATGAGGGCGGCCGTGGCGGCCCACGCCTCGCCGTCCCCCTCGCGCCCGTCCGCGGCGACCTGCGAGCAGAGCGAGATCAGGTCGGCGAGGTCGGCGACCGCCTCGACCTCCTCGAACGCCGCGATGCGGACGAGCCCGTGCGCGTAGAGGTAGTCGCCGAGCAGGATCGCGGTGTCGCCGTCGGCGGGCGCGAACAGCCGCGGCCGGCCGAAATGGACGAGATAGCCCTCGTAGATCGTCTCGAGCCCGAGCGCGAAGCGCGGCTCCGCGAGCGGGGAGAAGACGGGCTCGGGCTCACGCTCCCCCTCCGGGCGCAGCGCGGCCGCCCAGAGCGGGCTCTCGCGCCCGGCCTCGGCGGCGATCGTCGCCCAGGGCTCAGTGAGCAAAGAACTCGGCAACGGCCTCCACGGTCCGGTCGATCTCGGCCTCGCCGTGCGCGAGCGAGACGAACATCGCCTCGAACTGCGAAGGCGCCACGTAGATCCCCCGCCCGAGCAGGTGGCGGAAGAGCGCCGCGTAGCGATCGGTGTCGCACGCGGATGCGTCCTCGAAGTCCCTGACCCCGCGCTCGGTCATGAAGAGCGTCGCCATCGCGCCGACCCTGCGAACGCGCGCCTTGCCCGCCGCGGCCTCGGCGAGCCCCGCCTCGAGCCGGGCGCCGCGGCGCTCGAGCTCCGCGTAGACCTCCGGGTCGCGCAGCCGCCGGAGCACCGAGAGCCCGGCCGCGGTCGCGAGGGGATTGCCCGAGAGCGTGCCCGCCTGGTAGACGGCGCCGGCCGGAGCGAGCATCTGCATCAGCTCGGCGCGCCCGCCGAAGGCCGCGAGCGGGAGCCCGCCGCCGACGATCTTCCCGAGCACGGTGAGGTCGGGCAGGACGCCGTAGCGCTCCTGGGCGCCGCCTCGCGCGACGCGGAAGCCGGTGATCACCTCGTCGAAGACGAGCAGCGCGCCGGACGCGTCGCAGAGGGCCCGCAGCGCCTCGAGGTAGCCCTCGACCGGCGGCACGACGCCCATGTTCCCGGCGACCGGCTCGACGAGCACGGCCGCGAGCCCCTCGCCGTAGCGCGCCACGGCCGCCGCGGCCAGGTCGATGTCGTTGTACGGCACCACGATCGTGTCGGCGGCGACTGCGGGCGGCACTCCCGGCGAGGACGGGATCCCGAGCGTCGCCAGCCCGGAGCCCGCGGACGCGAGCAGCGCGTCGGCGTGGCCGTGGTAGCAGCCTGCGAACTTGACGATGCGGTCGCGCCGCGTCGCGGCCCGGGCGAGGCGGATCGCGCTCATCGCCGCCTCGGTGCCGGACGAGACGAGCCGAACCTGCTCCACCGACGGCACAGCGTCGACGATCTCCTCGGCGAGCTCCACCTCGCGCTCGGTCGGCGCGCCGAAGCTCGTCCCGTCGGCGGCAGCCGCTTGCACCGCTTCGACCGTCTCGGCATCCGCATGGCCGAAGATGAGCGGTCCCCAGGAGAGCACCCAGTCGAGGTAACGCGTGCCGTCCTCGGTCTCGAGGTAGGCGCCTTCGCCGAGGCGGACGAAGAACGGCTCGTCGAGCCCGACCGCGCGCATCGCGCGCACCGGCGAGTTGACCCCTCCGGGTATGACGGCCTCGGCGCGGCGATACAACGATGTCCTCACAGCCACCGAGCGAGCTCCTTCGTCCAGTACGAGACCACGATGTCGGCGCCGGCGCGCTTGATCGCGGTCAGCGACTCGAGCGCGGCGGCCTGCTCGTCGAGCATCCCGGCGGCGCCCGCGGCCTTCACCATCGCGTACTCGCCGGAGACGTTGTAGGCGGCGAGCGGCGCGTCGAAGCGCTCGCGCACAGCGCGGATCACGTCGAGGTAGGGCAGCGCGGGCTTGACCATCAGCACGTCGGCGCCCTCCTCGAGATCGAGCGCGCACTCGCGCAGCGCCTCCCGGACGTTGGGCGGGTCCATCTGGTAGCCGCGCCGGTCGCCGAAGGCGGGGGCGGATTCGGCCGCGTCCCGGAAGGGCCCGTAGAACGCGGAGGCGTACTTGGCCGAGTAGGCGACGATCGGCGTCTCGGGGAGCGCCTCGCGCACGGCGCCGATCCTGCCGTCCATCATGTCGCTCGGGCAGACGGCGTCGGCTCCGGCCTCGACGTGGCTCACCGAGGTGCGCACGAGCAGGTCGAGCGTCTCGTCGTTCGCGACCGCGCCGTCGCGGATCACGCCGCAGTGGCCGTGCGAGGTGTACTCGCAGAGGCAGACGTCCGTGAGCAGGAGCAGCTCGGGGAACGCCGGCCGCAGCGCGCGCAGTGCGCGCTGGACGACGCCCTGCTCGTCCCAGGCGCCGGAGCCGAGCTCGTCCTTCTCGTCGGGGATCCCGAACAGGATCACCGCTCCGACGCCGAGGCGCGAAAGCTCGTCGACTTCGGCGACGAGGTCGTCGACGGTGAAGCGGCCGAGCGCGGGCAGCGCGTCGTTCACCTGCGTCGTCGGCCCCACGAAGAGCGGCATCACGAAGTCGTCGAGGTCGAGCCGCGTCTCGCGCACGAGAGAGCGCAGCGCGCTGCTCGAGCGGAGCCGCCGAAGCCGTGTGGCCGGGAACGCGCTCACGGCCGAAGGGTACGCGCTCGTCCTCATCCCGGGGGAACGTGGTGCCGATGAAAGACGAATGGCAACACGGACCCCCCGGCGGTCGAGATCGGCCCGGGTCGCGCAGACCCTTGCCGCAGTCGCCTTCACCCTGGTCCTCCTTGTGCATGCCGCGCAGACCGGCAACTGGCTGTTCGTGATGAGCGCGATCATCGTGCTGCTCACGCATCTCGTGCTGACGGCGAGGGCGAGCGGGCGCGTCCGGGTCGGCGGCGGACGGCTTGAGGTGAGACGGGCCGGAATCCCGAGACGGTTCCCGCTCTCCCGGCTCGTGTCCGCGGAGGTGCAGGGACGAAAGCTCGTGCTGCGCTCGGTGGACGGCAAGACCGTCCGCGTCCGGCTGACGGGAGGCCCTGCGGACGCGGAGATCCTCGCGCAGCTTCGCGAGGCGGCGTCGACCACCGGCGTCGAGATCCCCGACCCGCCGACACGAGCGACGGCACGGTGGCCGCGCATTGCCGGCGTCGTCGCCCTTGCGTGCTTCAGCCTGGGGTTCTCCATCCTGATCGCGACCGAGGCCGGATCGATGGTCGGAGGCCGGCCGGGGGCGGCTTCCTCGGACGCGCAGCCGCTCACCCCTCAGCTCCTCGCATCCCGCAACGGCACGTTCACGAACCCGTTCGAGCGCGTTGCGACCTGCGAGGCCTACATCGTCCCCCTGGACGTCGACTCGATCAGCCACGCCGGCATCCTCGAGTGGGCGCTCGCAAACCACGGATTCGCGCACGCATGCGTGACACACTCGCTCGAGCTGACCCCCGGCTCGCTCGATCCCAACCGGCACCAGCTGAGCACAGCCGCACTCCTCCACCAGCTCCGAGCGGTCTACCGTCGTGCGCACGGCGACACACCGGCCAAGGTGATCGGCCTGACCGAGTTCGACCTCTTCTCGCCGACGGCGCCGGAGATCACGTACGTCACCCACGCCTCCGCGAGGTACGGGGATCAGATCTTCGGCGTCGGTTCGACCGCGCGGGGCGAGAGCCCCTTGACGCTCGCCCTCGCGTTCTCCGGCTAGTCGCCGGGCGGTGCCGCCCGGAGTGGCTCCTCGATCTCCACCTCGACCGGCACCGGGCCGGTCGTCCACGGCTCCAGCTCGACCGCCGCCGAGAAGTACTCCCACATCGTCCGCAGGAGCGCGAGCAGCGGCAACACGACGAGCACGCCCAGGAACCCGTAGATCTCGATCCCGGCGAGGAGCCCGAAGATCACGAGCAGCGGGTTGAGCCGCAGCGCGTTGCCCATCACCTTCGGCACCACGACGTGGCCCTCGATCTGATGGATCCCCAGGAAGAGCAGCGCCACCCAGATCGCCGAGATCGGGTGCACGAAGAGCGCGTAGATGAGCGGCGGCACCGCGCCGAGCCACGGGCCGAGGTACGGGATCAGCTCGGTGAACGCGACCCACGCCGCAAACGCCAGCACGTAGGTGTCGATCCCCGGGACGAGGCCGGTGGCGCCCAGGATGTAGAGCCCGAGCGCGGCCGACGCGCCGATGATGAACGACAGCAGCACCTGGCCCTTCACGTAGCTGAAGAGCGCCGCCTCCAGCCGCTCGAGCAGCGGCGAGCCGCCGTCGCGCGGCGGGAAGCGACGGTCGACCACCCGCCCCAACCGGGGCATGTCTAACAGCATGTAGATCGAGACCACGATCACGAGGACGCCGCCGAAGACGACCTGGAACGCGACGAGCCCGGCGGCCTCGGCCCAGCTGATTGCCTTGGACGTGTACTTCGTGACGTCCTTGGTGCCGATGTTGTGCAGGAAGTTCTTGCCCTGCTTCTCGATCTGGACCCGCTTCAGCCCGTGGGTGTCCAGCCAGTGCTGGACCCGGTTCAGATCGCGCTCCGCATGGGTCTGCGGGGGATGTCCGACCTGATTCGTAAAGTAGATGTCGACCCGGTTCGACGCAGAGCGCGTCCGATCGACGACGACGGTAGCGAGTGCCACGAGTGCAACGCCAACCGCAGCCGCGAAGCCCAGGTAGACGACCGCGACGGCAAGGCCACGCGGGACCTTCGCCCTCCCGAGCGCGCGCACGAACGGGTTGAGGAGCAGGGCGATGATCGCGGCCACGAGGAACAGGAACACCACGTGACCGAGCGACCTCGCCAGCACCCATACGAACAGCAGCAGGAGCGGCAGGCCGACGAGTTGGATCCAGCGAGGAATCTGGACTTTCGGGGCCCCGGCGGGCATGAGGGCCATCGTACAGCCACTGTCAGCCGCCTTCGCCCGCCCGCCTGGGACTGGTCGTTCGCCGAGGACGGGGCCCTCGCGCTCGACCGTCACGAACTATGGGAAGAACCTGTTTCTGCTCCTGAGGAACCGGTGTTACAAGCTTCCGGACCCCCTTCCCGGTTGAACTCTCTCCGGAGGTTCGGTACGGTGAACCCGATGTCCCCGCCCCGATCTCCCGGGACAGCTCTCCGTCGGCACCACGCCGAACGGCGCGCCGCCCGCAGAACGAGGCGACTCGCAGCGCTCGCGCTCGTCGCGACCGTTCTCGTCGTCACCCTCCTCCTGACTGCCTTCGGGTCCGGCAAGTCGCCCGCGGTCCAGGCCACGCCGCCCGCGCCGGCGTCGACCGTGCTTCCGGCCGGCCCGCCGAGCCCTGTCGTCGTCGCGACCCAGGGGAACCTGCAGCTGCACCTTCCGGTCGCGCAGAGCCTCGTGACCGCGATCGGCTACCACGGCTCCGGTGACGCGACCCTGCCGCTCTCCCCGGTCGGCCATCAGGGCAACGAGGGATTCTTCGCGCGGCTCTTCCACGGCGTCTTCGGCGGCCACAAGGGCGGGCTCACCTACTACCAGCTCGACGGCGGCGCAGGCACGTCCACGGGCGAGCTCGACGTGGGGGCGGCGCCCGGCACTGACGTCTACTCGCCGGTCGACGGGACGCTGGTCGGCATCACGCCCTACGTCCTGAACGGCAAGCAGTACGGCGTGCGGATCGACATCTCGCCCGCCTCGGCGCCCTCCGTGGTCGTGTCGGTCACGAACCTGCGGCCCGATCCGGCCCTCGTGGTCGGCTCCACCGTCGTGGCCTCGGGCTCGCGCCTCGGCACCGTGCTCGACGTCTCGAAGGTCGAGCGCCAGGCACTCGCCCGTTACACGCAGGACTCGGGCAACCACGTCGCCGTCCAAGTGAAGCCCGCAGCGACTCTCGCAGTCCCGTAAAGGTCCTGTTTCTAGCCGATGTCTTCGGGGCGCCGGGCCGGCGCGCTCTGGAGGTTCGCCTGCCCTCGCTCCGCGAGGAGCTCGGCGCCGGGTTCTGCGTCGTCAACGGCGAGAACGCCGCGGACGGGCGCGGGATCACCTCCAAGCTCGCGGAGCGGATCCTCGCCGCGGGCGCCGACGTGATCACCCTCGGCAACCACACCTGGGCCCAGCGCGACTTCGCGCCCTACCTCAGCGGCACAGACCGCGTGATCCGCCCGGCGAACCTCTCCGCGTTCACGCCCGGGCGCGGGCTCACGGTGCAGCCGGCCGCAGACGGAACGCCCGTCGCGGTGATCAACCTGATGGGACAGCTCTTCCTCGGTCCCGCCGTCGGGCCGTTCGAGGTCGCCGAGGAGCTGGTCGAGGAGGCGCTACGGGAGACGCCGGTCGTGATCGTGGACTTCCACGCCGAGGCCACGAGCGAGAAGATCGCGCTCGCGCGGCTGCTCGACGGCAAGGCGACGGCGGTGATCGGCACGCACACGCACGTCCAGACCGCCGACGCGCGCGTGCTTCCGGGCGGGACCGCCGCGATCACCGACGCGGGGATGACCGGGCCGCACGACTCCGTGATCGGTGTGCGCGCCGAGCTCGCGATCCAGCGGATGCGGACCGGGATGCCGGTGCGCTTCCATCCCGCCGAGGGCGGCGTTCGGATCGAGGGCGTCCTGGTCGAGTGCGGCGCCGACGGGCGGGCGACCTCGTGCGTTGCAGTCCGGGTAGACGCCTAGAGCGGGCGGCTCTTGAGCGCGAGCACGTCGGCGACGAAGGTGCGGGTCTGGGGGTAGAGCCCTCTGGTGCGGACCGCGCGCTCGCCCTGGTACCAGGCCCCGAGCGCGAGCCGCTCGTTCCCGTCGAAGACCTTCAGCAGGTGGTGGAGGAGGGCGGTGCCGACGTGGACGTTGCCCTCGGCTGTCCGCGGCACCGGTCGCCCGATCAGGTTCGTCTCGACGTAGGTCCACGTGGTCGGGAGGATCTGCATCACTCCCCAAGCGCCGACGGAGGAGGTCACGTTCGGGTTGTAGCCCGACTCCATCCACGCGAGCGCGCGGGCTAGGCTCGGGTCGAGCCCGTAGTGGCCCGCCCAGTGGTCGAGGGTCGCTCGCACCGTGGCCGGGTTCTCCGCGGGCACGATCACCCGCCGGATCGACTTCCGTCTCGGCGCCAGCGGCAGCGGCACCCCCGTCCTCGTGCGGAAGGCGGTCAGCGTCGCGGGGCCGGCGATCCCGTCCGGGACGAGCCGCGCGCGGCGCTGCCAGCGCCGCAGCGCGCGCTCGGTGGTGGGGCCGAGATAGCCGTCGATCGCCGGCATGTGGAGCAGGAACTGAAGCACCGAGACGTCCCAGCCGAAGTCGCCGCGGACGAGGTGGCGGCTCCCGAAGAGCGGGTGCCCGAGCGGCCCGAGCGCAGCGCGGGTGCGCGGCCCGGCGATCCCGTCGACGGGCAGGCCGACCTTGCGCTGGAACGCGCGTGTCGCCTCGCGGGTCGCGGGACCGGCGATCCCGTCCACCGGTTGGAGATAGAGGCCGTATGCGCGCAAGGCGACCTGCAACCCGGCGATCTGGGGGTTCGAGGCTTGCGCCCGGCCGGCCAGGAGGAGGGGCACGACCAGCAAGGCGCCGGCGAGGACGAGCACACGCAGGCGCATAGGACCGCCAGAGTTCGCGTCCTAGCCGGGGGCTCCTTCGCGCTCGGGCAAGGCCAACGTAAAAAGAAGCGCGAGCATCACGAGGTCGCGGATCAGGACGAGCCACGAGGCGGTCGCGTCGAACTGCAGCGCGTAATCCCAGTAGCGGAACGGGAACCACACCTGCGTCAGCGCCATCGCGACGAGGAGCAGTCCGGAGGCGGCGAGCCCGCGCCGGCCGCGGACGAGCGGGACGAGCGGGACGAGCCAGATCAGGAACTGCGGCGAGAAGACCTTCCCGAGCGCGACGAACGCGACCACGGCCGCGGCGGAGTAGCGCACGAGCTCCTCCCGGCCGCCGCGGCCGCGGGCGTAGAGGGCCCAGACCGCGAGCAGCGCTGCGATCTGGAGCACCGTCTGCAGGCCGCCGATCACGTTCGGCGCCGTGCCGTCGAGGTTCTGCGAGCCGTGGCTCGAGCGCATCGTCACCGCGAGCCCCACGACGTGATGGAGCGCGATCAGGACCGCGGCGCCTAGGCTCTCGATCTGGAGCGGGCGCGTCGTCTGCCGCACGATGCTCTCCCACACCCCTCCCGGGGCGAGCGCGAGAAACGGCACGACGACGACGGCGATCGCCGCGAGCAGCACGCCCAGGCAGACCAGCGCCTCGCGCCGGCCCCGCCGGCGCCAGACGTGCACGAGCGCGAGCGGCACGAGCACCGCCGGATAGACCTTCGCCGCGATCCCGAGCCCGAGCAGCGCGTGACCGAGCCGCAGCCGGCCCGAGACGATCGCCGCCAGTGCCGCCGCCACGATCGCCGCCGGCCACAGGTCGAAGCGGGAGAGCACGACCGACCCGAGCGCGAGCGGCGCGAGCGCCGCGAAGAGGAGGGCGGCCGCTGTCCTCCTCGCAGAGGCGCCGAGTGCATGGAGCGCGAACGCCATCGCGACCAGCATCAGCACCCCGCAGGCCCACATCAGCCGCTCGAACGAGCGGCGGAACGACGCGAACTGCGTCACCCGGTGGTGGCCGAGCGCCGGGAGCACGAACATCGGCAGCGCCCCGGGCGGGTACTCGAGCCCGAAGTCGCGATAGGGCACCTGGCCGCGCGCCATCGCATCGCCGTAGCGCTGGTAGACCGGGGTGTCGACGATCTGGTCGCGCGTGTAGAAGCCGACGTGGAGCAATCCCCACGAGGCCGAGAAGAGCAGGACCGCCAGCGCCGCGAGGAGCAGCGTGACGCGCGGCTCAGCCGGAGCGGGCCGGTTCATGCTCCGCCGAGGGAGGCGCGAGGAACGCGAACGCGAGGAACGGGAAGACCCAGGGCAGGTAGAGATAGAACCAGTGCGTCAGGACGAGCTCGAAGCCGCCGATCAGCGCGGCGGTGAGCGCGGCGAGCTGGAGCGGCGACTTGCGCCGCGGGAAGAGGGCGAACCCGACCGCGGCGGCGATCAGCACCCCTCCGAGCACGAGCTGCAGCAGGTGCAGGTCGGGCAGCCCCGCGTGGTACTGACGCCAGTCCCAGATCGAGAACGGCGAGTCTCGCCCGATCTGCCAGCCGAGCGTCCGGTCCCAGAAGACCCGCGCCGCGTGAAGCGGATCGGGCTCGAGCAGGAGGATCGAGAAGACCGCCGCGGTCGCGATCGCGAAGCCGCCGACGTAGGCCAGCGCCGGGCGGGCCTTCCGCTCCGGGTAGGTGAGCCAGAGCGGCACCACGACCAGCGAGGAGAACTTCGTCCAGGAGGAGAGCGCGACGAGCGCCCCTCGTGCCCACGGTCTCCCGGCGGCCCAGAGCCCCCAGATCAGGAACGCGGGCGGGATCAGGTCGTTCGTGTTCGAGTTCGACGCGTACTGCGTGAACGGATAGGCGGCCCAGGCGAGCGCGAGCACCGCGCCGAGCTCCCGCCCCCCGTAGCGAAGTCCCACGAAGAACATCCCCGCGAGGCAGAGGAGGTCGAAGAGACCCGAGGTGATGTGCGCCGCGGGCAGGTCGTCCCACTTGCCGCTCCAGCCACGGATCAGGTACCCGGGGATATACGCGAGGTAGGAGACCGGGCCGTAGGTGTCGCCGCGCTCGTTCGCGGTCTCGCAGCGGCCGTTCGCCTGGATGCGGTCGCGGATCTCACCGTCGGCGTCGGCAGGGCCGCAGGCCTTGAGCGAGTCCTCGATCGGCATGTGGCCGTACGGCGCCTGCCCGTGGACGATCCGCGCCGCGCCGATCACCCCCGCGTAGCCGACGTCGATCACGTTCGAGGCCTCCGCGTTGAGGCCGATCCGGAAGCCCGCGAGGAACACGGCCATGCCGAGGAGAAGCCACACCGGCAGCGTCGCGCGGGTCGTGGTCGCGTGGCCGCGCAGGCCGATCCAGACCGACCTGCCGATCAGGTAGAGCAGCGGCGGGTAGACCAGCGGGACGCTCGTGAAGATGTCGCCGCGGTTGAAGTACCAGAGGCTGACCGAGAACGAGAGCAGCACGAGCAGGTCGAGCGTGCGGAGCGAGAGCGGCCGCCGCCAGTCGAGCAGACCGAGCAGGAAGACGGCACAGAACCCGAGCCATACCGGCAGGGTGTTGATCCGCTTGCCGCCGAACGCGCCGGGGACGCCGCGGGCCATCTTCCATGCCACCTGCGGCCCGGTCCACGCCTCGGTCACGCTCGCGCCCTGGTCGTCGACCTTCCCCGTCGCGATCTCGCCCGCCTTGCCCGACCAGACGCCGACCGTCCAGCTCCCCGTCTTCGGGTCGAACGTGGCGGCCGTAATGCGACCCCTGCGGGGGTAGCGGTCGAGCCAGTGCGCGACCTTCGGCACGGCCAGGAAGAGCGCGGTCGCCCTCGCCTCGGTCAGCCTCGGCTTCGCGGGCGGCTGCGCGAACGGCGTCTGCACGAGCCGGCCCTTGCCGTCGTACACGGGGCCGGTCGGCGAGGTCGCCGCGGCGGCCGTCCCCGTGAGCGCGAGTGCGCAGAGGGCGACGAGGGCGACCCTGTTCAGGACTACCTTCGCCTGAAGCTCCAGAGCTTGTTGCCGAGGAAGTTGAGGGGCGTCACGAGCACGATCGCGATCGCCTGCGCGACGACCTTGCCGGCGCCCAGGCCGATCAGCAGCTGCAGCACGAGGAGGTTCGCCCCGAGCGAGACCACGGCCACCACGAAGAAGCGCATCCCCTGGTAGGCGACGTTCCCGCGCTGGCCGCGGAAGGTCCAGAGCCGGTTCCAGAGGTAGTTGTTGGCGACCGCGACGAGGAACGAGCCCGTCGCCGCGGCGAGGTAATGGAGGCCGACGACGTCGAGGAGGAACGCGTAGACGGCGAGGTTGACGACGTAGCCGC
>Ga0335082_10007513_pt1 | contig 11835 bp, 6 predicted proteins | sample Lox_Sample_41_FD_206718 | JGI IMG/M metagenome (GOLD analysis project Ga0335082, IMG submission 206718) | Soil microbial communities from Loxahatchee National Wildlife Refuge, Florida, United States - Lox_Sample_4.1 | ecosystem: Environmental > Terrestrial > Soil > Wetlands | place: USA: Florida...
CCGTTCGTCGTACCAATGAGGAGGCACGAAGCGGTCGACGTCCAAGGCGGGCTCATGGGGCGAGTATCCGCCTAGGTCTTTCATCGAACATTAATGTTTTGTTGGGTCGATGCGTCAAATCGGAATTTGAGCGCGACCTTTGGGGCTCTCGCTCAATCTGATCACTAAGCGTTGCGTGGGGCGACGCAAGAAATCGGAAGGGAAATCAATGGCAAGAAGAATGGTTCTGACGCTCGTGGTGACCTTTGCTCTGGTTGCGGGTTTGGGTTTCGTGAAGTTCCGGCAGATCCAGTCGGCAATTGCGGCGGGCGCTGCCTGGGCGCCTCCACCGGAAGCTGTGACCAGCATCGTGGCGCAGGAACAACAGTGGCCAGGATCCATCTCGATCATCGGCACTGTCGAAGCCGTGCAGGGAGTGACCGTGAGCGCGGATCTTCCAGGAGCAGTGGCCAAAATTACCTTCGACTCGGGGCAGTGGGTGCACGCCGGTGAGGTGCTGGTCGAACTGGACACGCGGCAGGAGCGCGCTCAACTCGCCGCCATCGAAGCGCAGCGTGACCTTGCGCGCCTGAACTATGGCCGCATGGAGCAGTTGGTGAAAGAGGGCGTCATTTCGCGCGTGGAGTTTGACCAGGCCACCGCGCAGCAGCGGCAGACGGAAGCGAATGTCGGCGAAATTCGAGCGACCATCGAGCGGAAAACGATCCGCAGCCCCTTCTCAGGCGTGCTTGGGATTCGCAAGGTGAACCTCGGGCAATACCTGTCGGCAGGCAGCCCCGTGGTTTCCCTGCAATCGCTCAACCCGATCTACGTCAACTTTGGAATACCGCAGCAATCCGCGGGTCAGGTGCGCGTTGGCCGCACGCTGCGCATTAGCAGCGAGGATATCAGCGGACAAATGTTCACGGGCCGTGTCACTGCCCTGGACTCCATCGTGGACGAGGCGACGCGAAATGTTCAGGTGCAGGCGACGTTCAGCAACCCTGATGGCAAGCTGCACCCGGGAATGTTCGTGCAGGTGGAGTTGGGACTGGGCGGCAGCCGGTCAATCGTCGCAGTGCCTGCGTCGGCCATCAGCTACGCGCCCTACGGCGACTCCGTATTCGTCATCACGGATTTACAGGATAAGCACGGCAAGACCTACCGCGGCGTTCGCCAGCAGTTCGTGAAGGTGGATGGCTCGCGCGGGGACCAGGTGGCGATCGTGTCGGGACTGAAGGCCGGCGACGAAATCGTGACCTCCGGCGTCTTCAAGTTGCGGAACGGCGCCGCAGTGCAGATCAACAACAAGGTCCAGCCCGGAAATAATCCGGCTCCCAAGCCCGAGGACAGTTAATGAAATTCACAGATCTATTTGTTAAGCGGCCTGTCCTCGCGATTGTTGTCAACCTGGTGATTCTGATTGCCGGTCTGCAGGCAATCCGTTCGCTGAGCGTACGGCAGTATCCGCGAAGCGACATTGCCGTGGTGCAGGTGACTACGACGTACGTCGGCGCGAACGCCGACCTGGTACGCGGGTTCATCACGACGCCACTGGAGCGCGTAATCGCCAGCGCCGACGGCATCGACTACATGGAGTCGTCGAGCGCTCAGGGACTCAGCACGATCACCGTCCACCTGAAGCTGAACTACGACACCAACGCGGCCCTGACTCAGATTCAAGCGAAGGTGGCGCAGGTACGCAACGATCTGCCGCCCGAGGCGGAGGCGCCGGTCATCGACTTGCAAACGGCGGATAACCAGTTTGCGGCGATGTATTTGGGCTTCTCGTCCGCCGATCTCGATCAGAACCAGATCACCGACTACCTGACGCGAGTCGTCCAGCCGAAGTTGAGCGCCGTGAGCGGCGTGCAGCGCGCCGACATCCTCGGCGATCGCACTTTCGCGATGCGTATATGGCTGAAGCCCGATCGTATGGCTGCGCTCGGGATCTCGCCGTCGCAGGTTCACGACGCACTGGCAAAGAACAACTATTTGTCGGCACTCGGCGCGACGAAAGGTTCGATGGTCTCCGTGAACCTCGTGGCGAACACCGACTTGCGGACACCGGAGGAATTCCGTCAACTTGTCGTCAAGAACGAAAACGGCGTGGTTGTGCGCCTCGGCGAGATCGCCGATGTCGTGCTGGGCGCGCAGAACTATGAACAGGACGTTCGCTTTAACGGCGAGACGGCCACGTTCATGGGAGTGTGGGTGCTTCCGACTGCGAACTCGCTGGATGTGATCAAGCACGTTCGCGCCGAGATTCCCGGGATCCAGGCGCAGTTGCCCACCGGAATGAAGGTGGGCATCCCCTACGATTCGACCGCGTACATCCAGGATGCGATCAATGAAGTGTTGAGCACGCTCACGGAGACGCTGCTGATCGTCATCGTAGTCATCTTCCTGTTCCTGGGCTCGATGCGTTCGGTGCTGATTCCTGTTGTTGCAATTCCGATTTCGTTGATCGGCGCCGTATTCCTGATGCTGGTCGCCGGATTCACGATTAACCTGCTGACGCTTCTTGCGATCGTGCTCTCGGTTGGATTGGTGGTTGACGATGCCATCGTGATGGTGGAGAACGTCGAGCGCCACCTGCAACTGGGCAAGCCCCCAATACAGGCTGCAAAGGAAGCTGCTCGCGAACTGGTCGGACCGATCATCGCCATGACGATCACGCTGGCCGCGGTCTATGCTCCGGTCGGAATTCAGGGTGGTTTGACCGGCGCGTTGTTCCGCGAATTCGCGTTCACGCTGGCAGGCGCCGTGGTGGTCTCGGGAATCGTTGCCCTTACGCTCTCCCCCATGATGGGCTCGAAACTGCTACGCTCCGGCGACGCGGAACGAGGCTTTGCGGGCTGGATCAACCGGCGCTTCGAGCGCGTTCGCGAGTGGTACACGCGTTCGCTTGCCGGGACGTTGCATTTCCGGCCGGTCGTGCTGGTGGTGTGGGCCGTCGTTGCGCTGCTCGTGGTGCCGTTCTATATGTTCTCGCAGCGTGAGCTGGCTCCGGCGGAGGACCAGGGCGTCGTGTTCGGCGTGATTCAGGCTTCGCCCAACTCGACGATCGATCAGACCAATCTGTTTACGAAAGAAGTGTACGACGTCTATCACGGCTTTCCGGAGAGCCAGAGCATCTTCCAAATTACGTCGCCAACGGGTGGTTTTGGCGGCATGGTGACGAAGCCCTGGAGCGAGCGGAAGAAGACGGCGCAGCAATTGCTGGTGGAGTCCACCGGGCCGCTGTCGAAGATTCCCGGCATCCGGGTGATTCCGTTGACGCCTCCGGCGCTGCCCGGCGGCGGCAACTTCCCCGTGGATTTCGTCATTCTCTCGCCGGCCGAACCACAGCAATTGGCTGAGTTCGCCAAGCAACTCGTGGGCAAAGCCATGGCCAGCGGCCTGTTCATCTTCGCAGATTCGGATGTGAAGTTCGACCAGCCGCAGGCCGAAGTTGTCTTCGACCGCGACAAGCTGCGTTCGCAGGGCGTCGATTTGAGCCAGGCCGGGCAGGACTTGTCCACCATGCTGGGCGGAAATTACGTCAACCGCTTTAGCATTCAGGGGCGGAGCTACAAGGTCATTCCGCAGATCAAGCGTGCGGAGCGTCTGACGCCCGAGCAGCTTTCCCAGATCTACGTCACCGGCTCGCAAAACAAGCTGGTTCCGTTGTCCACGTTTGCCAGCTTGCGTACGACAACCGAGCCGCGCGAACTGAAGAAGTTCCAGCAGCTCAACGCGGTGCGGATTCAGGGCGTGGTGCCGCCTCCGGTTCCGCTCGATCAGGCTCTGCGCCTGCTCGAAGACGAAGCGCAGAAAATCCTCCCCCAGGGATTCTCTATCGACTACGCGGGTGAATCGCGGCAGCTTAGGACCGAGGGCAGCAAGTTTCTCGGTACCTTCCTGCTGTCGGGAATCCTGATCTACCTGGTCCTGGCGGCGCAGTTCGAGAGCTTCCGCGATCCGTTCATCATTCTGGCCGGCTCGGTTCCGCTCGCGATCTCCGGGGCGCTGATGTTTTCGTTCCTCGGTCTGACGACGCTGAACATCTACAGTCAGGTCGGACTGATTACGCTGGTCGGCCTGGTCTCGAAAAACGGCATTCTGATCGTAGAGTTTGCCAATCACCTGCAGGAACGAGGGATGGACAAGCTCTCGGCGATCATCGAGGCGGCGGGCACGCGGCTGCGGCCGATTCTGATGACCACGGCAGCGACCGTAATCGGCCACTTCCCATTGGTTCTGGCGAAGGGACCGGGTGCGGGCGCCCGCAATAGCATCGGAATCATGCTGGTAAGCGGCATGATCATTGGAACAGTGTTCACGTTGTTCGTCGTGCCATCGATCTACATGCTGGTGGCGCGGAAGCGCGCTCCGGAGTTCGCCGAAGAAACCGGGGGCGTAGAGACTCTTGTGCCGATACCGGTCGAACGCGGGGCGTAAAGAGAAGGAACTGAACGCCGGAAGGGCGCGGCAATGCCACTCGCGATTGTCGCGCCCCCTTATTTTGCGGTGAGCCCTCTAGTTTGTCCGGTCTGGTCGAAACGTTGCCGTAATCACCGCTGCCCATTAGAATTGAAATCGCAGCGGTTCACCGCAATAGGCCCGTAGCTCAGTTGGTCCAGAGCGCTTCCTTGACACGGAAGAGGTCGATGGTTCGAATCCATTCGGGCCTACCATCGTTCCCGTAACCCTTCCCAGCCTGATTCTTACCGACTTCGACTACTGCTGCAGTGCTTGCTTCAGGCTCGGCTTTACCCCGATCACTGCGATACTCGAGCTGTCCCATCCACCGCCGAGCGCTTTTACCAACAATACGGACGTTACCAGCCGTTGGCCCTGAATCTGTGCGGCCAATCGTTCGTTGGTCAACACCTGCTCCTGTGCCGTGATGACATCCAGGTAAGTGACAAGCCCACCGGTATAGCGGGCATTGGCAAGTGTCAGGGAATGGCCGGCATCGGAGACAGCGCGTTGCTGGGAGTCCGAAGCCGCTGCCAGCGCCGTGAGTCCGGACATTGCGTCTTCCACTTGCTGAAACGCCACCAAAACCGTTTCCCGGTAGTTGGCAACGTTCTCGTCATACGCCGAGCGTGCGGCTTCCAAGCGCGCCCGGTTGCGTCCGCCAGTAAAGAGCGGTTCCAACGCGGAGAGTCCTACCGACCAGATGGCGCTTGGGCCATCCAGCAGCTTGGTGATATCGCTGCTCTGGGTCCCTCCTCCGCCTCCGAGCGAGATGCTCGGATAGAAGGCCGACCGGGCAACTCCGATTTGTGCGTTGGCCGACGCCACCTCCCGTTCGGCTGTGGCGATGTCAGGCCGTCGTTCGAGCAACTGCGATGGTAACCCGAGAGGAACGATCGGGGGCTGCACATCCAGTGCGCGAACGGGAGCCTTGAATTGCGGAGCCGGCAATCCTTGCAGCACGGCAACCGCATGCTCAAACTGAGCGCGTTGCTGCTGCAACAGCGCAAGCTGTGTGTAGGAAGAGTCAAGGACAGTTTGCTGCTGGGCAACATCCAGTCCCGAGACAGCTCCGCCCTGATGTCTCTTCTCTACCAGCCGCAGGCCTTCCTGCTCAAAGTTGATGGCACGTTGAACCACCGCGATTTCCGCATCCAATTCGCGCAGCTGGAAATAGTCGGCGGCAAGCTCCGAGGCAACCAGCAAGCGCACATTCTCAAGGTCGGCCGCGGACGCCTGCAGCGAGGCATTCGCGGCTTCGACGCTATGCCGCACCCTGCCAAACAGGTCCACCTCATAGTTCAGCGTAAACGGGATCGTGAACGTATTCTGTGTCACGGCTGCAGGCACAATGTTCGCGCCATTGGTGGGGCGGTTTGCAGAGAGCCGCTGCCGCTGCGCCGAGACTGCGGCATCGAGTTCCGGATACAGACCCGAAGCAGTGACCCGAGCGAACGCTCGTGCCTCTGACAATCGCGCCGTCGCCGCCTGCAGAGTCTGATTGTTGGCAATAGCACGGTCTTCGTACTGCTCGAGTTCACAATCGCCAAAGATCTTCCACCAGGCGTTCTTGGGGAGAGTGTCGGCTGGATTGGACGGTTGCCACGGAACAGGAGACTGCCAGGCCTGCGGGACCGTAACGTCGGGCTTCTTGTGTTTCGGCCCGCCCGCAAACGCTGCCACGCTGCAAAAAAGTACGACAGCAGGGATGAAACGCGCCTTCATGACTGGTTGCCTGCCTTCGTGGTGCGCACGACTTGTCCTTCCTCGAGCGAATCGCTGGGGTTCAAAACGATCGAATCGCTCGCCTCGAGTCCTCCCAGGATCTCAACATCCGTCCCGTAGTCGCGTCCGATCGTGACCGGCTTGAGATGCACCTTGCCGTCAGGCCCCACGACGGCGGCACGCGGGCCTTCCGCCCGGAACAGGAGAGCATTCACCGGCAACGACATTCGCGCCGTTGTGACCGTAACTCCGAAGTACACTTGCGCGTAGGAGCCGGCGAAAAGCTTTCCATCACGATTCGGAACATCGATCTCGGTACGCAACGTCCTCGTAGCCGGATCAATGGCATCTGCCGTACGCGCTACGTTTCCTGCAAATTTCTGCCCAGGATAGCCCGGCAATTCGATCGTGGCGCTGAGCCCCGGACGTACCGAAGGCGCGTAGATCTCGGGAACATCCACGTAAACGCGGATCGGACTTACCTGCGCAATCACAAATAACTCCTGATTCGCGCTGCTCCCGGCGTTGATCAGGGCGCCAATATCCGTGTTGCGACGGGTGATTACACCGGAGAACGGAGCATAGATGTGCTTGAATGATTCGAGTTGTTCGAGGCGTCGCACATTCGCCGTGGCGGATGCGAGCGCAGCCTGTCCCTGCGTATAGCCGCTGGAACGCTCGTCGGTTTCCTGCTGCGCGACAGCGTCCATCTTGCGCAGCGTTTCCCAGCGTTCCGCAGAAGTCTTTGCCAAATTCAGCTGCGCCGCGGCCTGATCGCGCGCAGCGCGCGCCTGCATCAGTTCCTGGTCGACTTCCGGCGTGTCGATATCAGCAAGAAGCTGTCCCTTTTCCACCCGGCTGCCGATGTCCTTGTACCAGCGCGCGAGGTAGCCGCTGGTGCGAGCGTAGATTGGAGACTCGGTATAGGCCTCGAGCGTGGAGGGAAGCACCAATTCCTGCTGAGGCGGCTCGGGCTTGGCCTGAATGACGATCACGCTGGGAACCGCGAGAGTCTCAGTCTCCTTGGCGAGCGCGTGCTTCTCGCCCAGCCGGATGGAGAATGCGACAGCCGCGGCGGCAATGAACACGACTGCAAGGACAATCAGGATCAGCTTGCCAGACTTCTTCACACCGCCCCCCGAAATGCCTGTCTCAGCATTAGTAGTTGTTTTGGGAACCGCTTCTTCAGCCATAATCGTGCCTCAAAAAGGAATCAGGATATTGCCGGCGATTTTGCTGCGGCATGCCTCACGCGCCGTCCGTGAATGATGCTGAACACAACCGGTACAAAGAACAAAGTGGCAACCGTAGCAAGCGCGAGCCCGCCGATTACGGCGCGTCCGAGGGGAGCATTCTGCTCGCCGCCTTCGCCAAGCCCGATCGCCATCGGGAACATGCCGATGATCATCGCCAGCGCGGTCATGATGACCGGCCGCATGCGTGTATAGCCGGCCTCAACCGCGGCGCGAACCGGATCCATGCCTTCCGCCATGCGTTCACGGGCGAACGAAATGAGCAGGATGCTATTGGCTGTCGCAACACCCATGCACATCACGGCGCCGGTAAGCGCCGGTACGCTGGTCGTTGTGTGGGTCAGGAACAGTATCCACACGATGCCGGCGAGCGCCCCAGGCAGAGCCGTGATGATGATGAACGGGTCGAGCCACGACTGGAAATTCACGACGATCAGCAGATAAACGAGAACGATGGACATCACCAGCCCGATCGACAGTCCCCAGTATGACGAAGTCATCGTCTCAACCTGCCCGCGCAGGTGCATCTGCGTGCCGCGCGGCAACTGCTTCTGGAAGTTCTTCAGGATCGAAGAAGTATCATCAGCAACGCCACCCAAGTCACGCCCATCGACACTCGCATACACATCGACTGCGGGCGCTACGTTGTAATGGCTCACGACGGCCGGCGAGATCGTCGGCGTAGCCACGGCAAGATTCGCCAGGACCTGGGGCGACGCCGCCTGCGGCCCGTTGACCGGCGTGTTCATCAGCGCCTGAAGTGAGTCAACACGATACTGCGGTGACATGACCGACAGGCTGTAGCTCACGCCGTTCTTCGGATTGACCCAGAACGTGGGTGAGGTCTGGAAACTCGAACTCAGCGATACCAGTACGTTCTGTGCTACATCGCGCTGCGTGAGGCCGACCTGCTGCGCGCGAACACGATCCACGTCGAGATGGAGCGTAGGATTGTTCATCAGTTGCTGGACGTGCACGTCCACTGCGCCAGGCACATGCTTCAAGCGGTTCGCGATTCCCTGCGCAATCAGATAATTTTGCGGATAGTTCGGTCCGGACAGCTGAATATCGATTGGCGCCGGCTGCCCGAAGTTCAGGATCTGGCTCACGATGTCCGCCGGTTGGAAGAAGAACTCGACGCCGGGAAAGTTCCGCGGGAGTTCTTCCCGCAGACGATGCACATATTCCTCAGTGGGGCGGTGCCCCGGTTTCAGCGAAACCAGAATCTCCGCGTCCGATGTGCCGATTGTGCCGCCGTTGCTATAGGTCAGGTTGATCCCGCTGTAGGGTAGGCCGATATTGTCGAGAATCGTGTTGACTTCTCGCGGCGGTACTTCTTGCCGGATCTCCTGCTCTACTTCATCCACAAGGCGGGCAGTTTCTTCGATTCGCAGCCCGGGACGGGCGCGGACATGCAGCCGGAACTGCCCCGCATCGACGCTGGGGAAGAAGTCCCGGCCCAGGAAGAACACCAAGCCGCCCGAGAGTACGCAAAATGTCAGGAAGCCGGTCACAAACACACGCCGATGCCCCATCAGCGACTCGAGAAGGTGCCGATAGGACTCGCGCCAGCGTCCGAAAGCCTGGTCGAAACGCGCCTGCACCCGGCCGAAAATGGTCGCGGGTGGGTGGTGCGAATCTTCCTCGTGGCCACGGAACAGGTACATCACCAGGGTCGGCACCAGCGTTCGCGACAGCAAATACGAGGCGAGCATAGCGAAGATCACGGCCTCAGCCATCGGTACGAACAGGTATCGCGCCACGCCCGTCAGGAAGAACATGGGAACGAACACGATGCAGATACAGAGCGTCGAGACAAAAGCGGGAACCGCAATCTGCTGCGCGCCGTCGAGGATCGCCTGCTTCAATTCCTTCTTCATTGCCAGGTTGCGCTCGATATTCTCGAGTTCCACCGTGGCGTCGTCGACGAGCACTCCGACCGCCAGCGCCAACCCGCCCAGCGTCATGATGTTGAACGTTTCGCCCAGCGCACTCAGCACGATGACGGAGGTGAGAATCGAGAGCGGAATCGAGATCGCAATGATCAACGTGCTCCGCCAGTTGCCGAGGAAGAGGAGGATCATCGCCGCCGTAAGACAGGCTGCGGTCAATGCTTCGCGCAACACGCCCTGGATGGCTGCCCGCACGAAGAGCGATTGATCAAAGAGGGGCGTGAGCTGTACGTCTTCCGGAAGGATCTGCGCCACCTGCGGTAGCATCGCGCGAATGTTCTTGACGATATCGATCGTGGAAGCGCCGCCATTCTTCATCACACTCAACAGCGTGGCGCGAACCCCATCCTGGCGCACGATGTTGGTCTGCGGCGAGAACCCATCACGCACATGCGCCACATCGTGAATGTAGATCGTAGTGCCGTTGACGGTCTTCACCGGGAGCTCGTTGAGTTCGGCAATGCTTTGCGGGCTGGCGTTCAGTTCGACCTGATGTTCCAGGGTGCCGAGTTTGGCTGTCCCCGCGGGAATGATCAGGTTCTGCGCACTGATGGCATTCACGACATCCACAGGCGTGAGGTGTTTCGCCTGCAGCGCCGCCGTATCGAGATCGACCGAAACGAGCCTGGACTTGCCTCCATAAGGGAAGGGAACCGCAGCGCCCTCAACCGTGATGAGCTGTGTTCTAACAAAATTCAGTGCGAGATCATTCAGGGACTGCTCGGGCAGCGTCTTGCTGTTCATGCCGATCTGCAGAATCGGTACGCTCGACGCCGAATACTGGATGATCAGAGGTGGAGTTGTGCCCGGCGGCAGAAAACGGATCCCGGTCTGTGAGACCGCCGTCACCTGAGCAAGCGCGGTTTGAATATTTGCCGATGGGCGGAAGAAGATCTTAACGACCGCCACGCCATTGAGGGACTGCGACTCGATGTGTTCGATGTCGTTAACCAGCGTCGTCAAGCCACGTTCCGTGGTGGACGTAATGCGGTCCGCCATGTCCCTCGGAGCTAGACCCTGGTAGCTCCAGACGATACTGATGACTGGAATGTTGATGTCGGGGAAGATGTCCGTCGGAGTGCGTAGTAGCACGACCGGGGTCAAAATGACGATGAGCAAGGCCATCACGACGAACGTGTATGGCCTGCGTAAGGCTAATGCGACAATCCACATCGACGAGTCCTTGACCCCAACAGCGCGATACTCCACAGAGCGCTGAGGACGACGGTATGAGGAGAATAGATGCGAGACGGTGCGTATCGGATTTACTTTTGCTAAGGTAGTAGGCAAATGGGGAATGAGTCAGCCGTGGCGGTGCGAGGTCCGGGAAGGCCGAGGAGCGAGAAGGCTCGTAAGGCAGTGATTCAGAGCACCTTAGCGCTGCTCAGGCAGGTCGGCTTCAACGACCTGACGATCGAGGCCGTGGCCGCTCGGGCTGGCGTTGGCAAAGCTACCGTCTACCGGTGGTGGCCGAACAAGGCGGAATTGGTGGTGGAGGCCTTTGCCGCCGCGGTGGAGGATGAGTTGCGTTTCCCGTCCGCCGGTCCGGTGCTGGAGTCCATCCACCACCAGATGAGGAGATGGGCCCACATCTTTCGGAGCCCACTGGGCCAGATCGTTGCCGCCGTGATTGGAGCCGGACAATCGGACCCCGACATACTTAGAGCCTTTCAAGCCCACTGGGTGGAGCCGCGACGTATCGAAGCGCGCCGTCTTCTGCGACAGGCCATGAAAAACGGAGAGATTCGGGGTGATATTGATCCCGATACGGTGCTCGACCTCCTGTACGGTCCTCTCTACATTCGTCTCCTGATCCGCCACGCGCCGCTCGATGAAGCCATCGTTGATGCGGTGTTCCGAGTGGTGAGCCCCGCCCTTTGCCCGCCCGTCCTATCAGATTCCCGACAGCTGTAGGGCTGCTCCCGCGATGGCCAGCCTCGTTCCTCACCTCCGGCGTTCGTGAGAGGTCCTTAATCCCCACCAGGAACTTTTGAGTTCAAGGTCACCGCAAATCTGCCGATTGACACAGTTACCAGCCATGACTGACTCCGACGACATCGTGAAAGAGTTTCTGGTGGAGAGCTACGAAAACCTCGATCGTCTCGACCGTGACCTGATCGAACTGGAGAAGCATCCGTCGGACCGGGAAGTTCTGGCCAGCATCTTCCGCACCATCCATACCATCAAAGGCACGTCGGGGTTTCTGGCATTCAGCAAACTCGAGGCAGTTACTCATGTCGGTGAGAATCTGCTTACCCGCTTGCGCGACGGCCAGTTGCAATTAAATCCCGAGATAGCGACCGCCCTGCTGGCCATGGTCGACGCAGTGCGCCAGATGCTCATGCGCATCGAAACGCAGGGCAACGAAGGCGAAGAGGATCACGGTGAGTTGATCGCGAACCTCACCCGGCTGTTGCAACCAGGCCCGGAAGGGAAGTCTGCTGTACAAACTCCGAAGAGAA
>Ga0335082_10007514_pt1 | contig 11835 bp, 7 predicted proteins | sample Lox_Sample_41_FD_206718 | JGI IMG/M metagenome (GOLD analysis project Ga0335082, IMG submission 206718) | Soil microbial communities from Loxahatchee National Wildlife Refuge, Florida, United States - Lox_Sample_4.1 | ecosystem: Environmental > Terrestrial > Soil > Wetlands | place: USA: Florida...
CCATCTGCCAGCCACCGGCCACCGTTCCCCACAGCTTGAGATAGGGCACCGCACCCGCGCCGGCCGCAGAGGCATTATACGGATAGGTCTGAAGCAGCCAATCGGTGGCTTCGGTGAGCGCGCCGATTCCCTCTGCCAGGGCGCGCCGGACGACCGTCAGCGCTGGATGCGTATGTCCGGCCAGCTCCTTGTCGAAAGCGCGCATCTGCTCGATCAGCGCCTTGGCGGTCATGCCCTTTTCCGCCGCCACCTTGCGCCCGATCAGATCGTTGGCCTGGATCCCCGTGGTCCCTTCGTAAATGGTCGTGATGCGCGCATCGCGCAGATGCTGCGCGGCGCCCGTCTCCTCGACGAAGCCCATTCCGCCATGCACCTGCACGCCCAGGGACGCGATCTCGATGCATTGCTCCGTGCACCAGCCCTTCACCACCGGCGTAAGCAGATCGAACGTCGCTTGGTGCTTGAGCCGTTCGCCCCGGTCTGGATGCAGCTGTGCCAGGTCCAGAGCCGCTGCAGCGGTCACCGCCAGCGCGCGCATCGCTTCGCACTGCGCCTTCATGCTCATCAGCATGCGGCGGACATCCGGGTGATGAACGATGGCGACGCGCTCGCCGCTGCGGGCACCGACCGGGCGACCCTGCACTCGCTCCTTGGCGTAGCTGAGCGCACGCTGGTACGCCCGATCGGCGATGGCCACACCTTCTACACCGACCTCCAGGCGGGCCAGGTTCATCATCGTGAACATGTATTCGAGCCCGCGGTGCGCCTCTCCCACCAGGTGACCGATCGCTCCTTCCTTATCGCCATAAGCCAAGACACAGGTCGGGCTGGCGTGGATGCCGAGCTTGTGCTCGATGGACACGCACTTGACGTCGTTGCGTGCACCGAGGCTGCCATCCGGATTGACCAGATACTTGGGCACCACGAACAGCGAAATCCCCTTTACACCTTCGGGCGCGTCGGGCAGCCGAGCCAGAACCAGATGGACGATGTTGCCGGCCATGTCGTGCTCGCCCCAGGTGATGAAGATCTTGGTTCCGTACAAGCGATAGTGATTGTCTTGGGGCACGGCGCGCGCGCGCACCGCCGAGAGGTCGGAACCGGCTTGCGGCTCCGTCAGATTCATGGTCCCCGTCCACTCCCCCGTCACCAGCTTGCGCAGATACATCTGCTTCTGCTGGTCTGTGCCGTGGCGCAGGATGGCGTTCACTGCGCCGTTGGTGAGCATCGGGCAGAGACAAAACGACATGTTGGCACCGTTCCACATCTCGGACACCGCAGCAGAGACCAGATGCGGCAGGCCCTGGCCGCCCCAGTCCGGGCTCGCGCCGAGGCCGGTCCAACCGGCGGCAACGAATTGCTGGTAGGCCTGCTTGAACCCGGGGGCCGTAGTGACCATGCCGTCTTCCAGCTTGCATCCTCCGCGGTCACCAGCGGCGTTGAGCGGGCTCAGCACTCCCGTGGCGAATTTGCCTGCCTCTTCCAGCACGGCGTCGACCAGGTCAGGCGTGACTTCCTCGCAACCCGGCAAGGCGGCCACGGCGTCGAGTCCCGCCAGCTCCTTGATGACGAACTTCATATCGCGCAGCGGTGCGGTGTACTCGGCCATGTGCGCTTCGCCTCCGATGTCAGCCCAGCTTGGCAGTCAGCTCGGGAACGGCCTGGAACAGGTCGGCCACCAGGCCATAGTCGGCTATCTGGAAGATCGGCGCCTCGGCGTCCTTGTTGATGGCCACGATCACCTTGCTGTCCTTCATTCCCGCCAGGTGCTGGATGGCACCGGAGATGCCGACTGCAATGTAAAGCTCCGGCGCCACCACTTTGCCGGTCTGTCCGACCTGATAGTCGTTCGGGACAAAGCCCGAATCGACGGCGGCTCGGGATGCGCCTACCGCGGCGCCGAGCTTGTCCGCCAGCGCTTCCAGGATCTTGAAGTTCTCGCCGCTGCCCATCCCGCGTCCACCCGACACGATGACCCGCGCCGCGGTCAGCTCGGGACGCGCGGATTTGGTCAGCTCCTGGCTCACGAAGCGCGAGACTCCGCCGTCGGCCGCCGCGTCCACCGTCTCGGTTGTGGCAGAGCCACGGTCCGGCTGAGCTGCCTCGAATGCGGTGGCGCGCACGGTGATGACCTTGATGCGATCGCTCGACTTTACGGTAGCCAGCGCGTTGCCCGCGTAGATCGGACGCACGAAGGTGTCTGGCGATACAACGGCCACGATCTCCGAGATCTGCGCCACGTCGAGAAGGGCTGCTACGCGCGGCAGGAAGTTCTTGCCGAAGGTAGTGGCGGGCGCGAGGATGTGGCTGTAGCTGTCAGCCAGGCTCACCACCAGCGCAGCCAAGTTTTCGGCCATGGGATGGGCGTAGCTCGGCGCGTCGGCGACTCTCACTTTCTCCACGCCCTGGATCTTTGCCGCCGCCTGCGCGCCTGGCGCGCACTGATGCCCGGCAACCAGCACATGTATTGCTCCGCCGATCTTGGCTGCCGCGCTGACTGTGTTGAGGGTGCTCGGCTTGAGTGCCGCGTTGTCGTGCTCGGCGATGACTAGGGTGGTCATTTAGTTCCTTTGGACTGCGTAGGTGACGTTCGTGGCAATGCCTAAGTGGATCCCAGCGTACGCTGGGATGATCTCGTACGCTTCGCTCACGAGATCACCTTCGCTTCGTTCTTGAGCTTCGCCACCAGCTCTTCCACGCTTTTCACCTGAACCCCGGCCTTGCGTTTGGCCGGTTCCTCCACCTTTAGGGTCGCGAGCCGAGGCGTCAGATCGACGCCGAGCGCCTCGGGCGTGAGCACGTCCAGTGTCTTCTTCTTCGCCTTCATGATGTTGGGCAGAGTGACGTAGCGCGGCTCGTTCAGGCGCAGGTCGGTGGTTACGACGGCGGGAAGCTTCACGGCCACCGTTTCCAGTCCGCCATCGACCTCGCGCGTCACTTCGGCCTCCGCGCCAGCGACGTTCAGCTTCGATGCGAACGTTGCCTGCGGCCAGCTCAAGAGCGCCGCGAGCATCTGCCCGGTCTGGTTGGAGTCGTCATCGATGGCCTGCTTGCCGAGGATCACGAGTTGTGGGGCTTCCTTCTCCACCAGCTTTTTGAGCGCCTTGGCAACGCCCAAAGGCTGCGTTTCCAAGCTGGTCTGTACCAGAATCGCCCGGTCTGCACCGATCGCCAGCGCGGTGCGCAGGGTCTCCTGACATTGGGCTGGGCCGATGGAGACCGCCACGATCTCGGTCGCCACGCCCGCCTCCTTGAGCCGCACCGCTTCTTCGACTGCGATCTCGTCGAACGGGTTCATGGACATCTTGACGTTGCCGGTTTCCACCCCGGACCCGTCCGCCTTGACGCGCACCTTGACGTTGAAGTCGACGACGCGCTTCACCGACACCAGAACTTTCATGGCTGTTCTGCGTTCTCTCAGTCAACTGGAGAGCCTGGGATTTTACCGCAGGCCATCGCCAAGACCTTATCCGACCGCGGCAACGTAAAGTCCGCGCCGGTTCGGGCCGCTATACTTCGCATGACGCCACCTGCGTCAGCGCTTCCAGTATATCGTCAGCGCCTGCCGCGGGCCCGCGAATGCCCGCCCGGGACGCATAAAGTAGGCCGCCGATGATTACACCCGAAGCACCGGTGACTGCATCTCAAGCACAGGACACGGCGGGCGATGCGGCTCGCCGCAGCCTGTACGAGGCCTGGACGCGCATCGGGTCCGACTATCGCTGCGATGAAGGCGAGGCGCTGCGCGCGATGTGCGCTCGCCTGCCGCTTGACGCAGCAGCCACCGCGCGCGTCGATCAACAGGCGCTGTTGCTGGCCCAGGAGGTGCGCGCCGCCCTGAGCGGGGATATCAGCGCCGAGGCCTTCTTGCGCCATTATGGGCTGTCCACCAGCGAAGGCGTGGTGCTGATGTGCATCGCGGAGGCGCTGCTGCGCATTCCCGACGCCGCCAAGGCCGACGAGTTGATCCGAGACAAGCTCGGCCAGTCCGACTGGGGTCGAACCATGCCGGACACCGACTCGCTGCTGGTCAACGCGTCCACCTGGGCGTTGCTGCTCACCGGCCGCTTGGTCGAGTGGCGCGAAGCGCCTGGCGACGAGCCCCTCGCCATACTGCGACGCCTGGTGGGACGCACCAGCGAGCCGCTCATCCGAGCGGCGCTGCTCCAGGCGATGCGCGTCATGGCCGAGCAGTTCGTGATGGGACAGACCATCGAGCAGGCGCTGCGGCGCGCTGCGCCGCTCGAGCAGCAGGGCTATCGCATGTCCTATGACATGCTGGGCGAAGCTGCGCTGAGCGCGCTCGACGCCGAGCGCTACTTTCAGCAATACGCGCTCGCCATCGACGCCATCGGTGCGACCGGCGTGCACGGCAGTTTGGTGGAGCGTCCCGGCATCTCGGTCAAGCTCTCAGCCCTGCATCCGCGCTACGAGCCGGCGCAGCGAGCACGCGTGATGGCGGAACTGTTGCCACGCCTGCGCCAGCTTGCGCTGAAGGCGGCGCAGGCAAACATCAACCTCACGATCGATGCGGAAGAATCCTACCGGCTGATGCTGTCTCTGGAGCTGTTCGCGCTGCTCGCGCAGGACTCGGCGCTGCGGGACTGGGAAGGGTTGGGCATCGCCGTCCAGGCGTACCAGAAGCGCGCGGTCCACGTCATCGACTGGCTGATCGCGCTGGCCGAGGATACCCGGCGCTGTTGGATGATCCGCTTGGTGAAAGGCGCGTACTGGGACAGCGAGATCAAGCTCGCGCAGCAGCTCGGTCTGGACTATCCCGTGTTCACGCGCAAGGCCGCCACCGACGTCTCCTATCTGACTTGCGCTGACAGACTGCTGCGAGCCTCGAGCAGGGTGTTCGCGCAATTCGCCACTCACAACGTGCGCACGGTCGCTAGCATTCTCGAGCTGGCGGGACAGCACGCGAACTTCGAGTTCCAAAAACTGCACGGGATGGGCGATCGCCTGTACCAGCGCGTCGCCGCGGTGTCGGGCGCGAAGCTTCCCTGCCGCATCTACGCCCCCGTCGGCAGCCACCGCGATCTGCTCCCGTATCTGGTGCGACGCCTGCTCGAGAACGGCGCGAACAGCTCTTTCGTGCATCAGATCGGGGACGGCCGCGTGCCGCTCGAACGGCTGGTCGCCGATCCTGTGGCGATCGTGACAGCGGCACAGTTCGCGCCCCACCCTGCGATTCCCAACCCGCGGGCGCTGTTTGGCGAGCGGATAAACGCCGCCGGCGTCGACCTGTCGGACCACGTGACCCTGGCGCGGATCGAACAGGCCGTCGACGCGTCCCGACTGGAAACCCGCCGGCTCGACGCTACGTCCGCCCCAGGGGCTCGGCTCATCACCGAACCAGCCAATCGGCGCGCGCCTGTGGGCCTGATCGAGGAGATGGACGAAGCCGCTCTAGCACGGGCGATCGATCTCGCCAAGCGCGCCGCACCTGCTTGGGACGCAACGTTGGCGGCCGAGCGCGCAGCGTGCCTGGAACGGGCAGCGGACCTGCTGGAAGCAGACCTGGATCCGCTGCTGGTGCTGTGCATTCGCGAAGCCGGAAAGAACATGGCGGACGCCGTCGCCGAGGTGCGCGAAGCGGTGGACTACTGCCGCTACTACGCAGCCCGGGCACGCCGGGAGTTCGGTGAACCCGAGCGCCTGCCGGGGCCCACGGGTGAGCGCAATGAGCTGTCGTTGCATGGCCGCGGCGTCTTCGCCTGTGTCAGTCCCTGGAACTTCCCGCTCGCCATCTTTCTGGGCCAGGTGAGCGCGGCGCTGGCGGCGGGCAACGCGGTCATTGCGAAGCCTGCCGAGCAGACGCCGCTGATTGCAGCGCGCGCAGTGACGCTGCTGCATGCCGCCGGCGTGCCGAACGAAGTGCTGCAGCTCGCTGCGGGTCCCGGGGAGACGATCGGGGCCGCGCTCGTAGGCGACCCGCGCATTGCCGGTGTGGTCTTCACCGGCTCGGTCGAAACCGCACGCTCGATCTGTCGCACGCTGGCCGCACGCGCTGGGCCGATCGTCCCGCTCATCGCTGAGACCGGCGGTCAGAACGCCATGATCGTGGACTCGACTGCACTGCCCGAGCAGGTCGTCCTGGATGTAATCGCGTCGGCGTTTCAAAGCGCCGGACAGCGTTGTTCGTCGTTGCGCCTGCTATGTCTGCAGGAGGAGATCGCGCCGCGCGTCATAGAGCTGCTGGCGCGAGCCGCGCAGGAGCTGCGCATCGGGGACCCGGCTCGACGCGAAACCGACGTCGGTCCGGTCATCGACGCGCAGGCAAAGCGCGCGCTGCAAGCACATATCGAACAGTTGCGACGTGGCGCGCGGCCAATCTTCGAGCTGACTCTACCACCGGGCTCCACGGATGGCGATTTCTTCGCGCCGTGCGCATACCAGATCGAGCCAGCCCAGATCCCGCGCCAAGAAGTGTTCGGACCCGTACTCCACGTCATCGCCTACTCGCGCGCCGATCTTGGCGCGCTGCTCGCCGAAATCGGCGGCACAGGCTTCGGCCTGACCCTGGGAATCCACAGTCGCGTCTCCCGCTTCGCTGAAGACGTGCGCAGTCACCTGCGCGTCGGGAACACCTACGTCAACCGCAACATGATCGGCGCAGTGGTCGGCGTCCAGCCTTTCGGGGGAGAGGGCCTGTCAGGCACTGGGCCGAAAGCCGGCGGACCGCATTATCTGCAGCGCTTCGCGCTCGAGCGCACATACACCGTGAACACGGCAGCCGCCGGGGGCAACGCGAGCTTGCTGGCGGAGATTGAATAAGCGGCAGCCTGTCGAAGAGCTGCTCGGTTCGTCACAGCGTCTTGGCTTGTTCGCGCAGCAAATTCTTCTGGATCTTCCCGGTGGAGGTCTTGGGCAGCGGCCCGAACACGACCTGCTTGGGAACCTTGAATCCCGCCAGCCGGGGGCGGCACCAGGCGATGATGTCGGCAGGCGTCGGCTCCGCCACACCGGGCTTCAGGCTGACGAAAGCGCACGGGGTCTCGCCCCATTTCTCGTCCGGTCTGGCCACCACAGCCGCCTCGAGGATTGCGGGGTGGCTGTACAGGACATCCTCCACCTCGAGAGTCGAGATGTTCTCCCCGCCCGAGATGATGATGTCCTTGGAGCGGTCCTTGATCTTCACGTAGCCGTCAGGGTGGACCACTGCCAGGTCTCCCGTGTGATACCACCCGCCCCGGAACGCCTCCTCCGTCGCCTCGCGATTTTTCAAGTAACCCTTCATGGTGATGTTGCCGCGGAAGAAGATCTCTCCCAGGGTTTGTCCATCACGCGGAACCGGTTGCAGCGTGTCGGGGTCCGCTACCATCATCGCCTCCTGGAGCGGGTAGGTGACGCCCTGGCGGCCGTTCAGCTCCGCGCGTTTGGCGACCGGGAGCTGGTCCCACTCGGGGTGCTTCGCGCACACGCTGGCCGGCCCATACACCTCGGTCAGGCCATAGACATGAGTGAGGGTCACGCCGATGCGCTCGGCGCCTTCGATCACCGCCTGAGGCGGCGCCGCGCCGGCGATCATCCCGTGCACGCTGTGGGTGATGCCTTCGCGCAGCGCGTCCGGCGCGTTGATGAGCATGTTATGGACCACGGGCGCACCGCAGAAGTGGGTCACGCGATGCTCGCGCATCAGCCCGAAGATGAGCGCCGGATCCACCTTCCGCAGGCATACGCTGGTGCCGGCGACCAGCGCCAGCGTCCAGGGGAAGCACCAGCCGTTGCAGTGGAACATCGGTAGCGTCCACAGGTAGACGGGGAAGTGCGGCATGGCCCAGGTGACGACGTTGCTCACCGCGTTGATGTATGCGCCGCGGTGGTGCAGAACCACCCCTTTCGGATTCCCGGTGGTCCCGGATGTGTAGTTGAGAGCAATGGCGTCCCACTCGTCGCCCGGCAGGCTGAACTCGCTTTGCGGATCGCCGGTCGCGAGAAAGTCCTCGTATTCCATTTCACCCAGCAGCTCGCCGCCGCCGGCCAGAGGGTCATCGATGTCGACGACCAATGGCGGCCGCTGCAGCATCTGCAGCGCTTCGCCGACCGTGTCCGACAGCTCGCGGTCAGTAAGCAGGACTTTCGCCTCCCCGTGCCTCAGCATGAAGGCGACCGAGCCGGGATCGAGCCGCGTGTTGAGCGCATTGATCACCGCGCCTGTCATGGGAATGCCATAGTGAGCCTCCAACATGGCGGGGACGTTGGGGGCGATGATCGCGACCGTGTCGCCGGGGCCAACACCCCTGCGCCGCAGCGCCGACGCCAGGCGCCGGCACCGCGCGTAAATCTGTCGCCACGTGTGCCGTTGATCGCCATGGATCACTGCAAGGCGCTCTGGATAGACTTCCGCCGCGCGGCGTAAGAAGGACAAGGGCGAAAGCGGGACGTAGTTGGCCGGGTTCTTCTCCAGGCCGAGCGCAAAGGGTTTCATGGCGTGTCTCCGCGGCCCCGTCATCGGGCACGCTTGCGGCGGTGTCAGCCTTTCGACAGGCGGGCGTGGTTCTTGCTCGAACCGGTTGGGTTTTATCCGTGCGTGGCCGGCCGTCAGACGCAGTCGCATGATACTCGATCACAAAAATGCCGCGCAGCGCGCTTGTCCCGGGGCTCCGGAGCTCACCGGACGGGCCGGGAAACGGACGCAGTCGCCTGACATTTCCGAACGCAAGCCTGGCCGGTAGAGATGCAGAAGCTGCTCAGATCAGGGCATGCTGATCCGGCGCGCAACCAAGACGCCACCGACACGCAAGTCCCGCAACTCGCCGGGATACCCGATGCGGCCCATCGGACCCTCGTGTGCGCTGTCGTGTTTCTGGATATCGTCGAGTACTCCAGGAAGCCGGTCTCCGAGCAACTCAAGCTCAAGGAGGAGTTCACTGCCCGCCTCTCGGAAGCGATCCGAGACATCCCCGTCAACAACCGCATCATCCTCGACACCGGCGAGGGCGTCGCCGTGAACTTCCTCGACGATGCCGAGGAGGCGCTGTTTGTGGCGCTGCAGCTGTCCCGAGGGTTTGACGCAGTAGCGCACGGTCAACCTCGGGTCGAAGTGCGCATCGGCATCAACTTCGGGCCGGTGCGCCTGGTGCGGGATGGCAACGGCCAACCCAATATCATCGGCGACGGCATCAACGTAGCAGAGCGCGTGATGAGCTTCGCTCGCGGCGGTCAGGTCTTCGTATCGCGTTCCTACTACGAGGTGATAACGCGGTGCTGTGAGGACTATGCGCGGCTGTTCGCCTACCAGGGTTCGCGCACGGACAAGCATGTGCGCGAACACGAGATCTATGAGCTCGCCGGCCCGAGCAGCGAGGCGCTCGATCTCGTCACACGCCGCCACGGCGTCCGTCCCGCTGGGCGTCCCCAGCGCACCGACGTCGCCGGCGCATCGCCCGGTCCGCGCTGGCTCGCCAGCCGAACCCTGGCCTACGGTGCAGCGGCGCTCTCCATAACCGCCCTACTCGCGGTTGCAATCGTCCTCCAGACCAGCGAACCTCGCGACACCGCCGCACCCAAAACGGCGAAGCCTGCGGCTGCACTACCGACAACACCGCCGCAACCGCCTCCGCCGCCTGTCGTCGCAGAGGCACCGGCGGTCATCCCCGCCACACCCGAGCCCGTGCAGGCTGTCAAGCCACCTGCGATCCGCAAGGACCACGATGTCCGCAAGCCAACGCATCCCGCAGCGAAGGCCAAGGTTCGCAAGCCGGCATCGCGCGACGCCGGCGCCGTGGCTGTGCGCGCCGAGCCCAAGGCCGCGCCACAGCTCCGCCCGCCGCCGAAGGCTCCCGTCGCGGAAGATCGCGCACCCGCCCCCACGGTCAGCACCCCTAAGGTCGCGACCGTTCCAACCGCCTTGATCACCCTCGCCATCTCGCCGTGGGGCGAAGTCGTGGTCGACGGCAAGTCGGTCGGTGTCAGCCCGCCGCTCTCGGAGTTGGAGCTGGCGCCGGGCCATCACCGCATCGAGATCCGCAACAGCGGCTTCAAGCCCTATCTGGAGACGTTCGAGCTTGAGCCCAACCAAACCGTTAGAATTAAGTATAAATTCAAGGAAGGCTAAGGAAAGCTGATGCTGCGCTGGGGTGACCGCGCGCTCATGCTGGTGGCCGCGGTCGCACTTTCCGCTTGCCAGAGCAAGATCGTGCAGGAGTTCCCGCTCACCAAGTTCAAGGCCGAGAACATGCTCGACCAGGGGATCCGAGCTTATGACGACGGCGACTACAAAGTCGCCACGCGCAACATTCAGGGCGCGCTGGACGCCGGCCTCACCACGCACTCTCAGGCCCGCGCGCACAAATACCTCGCTTTCATCGAATGCAGCTCCGGGCAGCAGAGCGACTGCCGCACGGAGTTCAAGAAGGCGCTGGAAATCGAACCTAACCTGGAGCTGAAGGCATCGGAGGCCGGCAATCCGATCTGGGGGCCGGTATTCCGCAGCGTCAAGGCGGGGATGAACGCCAAGCCGTAGCGCCCGCCGTGAGCGTTTCCAAACCCGTAACCCAGCTGGGCCGCTACGAGATCCTGGCCGAACTCGGCCAGGGATCCATGGGTGTGGTCTACAAAGCCCGCGACCCGGTTCTGGACCGGGTGGTCGCGATCAAGACCATCAACCTCAATCTTCCCAAGGACGAGTTGGCCGACTACGAGGCGCGCTTCTACCAGGAGGCGCGCGCGGCGGGTGGCCTGAACCACGCCAATATCGTCACCATCTACGACATCGGAAAGAGCGGACGCGTCGCCTATATGGCGATGGAGTTCCTGGAAGGCGACGAGTTGCGCGCTATCCTCTCTGCGGGGCAGCCGCTGCCGGCAGTGCAGGCGTTGGACGTCGCCTGGCAGGTGGCCGAAGGGTTGGCCTACGCCCACGAGCGGCACATCGTTCACCGCGACATCAAGCCGGCCAACATCATGGTCGTGCGCGACGGGCTGGTGAAGATCACCGACTTCGGCATCGCCCGCATGCGCACCAACGACGTCAAGACCATGACCGGCATGATCCTGGGCTCGCCCAAGTACATGTCGCCGGAACAGGTGGCGGGGAAGCGCGCCGACCATCGCTCCGATCTGTTCTCCCTTGGGGTGGTGCTGCACGAGATGCTCACCGGGCAGGCGCCCTTCTACGCCGACAGCGTGCACGGGACGATGTATCAGGTTCTCAACACCACGCCGCCTGCGCCAAGCGTGCGCATCCCGGACCTGCCCGAGATCGTGGACCTGATCGTGGCCAAGGCGCTCGCCAAGAACGTCGAGGAGCGCTATCAGAGTGCGGTCGACATGGCGAGCGACCTGCGCGAATGCAAGGAGATGTTGCAGGGGCGCGCCGTCGCGCCATCCAAATTCTCCACTGAGGAACCTGGTCCTCCGCCCGCCCCCGCGTCAAGCCGGCGTCAGGACAAGGTGTTGACGATCAAGTCTGCCAGCACAAAAGGTCCGGACGGCGCGCACCACAAGCCTGCGCTCACCCTGGCCAAGGCCTTCGACTCGCACGAGGCCACGATGCGGCTTGCCGCGATGACGGGGATGGACAAGGAGCTGGCGCGCTTCGCGGACGCGGCGCCGGGTCGGAGCGCGGTCGGCCACGGCGATCGCGCCGCCCCCGGCACGGCCCGAGCGACGGCCAGGAGCGGAAAATCGCCGCGCGGCGCGCGCGCTGGTCATGGCGGCGGTTACATGTGGCTTTGGATCGTAAGCATCGTGGCAATACTCGCGGCCGTCGCGCTGTTTCTATTCCGCTGACGCAAGACGTGATTCGTGATTCGTGATTCGTGATTCGTGATTCGTGATTCGTGATTCGTGATTCGTGATTCGTGATTCGTGATTCGTGATTCGTAG
>Ga0335082_10007515_pt1 | contig 11832 bp, 10 predicted proteins | sample Lox_Sample_41_FD_206718 | JGI IMG/M metagenome (GOLD analysis project Ga0335082, IMG submission 206718) | Soil microbial communities from Loxahatchee National Wildlife Refuge, Florida, United States - Lox_Sample_4.1 | ecosystem: Environmental > Terrestrial > Soil > Wetlands | place: USA...
GCGTAGTACACGTTCATGAACGGCCCTGGCTGAAACGCTGCGGTGCTGGCCACGTTCAACACCTTGCCCTCGCGCGCCCGAATTTGCGGTAGGAACAACTTGGTGAGGTGAGTTAGCGCCACCATGTTGACCTGCATCATCTCAGCCTCAGTGTTCCAATCGGTATTGAGAAAAGCGCCGCCAACGCCAAAGCCCGCATTGTTCACTAGCACGTCGAGCACAATGCCGGCTTCCTCGAGTTCGGAATGCAGTTCGATGGGCGAAGCGGGATGGGCCAGATCCTTGGGCGAAACGCGCACGGGAATGTGATAGCGCGACTGCAGGTCATCGCCAAGAGCGCGCAGCGCGCCACGGTTGCGCGCCACCAGCACCAGTCGGTAGCCATCGCGGGCAAACAAGTGTGCCAGCTCAAGTCCGATGCCGCTCGAGGCGCCCGTGATTAGAGCTGTGCGTGGGGCATAGAAGGGATTGCTTACACTCACGATTCAGTTATAGCGGATTTCTCGTTTTGCGGCGGACATTACTTGGCAGCAGCTTTTCCCGATTGCAGAAAAGTCACAATTTGCCAGCGCTGGTTTTTCGGTAAAGCGGACCACGACGGCATGCCAGCAGCCGCCTTGCCCGTGCTGATGAACCAGAACAGCTCGCCCGGCTTGGCACTCTTTACCACCTGTCTATCCAGCGCCGGGGCGGGGCCAATGCCCTGCAGATTATGGCCGTGACATTGTGCGCAGTTCTCTCCGTACAGCTTTTTGCCCGCCGCCGCGGCGTCGGGTTTTCCCTGATAGGGATTGGTCATGGCTGCGGCCGATGCAGGCGCTTCCTGAAAGTGGACTTCATGAGCCGCAAGGTGAGGCACTATCCAGAGCGCCGTCGCGAATGCGGTTAGGGCGAATAATGCAGGCACAACTCGATCACTTAGTCTCAACGCTTCCCCCTGAAGGTTATTTTACAGGGAGAGTGAAGCCATGGACCGGTACGACACGTTCCACCGAAGGTCAATACTGGCGCGAATCGTCGGTCCACTGGCAAACGGCCTCGCGTTCTTGCCGCGTAATCCGAGCCTCGCGGTGGAAGATCGCGTATTTGCGATCAGGCATATCGCCATTCATCACCTGCTCGCAGATTTCTTCGAGCCTGTCCTCCTTCTCTTGTGCGGTATAACTGCCCCATTCGGAAAGGTTCATTTTCTGTCGCGCCCGGTGCACATCGTGCGCCATTACCCACGACACGGGAGCGACATGGCTGTACCAGGGCCAAGCAGTTTCGTTGGAGTGACAGTCCCTGCAAGAGCGCTCGAAAACAACCTTTACGCCAGGGGGCAGTTCCAAAGTAGCGTATATGGTGTGCGACGGGTCCACACTAGGGTTGGTCCGATCCACAGGGATGAACTGCATGAAAAAGAGAAGAAAGAAGGTGGCAAGAAGTATTTTCTTCACCCAGAGACGTACTGAGTATCCGCCATGGAGAACGATGCGATTTCGCCCGAGGTTCAATGTAGCGACTTCACGTAGCAGATAACCTGCCAGATCTGCGGATCGCCCAGCTTGATCCAGGATGGCATTCCCTGTCCTCTGTTCCCGTTCACCAGCAACCAGTGCAGGTCTCCATCGGTGGCGTCCTGTTGTACACGGGCACTCTTCAAGGAAGGCCTCTTCTTCGTTCCCTCTGCGTCGTTCCCGTGGCAATGGGCGCAGTGGTCGAGGAAGATTCGGCGGCCGGCGGCCACTGCGTCCGGCTGATCACGATAAGGATTCACGCGTTCGCGATCCTTCTGAGGAACATTCGCCATCCACGCTCCATTGGAGGTGGCGAACAGGGCCAGCGACGACGATACTGCCAAGAACGCCACGATGACAGTGGCCATCCGTCCCCGCCTCATTGGTCACCCCGGTGAAAATGACTGAGAAACTGCTGAATTTCATACGACACGGAGAAGCGATACAGAACTGGAATGCTGTAGCCGTTTAGCCCAAACTGCGGCGAGAACGCCACCGTCATTCCATTGGGCGCTTCCCAGTTAACCGTTGGTCCGAGATACTGAGAGGTAAGGTGCAATCCAAAGCCTTCGGTATCGCCCAGGCCGCCATACATTTCCAGACCCGCCTGAAATTTCTCGGCACAAAATGAACATTCGCGGGCGCTGGCGGCAAGCCGGAGAGGGCGGCTGATCCCGAAAGCGTAGCCAAACTCCCACGGATCGCCGGCCAGATTCTTTTCTGCAATAAAGTTCTCGCTGACGTTCCAGCCGTGGGTATTGCTGCCGAGGATCAGCTTCAGCTCGATCTCGCGCTCCTTGTCTGCCCGCGCCAGCCAGTTGGGAACCAGGAAGTCAAATCTTCCGTCATGGCCGACGACCTCGCGGATGGTCTTGTCGGCGCTGGTATCCTCGAACTCGGCATACAGCACTGGATTGATCCAATGCTCCCGCGATAAAGGACGGAAGCGGTTCTCCCAGCGAAATCCGGTAAAGATGGTGCTTTCATTCTGTGTGGCTTGTCCGTCGAGGTAGAACTCGGTGGTCCACCATCCTTTCAGGCCATATTCGAACTCAACATCCGATCCAATAAATCTGTTCCCGCCTTGGGGGTTGCCCACCACGTTGAACATTTCGATGTCGAGGTTTCCAGGCTCCTCCATCTCTTGCGAGTAGGTAACGAAGTAGGGATACTCCTGAGCGACGCTCCTCACCCAGCAAGGCAGTGTCAGCGCCATCAACAGAAGAACGGCATAGCCCGCCCGTGAGGTTGATCTGAGAACATGCGATAGGCTGGCCAGGAACTTCCTGGGCTCTTCCGGCCCAGCGATGCAGCTAATTGCACATGCGTTCCACGACCACACGCCAAGATCGGGCGGCGCAGAGTCTAATTGCATTTTTGGCATTGGTGTATAATGAGGCTGTTTCATTAGTTGCAACTTAGTTGCATATTATCGATTGCAACCATCTATTAAGCGCCTTATGACTTGCGAGGTCAAGAGCTAGTATTAAGATTTGATTGCAACTCCGTTGCAACGTGCTGCAACACCAGTAGGAAAAACCTTATGCCGATGCCACAAACGGAAGCACCTGGCGCTTTGCAAACTGCCTTGCTCAGTCGTGGAATACGCATGACCCGCCAGCGGCGCATCATACTGGGAATTATCGAAACCGCAAAACAACACCTCGATGCGGCGCAGATCCTTCGCAAAGCCGTCAGGGTGGATCCCGGCATCAACCGTGTCACTGTGTATCGAACCTTGGCGATGCTTAAGCGCCAGGGGTTGGTGGACGAACTTGACCTCTTGCACGTGAAAGGCGAGGGGCACTTCTACGAACGGCGCCCGCAGCGCGACCACATGCACATGACGTGTCTGCGGTGCGGCAAAGTGCAGGAGTTTGAGAGCGACCTTTTCGACCGAGTCAAGGGGCAGGTCGAACGGGATTGCCAGTTCCACATTCTTATTGCGCGCTTTGAGATTGGCGGTTACTGCGCCACTTGCCGGAAATGAGGGGGCTGACTGCCGCCGCTTAGGCCGGGTCCAGTTTTACTTCAACGTCATAGCTGCCACGAGAGATTGGAGCAGCTTAGCCCCATCGGTCATGCCCAGCTCAGGTACGGCAGCGCGCTCGGGATGCGGCATCATGCCCAGCACGTTGCGTCCCTCGCTGCAGATTCCCGCGATGTTCTCGATCGAACCGTTGGGATTAGCTTCAGGTGTGACATCCCCGTTGGGCGTGGAATAGCGGAAGATGATGCGATCCTGGTCCTTCAATTGTGCCAGACTGGGCTCGTCGCAGAAATAATTTCCCTCCATATGGCCAATGGGAATTTCCAGCACCTCGCCTCGGGAGAGCTGGTGTGTGAACGGCGTGTTGATGCTCTCCACCCGGATTTGAACCGGCTTACAGACGTATTTCAATCCAGCGTTGCGCATGAGGGCGCCCGGGAGCAGACCTGCTTCGCACAAAATCTGAAATCCGTTGCAGATGCCGAGGACAAGTCCGCCCTCGACGGCGAACTTTCGAACCGATTCCATCACGGGAGAGAACTTGGCGATGGCCCCCGTCCGCAGGTAGTCCCCGTAAGCGAAACCGCCGGGCACAATGATGACGTCACAACCTTGCAGGTCGGGCGAGTCGTGCCACAGGAAGGTCACCGGTTGTTGGGTCACCTCCGAAATGGCCCAATACGCATCATGGTCACAATTAGAACCGGGGAAGATGATGACGCCGAATTTCATTGCCGGAAACTCTTTCGTAGGCAGTAAAGTTGAGTTTAGCACGGGTTCGAGACCGGCCTGAGGGAGCAGGCATCCAACTGGTAATGCAGTTTTCACGCCACATCAACATCACCGGAGGAGCGCTGCGGCGATGGTTCTACGCCCAGTGCTATGACTCGGCTGCGGTGGGCGCGTTATGGTGGCTGGGGCTTGATTATCTACACGTGCCGTGGGCCCCGTTTTGGGCCATTGTCGCTGCAATGGTGCAGTTTATCCCGCACTTTGGGACGGTGATGGCGCTGATGGGTCCGGCGATGGTTGCCCTGTTTGCCGGTGGCTTCGATCTGTTCCTCTACGTCATCATCCTTTACGGTGTGATTGTGGTGCTGGACGGGCTCATCCTGCAGCCGGTAATCATGCGCCGCACGGCCCGGGTGCCCATTTGGGCGTCGCTAATCGTTCCGTTGTTTCTAAGCCTGGTGTTCGGGTTCTGGGGATTGCTGCTGGCCGCGCCGCTGCTGGCAGTGATCTTTGCGTACCGTGCGCACATGAAACGAGAGCCAGAGCCGTTTCCCCGCCAGACACCTCCCGGCCAGGTGATCACCGGCGGCCAGCTCATCTCGCCCGGGGCGCCGGCGGGACATATTCCGCCGCAGGAATAAAACGAACGCCGTATTAGGCCGCCTACGCGGATTGCCACCGGTGGAAACAAACAATGATGAGTCGGAGACCTCCAGGCTCCAGTGGCAAGGGATTTGGTCCAGCTTTTCCACAACTTCCTCAGCCCGCAAACGCTGCATCACGCGGATAGAATGAAGACAGTAATCTAGGGTCCGGAATGTCACAATCGCAATTCGTTCATCTCCATCTGCACACTGACTACTCGCTGCTCGATGGCGCATGCGAGATCGAGCACCTCGTCGGACGCGTCAAGGAACTTGGTATGCCCGCAGTCGCCGTGACTGATCACGGCAATATCTTTGGCGCAGTGGCATTTCATAATGCCGCAACGGAAACTGGGATCAAGCCTATCCTGGGCTGCGAGCTGTACATCTGCAAGAAGGAAGACCATCGTGCTGCCCCTGAGGGCGACACTTACAACCATCTCGTGGTTCTGGCTGAGAACGACGAAGGCTATCGCAACCTGGTCAAAATCGTCTCTGAGGCGTCACTGCAAGGCTTCTATTACAAGCCGCGTGTCAGCAAGCGATTTCTGGCTGAGCACTCGAAGGGACTAATCGGACTATCAGCCTGCCTGAAGGGCGAAGTGGCGGAAAGCCTGACGGAAGGCAAATACGAGGCGGCACGTGAAGCTGCGGTTACCTTCCGCGACATTTTTGGAGCGGGCAACTTCTATCTCGAGATCCAAGACCAGGGGGTGCCTGAGGAGAAGCGTATTCAGCCGCAGTTGTTGAAGCTGGAAAAGGACCTCGACCTTCCTTTGGTGGCAACCAACGACAGCCACTACCTTTGCGAAGACGATGCTCACGCGCAGGACGTAATGGTGTGCATCCAGACCGGAAAGTCCATCACCGACACGCAGCGACTCAAGTTCCATGGCAATCAGTTCTACGTGAAGAGTGCGGCGGAGATGGCGAAGGTCTTCAGCGGACACGAGCGCGTTTTGGAGCGCACGCTGGAGATCGCCGAGCGCTGTAACGTACGGCTGGAGAAGGTCCACGATCCATTTCCGCAGTTTGAAGTCCCCAGCGGCTACTCGCTGCCTGATTACTTCGAGCACGTCACGCGCGAAGGCTTTGCCCGGCGGCTCAATATGCTGCGTGAGTTGGAGGCAACGGGCCGCCTCAAGCATTCGCTGGCGGAGTACGAGCAGCGGCTGGCTCGTGAGGTCGACATCATCCGGCAGATGCAGTACCCCGGATACTTCCTGATTGTCTGGGACTTCATCCGCTACGCAAAGGAGAGAAACATCCCCGTCGGCCCAGGCCGTGGATCGGCTGCGGGGGCCCTGGTGGCTTACGCGCTGGGAATCACCGACATCGATCCGCTCCAGAATGAGCTTCTCTTTGAGCGCTTCTTGAATCCTGAGCGTATCAGCCTGCCCGACATTGACATTGACTTCTGCATGAACCGCCGTGGCGAGGTCATTGACTACGTCACCCAGAAGTACGGTCGCGACCAAGTCGCGCAAATCATCACTTTCGGCACCATGGCGGCCAAGGCGGCGATCAAGGATTCCGGCCGCGCGATGGATATCCCCTATGCCGATGTGGACCGAATCGCGAAGATGGTCCCCAACACGCTGAACATCACTCTCGACCAGGCCCTGCAAAATTCGCCGCCCCTTGCTGCTGCCTATGAGAACGAGCCCCAAACCAAGGAGCTGATCGAGACCGCCAAGCGACTCGAGGGCCTGGTGCGGAACTCCGGCGTTCATGCCGCCGGAGTGGTGATCGCCCCCAAGCCGCTGACCGACCTGGTCCCGCTACATCGCACCAAGAACGACGAAATTGTTACCGCCTACGACATGAAGGCGGTCGAGAAGCTCGGTCTGCTGAAGATGGACTTCCTTGGGCTTACCACGCTCACCATCATTGATGACGCGCTGCGCCTCATTGAGCAGACGAGTGGTGTGCGGATCGACTTGCAGAAGCTGGAGCTCGATGACGACACAACCTACCAGCGAGTCTTCCATACTGGATTGACCTCAGGCGTCTTCCAGTTTGAGTCCCATGGCATGCGCGACGTGCTCCGGCGTTACAAACCCACGTCGGTCGAAGATCTCACGGCCCTGAACTCGCTGTATCGCCCGGGACCAATCCAAGGCGGCATGATCGAAGACTTCATCGAGCGTAAGTGGGGGCGCAAGAAGATTGAATACGAGCTGTCCGAGCTCGAACCGCACCTGAAGGAAACCTTCGGGGTCATTGTTTATCAGGAACAGGTCATGCAGATTGCCAATCACCTAGCCGGCTATTCACTGGGGGAGGCCGACCTGCTGCGCCGCGCCATGGGCAAGAAGGACCCGGATGCAATGGCCAAGCAGCGCGAGCGGTTCGTGCGAGGCGCGGTCGAGCGTGGCCATCCATCGAAGAAAGTCGAGAAGCTCTTCGACCTGATGGAGCAGTTCGCGGGTTATGGCTTCAACAAGTCGCACTCTGCAGCTTATGCGTTGCTCGCTTATCAGACGGCCTATCTCAAGACCCACTATCCAGTCGAATTTATGGCAGCGCTCCTGACGTCGGTTTCCGGCAGCACCGACGACGTGGTGAAGTACATCAACGAGTGTCGCGAGATGGGCATCTCCGTCGAGCCGCCCGACGTCAACGTGAGCGATGCCTATTTCACGCCGCATGGCGAGGCCATCCGATTCGGCCTGGCTGCGGTGAAGAACGTCGGCCACAATGCCATCGAGTCCGTCCTCGCAGCGCGCAAGACGGTGGGCAGATTCACTTCCATCTTCCAGTTCTGTGAGCTGGTCGATTTGCATCTGCTCAACAAGCGGGTGATTGAATCTCTGATCAAGAGCGGAGCCATGGACCCGCTGGGGCGCCGGGCACAGTTGATGGCCGTGGTTGACAACGCCATGGAGCATGCTGCGAAGACCCAGAAGGATGCGGCGCTTGGCCAACATGGCCTATTTGGGGTCTTCCAGGAGGACGACGAGCCGCAGGCTGCCGAGAAGCCATTGCCGAGTGTCCCTGATTGGGACGAACACGAGCGCCTGACGCACGAGAAGGAAATCCTCGGGTTCTTTATCACCGGGCACCCGCTGGAGAAGTATCGCGACAAGTTGCTGGACTTCAACGCGCTCAGCACCACTGAAGTCGTGGGCCTGAAGTTGTCCACCGGCAGAGATGAAGTCCTGATGGGCGGAGTACTACGCAACCTTCGGGTGGCCAAGTCGAGGAAGGGTGATCTTTATGCGCAGGGGCAGCTCGAAGACATGAACGGCTCGGTGGACATCCTTTGCTTTGCCGATGCCTACCGGCGCCTCGCCGACCAGCTACGCCTTACCGTGCCTGTGCTGGTCAAGGGCGGCGTGCGTGTGGAAGAAGGTTCGAATGCGAAGCTGTTGATTAGCGATATTACTCCACTGGAGCAGGCGCAGCCCAAGCTGCCCAATCATTTGCGCATCAAGGTCGCTCTGGAGGTTGTCTCCCCCACTGCGATTGACGCACTGCACGCTCTGTGCCGGGAGCGCAAGGGAGAGGCCCGCGTGCTGTTCGACCTCGAGCGCAAAGGCGACTTCACGGTGGTGATGGAGGCTGAGGGCTATAATGTCTTGCCGGACAGAACGTTCATCCATCGCGTGGAAGAGTTGTGCGGCCGCGGCAGCGTGCGGGTAGTAGATTGAGTTACGCTCCGCAAGCCAATGTTGCTGCCGAGAACGACCGGAAGCATACGCTCAAGTCTTAACGGCAGTTGATTATTGGATTTCCGCGGTCGAAACCGTGTATCGCGAGTCCAAGCGCCACAAACACCTTGATATGGAAGCCACCTCAAAAGTGCAAAACGAACTGCTACGGATCGAAAACCAGATCGAGCAGTTGAAGGGTGTTGCGGGTGATAACAAAGACGCGCAACGGCAATTGCAAGAAGCGCTCGATCGAGTTGAGGCGCTCAAGCGGCAAATGTCCGGACAATTGACTGCGTGGGAGCGGGCAGAGTTGGCGCGCCATCCGCTGCGCCCTTACCCTCTCGACTACATCGAGCGCATCTTTCTGGACTTCAGTGAAATTCACGGGGACCGCGGCTTTGCCGATGACGCCGCCATGATTTGCGGGATGGCGCGTTTTCGTGGCCGGGAAGTGACCATTGTGGCCACCCAGAAGGGCCGCGACACCAAGCAGCGGCTGTACCGCAACTTTGGCCAGCCGAATCCCGAGGGTTATCGCAAAGCTCTGCGAGTGATGAAGTTTGCCGAGAAGTGGCGGCGGCCGGTCATTACGCTAGTTGATGTGCAGGGTGCTTACCCCGGACTGGGCGCGGAGGAACGCGGGCAGGCTGAGGCGATCGCGCATAACCTGCGTGAGATGTCGCGACTCAAGGTACCCTTTATTGCTGTCATCACGGGTGAAGGCGGCAGCGGCGGCGCGCTGGGCATCGCTGTGGCTGACCGCGTGCTGATGATGGAGAATAGCTTCTACTCGGTCATCTCGCCGGAAGGTTGTGCGGCTATCATGTGGCGCGATTCCGGCAAAAAGGAATTGGCGGCGCAGGCTCTGCGCATCACGGCGAAAGACAACCTGGAGCTGGGCATTTGCGACGCTGTTATTCCGGAGCCTCCGGGGGGCGCGCATAACGACTATGACGCTGCCGCCGACCTGCTGGCCGATGCTCTGGAGCGTAACTTGACCGCCCTGGAGAAGATGCCAGTCTCGGACCTGCTGGAAGGACGCTACAAGAAGTTCCGTAACATCGCGCAATACTTCGAGACGGTGGAAACGAATGCCGTCGCACCAGCGTAAATCCGCGCTCAGGATGCTTTACACGTTCCTCGCTGCCAGCAAACTGTCCTATAATAAAAAGTTCTTTCCACCGCCGATCAGTGAGTAGTAAGGGGTCTTGATGGCCACAACCGAGATTGCAGTACATGGCGCCGAGCGCGACGCTGTGCGTGAACCTGTCGTCAACAACTTCAGCATACAGGTTGCAACCGTGAACGGCTCGGGATCGCAGAGCGCCAACACGGTTCTGCTGCGCACCATCTTCCAGATGGGTGTACCCGTCTCCGGAAAGAACATGTTTCCCTCCAACATTGCGGGCCTGCCCACTTGGTACACCATCCGGGCGAGCAGGAAAGGTTACATTGCGCGCAAGAAGGAGATTGATTTCCTGGTCGCAATGAACCCCGAAACCGCGAAGGAAGATGTGATGTCGCTGGCCTCGGGAGCGGCTGTTCTATATGACGAGCCGCTTAAGTTGAGTGACTTGCGCTCCGACCTGACGTTTTATTCCGTGCCCTACGACAAACTCTGCGCCGCCGTCTGCCCGGAGGCCAAGCTGCGCAAGCTCGTCAAGAACATGATCTATGTCGGGGTAGTGGCGCAGCTCCTCAACCTCGACATGGCGGAAGTGGAGAAGGCACTGCGCAAGCAGTTCGCCAAGAAGGTAAAGGCTGCCGATCTTAATTGGAGTGCCGCGAAAGCCGGATACGACTACGCGGAGTTGTCACTCGCCAAGGCCGACCCCTTCACGATCGAGCGCATGGACAAAACTGCAGGCATGATTATCATCGACGGCAACTCGGCTGCAGCAATGGGCAGCATGTTTGCTGGAGTAACGGTGGTGACTTGGTATCCGATCACGCCGTCCTCATCTCTAGTGGAGAGCCTGATTGACTACATGAAGGAATACCGCGTCGGGCCGGATGGGAAGGCCAGCTTCGCCATCGTCCAGGCGGAAGACGAATTGGCCGCGATAGGCATGGTTCTGGGCGCGGGCTGGGCCGGCGCGCGTTCCATGACGGCCACTGCCGGACCGGGTATTTCCCTGATGGCAGAGTTTGCTGGGCTTGGTTATTACGTCGAGATCCCTGGTGTCATCTGGGACATACAGCGGGTTGGGCCGTCCACGGGCCTGCCAACACGCACGTCTCAAGGCGATATCGAGTTCGTAGCCAAGCTGTCGCATGGCGATACTCGTCAGGTAATGCTGGTTCCCTGCAACCCGGCCGAATGTTTCAGCATGGCTAGCGAAGCCTTCGACCTTGCCGAGCAACTGCAAACGCCGGTGTTCGTCATGTCGGACCTCGACCTCGGCATGAACAACTGGATGTCGGAGCCCTTCCAATATCCTGACAAGCCGCAGAAGCGCGGCAAGGTTCTGTCGGCGGAAGACATCGAACGCCTCGGAGGCTTCGCCCGGTACAAGGACATAGACGGCGACGCCATCGGTTACCGCACGTTGCCGGGCACGGACCATCCGGCGGCGGCCTGGTTCGCCCGCGGCAGTGGACACAACGAAAAGGGACATTACAGCGAGCGGCCCGATGACTACGCTAACAATATGGACCGCCTAGCGCGAAAGTTCGACACTACGCGCACCCTGGTTCCCAAGCCCGAGATCGTGCGCAATGCAGGTCATGAGGTCGGCATCATCGCTTACGGCACATCGCATCACGCGGTGGTCGAGACCCTGGAGCAATTGCAGAGTGAATACGGTGTTAACTCAGACTACTTGCGACTGCGCGCGTATCCCTTCACCCGTGAGACGCACCAGTTTGTTGCCGCTCACAAGCGCGTGTACGTTATTGATCAGAACCGCGACGGCCAAATGCTGCAATTACTGAAGCTCGATGTGCCCGTCCCTGACATTGCACGATTACGCAGCGTCCGTCACTACAATGGCTTGCCGATTGACGCGCGCTCCATCACCGACGACATCATTTCGCAGGAGACCAGGTAAATGGCAACCACCGCGGCGCCCCCGCCCAAAACCAATCGCATCGGACTCACCGTCCTCGACTACCGCGGCGGGAAGACCACGCTGTGTGCGGGTTGCGGTCACAATACGATTTCCGAACGCATCATCGAAGCTTTTTACGAGATGGGCGTGCAACCGGAGCGCGTCATCAAGCTGTCGGGCATCGGCTGCTCGTCGAAGAGCCCGGCCTATTTCATGAACCGGTCGCACAGCTTCAACGCCGTGCACGGCCGCATGCCGTCG
>Ga0335082_10007517_pt1 | contig 11832 bp, 11 predicted proteins | sample Lox_Sample_41_FD_206718 | JGI IMG/M metagenome (GOLD analysis project Ga0335082, IMG submission 206718) | Soil microbial communities from Loxahatchee National Wildlife Refuge, Florida, United States - Lox_Sample_4.1 | ecosystem: Environmental > Terrestrial > Soil > Wetlands | place: USA...
GCCAGGTGCCCCGGGTTCGCGCCCCGTTCCGTGAATGTCAATCTCAGGTGTCCAGGTGTTGGGGCGCTAATCTGGGAGAGGGCCGAGTGCGTGGTAGTTGCACCGGATCGGCGCGTTTGTCGTGCCCGTACGCTAACCGAGCGCTCACGCGCTGGGCTAAGATGTGTCGCCCCTGGGGGGCTAAGGCGGACAGGAGTGTCCGCCCCACACGACGGAAACAGCAGATTCCTCCCTTCGACCTCGCTCAGGCCAGGCTCTCGTCGCTGGGCTCGTCGCTCTCTTCCAGAGCTTTTTCAAAATGCAGAGGTCCTTCGACTCCGCGGGAGATTCACGCAGCGAATCTCCCACTTCGCTCAGGATGACAAGTCATGAAAGACGGCTGCCCTGCCTCCCACCCCTTCGACTTCGCTCAGGGCAGGCTCTTAAAAATCAGTAGTCAGTGGTCAGTAGTCAGTGACGTCTCTCCCACCCTTTCGCAAAAGACGCGAAAGGATGGGGCACCCTCTGTCGTGGTAATGCGGGCAAGAAGCAGATTCCTCCCGTCGACTGCGCTCACGGCAGGCTCGCTGCGCTCCTCGGAATGACAATTGTGGCCGCCCGGCGGTTCCGAAATGGAACGGATTCCTGAAATGGGAAGGAAATCCCAATCTGGGAACAGGCTTGTCAATAGGCAGAAATTACGCGATCACAGTTATCTCGATGAAGACGAAGAAAATATACTTTTAGCTAATATGTCTCACTAGATATATGCAGCAAGATATAATAGAAATAGTAGCTAGTAGCTAGTAGCTAGTAGCTAGGAGTCAGGAGTCAGGCGTCAGCGGTCAGGTGTCAGGAGTCAGCAATGCAAGCGCGGCCGAGATGGCCGCGTTTTTATTTTGCGAGATTTGGGGCACCGAATGAAGATGCGAGGCAAGTGGATCAAGAGCTGCAAAGAGCGCGGCGAGTCGGCCGAGCTGTGTTTCATGGCCAGGGCTGCGGAACACGGGCTGCGCGTGTCGAAGCCATATGGCGATTCGGCGAGCTACGACGTCGGAGTCGAACAAGCGGGACGGATCCTGAAAGTGCAGGTCAAGTCCACGATTTACCGGCGGCGCGGGAGCGAGTCCTACAGCTTGAAAGTGCACGGGCCGCGCCGGCAGCTGTATCGCAAGGGGACGATTGATTTCTTTGCGGTGTACCTGATCCCGGCGGACACCTGGTACATCATTCCTTTTCGGAAGTTGGGGCGGAATTTCAGTCTGCATATCACGGTGGGGAGCAAGCGGCAGAAGTACGAGAAGTATCGGGAGGCGTGGGGATTGTTGCGGGAGAAGGCGGAAGAGAAACGGTGTCCGTATGAAGAAGGGGAGAGGCCGTGTGAGGGTCGGGAGTCAGGAGTCGGGAGTCAGTAGCCCAGGCGAACAGCAGATCCTCAGGACTGAACTCCCTCGGAATGACAAGACGACAGGTCGCGGTGTTTACGAGCTTGTAGTCCAGCCAACCTGCACGGCCCATGGGACATCTTAGCTGTGCTCGGAGAAGAACCTGCGTTCCGCTTCGTCTCCGCAAGCAAATTCAATCTCCTGAGGTGGAACATGAAGGCTTTGAGCAACTGGTTGTGCCTGGCTCTGATAGTGACGGCCGCGTCCTGGATGCTGGGGCAATCCGACACCGGCAATACCAAAGGAAAATCAAAGACGCGAACGCTGACCGGATGTCTGTCTGCGGAAAACGGCGGCAAAGAGTTCAAGCTGATGGCGGAAGACGGCAGCACCTGGGAGCTGAGCAGCAAGACCGTGTCCCTGGCTGAGCACGTGGGCCACACGGTCTCAGTGACCGGGATGGTCGAGCATCCCATGGCGCACAACATGAAGGAAGATGCCAAAGACGCGGCGGCCGACGCGCACATGAAGAAAGAGAACTACGAGAGCGGTGACCTGAAGGTGACCGAGCTGCAGATGGTCAGCGAATCCTGTAAGAAGTAAGTTGCGGGTGCTTACCCGTGATCTGCGCTCGACGACTTTCGGGGGAGATGCCGGATCCCCGCCTTGGCGAAGGCCGTCAGGGTGGGGCGCCGGTAATTATTCGTTCGGCTCCTGGCCGATTCCCGCCTGGCGCAGTAACCCTCGCAATCGCCGCTCTCCAGCAGCTCCGCGCAGTTCGCCGGAGATGTTACCGTCACGGTCGATTACCACGTAGATAGGGTAGGAAGTCGCCTGATACATAGCGGCGAGGTTGGTGTCCTCGGTGAGCACGATGCGGCAGGAGCGGGGATGCTCCGCCAGGTATTGCTTCACCTTCTTCTTCGACTCGGCGACGTCGATCGCCAGCACCAGCAGACCCTTGTCGGCGAATTCGCGATTCATGGTGTCGACCAGGGTTTCTTCCTGCTTGCAATAAGGACACCAGGTGGTCCAGAACTCGAGCAGTACAACCTTGCCTTTGATGGATTGGTTGTCGTAGCTTTCGCCGGTGAGGGTCTTGGCGTGGAAACGAGGTGCTGGCTCGGGATCGTCCGAGCCGGGCAGGGCCGGGACCGCCGGGCTCAGCAGGGCGGCGGTGAGCAAAAGCGAGACGCAACGCGCCAGCATAACGCGGCGACTATAGCACAAAACAGCGCGACCACAGTGTCTGTTAACTGTTGCAATACCCACCTCCGTGCCATTTGCCCGCAGGCGAATTTTGGGGTAATCTGCGCTTACACCGGAAAGGAGGTGGTCGAATGCAAAGTTCAGAAGGCAAATGTAGTACCCAACGACCAGGTGAGGTGGCTGAGACTTAGAGCTGGTTGCTCTAAGCGGGGCTTCGGACGCGCAAGCGTCAGGAGCTACAGTCCGCACACTACCGGTGAGTAGGATTGCATCCGCCCGGCGTGGAGTCGCGCCGGGACCCGGAGTTGCCGAAGAGGCCACGTAGAGTGACCACCTCTTGGTCAATCCCAAACAGTCCACCGGGCGGCCCGTGCCAAATGGCGCGGGCCGTTCTCTTTTCGGCCAGGGCATCGGCGGCCGCGATACGACGACGGGCGCACCACACCTTGTAAGATACCCTCAATGTCGAAAGCGTTAGTGGTCACGCAACTGTGCAAGTGCTACGGCCAGCTCGTGGCGGTGGACCACATATCGTTCCAGGTAGGACGCAAGGAAATTGTCGGACTTCTGGGACCGAACGGGGCCGGCAAAACCACCACGATCAATATGGTCCTGGGGGTGCTCACGCCGGATTCGGGGAGCATCCGGGTGGAAGGCGTCGATATCACCACGCAACGCGCCCAGGCACTGCAGCGCACGAACTTTGCGGCCGTCTATGCGCCGCTGCCGGGAAACCTGACGGTCGAGCAAAATTTACGGGTGTTTGGGCTCCTGTACGGTGTAAGGGGTCTCAGCGAACGAATCGAGGGACTGCTGCGGCAGTTCGATCTGGAGAAGTTCCGGGACACGAAGTGTGGCGTGCTCTCCTCGGGAGAACAGACTCGCGTGGCCCTGGCCAAGGCGATGCTGAATTCGCCGCAACTGCTGCTGTTGGATGAACCCACAGCGTCGCTGGATCCGGCGATCGCGCAAGACATCCGAGAGAAGATCCGGGAATTTGCCGGCCACACTAGCGGCGGCGTGCTGTGGACCTCGCACAACATGTATGAAGTGGAGGAGGTTTGTGACCGGGTACTGTTCCTCTCGCACGGAAGAATCTTGCTTGAAGGCGACCCGAAAACGCTGCCTCATGAGCACGGCAAGGCCTCGCTGGAAGAACTTTTCATCAGCGTGGCCCGCGAACCACTTACACTTGAGGCCTGATAAACGTTTATGCGTCCAACCGCGGTCGCAGCCATCGTGCTCCGTCAGTCTTATCTCATCCGGGGAAGCCTCGCGCGCGTGCTGCCGCTGTTTGTGTGGGCCGCGATCGACATCGTGCTGTGGGGATTCATCACCAAATACCTGAACTCCTTCGTCGCCTCGGGCTTCAATTTCGTTCCGTCCATTCTTGGGGCGGTTCTGCTGTGGGATTTTCTGATCCGGGTGATGCAAGGCGTGACCATGACGTTCTTCGAAGACGTGTGGTCGCGCAACTTTCTGAACATTTTTGCCACGCCGCTCTGCATATCGGAGTACCTAAGCGGCCTGGTGATCTCGAGCATCGCCTCGAGTTCGATCGGACTGGTAGTGATGGTTGTCCTGGCAACGGCGGTCTTTGGCCTTTCTTTTTTCGTTTATGGCGTGATGCTGGTGCCGTTCTTTCTGGTGTTGTTTATGTGTGGCATCGCCCTGGGCATCCTGGGAAGCGGCGTGGTACTTCGCCTCGGCCCGCCAGCAGAGTGGTTTGTGTGGCCCATCCCGGCGATTATCTCGCCGTTCGTCGGCGTGTTCTATCCGCTGTCCACCCTCCCGCCATGGATGCGGTGCGCGGCTTACCTCTTGCCGCCGTCATATGTGTTCGAGGGGATGCGGACGATCGTTGCCGGCCACCCGCCCTCGCACTACGGCATACTCTTGGGGACCGGCCTCGCCTTCCTGTACATTCTCCTGGCGTGCTGGTTCTTTGCGCGGGTGTATCGCCATGCCGTACGCACCGGCCTCATTGCCCGCTACAGCGCCGAAACTCTGAACTAGTGGAGCGCTCTAGTTTTTGGTTCTCTCAAATCCCAACCGGATGACCTCGGCCGTATCTTTGGCCAGGGGCAAGGAGTAAGCCTCTTCGCGGGTGAACCAGCGGGCTTCAACCGCATCGCCCGCAGGCTCGGGCTCGCCTTCAACCCGGCGGCAGAGGAAATCGATCAGCACATAGTGGTAGCGCGTGCGTTCGTTGGCGTCGCGCAGCACGCGATCGTAGACTCCGAGCAGATCGGCAGTTTCGACCTGCAGACCGGTTTCTTCCAGGGTTTCGCGGACGGCGGCTTCGCGCAGCGTCTCGCCGACCTCCAGCACGCCTCCGGGAATCGACCACTCGCCGGCCAGCGGCGGGTGTCCGCGCTTCACCAGCACGACTCGATCGTGCTCGATGATGATGGCGCCCACCCCGACCAGAGGCTGATCCGGATACTCACGTTTCATCGCGCCGATTCTAAAGCAGTCAGCACTCAGCCGTCAGCTTTCAGCCAACACGGAGGCGGGAACCCTCGTCCAAACCTCGGAGTGGGTAGAATGACCAGATGGCCTTAGAGGAATATAAGCGCAAACGGCGCTTTGAAGAGACGCCGGAACCTCCGCCCAAGCTCGAGAAAAAGTCGAAGCATCGCTTTGTGGTGCAGAAGCATAGCGCGACGCGCCTGCACTACGACTTTCGCCTGGAGATGGAGGGGGTACTGAAATCGTGGGCAGTGCCGAAAGGGCCTTCGCTCGATCCAGCGGACAAACGCCTGGCCATGCAGGTGGAAGATCATCCGGTTTCTTATTTCGATTTCGAAGGGACGATTCCTGAGGGCAACTACGGCGCGGGAACCGTGATCGTGTGGGATGTGGGCACATGGGAACCGCTTTCGCCCGTTCCGGTGAAAGGGAAGTTTGTTCCGGGATCGGATGCGGAAGCGGTCGAGATGCTGAAGAGGGGCGATTTCAAGATCCGGCTGCATGGCAAGCGGCTCAACGGGGACTTTGCCCTGATCCACATCAAAGCACGGCGGCCCGGGAGCAAGGGCACGGAGTGGCTGCTGATCAAGAAGCAGGACGACCACGCGGTGGCGGGGTACGACATCAATGAGTACGACACGTCGGTATTGAGCAAAAAATCGATTGCGCAGATGGCGGGCGACGAAGATGCAGCGGAATGGAAGAGCAGCCGTCCGGCAGCGCGCGGAAAACTGAAGGCTCCCTGGCTGGCGGAAGCGCTGGCGAAGCTGGAAAAGACCAAAAAAAAAAGCATCAACACAGAGAACACAGAGGGCACAGAGGAAAATAAGAAAAAGAACGGAACACGAGAAACCCTAAGCACACGTGTGAAGTCTTCAAAATCCTCTGTGAACTCCGTGCCCTCTGTGGTGAAACACTTACCCGGCGCCACCCAGCGAGCCATGCCCGCCGCCATTCATCCCATGCTGGCGACCCCGGTCGACCGGCCGTTCGACGATCCCGAATGGCTCTTCGAGGTGAAGTGGGACGGCTATCGCGCCGTGGCTTTCATCGAAGATGACAAAGTGCGCCTGGTATCACGGAATCAAAACGACCTGACCGCGGAATTTCCCGAACTGCAGGCGTTACCGGAGGCAATCCAAGCGAAAACTGCAATTGTAGACGGCGAAGTGGTCGCTCTCGACGAGACGGGGCGGGCATCCTTTAGCCTGATGCAGCAGCGCACCGGTTTTCGCAGCGGCGGGCGGCGCGTTGGCCGGCGGCCGGGAATCTCCATCGTTTACTACGCCTTCGATCTGCTCTACGTGGACGGGTATGACCTGCGCCGGGTACCGCTGGAAGAACGCAAGCAGGCGCTGGCGAAGGTGTTAGCTACAAGCGACCTGGTGCGCCTCTCCGAGCATTTTCCCGGACGAGGCCTGGCGCTGTTTGAGGCGGCCAAGCAGCAAGGCCTGGAAGGCATCTTGGCCAAGCGTCGCAGTAGTCTTTACGAAGAAAATCGCCGTACCGGTGAGTGGCGGAAGATCAAGATTACGCAGACGATCGATTGTGTCATCGGCGGTTACACCGATCCCGAGGGAAGCCGCGAGTATTTCGGCGCTCTGGTGCTTGGGCTCTACGACCAGAAGGGCCGGCTGGTCCATGTGGGGCAGGCGGGGACGGGATTCAATCAGGCCACGTTAAAAGAAATTTGGCAGGTCCTGCACAAGCTCGAAATCAAGAAATCGCCGTTTGATGGGCCGGTCGAGGCGGCCCATGTGCATTGGGTCAAGCCGAGGCGGGTCGCGGAAATTAAATTCACGGAGTGGACCCACGAAACCCAAGAGGGTGGCCTGAAGCTAAGAGCCCCGGTGTTTATGCGGTTGCGCGATGACAAGGATCCGAAGGACTGCCGAGTGGAAGGGCAGGTTGTCGAACTCAAAGCGTAGGGCGACTTGTCATTCCGAGGAGCAGCGCCGAGGAGTCTGCAGTTCGTAGCCGAGTCAAACGCCAGATCCTTCGCTTTGGTCAGGATGAAGGCTGCGGGCTCCCGCTGCGCTCGATTCCAGCCTGCCCTGAGCAACTGAACGGAGCGAAAGAGTCGAAGGGCCCGCAATGCGCCAGATCCTTCGCTTTGCTCAGGATGACAGCAGCAGGCTCCCGCTTCGCTCACGCCTGCAATGCGCTGTCACTTGATTTCCTTCATCGGCAGCAGCGTCCCGTAGTCGCGGCCCGAGGGTTCCACGGCGCGCGCCACCACGCCATCGAAGGCATCCCGAAACTCTGGAAACTTTGTCAGCAGCCCCTTTATGACTGCGGTATTGTCCTGGAAGATCTTTGCGGTGTTGGAAATATCCGCGGCCTGGTACTTAACGATCAGATCCAGATCGCTGCCGACGCCCATCGGAAACAGGGTGGTTAGCTTGTAAGTCTTCCCGTCCGCCAGCAGATCGATGGTACTGCCGTCACCAGGCAAATCCGCGGACTTGACCGACTGCGATTCATCGTAGAGCTTGTCAGTCAGCTGCGTGTACATGAAGGGCACAGGGACCGCCAGCTCGCGTGCCTGGAGGAAGTAAAACCAGGCATTGCGATTCTGTCCCTTGGCATGAAAGGCGCGGGCCTTTTCGGCGAACCAGGCAGCATCATGTCCGTTAATTTGGGCGGCTTTCACATAAAACCCGCCCATCTTCCAGTCAGCGCCCTGTTGCTGTAGAACGAAAGAAACCATGTACGAGCCCTTGGCACCGGCCACATCCAGCGTCACTTCGCCATACGTTCCTTGGGGCAGGTTGGGGATTACGAACTCGGCGCTGCCGGACGTCTGGCCGCTCTTGCCGAAGACTCCGCACAGAAACTCGGCGCGTTCCAGCGGCGCGCTACCCTCCACTTTCAATAAGTATGGCGAGCGGACAGTGGGCTGCCCTCCAGAGAGATTTTCCTGGTTATCCTTTACCGCGGTTTCGACTCCGGAAAAGGTTGCGGCCAGGCTGGCGATCGAATTCTGTTTCAGCGTTGCCGCGTCGCCGTGGGCCGCCAGTTCGAAGTATCGTTTGGCGGTGGTTTCCAGGGCGCTGCGAGTGGGCACGTCCATGTCGTTTGCGTCCAAACAGGTTTGCGCTCCCGCGGCAAGGCCCAGCAACAGTACGGCCATGGCGGAACAGCAGATCTTCACTGGGTTTCGCCAGTTCCTCATAGGTCGCTCCTATTCATCTTACCTCTCTGCCTCGCCACGCGGCAGGTTGCTGTGAGGGAACCGGGGCGCCTGCCGTCATTGCACCCTCTGGTTCGCTGTGATACCGTCCCCTTGAGTCCCACTTCCCGCGAAAGGAAGACGTGTCTATGGTCGGCTGGATCATCTTAGGGGTTCTGGTGGTGATCGGCTTCATGCTGGCTGGGATGTACAACAGCCTGGTGCAGTTGCGTGTACGCTGCGATTCGGCATGGTCGGACATCGATGTGCAGCTCAAACGGCGTCACGACCTGATTCCCAACATCGTAGAGACGGTGAAAGGGTACGCCGCCCACGAAAAAGGTACCCTGGAGAACGTCGCCAAGTTCCGTTCCATGGCGATGCAGGCCACTTCACCCGCGGATAAGGCGCAGGCAGAGAACCAATTGACCGGCGCTCTGAAGAGCCTGTTTGCCGTGGCGGAAGCCTATCCTGACCTCAAGGCCAATCAGGAGTTCATGCAGTTGCAGGGCACGTTGAGCCAGGTGGAAGACACGATTCAGAACGCCCGGCGCTACTACAACGCGGTGGTCCGCGACTTGAATACGAAGATCCAGTCCTTTCCGACCAACATTCTGGCGGGGATGTTCGGTTTCCAGATGCGACAGTTCTTTGAAGTCGCTGAGGCTGACCGCGAACCGGTCGCGGTGAAGTTCTGAGGGTTCGACGCACGAGATGACCTCAGCGGCAACAGCCGGTTGGAGTAAAACTCGCGGGTCAGGGCTGAATCGCGCGCTTCCACTGCTGCTGGTGCTGATTCTCTGCTTACCCTTTCCTTTGTTTGCCAAGTCCTGGCGCGTGGCCGACTTCAACGACACTATTACCATCGCGGAAGATGGCTCGGCCTCCGTCCACGAACGCATCACCCTGTCGTTTATCGGCGAGTGGCACGGGATTCACCGCTTCATTCCGCTGGAATACCCTGGTCCGCGTGGCACCAATTTCACACTCTTTCTAAGTGTGGCTGATGTTACAGACGATACGGGCAGCAAGCTCAAATACGAGTCGTCAACCTCGAACGGCTACCGCGACCTGAAGATTTACATCCCCGGCGCCACCGACACTACCCGCACCGTCGATATCGACTACAGCGTGCGCAACGGCATGCGCTTCTTCGAAGACCACGACGAGTTTTACTGGAACGTGACCGGCAACGATTGGCCGGTGCCTATCGACCATGCCACGGCAGAAGTAAAGTTCCCGGAGGCTACCGCCGGTTCGTTGCGCGCTCAGGCGTTCACCGGGGTCTATGGCTCGACCGAAGGGGATGCGACCGCCGAGGTCAACGGCTCCCAAACTTCTTTCGAGACGCGCAACCCTCTGCCCATGCGCGGCGGCCTGACCATCGACATCTATATTCCCAAGGGCATCCTCAAACAGCCCAGCAGTTTCACCCGGCTGATGTGGTTTCTGGGCAGCAATCCCATCGTCTTCCTGCCGTTCTGGACCCTGGCGGTGATGTGGGCCATGTGGTGGCGCTGGGGTCGCGATCCCGACCCCGGAGTCTCGGTCGCTCCGATGTACGAACCGCCCGCCGGCATGACCCCAGCCGAAGCTGGGACTCTGCTCGACGACACCATCCATCCTCGCGACATCACGTCAACGCTGGTCGACCTGGCAGTGCGAGGATTCGTGAAGATCGAGGAAGTCGACGACAAGGGCTTAGTCTTCCATCACAAGGACTACATCTTTCACTTGCTGAAACCCATGGCGCAGTGGAGCGATCTTGCTCCTTTTGAACGGGTGATGCTGCAGAATGTCTTTCAGGGTGGACAACAGACACGGCTCTCGAGTCTCAAGAACCGCTTCTATACGGCGCTTCCCGCGATCCAGCAGGACATCAAGGCAGCCCTGAAGAACAAAGGCATGTACCTTCTGGATCCAGACTCCGCCAACGGATACAGCTTTGTGGGGATCCTGGTGATTGTGGCGCCCTTTGCTATCGCGCAGTTCACAGGGTACAAGGACGTGTTCAATTCTATCGGCCTGGTGATCGCGTGCGGAATCATATCGGCGGTCATCTGGTGGCTGTTTGCCCGGCAGATGACGGCAAAAAGCGTGAAGGGTGGGCGCACTTGGGTGGCCGTGCTCGGTTTTCAGGAGTTCATGAATCGTGTGGATGCCGACCGGCTCAAGCGCATGCCGCCTGACACCTTTGAAAAGTATCTTCCTTACGCGATGGCGCTCGGTGTCGAGCACCAGTGGGCGCAGGCGTTCGCCGGCATCGTGCAGAACCCGCCCACTTGGTATGTCGGCCCCGGCGGATATTACGGACCGGGCTTCAATCCGATTTTCTTTACCAACTCTATGCACAGCATGTCGAACGACATGCACCAGGTGTTCGTCTCCGCGCCCCGGGCCAGTTCCACCGGCTCCGGTTTTGGCGGTGGGGGCTTTGGTGGGGGTGGCGGCTTCTCCGGCGGGGGTTTTGGCGGAGGCGGGGGCAGCGCGTTCTGAGCACCCCGCTCGTCGCCCCATGGCACATCATCCCGAAGGGTATCGAGAGCCTATTCCAGTTCGAACCCCAGCCACATCAGCCCGCCATCCCGCTCGATCTGCAGCACGACCGGCGACGGTGATTTGATCTTCTGCAACGCCGCTCGCAGCGAGTCCAAAGAGTTGATGGCCGTATTGTTGACACTGTGAATGACATCCCCAGTCTTCAAGCCGCTTTCGGGGCCGATCAGATCCGCGGCGCGGGCAACGACCAGCACTCCGGTTGGAATGCGGAGATCTCCCACGAGGGACCGCAGCTGCCCGTTGAGGTCCACGGCCAACACCCCCAGGGGCTGCACCAGACTCTTCTCCGGGTCGACCGCATCGGAGAACTTGTCCATGGGATCGCGATGTTCGATGACCGGGACTTGAAGCGTCAGCTGATTCTTGCCGCGGAGCACCACCAGTTTCATCACCTGGTCCAGCGGATGCAAGTACATGGCGGCGGTGAGTGCCGGCAGAGTCTCGATGGGCCGGTCGTCGGCGCTGACTATAATGTCTCCAACCTTCAACCCTGCGGCCTCGGCCGGCCCACCAGGAGTCACATCGGAGGTGATGACGCCGTAGCTTTGCGGCAACCCCAGGCCCTCCGCCATCGACGGGGTGATGTCTTGCGCTCCGGCTTGAATCTCCACCCGGTGTACATGCCCGTACTTGCGCAAGCTCTGGTAGACGAACCATACAACTCTGGCCGGAATCGCAAAGCCCAGGCCTTCGCTGCCTCCGCCCTGGGAGAGGATCATGGTGTTAATGCCGAGCACATAACCGTCAATATCCACGAGCGGGCCGCCGCTATTTCCGGGATTGATGGGGGCATCCGTCTGTATATAGACCATGGGTTTGTCAGGGTCAGGCTGGCGCGCCACGGCGCTCACGACCCCCATGGTGACCGAGTTCTGCAATCCCTCGGGACTGCCAATGGCAAAGACCAGCTGTCCCTGGTGAATGTGCCGCAAGCCTCCCAGGGTTAGCGTGGGCAGGCCGGACTGTTCGATCTTCAGCACCGCCAGGTCTGAGAGCTTGTGGACTCCGATAATCCTGGCATCGAAAACCTGCTGCTTGCCTACTGCACTGACCTGA
>Ga0335082_10007518_pt1 | contig 11830 bp, 9 predicted proteins | sample Lox_Sample_41_FD_206718 | JGI IMG/M metagenome (GOLD analysis project Ga0335082, IMG submission 206718) | Soil microbial communities from Loxahatchee National Wildlife Refuge, Florida, United States - Lox_Sample_4.1 | ecosystem: Environmental > Terrestrial > Soil > Wetlands | place: USA: Florida...
TGCGCGAGACTCAAGCCCCGGCCGCCTGTCGCGCGGCAGCAATCGGCTGCAAATCACCGCGCATACGCTGGACCGGCGGTCATTATCTTGTAACGCAAGTCGAATATTTTGCATGCGGACGCCAGCCAACCCGGAGCGTTCTTTCCCCTTCGCCGCTAAATCTTTAGGAGCTTCAACCCGTGAAGATGAACTATGCCCTGATCACGTCCCTGGCAGCCGGCGCCCTGCTCGCCGGCTGCGCGGAGAGTTCCTCTACCGTATCTACGCCCCCCGCCGCCTCGCTCGCTCCAACCCGCAGCATCATCATGGTCTGGGACGGTCTGCGTCCGGATTCGGTAAATGCCACAGACACGCCCAACCTGTACGCGATGCGTCAGACCGGGGCCAATTTCAGCGACAATCACGCGACCTATCCGACGTTCACCATGATGAACGGATCGTCCTTTGCCACCGGGTCATTCCCCAGGACCAGCGGCTTCTACGGCAACACCTTCTGGACCCCGCCCCAGGGCAGCACCAACACCATACCGGTCGGCAACAGCGCCTTCGGTACCAGCCAGAACTACGTGGCTCCGGTGTTCACCGAGGACTATGCGGTGCTGGCCACGCTCAACACCTACTACAGCGGTCAACTCCTGCTGGTAAAGACCTTGTTCGCCGCCGCGCAAGGCGCCGGAATGGTGACCGCCACCATCGGCAAGTCGGGCGCAGCCTACATTCAGGATCTGGGACAGGGCGGCTATTTCCTGGACGAGAACACCGTGCAACCGCGCAGCCTGGTCACCGAACTCCAGGCCAACGGCTTCGCCCTTCCCACGAATACCGTCAACGGCTACTCGGGCGCCAGCGCGGTTACCCTGACCGGCAATAACGGCAACCCGACCAATCGCGCGGGGTATGTCACCTTCAATACCACTGCCTATGACCCCGCCGGCGTGATTGCCATCGCCTCGCGCGACCCCACCGATACCACCCAAGGCGCCGGCGAGGATTTCGCCAACAAGTACATGATGTCCGTATTCACGCAGTACATCCTGCCGAACAAGAAGCCGATGCTGTCCTTGATCTGGTTCCGCACTCCGGACAACAACGAACACGGCTACGGCCCGGGCACGGCCAATGTGACGGCCAGCCTGCGCTCGCAGGATGCGCGTCTGGGTGAACTTGTCTCCGCCCTGCGTGCCAATGGCATGGACACCACGACCAACATCATCGTCGTGTCGGACCATGGGCACTCCAGCGTATCCGGGCCGTTGGGCCTTTATCCGCTGCGCGCGATCACCCCGTCAACCACGCTGCCCAGCGGCCCTCTGGTCAACGGCTCGACCAGCGGCACGACCACGGCATCGGTCGGCGCGGTGAATCCCGGCGGCTACTCCTTCTCCGGGGATGTGCGCTCTGCCGACCTGTTGACCTACCGCGGCTTCAACGCCTACGACGGCAGCGGGTGTTCGACCGACCCGATGTATGGTCTGAGCGCCGCCGGCGCTCCGACGATCCCCGTCAGGCTGGATACCACGGGAAGCTTGTGCGGAACTGCCAACACCAAGTACCAGGCAATCAGCGCGACCCTGCCCACTCCGGTTGCCAGATTCACCGTTCCGGCCCCCGGCAGCCTGCCGGCCAATGGCATCGTGGTCGCAGCAAACGGCGGCTCCGACTACTTCTACGTTCCGGGACATGACGCCACCACCGTGAAAAACCTGGTCAAGTTTCTGCAGCAGCGGGAGGAATACGGCGCCATCTTCGTGGACGGCCGCTATGGCGCCATCCCCGGCACCCTCACCATGGCACAAGTCAACCTGGAAAACGCTACGCGTCAGAACAATGGCCAGCCTGATGTCGTGGTGAGCTTCAACTGGGACAATACCGTGTCCATCCAGGGCGTGGCCGGTATCGAGTTTGAAAGCGCCGGCGCCGGCCAGCACGGCATGCACGGCAGCTTTGGCATCACCGATGTACACAACACCCTGATCGCCAACGGCCCGTCCTTCCGCTCCGCGAGCACCATCACCAACCCCTCGGGCAACGTCGACGTCGCGCCGACCGTCGCCTATCTGCTCGGAACGTCCCTGCCTCAGGCCGATGGACGGGTCCTCAACGAAGCGCTGGTGACGCCGGCAAGCACGTCCACGCCGAGCGTGACCTCGTCAACGGTGACCCCGGCGAGCGCGGCGACCGGACTGCTGTTCGAACTGCCGACCGACCCGACCGGCGCGACCAAGGACGCATCCCTGACCGGCTCTTACAGCATCAACCTGGCGGTAAAGGATCTTACCGTGGACGGCAAGACCTATCGCTACTTTGACTACGCCAAGGCGGTGCGCCAGTAAGCGCTCTGCTCGAACATGAAACTGGAACTCTGTCATTGAACCGCGTCATCCGGTATTGCCATCTGGGGCTGCGGCTCGCCACGCTTTGCGTGGCAGCCGCGGTTTCCCTGAATGTCCTGGCCGAAGACCTGAAGTTTGAGCAGGTCTTCAGCGACAAGGGCGAACCCAGCGTCTTGCATTATCAGGCGATGTTCACCTCCCGGGGCGCAGAACATCGGCTGGAAGTATGGCGCGACGGCGACCGGCGATTGAAGCGTCGCACCGACGCGGCGATCGAGACTTACGCCTTCCGCGAACCGGGCGATGCCGAATTCCATATGTCGATACTGGACCTGAAGAAACGCATCCACACGCAGATTGATCGGACTAATCTATATCGCATCGGCAACTTCACCGACTGGTTCGACCTGGCACACGGTCTGAAGCATCCCATGGGTGAATATCGCATCGCCAGAATTCGGGCGCCGGCCGGCGCCGCGCATGCCATCCAGGCCTGCCAGTGGTACGAGCTGGTCCAGGACCAGCGCGCCACGGATATCTGCTGGAGCGCGCAAAGCCACCTGCCTTTGGTGATTCAGGCGCATGACGGGGAAGTCGTGTGGAGAATCGCGGGCATGGACCGAAAGCCGATTCCGCCGAAAACCTTCGAAATCCATGACGAAGGCTTTGTCCGGAATGACGCCAACCAGGATATTGAACGCGACTGAACAATGCGCCAGTCCGATCAGCGTGAGGATTCGAACCAGCGCCGCCGCTTGGGCCGATACCGTGTGATTCAGCATCGACAACTGGCCGATACCCTTGATTCGGTTCTGGCCGCGAGCCCTGAGGCAACGCGCGCCCGGGTAACGCCCTATCGCATCAGCCGATTGCGAACAGCGCCCGCAACCACGCGCGCCGGACCGGCTTCGGTATTGGCTACGCCATCGCCGGCAGCGGCGCCGGCCACGCGTTCCCGACGTACGCACCGCCGCGGATCGGCCACTTGGCGTTGGCGAGGTTGAAGCGTGGCGTTGCGCCCTGTACGTCTCGCTGCGCGGCGCGGTAGGCGGCTACGGTCCCGATGTCGCGCCAATAGCCCTGCTCTTCATAGTCCCGGACCCCGGGAATGCGGTTGCTCGCGAAGTTGTAGGCAAATGCACGGCGGACCCCCGGCAGTTGCGGCAGAATATGATGACCGAAGTCCGTATGCCCCCGCCGCATTGCGTGCTCAAGCAATTCCCGCAGCACGCGCGGGTCGAAAAGGTAGTTTCCCATCGAGGCATAGGCGCGACCAGGATCGGTCGCGATCGGCATGGGCCGCTCCGGCTTCTCCTGGAAATCGCGCAGCTCCCCCGCAGAACCCGCCGCCACGATGCCAAACGCGGACGCCTGGGCGACAGGGACCGGCACCGCCGCAATGCTGACTTCGGCACCGCGCTCTTCGTGAAAGCGCGCCATCTGCCGCACATCCATGCGGTATACGTGATCGGCGGCAAATATCGCAACCAGGTCCGGCCGCTCGCACTCGATCAGGCGCAGATTCTTGAACACGGCATCCGCCGTCCCTTTGTATGTCCCCGCCGCACTGACCGTTTCGGGAAGCACGACGTTCATCGCGGGTTGCGTGCCACCTGACCACGGTGCCCATGCCGTGCGAATATGCGCGACCAGCGAATGCGGTTTGTATTGCGCAAGGATGTGAATGCGCGAGATCCCGGAATTGACAAGATTACTGAGCACGAAATCCACTATGCGGTAGCCCTGCGCGAACGGCAATGCAGGTTTTGCGTGCGCGGCGGTCAGTGGGTAGAGTCGCGTGCCTTCGCCGCCCGCGAGAACCATCGCGAGAATCTTCATCCGACTACGTCCCCCCGTTAGCGGAAAGCGCGACCCGCGCTCTGGTTCAGCCAACCGCCAGAACGCCGGCAAGCCGCCAGGAGAGATATTGACCGATCTGCGTTACACCGGAATTAAGCATTTGTTGCAGTGCTCCGGCGCGCGGAACGGGGTCTGCGTGCCCGGTTGCGAGAGCACGCACTGGTTCTCACCGCCGCAACGCCGCAGCCGCCCGCCCCGGCCACATTCCATAGGGACATCAGCACTAGGGCGCACCGCTGCGCTGCGCCGCCTTGCTTGGGACCCACCCAAGCTACGCCGCCGCGCCTTATGCCGCATGCGAATCGCCACAGCCGCACCGGCGTCCAATTCTGTTCAGGGCGGTCAATGCTTGCCGCGTTCCCTGATCTTGGCGACGTTCTTGCGCCATTCCTTCAGCTGTTGGTCTTCAAATTCGAGCTGTAGCGCCAAGGCCTCGATCGGGCTAAATCGCCTATCCTCGAGCCTGCGCACGAATCTTCCGCGCATTCTCGACATCAATCGCTCCGCATCTTTCTTGGATAAGCCCTTTGCCTGGCCGAGGTACTCCCGCGCAGGCGGATCTATCTTTTTTCGTCTGACTTTCATCGTAATCTTCCCCTTGTCTGGCAACAGTCTTGGTACTCGGCGCGCTTTGCGCCGCGATGATTCTGGCCTTTGCGCGACCCATCGATAGGGAGCGCTTTCTACGGTTCGAGGCACTGGCGCCGGCACGGGGCCGCCCAACTGGTGCCAAAGTCACCCGCCGCAGCCGCGCGAAGCCGGTGCATCTTACGCTTGGAGCTGATGCAAAGCGAGGAGGGACCTCCCCTCGTACTCTCCTGAATTTGTCGCTGAAAAGGCGATCTAGCGACGAATTCTTAGGCTGGACCCACGGCCGCAATACCGCATCAATCGCGGCACCGGCCGCCCCGCCTCAACCCTGAATCTTATTTTCCCACGGCGACCGCGCCAGGTGCGCAATAAAGCCGTAACAATGGTGAGCTAGACTTTTTAGTTGCACTGAGCTCGCGACTGGAGTGCGATCGATCCGAAATCGGGCTGCTCCAACGTTTCCGACGTCGTAGTCCGGACCTTGGCGCAGGCTGGATCTGCATCGCCGCGGTTTTGAAGCAGGCCGTCATCGCAGTCAGGCAGCAACAAAACCGCAACAATGTGCTGCTAGCTTAGTCCTGCCGACCGATTTTATTGGAGACCGAGCGAATGGAATGCGATGATCTGACCGAAGCAGAGGACCAGCCCGAATACGATGACGATCAAACGGAAGACGATGAATGAAGCCTGAATAGAGTGCCGATAAATGCAACGAAGCGAAGCCACCTATGTGGCTTTTTTGTTGCCAACGAAGGCGAATCTGCGGCAATCGGCGCATGCCGGTGCACTCGAATGAACGAGTCCCGCAAACGTGGATGAGATCGGGTTGGTGCCGGCTATGGAAAGGACAGCGCCCTCCGCGCGCAATACCTCCACTCTCGCCAAGGCTTGGCGCAGCCTGCGAGGCAGCGCTGGCCGAAGACCGGTTCTGGACGAACTGCCGTGCATTCCGCTGGCGGCGGATCGCGTGCTGACTTTGACGCATCCGGTGATGTTCCGCGAAACGCTGCTGCGCCTCATCGCCGCGGCCACGGAGCGGATCTTCATCGCAACGCTCTACCTGCAGGATGACGACGCCGGCCGGGAGGTGCTTTCCGCGCTGTATGCCGCCAAGGCCGCGCGACCGGCGCTGGACATCGCAGTATTCGTGGATTGGCATCGGGCCCAGCGCGGGCTCATCGGCGAAGCCGCGGGCGCCGGCAATGCGAGCCTGTACCGAGACATGGCCCGGCGCCTGGGCCCAGGCGTCCCGGTGTTCGGGGTGCCGGTCCAGACTCGGGAAATGCTGGGCGTGATGCATCTGAAGGGCGCCGTCTTCGACGATACCGTCCTCTATACCGGCGCCAGTCTTAACAACGTCTATCTGAACCGCGGTCAGCGCTACCGCCTGGACCAATACCATGTGTTTCAGGATCGCCAACTGGCCGACAGCCTGGCCGCGCCGCTGCTGCGGGTGGTGCGCACGAGTCCGGCGGTTCATGCATTGGATAGCGAAAGCGTGCCGAGAACGGCTTCCTTGCGCGCCACCATCGCCCAGTTTCGCCGCGTCCTGGCAAAGGCCCGCTACCAAATGGCCGCGGGCACCATACGCACCGGGGAAGTCGGCGTAACGCCGCTGCTGGGCTTGGGCGGCCGCGGTAACGAACTCAATGCCGTCGTGCTGCAGTTGATTCGTCAGGCGCAAGACCACCTGGTCCTGTTCACACCCTATTTCAATCTCCCCGGCCCGGTGCGCAGAGCAATCGACCTGAAGATCAAACGGCGATGCAGGGTTACCGTCATCGTGGGCGACAAAGCCGCCAACGACTTCTACATCGCGCCCGAAGAACCATTTCATTCGATCGGCGCGGTGCCCTATCTCTACGAAGGCAACCTGCGCCGCTTCTGCAAGACCCACCAAGGCGCAATCGACCGCGGACTGCTCAACGTGCATCTGTGGCGCGACGGGAACCACACCTTCCACGTCAAGGGCCTGCTGGTGGACGAGGATTACGCGCTGCTGACCGGCAACAACATCAATCCCCGTGCCTGGCGCCTGGATCTGGAAAACGGACTCCTCATCCGCGATCCGCAGAGGCTGTTGCACCTCCAGCGCCAAGCCGAACTCGAAGAAATTCTGGCGCACGCGCAACGCCTGAGCCACTACGCGTCCCTCGAAACCATCGACGACTATCCCCTCCCGGTCCAGCGCCTGCTCAGGCGCCTGGGGCGCACGCGCATGGACCGACTGCTTAACCAGGTCCTGTGAATGCCCGGGGTTGGCAGACCCCGAATTCGGGCAGCGGTATTACCGGGGCAGGAGCATGAGCCGCTCACCGACGCGGATGCGCGCCCCCTCGCAAATTCCGTCGCAAAGCGCGAATCCGCGCGGTGCAAACACGATGATGGTCGAGCCGTGCTGGAACCATCCCATTTGCGCGCCTTTGCGAAAAGCGGCGTCGCAGGCGATGACGTTCGGACCGCGATAGCGCAGGTGCAGCGGCGCATCGAGGAACCCGAGTTGTATGCTCGCCACCAGGACCGCCGCCACCGGCACCAGCAGCAGCGGCGCACCGTTCGCTTCGAGCCGCGTCAGGATCGCGGCGCGCTCGTTCTTGCAGAACAGCTTCTCCACCCGCTTGAGCGCAATCGGATTGACGTTCCAGGTATCGCCTGCGAAATAGGTCACGCGCTCCACCCGGCAATCATGGGGCGCGTGAAACCGGTGGTACATGCTCGAAGTGATGCGCAGTGTCACGTAGCAGCCGTCGCGCAACATGTCGATCGTATGCTGATCTCCGAGCAGGTCTTCGAGTGTGTAGGGAAACCCCTTCGCCTGAACCACGCGCGTGCCTTCGATCGGCCCGCACGCGCCGACAATCGAATCGCAGGGACTGGTCAACGCGGCAGGATCGGCGTCGATCCGCCGGGCGCCGTCCTTCAACTCGCGGATGAAACAGTCATGCACGCTCGCGAAGCGTGACTTCTTCGCTTCGCCGAGGTCGAGTTGCGCAAACCGGCGCCAGATCCCGATCGACAGATCGCGCACCAACGGCTGCTCGATCCGGCTGAACCAGCCCATGAACCGCGTGAGCGCCTGGCGCGGAATGCGGTTGGTGAGCAGGAAATTGAGATCCTCCTGCTGCAAGATTCGCGCGAGCTGCGAGCGTACAGTCATCGAATCGTAAACTGGGTGAGGTAAATGGAGGGCGGAGGTTCCAAATGCAAGAAGCCATTATTCTCTACGCCCTGGGTGCATTGGCCGCCGCCGCGGCGCTGCCAAGGCTCAGGGCGCGTCTCGAACTGTCCCAGGCAAAGCATCCTTCTTTGACCGGACACGCGCGTCTCGCGCGTCGGATCGCGGCGCTGGTCCCGTTCTACGAATATGACGAATCGCGGTTCTTCGGCTGCGACGGAGCGCCCGCGCAGGTCGCCGCCCGGCGCCGCGACGGTTTCATGCGGCTCGCGGCGCTCTACTGCGCGCGTTACGCCAGGACCGCGGCGCTGACGAGCCAGGCCGCGGAGAACATTTCCGACCTGCAGTTCACCGGCGCCTACCGGGTACCGTTCCAGTTCAGTCGCTACGTGCGCGAGCAGTTGCGAGTCGGCGCTTTTCTCGAATCGTCGTCGGGCGTGACGGTCACCGATCTCGACGGCAACCGGTTCTACGACCTGACCGGGTCCTACGGCGTAAACGTGTTCGGCTACGACTTCTACAAGTCCTGCATTGACGAGAGCGCAGCGCGCGTGCGCGGACTCGGGCCGGTGCTCGGCGCCTATCATCCGGCGGTCGCCTACAACGCAAGGCGCCTGCGCGAGATCTCCGGCCTGGATGAAGTGTCCTTTCACATGTCGGGTACCGAAGCGGTGATGCAGGCAGTGCGCCTGGCGCGTTACCACACGCGTCGTTCGCATCTGGTGCGCTTCTGCGGCGCCTATCACGGCTGGTGGGGAGACGTGCAGCCGGGCGTCGGCAATCCGGTTCCGGCGCGCGATACCTATACGCTCAAGGACATGCATGCCGATTCGCTGCGCGTGCTGCGGCGCCGGCGTGACATCGCCTGCGTGCTCATCAATCCGCTGCAGGCGCTGCACCCGAATGCAGGAGCGCCCGGCGACTCCTCCCTCGTCGACAGCGCCCGGCGCGCGCATTTCGATCGTGAGCGCTATACCGAATGGCTGCAGGAGCTGCGCGCCGTATGCAGCGAGCGCGGCATCGTGCTGATATTCGACGAGGTATTCGTCGGCTTCCGTCTCGCTCCCGGCGGCGCCCAGGAATATTTCGGCGTCCGCGCCGATATGGTGACTTACGGCAAGACACTCGGCGGCGGCCTGCCCGTCGGCGTGGTATGCGGCCGCGCCGACCTGATGAAACGGTTCCGCGAAGATCGTCCGGCCGACGTCTGCTTCGCGCGCGGCACGTTCAATTCCCATCCTTACGTGATGGGCGCCATGCAGATATTTCTGGAACGCCTCGAAACCGCGAAGATCCGCGCGCTCTATGCGAACCTCGACGCGCACTGGGACGACCGGGCGCAGCGTCTCAACCTGCGTTTGTTCGAAGCCGGCTTGCCCTTGCAAGTGGCGAACCTGTCGTCGATCTGGACCGTGTACTATACGCGCCCTTCCCGCTACAACTGGATGCTGCAGTACTACCTGCGCGCCGAGGGTTTGGCACTGAGCTGGATCGGCACGGGCCGCCTGATATTCAGCCTCGACTTCAGCGACGATGATTTCGCGGCGGTGTGCGACCGGTTCGTGACGGCGTCCCAGGCGATGCAGCAGGACGGCTGGTGGTGGGCGGACGCCGCGCTCACCGACAAGTCGATCAAGCGTGGCATCCTGCGCGAGATCATCACGCAGCGACTGCGCGCTCGCTGACACGATCGTGGCGCGCGGAACCGGGCAGGCCGCCGGCCGGTTCAGGCGCGCTGTTCGTGCAGCATCGGATCGATCAGCTCGCCGCGCAGCAGGTAGAACGGCGACTTGTAGTAGAGCTTGAGGTCGTGGAACGGGTCGGTCAGTATCTTGGTCAGCCAGACCAGTCCGGTTTGCACGTCCTTGAGGTAGAACAGGTGGAAGGTGCGGAACAGCAGCCCGCCCGCGCCTACCGTCAGCCACACCACCCCCAGGTTATGCACGAAGCCGGCCCGGCCGGACGGGGCAAACAGTCCGAACAGTGTCGGCTCGAAGTACAGCACGATGGTCGACAGCGCCCATATGCTCAACAGGACGATCTTGCGCCGGAGGTTGTAGCCGATCTTGATCGCCTCCTTGTGTTCGTGGCTGGCCTGGTTGACGGCGTCATACCCCTTCGGCTCGAAGAAGAAGTGGCCGACCTGGCGGCTGACCATGGCTGCCAGCCATCCGATGAGCGCCGCCGCAACCGGGTCGGCGAAGACCAGCGCGTAGGCGCATAGAAAACTCAGCGCGCTCACGAGATGCAGCGATTGATTCACGCGGCTGTGATGGTAAAAGCGATGATCATCCCAGCGCTGTATCCTGAGCGTCTCCAGAAAGTCTTTCATCGCGTCTCCTTTCTTGGTTGATCGTAAGCGTGGCGCTATGTTGTGCGCGAAATGCTGCGTTCTGTTTACCGATGCATGACAAACGCGTTACGGTTCACCCGCGGCGCTGTCATCAAATCTTCTTGATCGTCTGTCAGATTTGCTCGATGGAGACCGACGGCATCGTTCTCGAGAAGCTCCCCGTAATGAAGAAGGCGCTGCGCATCGCCTTCATCACCGAAACCTATCCGCCGGAAGTAAACGGCGTCGCCAATACCGCGGTGCATTTTGTCGAGGGCCTGCGTGCGCGCAATCATGAAATTCAGCTCGTGCGGCCGCGGCAGAGCCGGTCCCATCGGTCCCCCGACGAAACCGGCTTCAGCGAAGTGCTGATGCGCGGCCTGCCGATTCCGCGCTATCCCGACCTGAGGATGGGACTGCCGGCCAAGCGCGCCCTCGTGCGCATGTGGTCGCGCCACCGCCCGGACATCGTTCATATCGTCACCGAGGGACCGCTCGGCTGGTCCGCCCTGCAGGCCGCGCTCAAGCTCAAGCTGCCGCTGAGTTCCGATTTCCGCACCAATTTCCACACTTACAGCCAGCACTACGGCATCGGCTGGCTGCGCCAGCCGATCGCGGCTTATCTGCGCAAATTCCACAACCGCACGCTGATGACCATGGTGCCGACCGAATCACTGCGGCGCGAGTTGGCGGCGACCGGGTTTCGCAATTTGCGCGTCGTCGCGCGCGGCGTCGACACCGCCCTGTTCACGCCAGCGCGCCGCAGCGACGCCCTGCGCGCAAGCTGGGGTGCCGCACCGCACGAGACGGTGTTGTTGCATGTCGGGCGTCTTGCGCCGGAAAAGAATCTCGGCCCGGTAATCTCTGCCTTCGAACAGCTCGTACGCACCGCGCCGAGTGCGAAGCTCGTCTTCGTCGGCGACGGCCCGGCGCGCGACAGCCTGCGCATGCGCTGCCCGGGTGCGGTCTATGCAGGGATGCGCACCGGGGAAGACCTCGCGCGGCACTATGCGTCGGGTGACATATTCCTGTTTCCAAGCGTTACCGAGACCTTCGGCAACGTGACGGTGGAAGCGATGGCCAGCGGGCTCGCGGTCGTCGCCTATGACTACGCGGCGGCGGCTGAGCACATCGTCGACGGCCGCAACGGCGTGCTCGTGCGCTACGACGACACCAACGGCTTCGTGCGCCACACTAAAGCGCTGGCGGCGGACCACGCGGCCATTCGCCGTCTCGGCGAGTGTGCGCGGCATACCGCCGAAGGCCTGGCGTGGGGTCGCGTCGTCACCCAGTTTGAGACGCTTTTGCTTGCACTGGCGGGCGCGCAGTCAGAGCCGTTCAACGCCGCGCTGCTCGATTCGGTTGCCCGCGGCAGCGTACCCTCCTGAGCCGCGAATCCGCCCGGCGGTGCCGGCCGCGCGCTCATGCAGGACGCCCGAATAGAAATCTGCAAGGCGCTGCGCCAGCGGCGCGGCATCCCAATTTTCGGCGTGGCGGCGGCCATCGGCGGCAAGCCGGCGCCGCAGCGAGGGCGAGTCG
>Ga0335082_10007520_pt1 | contig 11828 bp, 8 predicted proteins | sample Lox_Sample_41_FD_206718 | JGI IMG/M metagenome (GOLD analysis project Ga0335082, IMG submission 206718) | Soil microbial communities from Loxahatchee National Wildlife Refuge, Florida, United States - Lox_Sample_4.1 | ecosystem: Environmental > Terrestrial > Soil > Wetlands | place: USA: Florida...
CTCTTCCGCCCGCTCCGGCTCTGGCGCGTCGGCCCGCTCTGGTACGTGGCGGCGCTCGTGCTCCCCGGCGCGGCGTTCGTCGTCCCCGCGCTCGTGTGGGGCCACTCCGAGCGGCTCTTCTACCCGCCCTCGAACGCGGCGTTCGCGCTCGCCGCGATCGTCTTTCCGTTCGGCGAGGAGATCGGCTGGCGCGGCTTCGCGCTTCCGCGCTTGATCGAGCGCTTCGGCCCGTTCTGGGCGAGCGTCGTCCTCGGCGCGCTCTGGACGCTCTGGCACGTCCCAATGCTCACGCTCCAAGGCATCGTGGACGTGCGCCTCTACGCGATCTTCTTTCCGTTCATGATCGGCGGCAGCGTCCTCTTCACGTGGATCTGGCGGCGCACGGGCGGGAGCCTCCTCCTCGCGGTCCTCACGCACGTCGGCGCGCACTTGAACAACAGCGGCCACGCGCTCCCCGCGCGCGCGACGCCCATCGCGCTCCACGCCGCGGGCTACGTCGTGCTCGCGATCGCGCTCGTCGCGATCGACCGGCGCGCGTTCAGCCCCTGACGCAGAGGACGCCGAACGCGAGCAGCGACGTCGACGCGGCGGCGAGCGTCGCCATCAGAAAGAGCGCCCAGTGCGGAGCATCCCAGCGGAGGGTCATCGCGCGAAATCGTCGCAGCGGGACGGAAGCTGGGCCAACTTTCGGCGTATCTTACGGGGCATGGGAAGACGGGGACTCTTCGCGGTGGCGATCGTGTGCTGGGCGGCCGCCTGCGCCAAGGCCCTCCCCACCGGCGAAACGGACGGCGGCGAGGACGCCTCCACGACGACGGACGGCTCTTCCGCCGACGTCGCGATCGACAACGCCGCGTGCCCACAGTTCGATCTCCAAAACGATCCCCAGCACTGCGGCTCGTGCACGAACGCGTGCGACGGCGGCGATCTCTGCTCGAACGGCGCGTGCAAGGGCGCGTGCGACCCGCCCGCCGTGAAGTGCGCCGGCGACGCGGGGAACGTCTGCGCGGTGCTCGCGACCGACCCGAGCCACTGCGGCCAGTGCACCACCGTCTGCACGACCGCCGACGCGGGCGCGATGGCGCCCGGCACGAACAACCCGGACCCCGGCATCTTCCTCGACGGCGGCTACGACGGCGGCCCGGGCTGGAGCCTCGGCACCGCCGCGTGCGCGTCGAGCGCGTGCGGCGTCGACTGCCCGGACGCGATGACGCTCTGCTCGGACGAGATTTGCTACGACACGCAGAACCACCACGACCACTGCGGCGCCTGCGGCACGGCGTGCGCGGCGAGCACCGAGTGGTGCACGCGCGGCCACTGCTGCGGCCTCGGCCAGGACTATTGCGGCGCGGCGTGCACGAGCGTGATGAGCGACAACCAGAACTGCGGCGCGTGCGGCCACGCGTGCGACGGCGGCACCACGTGCGGCGGCGGCGTGTGCGCGAGCTGCATCACGCTCACGGGCCCGAGCCTCACGCAGAACCTCGGCGGCTGGGTGGGCGCGGGCCTGCGCTTCAAGGCGCTCAAGAACACGACGCTCACGAGCTTCGAGTTCGACAACCAAGGCGCCGCCGACACCCTCGAGCTCACCGACACGAGCGGCACCGTGCTCCAGAGCATCACCGTCCCCGCGAACACGCCGACCTTCACGGCGACCGTCTCGTGGCCGCTCACGTCGGGCACGTCGTACGATCTCATCTCGGTCAACGGCTCGAACGGCCATTGGGACAGCTACACGTCGTGGCCCACGTCGAACACGTCGCTCGAGATCGACGGCGTCGTCGACACGTCGCAAGCCACGTACACGACCTGGTGGTTCAGCTTCCAGGATCTGAAGACCTGCCCCTAAATCCCGTCCTCCGCGGCGAGGTTCAGCGCGGTCACGGCGGAAACGTCCGCGCCGAGCGTCGTGCCCGAAGGCGGCGGGCCGGCCCAGTCGACCCCGAAGAGGTTCGTCTTCGTGTCGCGCGCGTCGTACCAAATCGCGCGAACGCTCGCCTTCAGCACGTCGAGGTATTGCGTCTTCGTCTTGTCGAGCGTCCATAGCTTCGCGAGGTAGCGGAACGCGATGCCCTTGAACGCGTGGCAGTCGCCCGTGCAGTGTCCGTCGTCGAGCACGTCGCCGTAGGACGAAGGCGCGACCTGGTGCCCGATCAAAAAGCCGGCGAACCCGTCGGCGCGGCTCCGGTACTTCGCGTCGCCGGTGATCTTCCAGAGCTCGATCGACGCGCCGATCGCGAGGCCCGTGTCGTAGGTGAACTTGCTCCAGTCGACCGTGCCGTTCGCGTTTCGGTGGTCGGCGACCTGGAACGTCTTCGTGTCGACCATCGAGGCGAACCACGTGTCGTAGATCGCGCGCGCGGCCTGCTCGTACGACGACTTGCCGGTTCGTTCGTTCAAGCGCGCGGCGGCGATCGCGGGGCCGAAGTTCGAAGCGGTCGCCTTCTCGGTGTGCGCGCGGTTCCACCAGACGCCGCTCGACGTGCGTCCGTTCTGATCGATGTCCGCGAAGAGGGACTCGGCGCGCGCGAGATATTTGTGATCGTGCGTGACGTCGTAGGCGCGGATGAGCGCGAGCGCCATCCAGCTCTCGTCGTCGAAGAAGTCGCGCTGCCAGCCGCGGCGGTCCTGCGCCTGGTAGAGGGCGTCGATCCACTTGTGCGCGGACGCGTCGCCGCGCTGCGCGCCGTCGAGCACCGCGTCGAACGCCTCGGCGAAGATCCAGTAGCCGGCGAGCTCGCCCTTCGACGGCGCGTCGGCGCGCAAGTACTCGTGGCCCGAGTCCCAGAAACGCGCGACGAGCGCGGCGGTCGCCGTGTCGGCGCGCGTGGTCGCGGCGAGCGCGTCGTCGTCCGAGCCGGTCGCCTCGCCGCCGCAAGCGGCCGCGACCAGCGCGAGAGCGACGCACGTGAGCTTGTGCATGCGCCGCGGGGTGCAAGCGACGCGCCGCGCGGATTTCCGCGCGATTCACGCGTGTGGGTTGTCCGCCCCCAGGTGCCGCGCGAGCCCACGACGTTCGGCTGCGATCCGTCGTGGTAAGGTCGGCGCGTGCACGACGTCGTCCTCCGCGGGGGTCTCGTCTTCGACGGGCGCGGTCGTCCGGCGAACGTGCGCGACGTCGGCATCGACGGCGACCGCGTGACGGCGATCTCGAAGACACCTCTCGCGGCCGCGCGCGTCATCGACTGTCGCGGCAAGTGGGTCGTCCCCGGCTTCATCGATTGCCACACGCACTACGACGCCGAGATCGAGCTCGCGCCCGAGCTCGGCGAGTCGCTTCGTCACGGCGTCACCACGGTGGTGCTCGGGAGCTGCAGCCTGAGCCTCGCGATCGGCGAGCCGGACGATCTCGCGGACCTCTTCTGCCGTGTCGAGGCGATCCCCGACGAGTACGTGCGCCCGCTCCTCCACGCGAAGAAGACGTGGACCGGCCACCGCGACTACTACGAGCACCTCGACGCCCTCGCGCTCGGACCGAACGTCGCGTCGTTCGTCGGCCACTCGGCGCTCCGCGCGCACGTGATGGGCATCGCGCGCAGCTTGAACCGCTCGATCCGGCCCGAGCGCGTCGAGCTCGCGGCGATGGAGCACCTCCTCGAAGAAGCGCTCGACGCCGGCTGGCTCGGCCTCTCGGTCCAGACTCTGCCCTGGGACAAAGTCGGCGGCGACCGCGACATCCGCAGCCGCCCGCTCCCGTCGACCTACGCGCGCTGGAGCGAGTACCGGCGGCTCACGCGCGTCCTCCGCGAGCGCGACCGCATCCTCCAAGGCGTCCCCTCGCCCACGCGGCCGCTCTCGTCGCTCCTCTTTTTCGTCGAGAGCGCCGGCATCGTGCGCAAGCGCCTCAAGACGACGCTCATCTCGCTCATGGATCTCCGCGCGAGCCGCACGGTCCGCCACTTCACGATGGTGATGGCGCGCCTCTTCAACGCGTGCTTCGACGCCGACTTCCGCTGGCAAGCGCTGCCCGAGCTCTTCGACTTGTGGGCCGACGGCATCGACCTCGTCGTCTTCGAGGAGTTCGGCGCGGGCGCCGCGGCGCTCCACCTCGCCGAGCACGCGCGCCGCGTCGACCTCCTGCGCGATCCCGAGTTCCGCGCGCGCTTTCGCCGCGACTGGACCGACAAGTACAGCCCGAAATTCTTCCACCGCGACTTGAACGAGTCGCTCGTCCTCGCCTGCCCCGACGCGTCGCTCGTCGGAAAATCGTTCGCCGACATCGCCGAAGAACGCGGTCACGACGCGATCGACACGTTCCTCGACCTCGTGGCCCAGCATGGTACCAAGTTACGTTGGTACACGATCATGGCGAACGACCGGCCCGAGGTCGTGCGCGAGATGGTCGCCTCGCCGGACATCCTCGTCGGCTTCTCCGACGCAGGCGCCCACCTGCGCCAGATGGCGCACTACAACTTCCCGCTCCGCATGCTCCGCCTCGCGCGCGACTCGAAGTTCATGTCCATCGAGCGCGCGGTGCACCGCGTGACCGGCGAGATCGGCGCGTGGCTCGGCGTCGACGCGGGCACGCTCGAGGTCGGAAAGCGCGCCGACGCGGCGGTGATCGACCCGGAGGCGCTCGACGACGAGCTCGACCGCGCCGTCGAGGCGCCGATGGAGTGCTTCGCGGGCTTCTCGCGCATGGTGCGTCGCAACGACCGCGCGGTGAAGCTCGTGATGGTCGGCGGTCGTGTGGCATTTTCCGACGGCGAACGAAGCGACGTGCTCGGAAAGGAAAAGCTCGGTAGGGTGCTGCGCGCCGGCGCGCCATGAAGGCCCTCACGTTCCGCATCGAGCTTCCGCGGCTCGTCTTCTCGAAGATCGCCGGCATCCTTTCGCCGCGCGCGTACGTCTCCGGTTTCGGCGCCGTGTCGTACGAGTCGGTCGAGGAGCCCAAGCCGCACGGCAAAGACTGGGTCATGGTGAAGCCCACCCTCGCGGGCGTCTGCGGCAGCGACGTGATGCAGGTCTTCCTCGAGGCCGCCGCCGACAACCCGCTCTCCGCGGTGGTCTCGGCGCCGCACGTGATGGGCCACGAGGTCGTCGGCACAGTGGTCGACGTGGGCGCCGAGGTGAAGCGCTTCCGCAAGGACGATCGCGTCGCCGTCTCGCCGTGGCTCTCGTGCTCGGTGCGCGGCCTCGCGCCGTGCGCGTCGTGCGAGCGCGGCGACTACCCGCTCTGCGAGCACTTCTTCGACGGCACCTTCGAGCGCGGCATGCACCTCGGAAACTGCCGCGACGTCGGCGGCGGCTTCGCCGAGACCATGTGCCTCCACGAGTCGATGCTCTTTCCGATCCCCGAGGGCGTCTCGTTCGACGACGCCGTGCTCGCCGATCCGTTCGCCGTCGCGCTCCACGCGGTCCTCCGCGCGCCGCCCGAAAAAGGCGAGACCGTGATCGTCTGGGGCTGCGGCTCGCTCGGCCTCATGACCATCCACCTCCTTTCGGTGCTCTTCCCCGGCACGACGATCCTCGCCGTCGATCACAAGCGCCGCATGCAGCCGCTCGTCGAGCGCCTCGGCGCGACCAAGCTCTTCACGTCGCGCGGCAAGGAGCTCGTCGCCGAGATCGGCGAGCACGTGAAGGCGCCGATGCGAAAGCCCTTCTTCGGCCTGCCGTGGCTCCAGACCGGCGTCGACAAAATCTACGACACCGTCGGCGCGCCGAGCACGCTCGAGATCGGCGTCCGCGTCGTCCGTCCGCGGGCGACCATCGTGATGGTGGGCGTCGCGCAGCCGCGCCGCTTCGAGTGGACGCCGCTCTACTTCAAGGAGATCTCCCTCCTCGGCTCGAACGCCTACGGCATGGAGACGCTCGGCGAAAAGCGCGCCCACGCGATGGAGCACTATCTCGACCTCCTCGCCGACAAAAAGCTCGACTGGAGCGACGTCGTCACCCACCGCTACCCGCTCGAGAAATTCGGCGACGCGTTCATGGCCGTCTACGACAAGCGCCGCTCCGGCGCGATCAAGGTGCTGTTCCAACCATGAGAGGCGTCGTCTTCGAGATGTCCTTCCCGCGGCTCGCCGCCGCGCGCGTCGCTGGGTTCTTCTCGACGAGCGGGTTTCTCGCGCCCTTCGGCCCGGTGCGCCTGCGCGAGCTGCCCGATCCGACGCCGCACGGCGACGCCAAGAATCGAGGCGAGTGGGTCGTCGTCGAGCCCACGGTCACCGGCGTCTGCGGCAGCGACGTGAAAGAGATTTTCCTCGACGCCGATCTCGACAACCCGCTCCGCGCGCTCATCTCGTTTCCCCACGTGCTCGGTCACGAGGTCGCCGCGCGCGTGAAAGAGGTGGGACCTGCCGTGCGGCGCGTGCGGCCGGGCGATCGCGTCGCGGTCTCGCCGTGGCTCCCGTGCGAGGTGCGCGGTCACCCCAAGTGCGGCTACTGCGAGAGCGGCGATCTCTCCCTGTGCGACAACTTCACCGCGGGCCCGTTCGCCGACGGCATCCATGCGGGCAACTGCCGCGACGTCCCCGGCGGCTACAGCGATCGCATGATCGCGCACGAGTCGATGTGCTTCCCGATTCCGGAAGGCGTCACCGACGAGCAGGCCGCGCTCTCCGATCCGTTCTCGGTGGCGATGCACGCGATCCGAAAAGCGCCGCCCAAGCCGGGCGAGACCGTCCTCGTCTACGGCTGCGGCCCGCTCGGCTTGCTCACCATCCACGCGCTCGCGCGTCTCTTCCCCGACGTGCGCGTCGTCGCGATCGATCTCCACCCGTACCTCGAGAAGTTCGCGAAGGACATGGGCGCGCACGAGTACGTCTGCGGGAGCGGCGCCGAGCTCGTCGAAAAAATCGCCGAGCTCACGAGCGCGCGCGTTCGCCGAATCGCGTACGCGCTCCCGTGGGTCATCGGCGGCGTCGACCGCGTGTACGACACGGTGGGCATCGCCGAGACGCTCGAGACGGCGGTCCGCCTCGTGAAGCCGCTCGGGACGGTGCTCCTCGTCGGCGTCGGCACGCCGCGCCGCTACGAGTGGACGCCGATCTTCTTCCGCGAGGTCACCGTCATCGGCTCGAACGCGTACGGCATCGAGGATTTCGCCGAGGGCGGGCGCATGCACGGCTTCGAGCACTACCTCTCGCTCTGCGCGGCGGGCCGCCTCGATCCGACTCGGATGATCACGCACCGCTACCCGCTCGACGGCTACCGCGAGGCTTTCGTCGCCGCGCGCGACAAGCGGCGGCACGGCGCGGTGAAGGTCGTCTTCGACTTCGACGCAGAGCGTCGCAAAAACAGCGGACCGTGACGCTGCAAGAATGCGGTGACGCCGTTGACACCTGGAAAGCGCGATGGGACAAAGGAACATGCGCCAGGTCGTCCGTTATCTTCCTTGGGTCGGGCTCGCGGTGTTCCTCGTCGCTTCTTCGTGCGGCGGAAACAAGACCGGGTTCGGTAGCGACGGCGGCGGCGACGACAGCGGCACGAGCGACGCGCTCGACGACACCCACGTCGGCTTCGCCGACAGCAGCGTCCAAGACGCGCCCGGGTGCACGACGTGCTCGGGGGATCTGCACGAAGTCATCACCTGCGGAGACAATCCCACCGTCGTACAGACGTGCACCGGCGACCAGGGCTGCGGACCCGGCGGCTGCACCAACGCGTGCGACGCGGCGGCGGCGAGCAAGAGCTCGATCGGCTGCGACTACTACGCCATCCCGCCCGACGCCTGGACGCACAAGAGCTGCTTCGCGGCGTTCGTGACCAACAACTGGTCGAGCGACATGAAGGTGTCGCTCGTGTGGAAGGGCAACACGATCGACGCGCTGCCTTACACGTACCTGCCGCAGGGCAAGGGCACGAACATCACGTACCAGAAGGTGCCGTCGAGCGGCATCCCGCAGAACAGCATGGGCATCGTGTTCATCAACCAGATGACCTTCTCGGACGTCTACCACGTGCCCTGCCCCGCGGGGACGTCGGCCGCGATCGAGAACGAGGACGTCGCGCTCAGCGGGACGAGCATCGGCAACGCGGTCGAGATCAAGACGACCGTGCCCGCCGTCGTCTACGACGTGTACCCGTACGGCGGCGCCGCTTCGTACATGTCGAGCGCGACGCTCCTCTTGCCGACGACCGCGTGGGACACGAACTTCGTCGCGACGACGATGGCCGAGACGCCGGCGACGACGCCGGGCATCGACTTCGTCGCGTCGATGGACGGGACGCAGGTGACGCTGCTCCCGACCGAGAACATCACCGCCGCGAACGGCGTCGCCGGCGCGACGAAGGGCTCGCCCGTCACGTACAACCTGAACAAGGGCCAGACGCTCCGGCTGATGCAAGCGCCGGACGGGTCGGGCAACGATCTCAGCGGCACCATCGTCCAATCGAACAACCCGATCGGCGCGTGGGGCGAGCACTTCTGCATGTACCTCACGACGAGCCCGCCCAGCTGGCGCGTCGTCGGCGCGGTCGACGGCACCACGCTCACGTACGACCCGCCCGTGAGCGGCGCGCCGACCACGCTCAAGGAAGGGCAGATGGTCGAGTTCGCCGGGCCGAACGCTTTCCACGTGCAGGCGCAGGACGATCAGCACCCGTTCTACATCGCGGCGCATCGGCCGGGCGGCGACTGCGACGCGGCCCACCAGGAGATCCCGCCGATCAAGGCGCTCGGCTACGACTACGTCGCCGTCACGAACGAGACGACCGACTACGGGAGCGGCGGCCCCGAGACCGACAACGTGATCCCGCCCGCGCAGTTCTTGAGCTCGTACATCTTCTTCACCGATCCGACCTACGGCAACACGGACCTCGCGCTCGTTCGCGTGAAGTCGAACGGCGTCTTCAACGACGTGACGCTCGACTGTCTGAACACGCCCATCTCGGGCTGGCAGCCCGTCGGCTCGAGCGGCCAATACCAGTACGTCCACGTCGATTTGCAGAAGAACAGCGCGGACGTCGGCAACTGCAGCAACGGTCTGCACACGATCAAGAGCTCGACGCCGTTCGGCATCACCGTCTGGGGCTACCAGAGCGCGGTGAGCTACGCGTACCCCGCGGGCGCGAGCGTCAAGCCGATCAACACGGTCGTCGTTCCGCCGGTCCCGCATTAGGGATCAGGGTGTCGGGGTGTCGGGGTGTCAGGGGGCGCGGCTTGAGACCGTGAGGGCGCCATTCGAGAGATGGCCTGTGCCGCCGACGGTGAAGGCTTCGTTTCGTGGGCCGTGGCCGAACGGCGCGCCGGCGTAGACGGGCACCGCGAGCGCGCGCGTGCGCTCGGCGAGGACGTCGTCGACCGTCACGCCGTCCGGGCCGGCGTCGCACTGCGCGAAGTCGCCGAAGACGACGGCCGACGCGCGCGCGAGGTGGCCGCCGTCGAGGAGCGACGTGAGCATGCGGTCGACGCGGTACGGGCGCTCGGTCACGTCCTCGAGGAGCACGATGGCGCCGTCCGGCACCGCGAGCCGGCCCGCGGCGGCCATGGCGCAGAGGAGCGCGAGGTTTCCGCCGAAGAGCGGGCCGCGCGCGTCGCCGGCGCGGAGCGCGCGGAGGCCGCCCCACGTGCGCGCCGCAGCGGGCCGCTCGAGCGCCGCGAGCCACGCCCCGCGATTGCGTGCAAGATACACGTTATCCGACGCGCCCAGACCGGTCACGTTCGGCCCGTGCACGGACTGAACGCCGCGCGCGGCCGCGTGGAGGTGGAGCGCCGTGACGTCGGAGAAGCCGACGATCCACTTGGGCGCGCGCGCGAAATCGTCCCACGGGAGCTCGGCCGCGATGCGCGTCGCGCCGTAGCCGCCGCGCGCCACGAGGATCGCGCGCACGTCCGGGTCGCGCATCGCGCGCCTCGTCTCGTCGAGGCGCCGCGCGTCGTCCCCGGCGAGGTAGCCGCGCCGGGCGAACACGTCCTCGCGCATCTTCACGCGGTAGCGCTGGGCCACCCAAGCGAGCCCGGCGAGGAACGCCGCGCGCGGAAAAGGGCTCGCCGGCGCGACCACCGCGACCGCGTCTCCCGCGCGCAAAGGCTCCGGCACCATCACGCCACCATATTCGCATTTGACCGACCCCCGCGAGGTGGCTATCCCGAGCGCGTGCCGAGCGCCCACCCCATCGTCCTTCCCCCGTGGGCCGCGCGGAGCGCGCTCGCGCGCTCGCTCGCGGGCGCCGTGGACCGCGCCGTCGACCGCCAGCTCACGCACATGCTCGGCGAGGACTTCGAGCGCCGGCTCGCGCGCGTGCCCTTGAACCTCGGGCAGTCCGGCGTCGATCCGTTCGGCCTCGACCCGCAGTGGACCAAGTATGCGCTCGCCTTCGCGGCGTACCTGCATCGCCGATATTTCCGCACCGAGGTGTTCGGCGCGCGCTCGCTGCCCGCCGGCCGCGTGCTCCTCGTCTCGAACCACTCCGGCCAGGTCCCCATCGACGGCGCGGTGATCGGCGCCGCGATGTTCATGGACGCCGAGCCGCCGCGCTTCGTCCGCGCGATGGTCGAGAAGTGGGCCCACACGCTCCCGTTCGTGTCGCTCCTCTTCTCGCGCGTGGGCCAGGTCGTCGGCGTCCCCGAGAACGCCAAGCGCCTGCTCGAGCAGGACGAAGCGCTCCTCGTCTTCCCCGAGGGCGCGCGGGGCATCTCGAAGACGTTCGACAAGCGCTACCAGCTCACGCCGTTCGGCCTCGGCTTCATGCGCCTCGCGATCGAGACGAAGACGCCGATCGTGCCCGTCGCGCTCATCGGCGCCGAGGAGCAGTACGTCTCGCTCGCGAACCTCGAGTCGATCGCGCGCGTCTTCAAGATGCCCGCTTTCCCGGTCATTCCCCAGCTCTTCATCCCCGGCGGCCAGCTCCCCTTGCCGACGCGCTACCGCCTCTATTTCGGCGAGCCGATGACCTTCGAGGGCGACGCCGACGACGACGACGCCGTGATCGAAGAGAAGGTGTGGGTCGTCCAGAAGACGGTGCAGTCGATGGTCAACCGCGGCCTGCGCGACCGAAAGCACGTGTTCTGGTGATGAAGAAGGCGAGCGCGCGCCCCGGCAAGGTCGTCGTCACCGGCGTGTGCGGCCGTCTCGGCCGGCACGTCGCGCGCGTCCTCCACCGCGAGCGCACGGTGGTCGGCGTCGACCGCCGCGATTTTCTCGGCAAGCCGAAGGACATCGCGCACGAGAAGCTCGATCTTCGCCGAAAGAAGCTCAAGGACGTCTTCCGCCACGGCGACGTCGACGCGGTCATCCACCTCGGCGTCATGCACGACCCGCGCGCGTCGGCCGCCGAGCACCACTCGTGGAACGTCGAAGGCTTCGGCAAGCTCCTCGACTACGTCGCGCAGTTCCGCGTGCCCAAGCTCGTCGTCCTCTCGAGCGCGAACGTCTACGGGCCGCAGCCGCACAACCCGCAGTTTCTCACCGAAGAAGCCCCGCTCCTCGGCGGCGCGCGCTTCTCGGAGATCCGCGACCTGATCGAGGTCGACATGCTCGCGCAGAGCTTCTTCTGGAAGCACCCGAAGGTCGACACGGTCATCCTCCGCCCCGTCCACATCCTCGGGCGCGTGCGCAACGCGGCGTCGAACTTCCTCCGCCTGCCGCGCGTGCCGACGCTGCTCGGCTACGACCCGATGGTGCAGGTCATCCACGAAAAAGACGTCGTCGCCGCGATCGTGCGCGCGCTCCGGTCGGGCGCGCGCGGCATCTTCAACCTCGCGGGCCCCGAAGCGATGCCGCTCTCGCGCGTGCTCCGCATCCTCGACCGCCCGACGCTCCCCGTCCCCTACTCGCTCGCGAAGCCGCTGATGAACCGGCTCTGGTCGCTCCACCTGACGAGCTTCCCGACGCCCGAGCTCGATCACATCCGCTACGTGTGCATGGTCGACGACCGCCGCGCGC
>Ga0335082_10007521_pt1 | contig 11826 bp, 9 predicted proteins | sample Lox_Sample_41_FD_206718 | JGI IMG/M metagenome (GOLD analysis project Ga0335082, IMG submission 206718) | Soil microbial communities from Loxahatchee National Wildlife Refuge, Florida, United States - Lox_Sample_4.1 | ecosystem: Environmental > Terrestrial > Soil > Wetlands | place: USA: Florida...
AGGCACGCAGAGCGCGTTTCAATCGGACCCAGGGCTTGCGCCCGCGATGCGCGGCGCGCTCGATGCAGGCTTCATGTCGCGGGTGCTGGCCGGCGATGTGGCGCATGCGACCGCACACCTGCCATCGGACACGGCCGCTTTGCTTGCTGCCGCGGCGCGCGCGAGTTTCGCGAGCGGTTTTGCTTCGGCTGTGTTCGTGGCAGGGGTTTTCGCTGTAGCGGCGGCTGCCGGTGTGTGGCTGTTGGGGCGAGATCGCGCGCCACGCGGCCTTGCTTGACGGACCGCCCGATTGACCGCCCGATTGACCGCCCGACGTTACCGTCTCAACGTTCGCGCATCGTGCCGGCGGCGCGGATGATGCAATCGGCCAACTGGGTCGCCTCAGCCTGCCTGCTGTGACGAGGACGCTCCACGAGGCCGATCTCGCGATGGAAGGTATCGTCACCGAGTTCGAGCACCGTGACGGCCCTTGGTAATTTGCCGACGCCGGCCGTCTGCGGAATCAGCGCAACGCCGAGGCCACGCGCGACCAGCTGGACGATGGCCTGCAACTCATCGAGTTCGATCGCATCGCGCACGGTGAGGCGCATGCGTCTCAGGAAGCGGTCCACCTGCCGGCCGCCGAACGATCGGCGGTCGTACCGGATGAACGGCTCGGAGCGGATCAGATCGCGCCACGGGTGGCTTTTCAGCGCAGCGGGTACGAGCAGCGCAAAGGGTTCGGTGACGAGCGAGCGCCATGCGAGTTCGGACGGCAGCGCAAAGGGTGGCTTGATGATGACCGCCATATCGATCTCGCCCGCGTCCACCTGCCCAAGCAGATTCAGCGATACCCCAGGTACGACGCGGATCCGCCAGCCGGGAAGCTCGTTGCGAAAACTTTCGAGCGCGGCGACCAGGAACGACACCTGCGCGGAAGCAATCGCTCCGACGTTCAGCATGCCGCTTTTCGCGGCCACCGTGCCGTGCTCGCCGAGCCGCGCGTACACCGACATGAGTTCTTCGGCGACGGCGAGCGTCTCGCGGCCCGAATCGTTCAGCGTGGCCGAACGACCCGTGCGATCGAACAGCGCATAACCCAGGTTTTCCTCGAGCCGCTGCATCTGCGCGCTGACGGCCGATTGCGTGAGGCCGATCCGCGCGCCGGCGGCCGCGAACGTGCCGTGCTGCGCGACGGCGATGAAGGTTCTCAGTTCGCGGAGCATCGGCGATTCATCAATTTATATGGAGGTGAGATCAAGAATATATCGTTTTTCAGCAATTTTGTTCATGCATAGACTGATGGCTGCGGGTTTCATTCCTTCCTTCTTTTCCGGATCAATCACCATGAGCGACACCGCCGCCGTCATTCCGCCGTTCCACCTGGCATTTCCTGTTCACAGCCTGGCCGCCGCGCGCGAGTTCTATGGCGAACTGCTTGGCTGCCCGGAGGGGCGCAGTTCGGACGCCTGGGTGGATTTCAACTTCTACGGCCACCAGATCGTGGCCCACCTCGCGCCGGAGGAGGTGGGGCATCGCTCCACCAGCGCCGTCGATGGTGATGCCGTGCCGGTACGGCATTTCGGCGCCGTGCTGTCGATGGAGCAGTGGCACGCGATGGCCGACAAGCTCAAGGCGGCCGGCACCGCGTTCATCATCGAACCGCATATCCGCTTCAAGGGCGAAGTGGGCGAGCAGGCGACGATGTTCTTCCTCGATCCGTCGGGTAATGCCGTCGAGATCAAGGCGTTTGCCGATATGGCGTCGTTGTTTGCGAAGTAGGTTTTGAAGTTATTTTTGCAACTAACGGTCTGCTGCGCTGGGGTGGCTGGAGGTGGGTGCGGCGGGGCACCCTGAAGCACAGGCAAGCTGGGGACGACCTCACCCAGTCACCGCCGTAATCGCCTTGCCCGTCATAAAAAACGATTTCAGATTATCGACGGTGAGTTGCGCCATCGCGAGCCGTGTTTCGTGAGTGGCGCTGCCGATATGCGGCGCCAACAGAACATTGTCGAACGCGCACAGCGCCGTGTTGCGCGTAGGTTCCTCTTCGAACACATCGAGCGCGGCGCCGGCAATCTGCTTCGTGGCGAGCGCATGCACCAGCGCGGCTTCATCCACCACTGAGCCGCGCGCGATATTGACGAGCACACCGCGAGCGCCCAACGCGGCGAGCACCTCAGCGTTCACGATGTGCCTCGTCGCTTCGCCACCGGGGCAGCAGGCGATCAGCACATCGGAATGCGCAGCAAGTTCGACGACGCTGCCATACCGGGTCCACGGCAAACCTTGATCCGTGCGTCCGTAATACGCGACCTCGACCTCGAACGGCAGCAGACGCCGCACGATGTCCTTGCGAATCCTGCCGAGCCCGATGATGCCCACCTGCTTGTCAGCCAGACTCGAGCCGAGCGGCAACGCGCCCTCGTGCCACGCACCGGATCTCACATGCGCGTCGGCGCGAGGTAACTGACGTAGCAGCGCGAGCAGCATCCCCAAAGCCAGTTCCGCGACAGCCGCGTTGAGCAGGTCCGGCGTATTGCTCACGGTGATGCCGCGTTGCCGGGCGAATTCGACGGGAATGCGGTCGTAGCCGACGCCGCTCGTCGCGATGATGCCGAGCGACGGTAACCGTGCGATCAGTTCGACATCGACCGTGTAGTTCGACCGCGTGACGATACCGCCCACACGTTGCCGCAACTGATCGTCGGACGCGATGGCGTCGATGGAGACGAGTTCGAAGCTATGGTCGATCAGATCCTGCGCGATCCGGGGAAACTCGCCGATCTGCAGGACGGGTGGAAAAACAGCTTCGTTCACGGTGACGGACTCCGCAAGGCTAGGTGATGGATCGATATCGCCACGACGGGCTCTACCGGTTGACGAGACGCGCGGGTATGAACACGACGATCAGCAGCGCCGACAATGTCAACGTGCCCGCCACGACAAAGAGCCCGGATGACAGCGTGTGCGTGACGGTCTTCAGCCAGCCGATCACCGCCGGGCTGATGAACCCGGCGAGATTCCCGGTGCAGTTGATGAGCGCGATCCCGGCGGCCGCGCCGGTGCCGCCGAGGAAGGCCGTCGGCAAGGCCCAGAACATCGGCAGCGCGGTCACGACGCCCATCGCCGCGAGCGTGAGCCCGATCATCGACATCACGGCATGGTCGCCGTTGAGCGCGCAGATGATGAAGCCGCTCGCAGCCAGCAGCGCCGGTCCGGCGATATGCCAGCGCCGCTCGCGGGTTCGGTCCGCGTTGCGGCCCGCCGCGATCATCGACACGAGCGCCGCGGTGTAGGGAATCATCGTCAGCAGGCCGATCACGAACGGGTCGTCGATGCCGGTGCCGCGAATGATCGTCGGTTGCCAGAAGCCGATGGCATACGAACCCATCACGATGCCGAACAGGATCAGACACAGCAGCCACACGCGCGCCGACGTGAACACCGCGCGCACCGAACCGTGCGTGTGCGAGGCCGCGTTGGCGTCGATTTCCCCTTGAATCAGGCGCTTTTCGTCGTCATCGAGCCAGCGTGCGTCGGCGATGCGATCGTCGAGCCAGAAGAACACCACGATACCGAGCACGATCGAAGGCATCGCTTCGAGGATGAAAAGCCATTGCCAGCCATCCATGCCAAAGGCGCCGTGTGTCGAATGCATGATGTATCCCGAGAGCGGACCGCCAACCAGACCCGACACGGGGTTGCCCGCCATCAGCAGCGCGACCATCTTGCCGCGGCGGTGCGAAGGAAACCAGTAAGTCAGATACAGGATCATCCCGGGAAAGAAGCCGGCTTCGGCGACGCCGAGCAGAAAGCGCACGATGTAGAACATCGTCGGGGTCTGCACCCACGCGGTCGCCATCGACAGGATCGCCCACGTGATCATGATGCGGGCAATCCAGCGCCTCGCGCCGAGCTTGTGCAGCAGCAGATTGCTCGGTACTTCGAACAGAAAGTAGCCGACGAAGAAAAGACCTGCGCCGAGTCCATACGCTGCTTCGCTGAAGTGAAGACTGCCCAGCATCTGCAGCTTCGCAAAGCCGACGTTGACGCGATCCAGATACGCGACGACATAGCCGACGAACAGCAGCGGCATGAAGCGAAACGCCACGCGGCGAAACAGCAGATCAGCCTGGTTCGCTTCGATTGCAGGGGAAAGGGACGTGCGGATGAACAAGGTTGTCTCCTGGCCCGCCGGGTTGGTCGTTGCTCTTTTTTCAGGCGTGTTGCGGCGGGCGAACGGGTTGGATTCGGATGGGCATGCGCTCAGGGCTTAGTGGTCCGGATGCGCTACCTCTTCATCGAGCTCCGCCAGCGCTGCCGCATCGGCGATTTCAAAGCCGATGCCGGCAAGCGATGTTTCGAGCGCGCGGCGCTGTGCGGCATCGAGTTCGACGAGCGGGGGCCGCATGGTGGCCCATGTGTCGTCGCCGGATTGCCAGGCGATCGCTGCCTTCATCGCGGCGATCATCGGGAAGCGCTGGAACAGGGCACGCGTCGCATCGAGCTTCTGTTGTTGCGCGGCGGCCTGCGGGCCTTGCCATGTCGCGGCCAGCCGGGCGATCGCCGCCGCGTTGACGTTGCCCGTGGCCGTAATGCAGCCTGCACCGCCTCCTTGCAGCGTGCGCAGCAGGTAGGTTTCGCTACCCGCGAATACATCGAAGCCTGCGGGTTGAAAGGTCTTCAGCATGGCCTCGGTGTTGGCCCAGTCGCCGGAACTGTCCTTGATGCCCGCGATGGTGCCGGGGTAGGCCTCGAGCAGCCGTTCGATCAGCGCGAGGCTGATGCCCACCTGCGCAATAGGCGGGATGTGATAGAGGTAGATCCGCAGGCGCGCGTCGGCGACTGCGTCGATCACCTGGGCGTAGCCCCGGTACAAGCCCTCGTCGCTTACGCCCTTGTAGTAGAACGGCGGCAGCATCAGCACGCCGGCGCAGCCGCTGTTCACGGCATGACGCGTGAGTTCGATCGCGTCCGGTATCGCGCATGCACCGGTACCCGGCATCATGCGTGAAGCGGGCAGGCCTCTTTCGAGCAACGCATCCAGCAACGCGCGCTTTTCGCTCAAAGCAAGCGAGTTGGCTTCCGAATTCGTGCCGAACACGGCAAGGCCGACGTCTTGCCGCAGCAGCGATGTGCAGTGCCGGATGAAGCGCGATACCGATGGGGTCCGGTCGGCGTTGAAGGGGGTGAGGACAGGCGCCAAAACGCCTCGTAGACGCTGCGATGACGTGGCTGAAGAGGGTGATGCACTCATGAACAGGTGTCTCCTTCACGGTCTGCTAAAGCGGGTACAGGTAAGCAGGTATCGAATGACATGCATTCGTTGGCCAACGCAGTATTGCTTGATGCAGACCCTCGAAGAAGTGCTGCCCGGTTGCTTCAAACGTTAATAATTTTTGTGTCCGGGAATGATGCGGGCGGCGCGCGACCGCGCGCCTGCGCTCCGCCATGTACCGCTGGATGAGGACTTCGCTTAGCCCTTCGGCGTCGAGCCCCGCGTCACGGCGGCACGCAGGAAGTCGAAGTCGACGCCCTGATCCGCCTGCGTCACCGTTTGCAGAAACAGCTTGCGATAGCCGCGCTCCGCGCTCGGTTCGATCACGGGATTCTGCTCGGCGCGCTGCGCCAGTTCTTCCGCGCTGACCAGCAGGCTGATCTCGCGCGCCGATACGCTCAGGCGGATCCGGTCGCCTGTACGTACATGCGCGAGCGGCCCGCCGACCGCGGCTTCCGGCGTCACGTGCAGCACGATGGTGCCGAACGCCGTGCCGCTCATGCGCCCGTCGGAAATGCGCACCATGTCTTTGACACCTGCTTTCGCGAGCTTCTTCGGAATCGGAATGTAGCCTGCCTCGGGCATGCCGGGCGCCCCCTTGGGGCCGATGTTTTTCAGCACGAGGATGTCGTCGGCGGCGACGTCGAGATCGTCGCGATCGATGCGCAGGGCCAGGTCTTCCGCGTTGTCGAATACGACGGCGCGACCCTCGTGCTCCATCAGCTTCGCATCGGCGGCCGACTGCTTGATGATCGCGCCGCCCGGCGCCAGGTTGCCTTGCAGCACCGCGATGCCGCCTTGCGGATAGATCGGATCGGTGAGCGGCCGCACGACGCTCTGCGCGAAGCCAGGACCCGCCGCTTCGATCTCTTCGCCGAGCGTGCGCCCGGTGACCGTCAACGCGTCGAGGTGCAGCAGCGGCTTCAACTCGCGCAGCAGCGTGGCCATGCCGCCTGCCTTGTGAAAATCCTCCATGTAGTGCTGGCCCGAAGGCTTCAGGTCGAGCAGCACCGGCGTCTCGCGTCCCATCCTGTCGAGCGCCTTCAGATCGACTTCATAGCCGAGCCGTCCGGCAATCGCCGTCAGATGCACGATGCCGTTGGTTGAACCACCGATCGACAGCAACACGCGCATCGCGTTCTCGAATGCTTCGGCGCTCAGGATCCTGTCGATCGTGAGGCCGTCGCGCGCCATCTGCACGGCCTGCGTGCCCGTGAGTTCGGCAATCCGCATGCGGTCCGCCGTGACGGCCGGCGGCGATGCCCCGCCCGGTACCGTCATGCCGAGCGCTTCGGCGAGACAGGCCATCGTGCTGGCCGTGCCCATCACCGAGCAGGTGCCGACGCTCGCGACCAGCTGGTTGTTGACGTCGCTGATTTCCCCGGCGTCGATGTCTTCGGCACGAAAGCGCGCCCAGTAACGACGGCAGTCCGTGCAGGCGCCGACGCGCTCCGAACGATGCGAGCCGGTCAGCATCGAGCCGGTGATCAGCTGGATCGCGGGAATGCCAGCCGACGCCGCGCCCATCAGCTGCGCGGGCACCGTCTTGTCGCAGCCGCCGATCAGCACGACGGCGTCCATCGGCTGGGCGCGGATCATCTCCTCGGTGTCGATCGACATGAGGTTGCGCAGATACATGCTGGTCGGCTGCGAGAACGATTCGTGGATCGAGATCGTGGGGAAATCCATCGGCAGGCCGCCTGCCAGCATCACGCCGCGCTTCACGGCTTCGATCAGTTGCGGCATGTTGCCGTGGCAGGGGTTGTAGGCGCTGCCGCTGTTGACGATGCCGATCACGGGGCGCTCGAGCGCGCTGTCGGTGTAGCCCGCGCCCTTGATGAACGCCTTGCGCAAAAACAGCGAGAAGCCGTTGTCGCCGTAGTTCGTGAGGCCTTTGCGCAGACCCGTGGCCGTGTCGTCGTCAGGTTGGGCGGAGGAGGGCTTGTCGGTCATGAGGAGGTCCGGGATCGTGGTGGGTCGTCGTGCATCGTGAGGCCGCCGGCGATCAGGAGACCGCGGCCGTTGGCCGGAATTATCACGAACGCGTGGCCAGTGAAGAGCAGCGTAACGCTTGCTTCAGACACAAACAAAAGTTTGTTCCCGCGACGCCCGGGTCGGCGAAGCCAAGCGTGCGCGCGGCGTCGGCCAGGGCCTCAGCCCGGCAGCTCCTGCGCGGCCTTGAGGAACGCCTGGACGAGCCGCATGCGTGCCGACGAACGTCCCCATAGCAGCCCGACCACCCGCTTCGGAAACGCATACGGCAACGGCCATTTGGCGAGCGAGAGCCCAGCGATACGCGTCATCAGCCAGTCGGGCACGAGCGACACACCGAGGCCGCGATCGACCAGCACGGCAATCGCATCGAGCCCATCGAGTTCGCAGCGCTGATGCGGCTTGATGCCATGCTGGCGCAGATAGCCATCGGCAAGCTGTCCGCCGACCACGTTGCGGTCGTAGCGCAAGAACGGCTCGCTCTGCAGCACGGTGTGGACATCGGTCACCTTCATCGACGCCGGCGTCAGCAGCACCAGCGCTTCTTCGCGAAAGGTGTACCAGTCACAGCTTTTCGGCAGGTCGAAGAGGGGCTGGACGAGCATGGCAGCATCGAGATCGCCGCTCACGACCTTGCGGTACAGATCGGTCGAGGTGCCCGGTTCGAGATAGATATCGATCTGCGGATGGCGCGCGAGCAGTTCGGCGAGCACGTCGGGGATCAGGCTCGTCATCATCGTCGGCGTGCCGCCGAGGCGCAGCTGGCCCGCCAGCACCGATGCATCGTTGAGGTCGGATTTCAGGTCGCGGATGTCGTGCAGCACGGCACGGGCGCGCTCGAGAATCCGCTCGCCGGCCTCCGTCGTGCCGACGGTGCGCCCGGAGCGGCGCACGAGCTTCGCCCCGAGTTCCTCTTCGAGCATCTTGACGCGCTGCGCCACGGCGGCCGGCGTCAGGTCGAGCCGGCGAGCGGCTTCCGCGATCGAGCCCAACTCGACCACGTAGACAAAGCTTTGCAGATAGCGCGAGTCCATCGATAAAACTTTTATCTTTTAAAGAAGCAAAAGAATACTGTTTTTGACGGTCGGCGGCTATCACACTTCGTTTCAGCCGGTCGCGAACACAACCCGACGCGGTCGTCATTCACATGGAGGAGTGTTGCAATGCCCAGAATCGAATCTGTGTCGGTCTGCCCGGCCAGTGTCCCGCTGGATCGCGTGACGTCGTTTGCCACCCGCACGGTGTCCACGCGGCACTACGGTCTCGTCAAGGTCCGCTCGACCGATGGCGTCGAAGGGATCGGCTTCTGCTACGTAGGCAGTGCGGGCGGCGAGTTGCTGAAAGTCGCGGTCGAGCAGTTGCTCGCGCCGGTGCTGCTCGGCAAAGACTCCTACGCGGTCGAGGGCCTGTGGCAGGCGATGTATCAGGAAGCGCTGCTGCAAGGCCGCGCCGGTACGGTGATGCGTGCGCTCAGCATTCTCGACACCGCGCTGTGGGACCTCAATGCGCGCACCCATCAGGTGCCGCTGCACAAGTATCTCGGCGCGGTCGAACTCGACAGCGTGCCGGCCTATGCCAGTGGCGGTTACTACCTCGAAGGCAAGACCCCGCAGATGCTCGGCGAGGAGATGGCGAGCTACGTTGAAATGGGCTTCAAGGCAGTCAAGATGAAGGCGGGGCGCCTGTCGCCGCGCGAAGAGGAAGCGCGCGTGCGGGCCGCGCGCGAGGCGGTCGGGCCCGATGTCGAGTTGATGCTCGACATCAACAACGGCTGGACGGACACGACCCAGGCCCTGCAATATCTGCGCCGCTTCGAGCAGTACGACCCGTATTTCGTCGAAGAACCATTTTCGCCCGATGACATCGACAACCACGCGCGTCTCGCGAAACTCACGTCGATTCCCGTGGCGACGGGCGAAATCGGCTACGGGCGCTGGTATCACAAGGAATTGCTCGACAAGGGCGGGGCGGCGATCCTGCAAACGGATGCGCTCGTGTGCGGCGGCATCAGCGAATGGCGTCGCATTGCTGCGACAGCGGCGAGCTATGGCATCGTCATGTGTCCCCACTGGTTCCACGACGTGCACGCGCCGCTCGTCGCGGCAACGCAGAACGCGCGCTACGTCGAGTACTTCTGGGACGATCAGGTGCTGAACTTCCGCCGTCTGATCGACCGGCAACTCGGCCACAAGGGCGGCCGGATCGTGTTGCACCAGACACCCGGACTCGGCTTCGATTTCGACGAAACCGCAGTGGCGAAGTACGGGAAGTGGACCCAGATCCGCTGAGATGCGGCGCAACGCGTGGTGGCCGGGCGGGTCGCGCGCGACCTCATGCCGCATTGGCACGGTAAGCGCGTTACAGAGTTGAAACGTTTACGCACGTTCGATCGATTCGCCGGCAGATTGCGGGCAGGGGATCGGGCGTGCGAGGCGCGTGTTTCCTGACTCGCAGGCGCGCGCGTGTGAGCTGGTGCGAAACATGCTTGGGTATCGACGATGCCCAAACACTCCACGTTCCGGCCAACGCGTACCCATGCGAGTCAACCCCGACTACGAGGATGCCCGGGCGGGTCATGAATCCGCCCACATCCCGATTATTCCGTTCACGGATCTAGAGCGCCGCGTCTCGCAGGGACTCGCGGCCGGCGAATTTCATCTTGCGTTTCAGGGTATCTACCAGGTGAGCACCGGCGGGCTTTCGCGCATCGAGGCGCTGATTCGCTGGATGCATCCCGACTACGGCCTGCTGTTGCCGGAGGCCTTCCTCGTTGTACTGAAGAATCCGCAGGTCGCGCTCGAGCTTACTTATTTCGTGATCGACAGTGTCTGCTGCGAGCTCGGCCATGCCGTGCGCGATGGGCAGACGGTATGTCCGATCGCGATCAACGTGCCGCCTTCGGTGGCCGCTTATGCCCATTTTGCAGGCGACTTCGAGCGCATTGCGCGCTCATATGGCGTGTCGATGGATCTGCTGGAAATCGAGCTTGCCGAGTCGGAGGACGCGGCGAAGATTCTCGCCTCGAAATCGTTGACGAAGCCGCTGCGCGAATCGGGCATCAGCCTCGCCATCGACGACTTCGGCACCGGCTATTCATCGCTGGCGCTCTTGAGCACGTTCGATGTCGACACGGTCAAGCTCGCGCGCGAACTGCTCGGCGAAGCGCCGCTAAGCGAACGGGCGGCGAAGGTTGTAGCGGGGATTTTGTCGCTCCTCGACGGGCTCGGCGTGTTCGTCGTGGTAGAGGGCGTCGAGACGAAGGCACAGGCGCAGTGGCTCGCGCAATGGCCGAACGTGCTGGTGCAGGGGTACTTTTACTCGCGGCCCATGCTCGACCTGGCGCGCGTACCGGGGCATGTGGAGTGTGTGGTTTGAGGCACGCTGACCGTGGAATGATCATCCATGGTCCGCGAGCGTGGCGGGCAGGGTGAACTGAAACGTTGCACCACGTCCAGGGGCGCCAGCGACCCATCAACGCCCGCCATGCGATTCAACGATTGAGCGACAGATGCGAAGCCCCATGCCAGGGCCGTGGGCTTTGGTCGTAAAGGTAGTGCGCGTTGATCCCGTCGCAGCCGTGCAGCACGACGATGGCGGGGAATGGGCCGGTCCCCTCCGGCCTGTATAGCTCTGCAATGGCGTGGCTTTCGTCTGTACCGTTGAATGGCCGTTCGCCTGCCCAGGGGGCACGGCCGCCTATTCTCCAGCCCATCTCTCGAAGACACCTGAGACGCCATTTTATTCCGCGCATTCCGCGACTCTTTTTTGCGCCGCACGCGGAATAGGAATTTGATCCCGAGTGTTTTCGAAGCACCAGATCTGCAGCACAGGGGCGACGTCAAAGTCGCTCAACTCAGCGATAAACCCGGCAATGACGCATCTGCCTGACTCGTCATATTGATTCGCATACCGAAGCATGATGGATCTGACCATGGCATTGCATGTTTTGAACGCCGTCGCGAGCGGCGAAGATCAACTGGAGGAGAGTCAACGTGAAAGTCTTTGCAACACATGACCGCCGGTCGGCCGGCAACGACACGAAAGCGCCAGCCGCGATGATCATGAAGACGCTATGCGCTTCGCTCGTGGTTGCTGGAATGCTCGCCGCCTGCGGCGGAGGAGGGGGCTCCAACACTGCGACGACGAATGGCGCAGCGGCCACAGGCAGCAACACTACCGCGCCCACGCCCACGCCCACGCTCACGCAGGGGCTGTGGGTGGCCAACGGAACCAACGTGCTCGAATTCGTACCTTCGCAATTGACGGGCGGCACGAACGACGCGGCACCGCATCTGATCAACAACAGCAGTGTCTTCGGCGCACCTCAAGGCGTGACGTTCGACAAGGCGGGCGACCTGTGGGTCATGGATGCAGGCACACCGGCTGTCGCGGCCGTGCCCGCGACGGCGTCCACCCCCGCGATAGCGGCTGTGCCGGCCCACCCGCCCGCGCTCTATATGTTCACAGCCGCACAACTTGCCTCGCTCGCGAACGTCCCCGCACCGATGCCTGCAGTCACTATCACCGGCACGAATCTCAACACCCCTCAACAGGCCGTCTTCGATGCCGGAGGC
>Ga0335082_10007525_pt1 | contig 11822 bp, 9 predicted proteins | sample Lox_Sample_41_FD_206718 | JGI IMG/M metagenome (GOLD analysis project Ga0335082, IMG submission 206718) | Soil microbial communities from Loxahatchee National Wildlife Refuge, Florida, United States - Lox_Sample_4.1 | ecosystem: Environmental > Terrestrial > Soil > Wetlands | place: USA: Florida...
TGAAGCGATGCCCGACCGCCTCTACTTCACGGACTCCGACGAGGCCAACGAGCTGATTGCGAAGGACGCGATGGCGCTGCTGATCGGCTTCGCGCTGGATCAACAGGTGACGGTGCCTAAGGCGTTCATGGGACCGCTGGCGATCAAGGAGCGTCTTGGGACGCTCGACCCGAAGAAGCTCGCGGCGGCCGACCTCGAGCCGGTCTTCCGCGAGAAACCGGCGATCCACCGCTTCCCCGCGAAAATGGCCGAACGGGTCCGCGAGCTCTCGGCGCACGTCTGCGACGAGTACGGAGGCAAGGCCGAGCGCGTCTGGAAGGACGCGAAGAACGGCGATCAGCTGCGCGCCAACATCGAAGGACTGCCCGGCTTCGGCGAGATGAAGGTCAAGTCGCTCGGCGCGGTGCTGGCCAAGCGGTACAAGCTTGGCAAGGCCAAGTCGCTGGTCCCGCCGCACCCCACGCTCGGCGACGTGGACTCACCGCAGGCGCTTATCGACTACCAGGCCGCCAAGCGGGCGCACAAGGCCGAGTGGTCGAAGATGAGGGCGTAGGCTTCTCGCTAAGTCGGGAGAGCGAGGGATCGCCGCTCGGTGCTGCGCGATCGAGCAGCGCGCAACGGATCACGGGATCCCGATCACCGACCCCGGCGTGTAACTCCAGGCCGCGCCGCTGCCGAGCTGTCCGAGCCAGTTGCTGCCCCAGCAGGCCGCATGCCCTTCGGGCAGCTGCGCACAGGTGTTTTCGCCGCCCGCCGAGATGGCGGTCGCGTTCGTGAGGCCCTGGACTTCGAGCGGCACCGCCGATTCTTCCGGCGTGCCGTTCGTGCCGAGCTGACCCAGGCGGTTGCGGCCCCAGCACTTCGCGTGGCCGGTGGCCAGCAGCGCGCAGCTGTGTTCGTCGCCCGCCGCGACCTGTGTCGCGTTTGTGACGCCTATGACCGAGACGGGGGTCGGGCTGCTCTGTTCGAGCAGTCCGTCGCCGAGCTGGCCGAGCGTGTCCTCGCCCCAGCACACGGCATGGCCGGTCGTGAGAGCTGCACACGCGTGGTAGCCGCCGACGGCGATCTGCGTCGCGTCGGCGAGCGATTTCACTTCGGTCGGCGTGCCCGTCGAACCGAGCCACCCCCAGCACACGGCGTGGCCGCCTTCGAGCAGCGCGCAGGCGGAGGCGGACCCGGCTGCGATCTGCGTAGCGTTCGTTATGCCCAGGGCTTCCACGGGCGTGGTCACCGCTTTGTTTTCGGTCGAGCCGTTGCCGAGGCGCCCGCCCTCGTTCCAGCCCCAGCATTCGACGTGGCCGCTGGAGAGCAGCGCGCAGGTGAACGACCCGCCGACCGCGACCTGTGTCGCTTCGGAGATCCCTGAGACTTCGACCGGATGTGTCCGATAGGTCTGGGTGCCGTCGCCGAGCTGACCGCTGTCGTTGGTGCCCCAGCAGTCGATGTGACCGGTCGGGAGCACGGCGCAGCTGTGGTTCTCGCCCGCGGCGACCTGCGTCGCACCGGCGATGCCGGCCACTTCGACGGGAAGGTTCGCGTCGATCGTCGTGCCGTTGCCGACCGCGCCGAATTCGTTGTTTCCCCAGCAGTCGACGTGACCGCCGGTGCGCAGTGCGCAGGTGGTTCCGCCGGTCTCGATCTGCGTCGCGTCTTCGAGCCCCTGCACTTCGCCGGGCACCAGGCCGAAGCCGAGGTTCCCGGTGCCGAGCTGGCCGTGGTCGTTGCGCCCCCAACACGAGACCGCTTCGCTCGAGAGCAGCGCGCAGACGTGATCTTCGTTGGAGCTGATCGCTGTCACGCCGCTGAGCCCCGGAACTTCGAGCGCCGTCGTCGAGTAGGCCCAAGTGCCGTCGCCGGCATGGCTCTGCACGACGGGCGCGCCCTGGCCGAGCTCCCCGTAGTTGTCGTTGCCCCAGCACGAGACGGTCCCGCCTTCGATCAGGGCGCAGTTCGCCTCGCCCGCGGAGATGGCGGTCGCGCCTGCGACTTCGTGCACTTCGACGGGGGAGTTGGACTCTTCGAGGGTGCCGTCGCCGAGGCCTCCCGCACCGTTGTAGCCCCAGCAGTCCACAGAGCCGCCCGTGAGCAGCACGCAGGTTTTCGTCGGGCCCGTGCTCACCGCCGTCGCACCGGAGATCCCCGGAACTTCGACGGGAACACTCGAGATGCCTTTCGACGCACCGTTGCCGAGCTCGCCGTACAAGTTGTCGCCCCAGCACGAGACATGGCCTTCGGGCAGGAGCACGCAGGTGTCATCGCCGCCCGCTGCTATCGCCACGGCGTTCGTGATGCCGGGCACCGGCGTCGGCGTCGTGTGCTCGATTTTGTTGCCCGTTCCGAGCTGCCCGGTGCCGTTCCAGCCCCAGCAGTCGACGTGGCCGGTTTCGAGCAGCGCACAGGTGTGGAACGCCCCGGCGGCGACTTCGGTGACGCCGCTCAGGCCGGTGGCTGCGACCGGGACGTGGGAGCTCGTGTCACGTTCGCCGTCGCCGAGCTGACCGTAGAAGTCGTTGCCCCAGCACTGCACTTCGCCACCTTCGACCAGCGCGCAGCTGTGCCACTTTCCAGAGGAGATCTGCGAGGCGTTCGGCAGGTGGCCGACTTCGACGGGGATCCCGGTCCAGTCCGCCGTGCCGTTGCCCAGCTGGCCGTATTCGTTCGAGCCCCAGCACAGGACCCGGGCGCTGCTGAGCAGTGCGCAGCTGTGCTGCCCGCCGGAGGCGATCGCGGCTCTGGCGATGCCGGACCTCACGGCGACGGTCGTCTTTGCTTTCGCGCTGCCCCCGGCGCCGTTCGCACTGAGGTTCGAGCCACCGGCGGTCGCGACCAGCGTGAGCTTGTACTTGGCCGGCTTCTTGGCGGGGTTGACCGGCATCGTCAGGGTCCGGCTGACCGTCCCGCTCGCGCAAGCCAGGGTGGCGGGAAGCCCGGCCACGGGTTTGGATGAGGTGATCGTGCAGGTTTTCGCGCCTGCGACGATCGCTGTGACCGTGGCCGTGCCGCCGGAGGGCACCGACACCGAGCCGCCGAATTTCGAGATCACCGGCTTGCTCGAACGAGCCGACGCGACGGCACTCGCGCCGAGCAGACACATGGCCACCACGGCAAGCACGAGCGCTGAGCGCCGCACGCGCGCCCACGCCCGCCCCCGGCGCTGGACGAAATCGGAACGCATCCCTTCACCCTCCTGCGGTTTGACCTTCATGGCCCCTCGCCGCCGCCCCTCAGCGACCCGCCGAGACTACCAGGCTTGAGTTATGCAAACACGTTAACGAGCGTCCTCGCCGGCGTGCCCGGATCCGGAAGCGCGCATCAGACAAGATGGTTGGCTCGATGCCGAGAGCGAGCGACCAGACCGAGCCGCCGAAAGCGCGGGCCCTCACGCGCTTGCTCCCGCGCGGCCGAGCCGCGACCGCGGCCTCGCTCGGCATCTTCTTCACCGCGCTGCTCTGCTTCATCTCGATCGGCGCGGCGCTGCCCACCCTCCCCACGTTCGTCCGCGGCCCACTGCACTCGGGCGACGTGGCGGTCGGCTTCGTCGTCGGCGCCTTCGCGCTCACCTCGGTCGTCTGCCGCCCGATCGCCGGCCGCCAGTCCGACCGCCGCGGACGTCGCATCGTCATGGTCGCCGGCGCCCTGGCGATGGCCCTCGGCGGCGTCCTCTACCTGCTCGCCGACAACGTCGGCACGCTGATCGCCGCGCGCCTGGTCGTCGGCGCGGGCGAGGGGATCGTCTACACCTCGGGCGCGACCTGGGCCGTCGACCTCGCCCCCGAGGACCGGCGCGGCTTCGCGCTCGGCCTGTTCGGGCTGGCCGTCTGGGGAGGCCTCTCGCTCGGACCGCTCGCTGGTGAGCTGCTGCGCTCGAGCGCCGGTTATGACTCCGTATGGACGTTGACCGCCGCGTTGCCGGCGGCGGCTGCGCTGCTCGCCCTACGACTCCCCGAGCCGGAGTTCCCCGCGCTCAGCCCCGAGGCCGAGCGCGAAGCGCTGCTCCCGAAGGCGGCCCACCGGCCCGGCCTCGCCCTCGCGCTCGCCAACGTCGGCTACGCCTCGCTCGCGGGGTTCGTCGTGCTCGCGCTGAAGGCCAGGGGCATCGAAGGCGGCGCCACGGTCTTCACCGCCTTCGCCGTCGCGGTGTTCGCGAGCCGCCTCGTCCTCAGCCGCGTCCCCGACCGCGCCGGCGCCCGTCCGACCGCGACGGCCGCGGGGCTGCTCGAGGCGCTCGGCCTGGCGGTGATCGCGGCGGCGCACTCGCTCGGGCTCGCCCTCGCCGGCGCGCTGATCGTCGGCGTCGGCTTCTCGATGCTCTTCCCCTCGCTCGCGCTGATGGTCGTCGGCGAGGTGACCGACGACCGGCGCGGGACCGCGATGGGGGCCTTCACGGCCTTCTTCGACATCGGCGTCGGCCTCGGCGGGCCGATCGCCGGCGCGACCGCCGCGCTCGCGGGCTACCCGGCCGTCTTCTACCTCTCCGCCGCGGCCGCGCTCGGCACCGCCGTGCTCGCCGCCGCGCCGGAACGCGCACCCGTCGCGGCGACCGCGCCGGACTAACCGGGCGCCGCCTCCGTCTCGCGCCAGCGCCGGTAGACGTCGAGCAGCGCCTCGCGCATCGACGGCGTCAGGTCCTCGACGCGCAGCGTCCCGCTGAGCGCGATCGTCTCGCGCATCTGGCGCAGGTACTCGCTGCAGTGCTCGCAGCCGGAGAGGTGGGCCCGCAGCCGCCTGCGCTCGCGGCGCGGCAGCGCGCCCTCCAGATAGTCGGTGACCAGCTCGACCACTTCGCGGCACGCGAGCTCCTCGCTTCTGGAGAGCCTCACGGCGCCTCCCCGAGGGCCGACTCGAGCGACTCGCGCATGCGGCTGCGGCCGCGGTGCAGCAGCACCCGCTGGTTGCCCTCGCTGATGTCGAGCGCCGCGCAGACCTCCTCGCTGCTGAGGTCCTCGACGTCGCGCAGCAGGACGACCTGGCGCTGGCGCTCGGGCAGCTCCTCCAGCGCGTCCTTCAACACCTCCGAGAGCGCCTCGGCCGAGAGCCGCTCGTGGCTCTCCTCGACCCAGTGGCGCGGCGGCGAGGCCCAGGCGCCGCCGGCGTCGAAGCGAGCCGCGTCGACCGCCGGCCCCGCGTCGCCGATCGCGACGCTGCGGCTCTCGCTGACGCCCGTCGAGCGGGCGCGGTTGACGAGGATGCTGAGCATCCAGGTCTGAAGCGACGAGCGGCCCGCGAAGCGGTCGAGCCCGCGAAGCACGCCGAGCCAGGTGTCCTGCACGACCTCCTCGGCCACGGCCGGGCTCGAGACGAACGTGCGGGCGAGACGCAGCATGCGCGACTGGTGACGCTCGACGAGCTCGAGGAAGGCCTGCTCGTCGCCGGCGCGCAGCCGCTCGACGAGCTCCCAGTCATCGTCGCCCGGGCGCGACCGCGCGACGCGCCAGGCGACGGCGGCGACGCTCGCCGCCAGGTTCAGGCGCAGCGAGAGCGACGGGGCGATGCGGATGGCGGCCTGCAGGTCCACGCGAGCTCCGGCGGAGGGCGAGCCGAGCACGAACACGGCCCGCCCTCCGGCGACGAGGTCTAGGGGGCCACGATACCCTCGCCGCCCACCGCGCCCGGCACCGTCACCGAGCCGATCTGCGCAAGCCCCGCGGGCGTGACCGCGTACTCGTCGACGATCCCCTGCGCGCCGGCCTGGACGTACAGGTTCCGCTGGTCGGCCGGCACCGCCGCGTCGACCGTCCCCGCGTCTGTGCTCGTGCGCGAGACGGCGGCCAGCGAGAGCCCGCCTGGTCCCTCCTGGAAGCCCGTCAGCGACGCGCTGCCCGCATTCGAGGTGTAGAAGCGCCCGCCCGCCACAGCGAGCCAGCAGGTGGCGGCCTGTTCGGTCGCGGCCGAGGCGATCGGCTGGATGTGGCCGTCCCAGCGCAGCGAGAAGGACGCGAGCGAGTTCGTCCCCGCCTCGGCGATCAGCAGGTGCCCGTAGCGGTCGAAGGAGACCGCGAAGGGGACTGCGCCCGGGAGCGGGTTGACGACCGGCGCCGCCGAGAGGCGCCCGAACGGGCCGACGTGGAAGACGTCGACGGCGCTGCCGTTGGCCTTCGTCGTGACGATCAGCTGCGAGCCGTCGGGCGAGAAGGCGACCTGGCCCGGAGTGTTGACGAACTGCGGCGCGGCTTCGGGGTCGAGGCCCAGCGGCCGGCCCGAGCCCGGGACCGGGAACAGCCGCCCGCCGAACACGCGGAAGCCCTGCACGGAGCCGCCCTGCTCGGCGTTCAGCACGTAGACGAGTCCGTCGCGCTCGGCGATCGAGACCGGGAACGCGCCGCCGGAGGAGACGGTCTGGCGCAGCGCCAGATGGTCTCCGTACACGCCGAACACGGAGACGGTGTCGCTGCCCGCGTTGACCGCCAGCAGCAGACCGTCCTCGCGGTCGAGCAGCAGCGAGCCCTGCGAGGCGAGATGGTCGACGACCGAGCCTTCGAGCGCGCCGCCGAGGCCGCCCGTCGGATAGGCGCCGGCGGGGCTGAGCGTGCCGCCCGGCAGGCGGTCGTAGACCGCGATCTGGTTGCCCGAGAGGCCGTCCGTCTGAACGAACACCGGGGCCGTGAAGCCGGGGTGGGGCCGGCCGTCGAACGCGCCCGCGGGGGCTGCCGCCGCCGCGAGCAGGGCGAGCCCGGCCGTCGAGGCCGCGAGCAGTCGCTTGAGTCGTCGCATCGTCTTCTCCTGGGTCGAGGGGATGGGTCTGCACCCCCTCAGTCCGCCCGGGCGCCGTCGCGTTACGCGACCGGCGGCGGAACGCCCTCGGCGCTCGCCGCCAGCGCCGGGTCCCACTCGCAGACCGCGCAGGCGTGACGGAAGACCTCCCGGGCGAACTCCAGGGCGAGCGAGCGCGGGCCATCGGAGGCGACGACCTCGTCCCAGTCGAGCACGTACTCGCCGAGCTCCTCCTCCCAGCGACCCGCCGCGAGAGCCCTGCCGCCGAAGCCGTCGGGCGCCGGGTGCGCGTAGGCATAGAACGCGGCCCGCTCGTAGCGCTCGTCGCCCGGCCACCAGCCGACGGCGACCTCCTGAGCGTCCATCGAGTTGCGCATGATGAAGTCCCGCGAGGGCGGCTCGGCTCCCTCGCCGGAGAACAGGCTCACGGCGAGGTCGAACGACCCCCACCAGGCGTTGACGGGCGTCGAGCGGCCGCGAAACGGGGCGCGGAACTCGGCCAGGACGAGGCCCGCCCGGCTCGCCGCGGCGAAGTAGCGCTCGGCCTGCTCGGGGTCGTAGACGCGGTGCTGCTCGTCCTCGTCGAGCGGGACCGTCCAGGAGACCTCCTGGGGCTGCGGGTCGATCGCGAAGTCGCCGGCCATCTCCCGCGCCGCCGCAAGCAGCTCGCGCGTCACCGCCCCGACGCTCGCGTCGAGCAGCGAGACGCGGGCGCTGCGCCCGTCGCTGTGCTCGAGCACCGCCTCGTGGACGTGCAGGTCGAGCAGCCCGCTCAGCGCGCCGGAGCCGTCGGGCGCCGGCAGCGGCAGCGTCTGCCAGCCCCGCGCGCTCAGCCGCAGGGCGGCGTGCTGGAGCTGGGGCTCGGGCGGCGCGAGCGCGACGCAGAGCTTGCCGAGCAGCTGCGTGTGGGCGTGCAACGTCTCGCACGTCTCGCGCCACTCGCCCAACGGCAGCCTCGGCCAGTCGGCCATCTCGCCGCCAATCTAGCGCGGCGCGCTCAGCCGCTCTCCGCCCCGGCCGCCTGCGCGCTTGCGGGCAGCGAGGGCTCGACGCGAAGCAGGCGCGCCGGCAGCGCCGGCAGCCACCAGTTCCAGCGCCCGAACAGCGAGACGACGGCGGGCACGAGCAGCGCCCGGATCACGGTCGCGTCGAGGATGATCCCCGCCGCGAGCCCCGTCGCCAGCACTTTGATTTCGGTTTCCGGCCCCGAGGCCAGCGAGACGAACGCCAGGAACAGGATCAGCGCGGCGCTCGTCACGAGCCTGCCCGTGCGGGCGATGCCCCGCACGACCGCGCCGTCGGTCTCGCCGCTGGAGTCCCACTCCTCGCGCATGCGCGCGAGGATGAAGACCTCGTAGTCCATCGAGAGGCCGAACAGGAACGCGAACACCATCAACGGGATCCAGGCCGTGATCGAGCCGGTCGCGGAGATGCCCCAGAGCAGATCCGAGCCGTGGCCGCGCTGCCAGATCAAATCGAGCACGCCCCACGCGGCGCCGACGCTGATCACGTTCAAGATCACCGCCTTCAGCGGCAGCAGCAGCGAGCGGAACGCGCGAGCCAGCAGCACGAACGTGACGAGCGCGATCAGCGCGATCATCAGCGGGAAGTTGCCGTAGACGGCTTCGATGAAGTCCTTGTTCTGCGCCGGCAGCCCGCCGAGCTGCGCGGAGCCGCCGAGTCCGCGCACAGCCGACCCGACGCGGTCGAGCACGTCGCGTCCCGCAGCCGAGGATCCGTCAGGGGAGGGGAAGGCGTCCACGACGGCCAGGCCGTCGCGCCGCCAATCGGAGGAGGCCGGCGCGACCGCGCCGTGCACGCCTTCGATTCCGGCCAGCCGCGCGGCGACGGCTTCGGGCGAGAGGCGCGCGGAGTCGACGAGCACCTCGTGCGGGACGAGCGCGCCCGCGCCGATCCCGGAGCGCTGGATCGCCACGAGGCCCTGCTTGGCGTCGCCCTGCTTGGCGATCGTGTCGAGGTTGGAGAGCCCGAGCTGCAGGTTCGTCGCGGCGAGCACGAGCGCCGCGAGCACGAGCGCGGCGCCGCCGGCGGCGATCCAGCGCCTGCGCACGATGAGGTTCGCCCAGCTCGTCCATGAGCGGCTCGCGCGCTCGTCGTCGCGGCGGTGGGGCCAGTCGAGTTTGGGCCCGATCGAGCGCAGCACGACAGGCAGCAGCGTCATCGCCACGAGCACGCTGATCAGCGGGATCAGCATCCCGCCGTAGCCGACCGAGCGCAGGAACGGCAGCGGCAGCGCGACGAGCGCGAGCAGTCCGATCGCGACCGTCGTGCCACTGAAGACCACGGCCCGGCCGGCCGTCGCCATCGCGCGTTCGACGGCCGCGTCGCCGCTCTGGCCGTGCGCGCGCTCTTCGCGCCAGCGCACCACGACGAGCAGCGCGTAGTCGATCGAGACGCCGAGGCCGATCAGCGCGATCAGGAACTGCACGATCGGCGAGACTTCGGTGACCGTCGTCAGGCCCCACACGACCAGGAAGGTCGTGAGGATCGAGGCGATCGCCATCATCAGCGGCACGAGCGCCAGGAACGATCCGAACACGAACGCGAGCACGGCCAGCGCCCCGACGCCTCCCAGCAGCGCCTCCAGCAGCACGCCCGGACCGCTCCCGCCGCCGCCGCTCTGAACGGACAGGGCGTCGTAGCCGGTCACGTGCACCGGCGCGCCCGCGACGCGCTCCGAGCCGAGCGCGCGCGTCAGATGCCGGGCCGCTTCGGGGTTGTTGCCGAACGCTTCGTTCGGTTCGGGCGGCGGGTAGGCCACGATGAACGTGGTTGCGCCGTCAGCCGACACGAAGGCCCGGTCGTGCGTGCTCGCCCAGCCCGCCACCCGCGCGCCCGGAATGACGGTCTTGACCTCCGCTTCGACCGCCGCGAGCTCGCCGTCGACGCCGGGCGAGCCGACGGTGCGCCCGGCGGGCAGGGTGACGACGGGCAGCAGCGGCGAGGTGTTGCCGCCGGTGCCGCCAAAGTGGCGGTTGATCGCCTGGTTGGCGATCCAGCCTTCCTTGCCCGGGACCGAGAACTTCTGTTTGAGCGCTTTCGTCGCCGAGCCGGCCGAGGCGGCTCCGACCAGCGTGAGGACGACCCAGAAGACGGTAACGAGGCGTTTGTGCGCGAGCACCCAGCGAGTCACAGAGCTCATCCGGCCCCCCTTGGCTTCGTATCTTGCTGGAATCATTTGTATCACAAACGATCCGGTCGCCGTAGAATGCCGCGGCGTGTGGGACAGGGGACCGATACCGGCCGAGCTCGCGAGCTTCCCGGGCTACCTGCTGGCCCGGCTCGGAGAGGCCTCGCGGCGTCGCTTCGCCGCGGCTCTGAAGGAGGAGGGCCTGCATCCCCGCGACTTCGGCGTGATGACGCTGATCGCCTCGCAGCCCGGCCTCTCCCAGCAGCAGCTCCACGAGCAGACCGGGATCGATCCGAGCTCGATGGTCGCCGTGATCGACGAGCTCGAAGCCGTCGGCCTGGCCGAGCGCAGGCCGCACCCCGGCGACCGGCGCGCCCGCAGCATCTATCTGACCGCGCGTGGCGAGGAGACGCTCCAGCGGGTGCGGGAGGTCGCGGCGGGCCTTCAGGCCGAGATGTTCGGCCGGCTCAGCAAGCAGGAGCTCGCGACGCTCCACGGCCTGCTGCGCAAGCTGGCAGGCGCCTGAACGCCAGGATCAGAGCAGGGTTTTGATCCCGCCGACGGCCGCGCTGCCGAGCACGATCTCGAGCGTCACCCCGGCGACCCCGACGAGCACGGCGGCGATCACGACCAGGACGTCCTCCATCAGCACGCCGAGCGAGAGCAGCACGACGCCGAGCGCGGGCAGCGTGTCGAGACCGGTGAAGGGCGGCGCGAGGAAGGCGGCGAGCGAACCGCCCGCAACGAGCAGACCGAAGACGACGTTGCTGAGGCGGTGGTTGAAGAGGAACCGCAGGCGCGGCTTCGAGATTCGCTCGAGGCGGCGGATCATCTTCATCAGGCCGGCGAGGAAGCGCTCGCGGCCGGGGCCTGCCAGCGCGATGCGCCGCCAGCGGGCGGGCAGCCAGATGCGCCGTCCGCCGAGCACGAGCTGAAGCGAGAGCAGCATCGCGATCACCTCGAAGACGTGCGTCGCGCCGCCCGTCGGCAGCGGCAGCGCCGGCACGCCGAGCAGCAGCACGAACAGCAGCGCGAAGGACTTCTCGCCGAACAGGTCGATCAGGCCGTCGAGCGTTTTCGAGCCGTCGCTGGAAAGCCAGCGGCCGAGCTCCTCGCTGACCTTCGGCTGCTCGCTGCCCGACGCGACTGTGACGAGCGCGCCGGCCGGCGGGTCCTTCGGGGCGGGTGTCCCCATCGCTCTCAACATAGCCGTGGGATGATGGGCAGGTGCGCCAGGGGACCTACTCGATCGTCGCGCGCGACCCGGGCACGGGCGAGCTCGGCGTGGCGGTCCAGTCGCACTGGTTCTCCGTCGGCGGCGTCGTCGCCTGGGCTCGGCCGGGCGTCGGAGCGGTCGCGACGCAGTCGGTCGCCGAGGTCGCGCACGGGCCGAACGCCCTCGACCGCCTGGCGGAGGGGCGCGACGCGCGCGGCGCGATCGACGCCGTGCTGAGCGACGACGCGCAGGCGCGCTTCCGCCAGCTCGGCGTCGTCGATGCGCAGGGGCGCGCCGCGGCTCACACGGGCGAGGGCTGCATCCCCTTCGCCGGGGACGTCGTCGGCGACGGGTTCGCCTGCCAGGCCAACATGATGGGCCCCGCGAGCGTTCCCGGCGCGATGGCCGAGGCGTTCCGGGCAGCGGACGGCGATCTGGCGGCGCGGATGATGACCGCGCTGCTCGCGGCCGAGGCCGAGGGCGGCGACATCCGCGGGCGGCAGTCCGCGGCGCTGCTCGTCGTAGGAGCGGAGGGGGAGCCGTGGCGCACGCGCGTCGACGTCCGCGTCGAGGACCACGCCGACCCGCTCGGCGAGCTCGCGCGGCTGCTGCGCCTGGCCCGCGCCTACGAGATGGCCGGCGAAGCGGACGAGCTCTCGGCCGAGGGACGGCACGAGGCGGCCGGCGAGCTCTACTCGCGCGCCGCCGCGCTCGCCCCCGAGGCCGACGAGCTGAGATCGGAAG
>Ga0335082_10007526_pt1 | contig 11821 bp, 5 predicted proteins | sample Lox_Sample_41_FD_206718 | JGI IMG/M metagenome (GOLD analysis project Ga0335082, IMG submission 206718) | Soil microbial communities from Loxahatchee National Wildlife Refuge, Florida, United States - Lox_Sample_4.1 | ecosystem: Environmental > Terrestrial > Soil > Wetlands | place: USA: Florida...
CCACGCGCATCCGTTACGAGGGTTTTCGCAATTCCAAAGTGATGGAACTCGCCTCGGGCCTGATGGACTCCATCGGCGAGCGCCTCACCGGCTCTCCCAACATGAAGCGCGCCAACGAATGGACGCGCGACAAGCTCGCAGAGTTCGGCTTGACCAATGCGCATCTCGAGGCTTGGGGTCCCTTCGGCCGCGGATGGGCGAACGAATATATAAATGCCAGAATGATGTCGCCCGACATCACCCCTCTGATCGCTTACGCCAAAGCGTGGACACCTGGCACGAATGGCGTCATTACCGGCAAATGTATTCGCGCAAACATCGAAGACAAGAAAGACTTCGAAAAATATCGCGGCAAGCTTGCGGGCTTGATCGTAGTCTTCGGCCCCGACGCCGAAGTAAAACCAATCATCGAATCACCCTACAAGCGCCTCACCGACGATGATCTCTCCAAGGTTGGCGAATACCAGATTCCCGGCGAACGTCCTCCGTTGCGTATGGCGGAGATGATGCGCCGCCGCCAGTTCACAAAAGACCTGAATCAGTTCTTTGCCGACGAGAAAGTCCTTGCCGTGATCGATCACAGCCGGGGCACCGCCGGTGGAGGAACCGTCTTCGTCCAGTCGGGTGGTTCTTACAAATCCGGCGAGACCACTACCGTTCCGCAACTGACCTTGGCTTCGGAACAATGGAACCGCATCGCCCGGCTTCTCGACCAAAAGAAGGAAGTCGCCCTTGAACTCAATGTCACGAACACGTTCTACGATGCGGACCCAATGCAGTACGACACAATCGCCGAAATTCCGGGAACTGACAAGAAAGATGAAATCGTTATGCTCGGAGCACACCTTGATTCCTGGCACTCGGGCACTGGCGCCACAGACAACGGCGCCGGCAGCGTTATCATGATGGAAGCCGTCCGCATTCTCAAAGCACTCGATAAGGATTTCGGCATCAAGCCTCGACGCACCATCCGCATCGGCTTGTGGAGCGGCGAAGAACAAGGCTTGCTCGGATCACAAGGTTACGTCGAGCAGCACTTCGGCTCACGCCCTCGATCTGACGATCCCAATATGAAAGACACGCCGACGCTACTGCGCCGCGAGGCCGGCCCCATCACGGTGAAACCGGAACAAGCCAAAGTCTCCGGCTACTTCAACGTCGATAATGGCACCGGCAAAATCCGCGGCGTCTACCTGCAGGAAAACGAATCGGTCGCGCCCATCTTCGAAGCCTGGATGAAACCGTTCAAAGACTTGGGCATGACAACGCTCACCATGCGCACTACGGGTGGCACTGATCACCTCTCATTCGACGCAGTCGGCATTCCCGGCTTTCAATTCATTCAGGATCCCATCGAATACGAAACCCGTACGCACCACTCCAACATGGACGTGTACGATCGTCTGCAAGCCGAGGATCTGAAGCAGGCCGCCGTAATCGTCGCCAGCTTCGTTTACAACACAGCCATGCGCGATGAGAAACTGCCGCGCAAGCCGATCGAGCCGCCGCTGCCGAAGCAATCGGAATAATTTCAAATACGGCGCGGCGATTACCGCGCCGTCCATCCTTTCAGAACCTGAAGCTCAGACCGATCGATGGAATCGCCGCATGGATCATCGAATTCGTGGCTAATCCCCCGAATCCGAAATCGGGCGTGGAGTAAACGAGCCCTCGATATTCCGCTCGAAGCGACAAACCGCGGTAAATCGCATAATTGAGCCCGGCACCATAAACAAATGCTCCCTTGGTTTGCTCCTGAGCTCCAGACAGAGAATTGGATTGATTGCTCTTGGGACCGAACCGCAATGCGCCGCCCCCCGCCAGAAAGTAAGGATTGAATCGCGATCCCGCCTTGGTTGGAAGATTCACCACCAGGCTACCGGTGAACTGCTGAATTCCTGACTGAATTCGAAAAGCATCGGAAGGCAGTACATATTTCTGCGTGCTCTGACTGTATCCGTAGGCTCCCTCGGCGGAGATCCAATGGTTCAAATGATAGCGATAGGTTCCAACAATGCCTCCACTATCGGTAGCGCTGTACGAAGTGCCATTTCCCGATGTGTTATTCGTGAACCAGCCTGCACCCTGCAGGCTGATCTCGGAGCGATTTTCCTGAGCGGAAGCGACAAGCGTTAGGAATAGGACACAACTCATTGCAAGAAGCACAACTCGATTCATGAACAGAACTCCTTGGATGGAAGTGCATCACGACGGAAATGCTCTTCCCGGCGTGACATTGCTGATCGAATTCGGCGTCGCGACCCTCGACACACAACAATTGCAGCGCGCTGCACTCGCGCTTCAACCGCTCGCTCGTCCAATTCAATTAAGTTGCTGGGATGCGTGCGTTCTCGCGCTACGTTGCACTTCGCCACCTAGAGTTTCGTCAAGGTGTCGTAAAGTTTTGTTGAAGAAACAGCCGACAAGTTTCAGCGCGACGTGGCGTTCGACAATTTGTGCCACACTATTTCTATCGGGGACTTTTTCTATGTTTTCATTTGATCCCATCGGACACGTTCTCAGTCCTTACAAGACCACGCAAGATGTACCCAAAGGTCTTGGTGCAAAACACGACGCCGAAGGCGTGCTCGAAATCTTTCCGCAATTCGAACCTGGCTTATTGGATATCGAAGGCTTTTCTCACCTGATCGTGCTATGGGTCTTCGATCGAGTCGGGGGATTTGAACTGCTGGCGTCGCCTCCTTCTGACAATCGCCAGCACGGAGTATTCGCCACTCGATCACCGATGCGCCCCAATCCGATCGGCCTCACCGTCGTCGAACTTCTTCGTCGCGATGGGCGCTCTCTGCACGTCAAAGGTATCGACATGCTAGACAACACACCCATCCTCGACCTGAAACCATACCTATCAAGTATTCCTGAGGAGAAACTCCGTCGTGGATGGCTCGCCGAGGCGGAAGCAAGAAACCGCAAATAACGCGCTCCTGAGTTACGCGAAGGAGGCGCCGCTTATGCCGCGCGGAATTCTCGAGAGCCATAAAGAACTCAGAGTCGTGAATTAAGTTCGTAAATGGCAAAATGAAGAAGGCCGGCTTCTCTGATCCGGCCTTCTTTCATTGCGCGTAATCTCTGTGTTCCCCTGTGGTGAGAGGGTCCAGCAAGGCAAAGCTCGTCACAAAGTAATCATTCTAGTGCGCCAAAAACCAAGTCGAAGCTGTATCGTCGGTCTTCAGGAAGTTCAACAACTGCGTTGCAACCTTAATCCGTCCGACTGGATTCGACGGATGCGTTCCGTCGGTGTCTGAATCCTGGCAAGTCCACACGAGTCCATCGCTCCGCGGGATCATTCCATTTGCCCAGTAATTCGGCCCCCAGGCAATCCACGGAGCCTTCACCTTGCCCTTCGCAGGATCGTAATTCATGCTGGCGTCTCCGCTGATCTGATCCTGGATCGCGTTCTTCACCGCCATCCCAGTCTCGTAGGCATAAGGCTCAGGATCGAGGTTTACCCGACCATTCGAATATCCCGTGTAGTTGGGGCTCGAGTAGTACGCCAATTTGATATTGGGAAACTTGACCAGAAGGTTCTGTGCGATTGATTGCAGGTTCGTTTGCAATTTACTCATGTCGGCGGGAAAAGTACCGGTCGGTCCGCCATTGACGTCCAGAACCCACGCTGCCACAACTTGTTTCGTCGTCACTCCAGCATTCGGCAGATAGTCGTAAACAATCGCATTCCAGAAGTTGTTATTTACCCCCGCAAGCAGAGAGGCAGTCGCACCGCCCGTCGCGCCATTCACCATCACAAGGTGCGAGTTCTTTGACGGATCAGTCTCCGCAATCAGCAAGAACTCGGTGAAGGGCTGCTGCGTGAGCGACAATCCGATCGACAAGAAGACATACTTCCCGTTTGGATCAGGATTCCCATTCGCGTCTAGTGGCCCGATTCCCGCCGCAGCATTCTGCCCAAAGGCACGGTGAGTGGGATCATCGGTGTTGCTGCCGTTCGCGTAAAGTCCGCCGGACTCGGCTCCAAGATAGAGACTCGTCCCCAAATCTGTGATTGGAACCAGCGGACCCGAACCATCTCCCGCGTTGTAACTGATTGTGTTGCAGTTCTTGCTTCCGCTGGTTGATCCCACGGGCAACGTCAGCGTACTGCTCAGGGTTGTTCGCGAAGATCCCGAGTCTCGAGACTCAACCGTGAACGAATAATTCCCAATTGCGACTGAGGAATCGACTGTGCCGCTGACTATGCCGGTCGTCGAAAGGGACAGCCCTGTCGGCAACGCCGATCCTGCTGAGAGCATCCAGAAGTAAGGCGCTGTTCCGCCGGTTGCGTTGAGGTTAGCTTGGTATGCGTAACCCTTGGTCGCCGCCGGAAGAGTCGGGAACGTCGTGATGCCCATGGCTGTGGCAGCAATTCCCGAGCCCGTCAGACTGACCCCTTGCGGCGGCGCGATATTGTAAGTCAGTGAGATCGTTCCTGTTTGCGTCGCCAACAAAGTCGGAACGTACGTAATCGAGAGACTCAATGACTTGCCCGCCCCAATCGATACCGCCTTGGTCCATCCTGTTTGGATGAACGGGTACGTAACAATCACATTGTTTAAAGAGACCGCAGTTGTTCCGCTGTTTGTAATCTTCAGCGTCTGCACCGCGCTCGTCGTTCCCAGTGGCTGGTTCGGGAAGCTCAACGAAGTCGCATTGAGCGTCGGTACCGCTGCTGAATTCGTGCCATGCCCATCCAAGTTGATGCTTTGACTTGGCTGAGCCGCAAAAGTGAAATTTAAGTGTCCTTGGAAGCTCTTGGCGAAGTCTGGTTTGAATTGAACTACGTAATCCGCGCGCTGGCCGGGCGTAAGGGTTGTGGGCACTGTTCCCGAAATAATCGTGTATTCCGGAAGACTGGGTGTGACTGAGTTGATCGTGACGTTGACCGCGCCAATATCGTAGACACTGACCGTCTGTGTAACGATGCTTCCATTGGGTATGTAACCGAATGTCAACCCCGCCGGGAACACGGCCGGACTCGTCTGCGCTGAAGCAGGGAGACAAAACAGCAACAACGTCAAGATTCCAACGACGAGGGCGAATTTGTGATTCATCAGAAATTCATCCTTTGGCCTCGACTGGATCAGCCCATTCATTTATCTAATTCCACACCTTGATCGAGAACGTGGAACTCCCTCGATCTGCACTCAAATTTCAGGGATACCGGGGGGAGAGAAAACTATCTAAAAATTTAGTCGCTTTGCCAGCCGTCGGACAAGTGTGAAATTCCTTGCACACTCTGCGTTCTATTTCGGCGCTGTCGCGCTACATGGTCCCGAACCCGCGCATCCAGCCGGAGCGGCCTGTGCCACTGGGGGTGGCTGATACGGCATGTCAACCGATCCCATTTTGCCGGTCGCATTGTCTCGAATTAACAATCGAATTCGCACCGTGCCGGGTGCCGGCACAAACTCAAACGTCCTGGTGAAACCATGTTGCGCCATCAACCCGTTGTATTGCTGATCATTCAGGGTCATATCTGTTGGCTGCTGCAGATACTGAATCGGAGTTCCCTCTTTATTGACGGAACATGCGGCGACGATCAGGGACAACTGATGTCCTGCGGCTGTTGGGGCAAACGCGAGTTGTTTCGTGTCCATCGCGAGGAAGTATTTTGCTTGGTTAGGAGATTCGGCCGCAATCGACTGCGCCATTAGCAGAATGTCGGTAGAAGTCAACAGGTCGCGACAGGCAGCCTCCTGTAACTCCGACTGGAACTTTTTCGATCCCTCAGATTCGGCAGATGGAGTCGCGTGTGCGTAATAACCCTCGCGGAAAGCGAGATGCACTCCGGCCTGCTTGGTCTTCACATTGATGCGGTGGAACTCGCCTTTCCACTCGGCAGAATCCGGATAATACGCGATCTCGTAGTACGTTGTGCCGTCGTCCACGGCCTTCTTCACGCAATCGGAAAGGTCATTGTTGTTAACACAAACGCGTCCGCCGGTCTGTTCTGCCAGTTGCCGCATCGTGAGTTGATTCGAGGCGCGCGTGTCTTCCTCTCGCATCATCGTTGCACTGGTCTGGGTCCCAACGGCCGCGACTCTGCCGGACGGACGCGAAGACGCATCGAAGAAAGATTGTGACTCGAGTCCCGCAGGATCCATCGGATATACGGCGATCTTCGCATCCGCCAGCAAGTTGGCCAGCGTCGCGAACTTGTCTTGAAACTCCCCCATGCCCGCGAACTTGAAGTCAGAATCTGGAAAAATTGCCAGCGGAAATGAAGATGCCACCCACAGCAGGTTCTTGCGCCCCGGATATCCGGCAACATGTCGCGCGATCGAGCGGAACGCATCCAGCGTTGTTTGCACGCGAATCGTAATCAGCGAAGTCGAAGCCTCTCTTTCGAAATGCTGTAGCTGTTGCACCTGCTCCGCGACGGCCGAAGTGCGTATTTGCTGCAGTTCGGCGCCAACGCTTCCCGATCCTCCTGCCGGGGGCGAAGGCGGTGCCGGAGGCGGATTATCTTCCACCAGACGCGACAAAGAATCCGGATCAGCGCGCACATCGGTCGGATTCAACTCTTGGCCACTTAGGGAAAGCGCCTGATCCACGGCTGCGCGCAGCAGCGTCCGATCCGTGCTGAAGTTCTGCAGCATGTGCAGATTTCGATCAAGCAAGAAGACTGCAACAGGTATGTCAGCCGGAATCGAGGCCAACAATTTCACCATCTGACGATGAACCTGCATTTGCGCTGCCACGCTCGTGTTCAGTCCATCCATCAACAGGATCGTCGGTGGCACCGCTACTTTTTGCATCGTGACCAGATTGCTGTAAACACCTGCTGGCAGTTGTACAGAACCTTTATCCTCCGCTGCGATGGCCACCACATTCACTGCCTGAAAAGAGGCGATGCGTTGCGGCCTTTGTTCCTTCTTTGGTAACACCTGTTCAAACACCTGGAAATCAGCAGCCGTGAGTCCGTTGACGGCCTTGCCTTTTGCGTCTCTGGCAGAAACCTGCAACGTAACCATGCGCGTAGTCACCTTCAACGTAGGCGTCGAAACGGACGAGGTTGTCGCCGGCAACTTTGCCTGATTGTCTTGAGCGCCCGTTCCCTGTGCCAACAGGCAGCTTACCGATCCAACACAAAAAAGGAATAATTGCATCGGCCACATGGAGTTACAGCGTTTCGAAACCGGGGACTTCATGATGACTCACTTTCGACGACGGTTCAGGAACCCTACAGATTGTCTCTCGAAAGGCGGTCGGCCACTGTGTTTGCAGACACACCTTGTGCTTTCAAAGAAACACCATACAACGAAAACCCTCGGCCAGAGCACCAAAACGTCTGCTTTCGATGACATACACCCGGAAAAACTCATGCTACAATCCCGGCGGGTAAAGCCGTTTGCCCGCAGGATTCCCCCCATTGGACGGTAAGGCGGTTACGTGATGATCGCACCTCGACGCATTTGGGCATCGCTTTTTGGCCTTCTCTTTTCTTTGGCGCCTGCCTCCATAGCTCAGAACACGAACGACTCAACCGGAGTTGCTCCCGCCAAATCGGAAACTCGACCAGTCCCTGCGTCTGACTCTGCAAAAGCGGTAACACCTGTACACTCCATCAATATCGACAATCTAAACTTCCGCCGCCTTTCCTCGTTGCGTAGCCGTGATGGCGCGTTTCACTTGGCCTTTAGCTTTTTCGATGAAGATCACCTGCTGTTGACTTTCGAGGGCTCTGACATGGTTCGCCGCCACCGGACCTGCCCCAGAACCCACGAGGACCGCATCGTGCATGCAGTGGTAGTCAATCCCAAGACCGGCGAGGTACAGCAGCGCGCCGACTGGTACTTGCACGATCGCCAACCTTATTTGTGGCCCCTCGCCTCCGGGAAGATGCTATTGCGTAAAGGCGACTCCCTTTACGAACTAGACCCACACCTTACCGAGACCGCCGCCCTTGAACACTCTGACCTTTTCTGGGCGGACTCTACTCCCGATGGGACGCAGATTGTCGCCGGCATCGCGGTTCCCAAGGCAGCTAGCGAGAAGACCGCTGAGAACCACAAGTCCGATCCGCCAAAGTTTGAGATGCGATTTCTCGACGCTAACTCACTCAGCGTCCTCGGGACTGTTCCCCAAGAACGGCCCATTCCCCAGAGACTGACCGATACCGGCATCGCAGACGTAACGCTTAAGAGCGGTTGGACCTGGCTGGTTCGCTTCGGAGGCCGTGGGCAGGGTCACCGTCCGATTACTCGCGTCCGCTCTTCCTGTATTCCAGACGTTCAAGTCTCCGGCGAACACACGCTTCTTGTCGGGCGGTGTACAACGGCACAGGATCGCTACGTAATCAGCAGCTTTTCCACCGACGGCCAGTTCTTGTGGCGCCATCGCTGGAGCGAGCAGCTCAACTCGCCGCTGATCAGCCGTGCTACTTCTGGGACACGCTTCGCCCTCTCGAATATTGAGGTCTCGAAAGTAACCAACCCCGCTCCTGAGGAAGGAGAAGAGAGCACCCGGGAAGTTCGCCGACACAATATTGAAATATTCAATGCAGCAACTGGCACATCAGTCCTGAAAATCCAAACTCAACCGGCCATCACTGTCGGTGGAAATCTCGCTCTGTCTCCAGAGGGCACCACAGTTGCCGCGCTCCGTGACGGCAACGTCGAAATCTACTCCCTGCCTGCTCTCGAAGGAGACGAAGCCGCAAAACTCGCCGCTGTTCGCGCCGGAACGCCTGGACTCATACCGCCTGGCGCAGGCGAGGACCCGGATGATCCCGAAGTTGCCGCTAACGATGAATTTTCTACCAAGCAATTGGCGAAGATCGCAGAGTCGAACCTCCCGGCCATCACAGAGCCCGGTGACACTTCCCTCTCGAAAGACCAACCCACAATTGCTGCCCCCGCTAGTGACAAGCCGGCAACGCCGGATGTCGTCATCCACTCCCGTGCGGACGTCGTCGCCGTCGACGTCCTGGTAACCGACTCCAAAGGGCATCCGGTTTCAGGCCTGAAGCCTGAGGACTTCACAGTAACCGAAGATGGCGCCGGTCAAAAGGTCAGCTATTTCAAAGAGCACTCCGTCATCGATACTCATCTCACTCCCGCCCCTGAGTTCAAGCGACCCGCAAACATTTTCAGCAACGTAAGCAACACGACTCAGCCCGACTCCTCGACGCTGATCCTCCTCGACATGCTCAACACGGCGCCACTCGATCAATCCAGTGCGCGCGACGCTTTGATCCGCTACATCAAGAGCAAGCCTCGCAACGAAAGTTTCGCTCTCTGCGTACTCGACAGCGCCTTGCACCTTGTGCGCGGATTTACTGCCGACGAAAACGAATTGCTGATGGCGATGAAAGACAAACGCGCAAAGCCCAGCGCCTCTCTGATCTCGCAACTGGACACGTCCAGCATCAAGTTCATCCGTTCGGTCACCCAGAAACTCGACTCCCCCGCCGACACTACACGTCAGTTTGCGATCGCCATGGCGGGCCTGGAACGAAGTCTTGAGGACGAACAACTCAGCCAGAACGACATGCGCACTTACATGACGATCGGAGCCTTTGAAGAACTGGCCCGATACATGGCGGGCGTTCCCGGAAGAAAGAAAGTCCTGTGGTTGTCGGCAGCATTTCCCTTGGGCCAGTTTGCTTCGGGCCAAGGTCTCGATGCCGGCCCATTCCATCAGCAGCGTAACTTCGTGCGCCTCGTCAGCAAGACCATGAACTTGCTGGCATCAGCGCACGTTTCCGTCTACCCCGTGGACATCCGGGGTGTACAACTCAATTCGATTTACGATTCAGCCGAGGAACGGCCGTTCACGCAAGACCTGCCAAACGATCCCCTCACAAGCCCAACTGGCACGGGACAGGCGATACAGGCCGGAGGCGCGGGGATCGATCCCGCAGCTGCCGCAAGTGCCCGTATGCTTGCCAACGATCACGCCGTTTCGCCGGATGGTTTCGTAGGTCGTGCTCTGGAAGACGCCACCCGTCGTAATTCAGAGCACTCTGCCATGGACCTGGTTGCCGAGCAAACCGGCGGCAAGGCCTTTTACGGTAGTAACGACATCACTCAGGCCGTGCGCACCGTTGTCGACCAAGGCGCCGATTACTATTCTCTTTCTTACACTCCAACGAATCATCGCTACGACGGTCGCTTCCGAAAAATTCACGTGAAGGTGTCAGGCCGTGGCTTGCGAGTCGCACATCGTTCCGGCTACTACGCCGAAGATCCAAACCGCCCCGCCGAGAAAACCGAAGCAGTCTTGCGCAGCCTGAGCGTGGCCGGAATGCTTCACGGCGCACCGGAATCGCGGCAAATTCCATTCGAGGCTCGAATTGTTCCGTCCGGAGAACCAAAAACGGTGAATGCGTCGGACGTTGGCATTCGCAGAGAAGGCAAGAACTCTCCCAGCACGATCCGGCTGCAACACTATGTCGTGGACTTAGCGATCCCCGCTGCCTCCCTACGCTTCAATCCCGGGCCGGAAGGTGGTTTCCACGGCAGTTTCCGCTTGTTAGCAAACTCCTACGATAGCGAAGGGCGCGGATTATTACAGTCCGCCAGCACCGCAGTTGCAGATCTCAAGCCGGATCGCTATAAGTCTGTTGTATCCGAGGGATTCCGCCTTCGCCAGGAATTGGATGTTCCCGCCGATGCCGCATTCTTGCGTCTCGGAATCACCGATATCTCCACATCCAACATCGGGACGCTGGAACTGCCATTGCCGATTCCCATTCCGAAGGACAGTGCAATCGCGCGCAGAGAGGGATCCATGCCTCCAGTCGAGCCGGAATAAAGACCCGAATCAAGTTCCAAAGTTGGCATATGTCGACCCAGGGAAAACCTGAGCCGCCCGGATAAATCCCCGGAAAAAACCGGAAGAGCGCACCACTTACTCAATCTGGCACTTTCGTGCCAGACATAATGTAAAAACACTAAAAATATCGTTTTTGTTCTTGACAACACATAACAACCTGCCGCTTAATGGCTTCGCCGGACGGGGCGTGCAAGTCTGTTCGCTCTGTACATTATCGATTTTCCCGCCCCTGAACCCCGGTACATTCAGACCAGATGCGTGATACCCCGTCGGTGAACCATTCAACGCCACCACTGGACTCTGAGGCGAAGTCTTCGAACATTTTTCTTAAAGTCGTCGTCCCCCGACGACCCAAGGAGGCGAAGTGACAACAGGACAGCGTCGTTCTGACTGGCTTCAAATGACCTTCGTAGTGATCGCCATCTTAGCGATCCTGGTACTTGCAGTAGGTGCTCCGCAACTCTCCGCTCAGGTTCGTCGCGGATCGTTGTCGGGCACCGTCGTTGATCCGACCGGCGCAGTAATCCCAGGCGCGCAGGTTGCCCTGAAGAATGAGGCGACCCAGGTGGCGGTTACGACCGTCGCCAACGGCTCCGGGTTTTTCAATATCCCATCCATTGAGCCGGGCTCGTATACAGTAACGATCACCGCTCAAGGGTTCGCAGGCTTCGAAGTGACCGGCGTCACCTTCAATCAGGCCGAGAACCGCACTCTCCCGAATATCACACTGAAGATGGGTGCGAGCACAGAGAAGGTTGAGGTCTCTGCCGCTGACGAACTGGTGCCACTCACCACGAGTGAAAGCCGCCAGACCATCACCAGCCAGATGCTTCCTGAACTCGCGATTCAAGGCCGCAACGCCAGCGAGCTGATCAAGATCATGCCCGGCATGGCCATGAACACCGGGTTGAATCAAACCCAGTTCAGCAGCTTGACCACTGCGACGAACACCGGTCCGATCGGCACGTACAGCGCAAGTGGCGGACAGCCCTACGGCGGACTATCGATGACCACGGACGGCGCG
>Ga0335082_10007527_pt1 | contig 11821 bp, 8 predicted proteins | sample Lox_Sample_41_FD_206718 | JGI IMG/M metagenome (GOLD analysis project Ga0335082, IMG submission 206718) | Soil microbial communities from Loxahatchee National Wildlife Refuge, Florida, United States - Lox_Sample_4.1 | ecosystem: Environmental > Terrestrial > Soil > Wetlands | place: USA: Florida...
TTGTCTGACAGCCGGCCAGACGACACTGGGGAAACTGAAATACGTGGTCTTCTATGACAAGCCGCTCCTCAAGTTTGAGCGTCTCATTGAAACCTATCTCACGTTTGCGCCGAAAGGCATTCAATCGTTTCTGATGTCAATGCCGGTGTGGCTCAAGGAGAAGCTGCTCCTGCGTCGATTGCTTCAGGAAGAGCTGTTGGCCCTTGACGATGATCTGGCTAAATCAGATCTGCCACCGTTCCTTTTCTCGGAACACCATGAATCACATGCGGCCTCTGCCTTTTATCCCTCCCCGTATGAACGGGCCGCCGTGCTTTGCATGGATGGGGTCGGCGAATGGGCCACGACATCGGCCTGGATGGGTGAGGGGCGTAATCTCACGCCGTTGTGGGAGATCCCATTTCCCCATTCGCTTGGGTTACTATACTCCGCTTTCACTTACTATACAGGGTTCAAGGTCAATTCCGGAGAATATAAGGTGATGGGGTTGGCTCCGTATGGAGAGCCGAAATATGTAAAGACTATTTATGATCATCTGCTCGATTTGAAACCGGACGGAACCTTCAGAATGAACATGGACTACTTCAACTACTGCACCGGTTTAACGATGACGGGCCGAAAGTTCGATGCCCTGTTCGGCGGTCCGCCGCGTGAGCCTGAGGGGAAACTGACTCAACGGGAGATGGATCTTGCACGTTCAGTGCAGGAGGTGACCGAAGAGGTCATGCTTCGTCTTTCCAAAACGATTCATCAGGAAACGGGGGCCGAATATCTCTGTCTGGCCGGCGGCGTCGCGCTCAATTGCGTCGGTAATGGCCGGCTCCTACGCGAAAGTCCGTTTCGAAGCATTTGGATTCAACCTGCGGCGGGCGACGCAGGAGGGGCGCTTGGAGCGGCATTGACGGCATGGCATCAATATGATGAACAGCCACGCTCCGCGCCGCAAACCGGAGATAACATGCAAGGCAGCTATCTCGGTCCCTCGTTTCCGAACCGTGAGATCGAAACATTCTTAAAAAATAAGGGCATTCCGTATAGGCGGATAGACGATGAATCTCTATTCGACTGCGTGGCCGGGGAATTGGCTTCTGAGAAGGTGGTGGGGTGGTTTCAAGGGCGTATGGAATTCGGGCCGAGGGCGCTCGGCGGACGGAGCATTTTGGGAGATCCCAGGAGTCCGAAAATGCAGTCGATCATGAATTTAAAAATCAAATTTCGCGAATCCTTCCGGCCGTTTGCCCCCTCCGTTCTCCGCGAACGGTGCGGCGAGTACTTTGATTTGGATGCCGATAGTCCTTATATGCTTCTTGTCGCATCGGTCAAAAAACGCCGGCGGCTCCCCTATCCCACAGAGGCAAAAAATCTCTGGGGAATCGATTTGCTGAATATACCCCGTTCGGATATTCCTGCCGTTACACATTTGGATTACTCGGCGCGTATCCAGACGGTGCATCGGGAAACGAATCCACGCTATTACAAACTTTTGGAAGCATTTGAAGCGGCGACAGGTTGCGCCGTACTAGTGAACACGTCGTTCAATGTGCGGGGTGAACCGATTGTCTGCACCCCGGAAGATGCCTATCGCTGTTTTATGAGAACAGAGATGGATATCTTGATTCTGGAGAACTGCGTCCTGTTAAAGAAGGAACAGAAACAAGTTGAAAATGACTCCGACTGGAAGAAAGAATTTAACCTTGATTAGGGGTGCCGATGAAGGAATTGAATAAGAACAGACGGGAATGTCGAAACTTTGGACTGCTGGTCGGAGGAATTTTCCTCTTGATAGGGTTGTGGCCTGCAATTTTCAAAGGCGGCGAGCCAAGAATCTGGGCCATGGCGCCGGGGTCAGTGTTGTTGGCGCTCGGTGCATTGGCTCCACAGAGCCTCAAACCCATCCATCTGATTTGGATGAAAATAGGCGAACTTTTGAGTTGGTTCAACAGCAGAATCCTTCTCGGCGTCGTTTTCTACGGATTCGTTACCCCAATGGGGGTAATCATCCGCCTGTTTGGAAAAAGTCCGATGGGTATTAGCCGTTCTGACTATCTCGATACTTACCGCCTCATGCGGCGTCCCAGGTCAAAAGAACACATGAAGCATCAGTTCTAAAAAGGGGTGAAATAAAATGATTGATTTACTGAGAGAGATATGGGCTTTAATGAGGGAACGCAAAAAGTTTTGGTTGTTGCCGATCGTGGTGATTCTCGTTCTGTTTGGTGTTCTTATTGTGCTGACCCAGGGATCGGTAATCGCACCTTTCATTTACACCTTGTTCTAGAGATGTTTGTGTTTGCGGACCCAGAGGTTATCCATCCTTCTTGGATGGCGATATGGATGATAAAACGCGCGTTCTGATCATCGGCCCGACACCGCCACCTCATCACGGCGTCAGCATGGCGATGCAGGCCCTGCTGACCTCTTCGGTTGCGACAACGTTTCGTGTGTTTCATCTCGACATTACGGACCGGAGGGGTATCGGGTTCGTTGATCAGCCCGATTGGCATGATGTGTTCCTGTTTATCAGGCAGTTTTTCCGAAATCTGATGCTGATTTTCAGGGAACGGCCGGCTCTTCTCTATCTACCGATCTCCCAGACACGGCTCGGTTTTTTTCGGGACAGTTTGTTTATGCTGCCGGCGATGTTGTCGGGGATTCCTGTTGTCATTCATCTTCACGGCGCGAATTTTGATGCGATTTACACTGGCTCGGGCCGGTTCTGGCGGGCCTATATGGAAATGATTCTCAGACGAGTAGCGCGATTCATTGTTCTGGGCGAGACCCTCCGGCCGATCTTCAGCCGGTGGGCGCCTCCTGAGCGGATTTCGGTCGTGCCCAATGGAGTCCCGTTGGATGATGATCGACAACGGTCGTCCCGGGTTTCATCCCGGGCAGACGGAGAGGCGTTTCGTATAGTATTCTTATCCAGCTTGAGCCGGCAGAAAGGGCTTTTTGTGCTGCTCCAGGTCATGTCCCTGATTGTGAAGGTTCATCCCGATGTAGAACTGTTGATCGCGGGGCCATGGTGGGGGGAAACGACCCGGCAAGAAGCCGAATCGTGTATTGCGGCGTCGGGCATCTCGGACAAGGTCCGATTCGTTGGTGCAGTGACGGGGCAGAAGAAAAACGAATTTCTGCTCTCCGGAGATGTGTTTGTCTTCCCCGGTGTTCAACAGGAGGGACAACCGATGACCGTGTTGGAGGCGATGAGCGAGGGGTTGCCCGTCATCGCGACCGATCGCGGCTGTCTACGGGAAACCATCATCGATGGCGTCACTGGGTATATCGTTCCCCCCAATTCACCGGAAGCCATTGCTGAAAAGATCCTCTATTTGATCCGTCATCGTGCGCTGCGTGAGGAAATGGGTGAAAATGCGCTGAAACGAGTCGTGCAATGCTACACGATTGAGCAGTTCACCTCCCGCATGATTGGGGTCCTCCGTCGCACCCTGACTTCCGCATCCTCGCGGAGCGCAGCTAGGCTTCGTCCCGACTGCCGGCCATGATTGATCCGCGCCGCGTGGCGGTCATCCGGCAGGAGCCGAGATACGAGCTGGAGCAGGTGCGGGGATCGGTTCGCGGAGCGCTGGAGGTCCTCGGTATGACCTGGCCGGATTTGATCCGGCCAGGTGAACGGGTGCTGTTAAAACCGAATTTCATTCGAGAGTCCCACACCGAGCGGCTGAACGAATGGGAACAGATTATCACGCATGGGACGGTCATTGCAGCCGTCGCCCTCGAGGCGGCCGATGCCTTGAATGGACGGGGGACAATCACGATCGCCGACGCGCCGCAAACCGACAGTGACTTCGACCGGATTTGCGCCAGGACGGAGTTGCCCCGGTTGCGGGAGCGCTTGCAGCGCGATTATCCTGATCTCCACGTGGAGGTGCTCGACCTGCGCAGGGAATTTTGGCGAACCGAACGGGGCGTTGTGGTGGAGCGACGCCGGCTGAAGGAGGATCCGAGGGGCTACACGCTGGTCGATCTCGGGGAACAGAGCAGCTTTCACGGCAAGGATGGAACATTCTACGGGGCCGATTACGACACGGCGTTCACGGCGACCCATCACTCGGGCGGACGCCATGAGTACCTGTTGTCGCGCAGTGCCATGGACGCCGACGTCTTCATCAACTTGCCGAAGTTGAAAACGCACAAAAAGGTCGGCGTCACTCTGAGCCTGAAGAACCTGGTCGGCATTAACGGGGACAAGAATTATTTGCCCCACTTCTGCATAGGCACGCCCGCCCAGGGGGGCGACGAGTTTCCTCGAAGCGACAGGGCATCCTCGCTCCAGAGCGCGCTCATCTCCGCGTTCAAGCGGGCGGCCAAAGTATCCGGGACGGCGGCAAAATTGTGGGCTCCCATCGCGGTCCGTCTTGGCACGGCCATGTTCGGCCCCACGAGCGCCGTTGTGCGCAGCGGCAACTGGCACGGCAACGACACGACCTGGCGCATGACGCTCGATTTGAATCGGATCCTTTTCAACTTCGACGGGACAGCCCAACGAAGGCGGACGCCGCTCCGGTATCTGACAATCATCGACGGAATTATAGCGGGCGAGGGCAACGGCCCGATGGAGGCCGACGCCAAACCCTGCGGCGTGCTGATTGCCGGGACAAATCCGGCTCCGGCCGATCTGGTGGCGACCCGGCTCATGGGATTCGACTGGCGGAAAGTGGCGATGATCCGAGAGGCGTTTCGTCTCTCCACCTTGAAATTGGCTGATTTTGCTCCTGAGGAGATTCAGGTCATTCCGTCTCTTGGAGAGCTATTCCACTTCCGTCCCCATTTTGGATGGGTCGGCCATCTCGAAGCGGAGCCTGCGGACGGCGTGGCGCAGCCTGAAGCGGTTCGCGCCCCATGATACCTGGAAAATTGCATTATGATGCGCTGCCACTCTGGGCGCAAACGCTTGCAGTCAACGTGGTCAGCGCATGGAATTTCCGGCGCAAGTATGGCGCTGAGTTTCACCGGTCTCTTGCTGCGCTTGAACGTTTCGAATCGGCATCGCTTGATCAATTGCTTGCTCATCAGCAGATGGCTCTGCACGAGATGCTGAAGTATGCCTGCCGTCATGTGCGTTACTACAAGAAGCAAGGTTTGCCATCCGATCATCTCTCGGCCTGGCCAATCGTGGAAAAAAGAACGGTGGCGATCCACCCGGAACTGTTTCTTTCGGATGAATATAAGCCGGAGTCGCTTCTGACGCTCAAGACCAGCGGCACAACGGGAACACCATTGACCGTTTTCGTCAGCCCGGAATACCACCAGATGGAAATGGCGTTTCGCTGGCGGCACAAAGCCTGGGGCGGAGTCCCGTTCCTCAGCCGGGGAGCCTATCTCTCGGGCCATCCGGTGGTGCCGCCCGGCCAGTCGCATCCGCCGTTCTGGCGGGTGGATCATATCGAGAAGCGGCTGCTCTGCTCCTCCTACCATTTCACCCCGCAGGCCCTCGCTTCCTATGTCAACGCACTCGCCGGATTCCACCCGGACTTCGTGCACGGCTACCCCTCCTCGCTGTATGTGCTGGCGCGTCACATCATGGATCACGGCGGGACGACGGTCCGGCCGAGAGCCGTCTTTACCGCCAGCGAGACGTTGCTCGATTTTCAGCGCGAGGTGATCGGCAAGGCCTTTGGCGCGCCCGTCTTCAACTGGTACGGCAACACCGAGATGACCTGCAACATCGTGCAATGCGCGGCCGGCGGCCTGCACTACCGGACGGATTATGGGTTACTTGAACTGCTCGATGACGGCACGATGGTCTGCACGACGCTGAACAATCGTGCTATGCCGCTGATCCGCTACCGCGTCGGGGACGTGGCGACCGCGCGGAGCGGCTCGTGCGCCTGCGGCTGCGCCTTCCCGCTGATCGAGCGGATTGAAGGGCGCGTGGAAGATTACGTTCAGACGCCTGACGGCCGCCTTATAGGGCGGCTCGATCATCTGTTCAAGGATGCGACCTGTGTCAGAGAAGCTCAGATTGTGCAGCGGGAGCTTGGTGAGGTGGTGGTGCGGATCGTCCGGGAGCCGGGCTATTCGACTGATGTTGAACAGGTGATCCGGACCGAAGCGCGCCTGCGTCTTGGAGAATCAACACGCGTTCGATTCGAGTATGTAGAACGGATTGAACGGACAGTCAGCGGAAAATTTCGCTTTGTAATTTCTGAACTGCCCCACCAGCACGTCGCTTGCGCCTGATTTCCACCACAACCGGTTAATTTTATTGGTTTTATCTACCGGCAAGAATTAACAGAGACTTTATAGATCCTTAAACGCGTTGTGATGGCCGACTCATATTCTATTCGCACGGGAAAGACAGGGGCGCCGCTGCAAGCAAGTCCTTCTCTTCCAACTGATTATCAAATACGAGACGCTGTGAAACAGGTCATTCAACAACTCCGATCGGGCACCCTCTCTGTGGAGGAATTACCCCCACCGACCGTCCGGCCCGGGGAGTTGCTGGTGGCCAACCGCTGTTCACTGATCAGCGCCGGGACGGAAAAATCCACGGTGCGGATCGCGCAAAAAAGTCTGATCGGCAAGGCGATGGACCGGCCGGAGATGACCCGCAAGGTGATCGACTCGATCCGGAAAAATGGCCTCACCGAGACGCTGCGCATGGTGTTGGACCGGCTTGATTCCCCGTCCGCCCTGGGCTACAGCTGCGCCGGGACGGTCCTCGCCGTGGGTGACCGTACGGAGGGTTTTTCCGTTGGCGATCGGGTGGCGTGCGCCGGCCAGAATTACGCCTCGCACGCCGGAATAGTTTCTGTTCCCAAGAATCTCTGCGTGGCCATTCCTCCGGGCGTGGATGCGGAGGAAGCGGCCTTTGTGGCGCTGGGGGCGATCGCGTTGCAGGGGGTCCGTCAGGCCGAGCCGCATCTGGGTGACCGCATAGCGGTCATCGGCCTCGGATTGCTGGGACTGCTGACCATCCAATTGTTGAAGGCGTCCGGTTGTCTGGTGTTGGCGTCCGACGTTGATTCGGCCAAGCTCGAGCTGGCCAAATCGTTCGGCGCCGATCTGGTTGCGCCATCCGAACAGCTGCAGGACGCTTCGATGTCCTTTACCCGGCGGCATGGCATCGATGCGGTGCTGATCACGGCGAGTACAAAGGAGAACGGGCCGGTGGAAATTGCCGGAGAAATTGCCCGCCGGAAGGGGCACGTGGTGGTCGTGGGCGCCGTCGGCATGGCCCTGCCCCGCGAGCCCTACTACAAGAAGGAGTTGGATCTCCGTTTTTCGACCTCGTACGGTCCGGGGCGGTATGACGGCCAGTACGAGGAAAAGGGACAGGACTATCCCTACGGCTATGTCCGATGGACCGAGCAGCGAAACATGGACGCCTTCCTGACACTGGTCCAGCTGGGAAAGGTGAACGTCAAGCGATTGATCACCCACCGCTATGCCGTCGATCGGGCCGGTGAGGCCTACGAGATGATGACGGCGGAACGGGAATCCTATCTGGGTATCATGATCTCCTATCCGGAAGAGGCGGAGTCCGTGGGACGCCGCGTCATCACGGTCCGTTCCAGGCCGTCGTCGGGCGATTTGAATCTTGCCCTCATCGGCGCGGGCAACCACGTGAAGGATCGGTTGCTGCCGGTGCTGTCGAAGATCAAGGCCATACGGATTCAGGCCGTCTGCACCGGCAGAGGCCCGCAGGCCAAGATACTCGCCGAGAAGACGGGGGCCGCGTATTGCACGACCGATTATCACGAAGTGTTGGGTGATGACTCGATCAACGCGGTGCTGATCGGCACGCGGCACGAACTGCATGGGCCGATTGTGCTGGCAGCGCTTGAAGCCGGGAAGCACATCTTTGTGGAAAAACCCCTCTGTCTGACCGGGGAGGAGCTGAAGCAGATCTCCGAACGTTTCGCCGTCAAGGCGCAGGAAGGCCTGCATCTCATGGTGGGATTCAACCGCCGCTTCTCTTCACACGCCGAACACGCGAAGGCGTTCCTGCAGGACCGGCGCAACCCCCTTGTGATGACCTACCGGGTGAACGCCGGTGCGCTCCCCCCGGAGCACTGGACGCAGGATCCCGATGTGGGCGGCGGCCGGATCGTGGGGGAGGCCTGCCATTTCGTCGACTACCTGCAGTATCTGTGCGGCGCGCCGCCCGTGTCGGTGCATGCACGGCGGATTGGTCTGCATGAGTCGGGAGTCATGGACGATCAGAGCCTGCTGTCCTTCTCCTTCGGGGACGGGTCGATCGGCACGGTCGTCTACGCCTCCGGCGGGGAGGGCGGCGTGGCCAAGGAGCGCCTTGAGGTATTTGGCGACGGGAAGGCGTTGATCATGGACGATTTCGTTCGATCGGAATTCTATGCCGGCGGCCGGAAACGCGCCTTCACCACGCGGGGACGCGACAAGGGATTTCAGGCCGAGATGGACCAGTTCATCCGGGCGCTCGCTGAGGGGAGGGAGCCGGTCATCCCATTCAACGAAATTTATGCGGTCACCAGGGCGTGTCAGCTTGCTGTAATGAGTCTGCGCGCGGGGCAATGCTATGCCATCTGATCGTCGCGCCGGGGCATCGACGGGACCCATGACGGAAGCGCTTGGGCAGTTGAGATGGTATGTGAAACGGTTGAGCGTCATGGAGCCCGAAGAGGTGCTGCACCGGCTCCTGGACCAATGGGCCCTGAAGGCTATGCACGTCAGATATACCGTGGCCGGAAACGCCTCCCGCGCGGGCCGGCATAACAGCGCGCATTATGCCTTCTGTGCCGGCGCGGAGCGGCAGCTTCCCGATCTGCCATGGGCATTTGATCCGGATGATAAGGCTGTTGCGGCGTTGTTGAACGGCCAGGGCAGCGCGCTGGGTTGCCGGTGGCGCTGGAGACGCGATGCGGCCGCCTGGCATTCGGCTCCAGACACGGGACGCCGGTGGCCGAAGACATTCTTCGCCTCCATTCCCCATCGGACGGGCAATCCCTTCGGAGATGTCCGGATCGCCTGGGAGCCATCCCGGTTGCAACATCTGGTGGTGCTGGGATTGATTGCCGACAGCGTCACAGGCGGACGGGGCGACCAGGCGGCAATTCTGTTGAAAGATCAGCTCTGCTCGTGGGCGGGGGCGAATCCGCCGCTTCAGGGGATCCACTATGTCTCCGCCATGGAATGCGCGCTCCGGATTCTCGCCCTCTGTCACGCGACTGATCTGGCCAGAGCGGCGCTGATCAGGCTCGGCCAGGCCGAGCCGGTCTGGCAGGCGCTGCTCGGGATCGTTGATTCGCATGCCTCGTTGATCGCCCGCCGCCCGTCGCTCCACTCGTCTCGGGGCAATCACACTGTGGCGGAAGGGGCGGGGCTCGTCTATGCCGGGCTGCTGTTTCCGGAGCTGGAGGGCGCTGCCCGGTGGAGCGAGGCCGGCCTCGCCCTGCTGGAGCGGGAGTCGGACCATCAGATCGCGCCGGACGGGGGCGGCGTCGAACAGAGTTTCTGGTATTTGCAGTTGATCGTTGATCTGTACGGTCTGGTCATTGCGCTCCTGACCCATCGTCAACAGGCCGTTCACTCGGCCATTGTTCAGGCCCATGCCCGCGGCCGGCAATTTTTGACCTCGTTTGCCGCCCGACCGGACGGGCTGCCCGCCATCGGCGACGGCGATCACGGGTATGCACTGTCAGAAACGCTGAGATTGTCGTATGCATCGATTGACACTCCCAGTCAGGTTCAGCATCGGCAATTCCCGTTGCCCAGGCTGGACGTTCGCACGTTTGGCGAATCGGGATACACCCTCATGCGGGACGAGGCCAGGCAGATCGACGTCATCGTCGATCACGGTCCGCTGGGTATGGCCCCCTCGTACGGCCACGGTCACGCCGACGCGCTCTCCGTGATTGTGCGGCGGGGAGGTGAGTCATTGCTGATTGATCCCGGAACCGGCACCTATACCGGCGACGCCCGTTGGCGGACCTATTTTCGCGGAACGCGCGCCCATAATACCGTCACGGTGGACGGGCAGGATCAGGCGGTGCAGGAGACGCCGTTCATCTGGTCCCATCCTTATGCGGTCACGATCGTCCGTCGCGAAGTGACGCCCGACGGCGGCTTCAGGCTCCTCGTCCGGCACGACGGCTACGGCCGGCTGACGCCAGGCGTCGAGCATTGGCGCGCGATCGTTCACCGTCCGCCCGGCCACTGGCTGATCTGGGACCGGCTGGATGGACAGGGGCGCCACACGCTCGATCTGCACTGGCATTGCGGCACTGAGCCGCTCACGGAGCTGGGCGTCGTCGTTTTCCCAGGCCGTCCCGACGCCATGGCGATGGCGGTGGGGGGCGGGGAGGTGACATGGCACCGCGGTGAACGTGATCCGCTCTGCGGCTGGCGGTCGCAGGTCTATGGCGCCACGGAGCCCATCACGACCATCCGCGCGCATTATTTCGGCTCATTGCCGCACGAATTCGCGACGCAGCTCTGGTGCGGGAAGCGGCGGCCCGACGAGTGGGAGGCGGAGTTGCCGCTTCTCAGGGAGTGGGTCAGGAAAGGTGTGTATGCAGCCGCTCAGAGTTGAACTCCTCGGCGTGCCCGTCGACTGCGTCGACATGAGGAAGGCGCTCGATCGCGTCGATGAGATCATCGAGGCCGGCCGGCCGGAAATGGTGATCGCCGTGAACCCCGAGAAGGTGATCAAGGCGCGGCGGGACCGTCGATTGCTGTCGCTCCTGCCCCGGGCCGGCCTGCTGATTCCGGATGGCGCCGGCGTGGTCTTCGCCGCCCGATGGCTGGGCTTGGGGCGCATGGAACGGGTCGCTGGATCGGACCTGATGCTGGCGATCTGCGAGCGGTCCGTCGTGCGCGGCTACCGGCTCTTTCTCTTCGGAGGCAGCCCGGAAGTGAACCACTTGGCGGCCGATGCGCTGCGACGGCGATACGCTCACCTCCAGATCGTCGGTCAGGAGCATGGCTACCTCCAGGACGATCAGATGCCCGAATTGATCCGGCGGATCAATGCCTCCCGCGCGGACGTGCTCTTCGTCGCGCTGGGCAGTCCCCGACAGGAGCAATGGATGGGCCGCTATCTGAATCAGCTGGACGTGAAGGTCTGCCAGGGGGTCGGCGGCACCTTTGATGTGCTCGCCGGTCGAATCAAACGGGCGCCGCTCTCGTTCCGGCACCTCCATCTGGAGTGGTTCTACCGGTTGATCACGCAACCCAGCCGGATCATCAGGCAGACGGCTCTGCCGAAATTCGCCGTTCAGGTCTTATGGAAAAGAGTGATCGGATAATCTCGCAGACCGGGATGCAAGCGGCCGCCGCTGTCGGCGCGCGCTGGAAATGGCTTCGGCCGTGGGCGTGGATGCTCGTGCCGGCCCTCCTGCTTGGCGCGCTCTACTACGACGGGCTGGCTTATCTGGTCCACAAATGGATTGTGGATGAGAATTACAGCCACGGCTTTTTTGTCCCGGTGATCAGCGGCTATCTGATCTGGCAGCGGCGAGACCGGCTTCGGGGGATGCATTTGCGGGGTTCCTGGTGGGGTGTCCCGGTGATCCTGGCCGGACTGGCCCTCTATTTCGCCGGCACGCTGGCGACGCTCTATGTGATGATTCATCTCTCCTTCTGGATTGTGCTCGCAGGACTGTTGCTCGCCGTCGTGGGACCGCGCGGCATCGGCGCGATCGCCTTTCCCCTGTGCTATCTGCTGACGATGATTCCGCTGCCCGATTTTCTTCAACAGGGGCTGTCAGGGAGACTGCAGTTGCTGTCGACGCAACTGGGCGTGGGGGTGCTGCAACTGGCGGGGGTCATGGCCTTCCGGGAAGGCAACGTGATTGATCTCGGTCCGATCCAGCTCCAGGTC
>Ga0335082_10007528_pt1 | contig 11820 bp, 7 predicted proteins | sample Lox_Sample_41_FD_206718 | JGI IMG/M metagenome (GOLD analysis project Ga0335082, IMG submission 206718) | Soil microbial communities from Loxahatchee National Wildlife Refuge, Florida, United States - Lox_Sample_4.1 | ecosystem: Environmental > Terrestrial > Soil > Wetlands | place: USA: Florida...
GGATGTTCGCGATGCCGGCGTACTCAGCGGTGAAACTGTTCGACAGCACGTTCACTTCGCCGATGAGCTCGATGGACGGCTGGCTGGAGGTCGGTTCTCCGAAAACGCCTCCGTTAGCCCGCTGGCCGTCGAGGGAAAAGCTGGCGCCATAGCTTTGCGCTCCCAAGTACTTGAACGACCCATCCGTCGAGCCTTGCCGGATGTTCGGGTTGAGGTACAGGAACGACGTGTAATCGCGGCTGTCGCGGGGCAATTCAATCACGTGCGTGTTGTCCAGCGCTGAGCTAATGGTCGGCGTATCGGTCTGCGTGATGGGCGCTTCGGCAGTTACGACCACCGACTCGCTGGCCCGCGCCACCTCCATGTGGGCATCCACACGAGCCGAATCGCCCGAGCGCAGCACCACGCCCTTGATTTCGAGCGTGCTGAAGCCGGGTGACGAGACCGAAACCTTGTAATTGCCAATGCGGAGGCTTGTGACCTCATACTCTCCCGACGCATTGGTTGTGACCGCGTGCTTTGCCCCGGTCGCATCGTCGATGATCGAAACCGAGGCATTCGGAATGGCTGATCCGCTGGGATCAGTAACGGTTCCACGAATACTGCCGAGGTCGGTCCCCTGGCCGAAGACCGCCACCGGCACGAAGCACAACACTGCCAGCGCCACGAGGAGGCGCCACGCGCACTTTGAGAATAGCCTCACAAGCAAAATTCCTTTCACACTGGCAGGTCCCTGCTGCCAGATCCTATCAGTTGATACCACGGACCAAAACAAAAAGCAAGAAAAAATAATCAAACAGCGGTTCCGATTGCTGACGACTGCGTCTGGAAAAGGTCGCGAATCCGGCTTTCGCCCCCTGTGTTTATTTGCTAAAATCTTCGTTTACTTGTGAACGAAACTCCCATGACTCGACGTGGCATCGACTTCCACACTCATCCCTTACTGGTGCGCGAGATGATTGCGCGTCATCCCGAGCTTGCTACGGCGGCGCGCGAAACCTTCCAGATCGGCAACAACTTCCAGCCACTAGAGACGTTCCTGCTGGAACTGGACGAAGCAGGCCTGGAAAAGGCCGTCATATTGCCGATCGACGCCCGCACCACACGAGGTACGACGGTCTATTCGAACGAACAGATTGCCGAGCTTTGCGCGCTATCCGACCGGTTCATTGGGTTTGCGAGCGTCGATCCCCACTCGCCTGAGGCCCCTCAAGCCCTTGATCGCGCTGTCGAAGACCTTGGTTTGCGCGGCCTCAAGCTCGCTCCCGGCATGCAGGAGTTCTTCGCTGACGATCCGAAGCTGTTTGCCATCTACGAGCAGGCCGCGCAGCTCGGCATCCCGATTCTCTTCCATGCGGGAATGAGCTGGGAGCCGGGGACTCGCCTGAAGTACGGTCATCCGATGCGGTTTGAAGATGTGGCTGCCGGGTTCCCTCAGTTGAAGATCGTACTGGCGCACCTGGCGTGGCCATGGGTGGTGGATGCCGTGGCGCTGGCGTTGAAGTATCCGAATGTGTATCTCGACACCTCGGCTCTGTATTTCGACAATCCGCGCGACTTCCTGCAGTTCGCGATGAACACGCAGGTGCCGCTCACCGTATTTGAGCGGAGCCTGCGGAAGCAGATCGTCTTCGGTTCGAACTACCCGCGAGTGGAAATTAAGAACATGGCGCGGGCAGTGCGCGGCCTCGGCTTCTCCGAGGAGTGCCTTGACCTGGTGTTTCGAGCGAATGCGGAAGCGCTTCTCGGAGGTGCGCGATGAAGATCAAGCTCAAGCGGGTGGAAGTCCAGTCGCGGAAGGACATGGAGATGATCGACATCACCGGCCATGTCGAGGCCGCGGTGACGGAGACGGGAATTCATGACGGCATCGTGTTCGTGAGCACGTGTCACACTTCCTCGGGGCTGCTGGTCACCGAGGGCATCGAATGCCTGGAGCGCGATGTGCTGGCGCACCTCGAGCGGCTGGCGCCGAAAGAGCCTCCGCCGGGAACCTATGGCTACTGGCACAACCGTTATCTCGATTTCGACGGGCGCCTCGGCTTCAACGCCGGCGACCACTTAAAGAGCATCCTGGGCGGCATTCAGTGCTTCTTCCCGGTCGAAAACGGCAAGGTCGTCCGCGGCGGCCGCCAGCGCGTGTATTTCGTCGAATACGACGGGCCGCTCGCACGCACGGTGCTGATTCAGGTGATGGGCGAGGAGTCCAAAGCGTGAACCGGCGGCAACTGCTCGCCTCGACAGGCATTTTCGCTGCGTCATGCTCCACGCCCCGGAAAGAAACTCCGGCGGCGAATGCTCCCCAGGCTTCGCTGGCGCTCAAGGATTTTCAGCCCCGCAGCATGCTGCACGTAGCCGAAACGAAAGTCGAAAAGGCGCGATTCCCGGTCATCGACATCCACACGCACCTGACCTTCTCAGCGCGATCGGAAAACGGCGTTCCGCTGGCCGAGGAGCGGAGTTTCCTGGCGACGTCCGAAGAACTGCTAGCGGTGATGGATCGGAAGAATCTCAAAACGCTCGTCAACGTTACCGGCGGGATGGGGTCGGGACTTCGCGACAGCGTTCAGCGCCTGGACAAGGCACACGCGGGTCGATTCCTTACCTTTACGGAGCCGTGGTACGCGCGAACCGCCGAACCCGGCTACGCGCAGTTCCAAGCGGATGAGCTCGCCCGGGCAAAGAACGACGGGGCCTGCGGATTGAAAGTCCTCAAGACGCTGGGCCTTTATCTCCGGCAGAACGTGACCACCGGCCCCCTGATCCAGATCAATGATCCGCGCTTCGATTCCATGTGGGAGGCCTGCGCCGCGTTACGGCTTCCGGTGACCATCCACGTGTCGGACCCCGAGGCCTTCTTCCTTCCCATCGACCGCTACAACGAGCGATACGAAGAGCTCAACAATCATCCGGACTGGTCGTTTCACGGCAAGGATTTTCCCAGTAACCAACAGTTGCTCGAGGCGCGCAACCGGGTCTATGCCCGGCATCCGAAAACGCAATTCATTACGCTGCACTTCGGCAACGATGCGGAGAACCTCGCCTACGTGGCCGAGTGCATGGACAAATACCCCAATATGCACGTCGAGCTGGGCGCCCGCATCGGTGAACTCGGCCGGCAGCCGAGGACAGTGCGCAAATTCTTCGACCGCTACCAGGACCGGATTCTGTTTGGTACGGACGCCACTCCGCATGGCGACGAGTACCCGCAGCAGCTCTACTGCGACACCCTCTACGAAATCTACTTTCGCTTTCTCGAGACCGAAGACGAGTACTTCGACTACGCGCCCGCGGCGGTGCCGCCGCAGGGTCGCTGGCGGATTTACGGCATCGGCTTGCCGGAGCCGGTGCTCAAAAAGGTGTATCACAACAACGCGGCCCGCCTGCTGGGCCTTCCGACGATATGAGACTCCTGATCGCTGTCCTCCTGCTTGCGCCCGCATGGGCTGATGTTCGCGTCTGGGAGGGCTCCCTCACATTACCCACCTACGCGGAGGGGCAGCCAGACCCGAATCCTCCGTTCGATTTTCTGGCCACGTCCCGGTTCAACTATCCGTACACGCTGCGCGAACAAGTGACCGACCGTCGCGCACCGCAAACCTGGCGGGCGCTGTTTCTCGAAAACGAGTACCTGAAGTGCGTCGTGCTGCCGGACATCGGCGGCCACCTCTACAACTGCACCGACAAGATCAACGGCGCAAACCTGTTCTACGCGAATCCCTCGATCAAAAAAGCGCAGATCGGCTACCGGGGCGCGTGGGCGGCGTTTGGCATCGAGTTCAACTTCCCCGTGTCGCATAACTGGGTGTCGATGTCTCCAGTCGACTTTGCCACGGTGAAGCACGACGACGGCTCCGCCTCTGTCTGGGTGGCGAACATCGACCGGGTGTACGGCATGCAGTGGCGCGTCGAATTGATTCTGCGGCCCGGCAGCACGGTTCTCGAAGAACGCATCCGGCTGCACAATCGCAGCGATGTGCGACATCGCTTCTACTGGTGGAACAATGCCGCGATGCAGGTGTGGGACGACACGCGCATTCTCTATCCGCAGCGGCTGACCGCGAGCCACGGCTTTACGGCCATCGACACCTGGCCGGTGAACTCGCAAGGCCTCGATCTCAGCGTGTATGGCAACCACACGCAGGGTCCGGTGTCGCAGTTCGCTCATGCGACGCGGGAACCTTACATGGGCTTGTACCACCCGCGCACGAAGTCGGGCATCGTCCATTTCGCGTGGCCTTGGCAGGCGCCGGGGAAGAAGATCTGGTCGTGGGGCGTCGATGTCGAGGGCAAGCAGTGGCGCCGGGCCCTGTCCGATGATGACAGCGCGTACGTCGAGGTGCAGGGCGGGCTGTTCCGAAACCAGGAAACCTACGCCTTCTTGATGCCGCAGGAAACCATCGAGTTCAGCGAATATTGGATTCCGATCCGCGAAATCGGCGGCTATGTCCGGGCGACGCTGGATGCGGTGATCAACATCGACCGCGGCGGCGAGCCGAAGCTCGCGGTGAATGTGACACGCGAGTTCAAAGGCGCGCGGGTGCGGGTGAAGGAGGGTAAGCGGATGCTCCTCGAAGAAACCGCTACGCTCGAACCGTCGCGAACCTATGCAAAGGCGCTGCCGCCGGCGGCGCGATATTCCGTCGAACTGACCGATGCAGCCGGACGCACGTTGCTTTCGCACACTGAAGGCTTGTATGACATGTCCGGTCCGGAAGAGGTAAAGCCGGGTCCGCAGCCTGCGTTCCGCTTTCCGGCGCCTGACAAACGCTCAGAAGCCGATGCCCTTGCCGTTGGCACCGACCAGGAACTGAATGGCCGTAAGATCGAAGCCTTTCGCACGTACACAAAAGCGCTCGCCTCGTTTCCGCCCAGCTTCGAGCTGAACAAAGCCGCGGGCCGGCTGGCCGTGGACCTGAAGCGGTTCGACGAGGCCATCGCCATGCTCGGCAAAGCTCAGGCGATGGTTACCAACGACGCCGAGATTCACTACTGCCTGGGGCTGGCGCTGGATGCGCAGCACAAGATCGAGCGTGCGCGGGGCGAATTCGAAAAAGCACGAATGTTCCAGGCATTCCGCAGTCCGGCCTCCTTGCAACTCGCCTATCTTGACGCGAGGCTCGGCCGGCTCGATAGCGCTCTGGAGTGGATTCGCGGTGGCGATCCAAGCTCGATTCGCGCTGGTCTTGCCGAAGTGGCCCTTTTGCGTCATTCCGGCAATGTGTCAGCGGCTAGACAGCGTCTCGACGGCTTGTTGCGGCTCGATCCGACGAACACCGGCTTTCGCTTCGAGAAGGTGAAGTTGGGCGCCGCGGACGACGCGCTCTGGCGGCACCTCGCTGCTGATTCCGACCGTGTGCTCGATCTTGCGACGGAATATCTCCGTCTCGGCTTTGCGGCCGACGCGCTCGAGCTGCTGTCGAAGGACTATCCAAAAGTAGACACGGCCGAAGGGGAACCCGCCGCCGTCCTGCCGCAAAACCATCCGCTCATCGTCTACTACCGCGGTTACTGCCGCGAGCTTCTCGGCAACTCCCCTGCAGCCGACTACAAGAAAGCTTCGGGCCTTTCGACTCAGTATGTGTTTGCCAGCCGCGCCGGCACAATTCCAGTGCTCGAAAGCGCCATCGCCGCGAACCCCGGCGATGCGACGGCCCATTTCCTCCTTGGCTCGCTCTGGATGTCAGGCGACAGAGTCGATCAGGCCATCGCCGAATGGCAAAAAGCGCGAGCGCTCAACCCGCGCATCCCGACGTTACACCGCAATCTCGGTTACACGCTGCTCTTCGTTCAAAGCCGGCCAGAGCAGGCGGCAGAGGTCTTGCGCGAAGGTCTCGATAACGATCGCGAGAATCCTGCCGTCTACGCGGGGCTGAGCCAGGCCCTGAGCGTGCTGGAGCGTCCCGCCGCGGAACGTGCGGCCGTGCTCGAGCGCTACCCCGCACGGGACACGATGCCGGCCCCCTTGTTCTGCAGCCTGGTGCTGGCGCTCGCCGAGAGCGGGCGTGGCGACGAAGCGCGGCGATTGTTCGCCGGGCGTTTTTTCCCGAGCGAAGAAGGCGGCGTCAACGTGCGCCAGGTTTGGGTTGAGGTCGAGTTGCAGCGGGCGCTTGGGCTCTTGCGGGACGGCAAGCCGAAAGAGGCCCAAGGCGTAGCGCGCTCTCTTGGCCAGCCAGTGTCGAATTTGGCTTTCACGCAAGAGGGGTTGGAGCCGTACCTCAACACGCCTCGCATGCAGGAACTGCTCGGCGACATCGAGAGTGCGGCCGGCGATACGGCCGCCGCGCGCACACATTGGGAGGCAGCCGTGAAAACCGGCCGCGGCTCCGGCGACAGCCTCGTATATGCCGCGCGGGCGGCCCGCCGCCTCGGTCAGGATCCGGCCCCGTGGGCTGATCGATTGCGTTCCGGCCTGGCGCGCACGGACGACGCACTCACCACCACGTCCTACCCGGGGCTGGCGCAATATTCGCGCGGGATGCTGCTGCAGGAACTGGGCCAGACGGGCGACGCGGCGCAGGCATTCCGTCAATCACTCCTGCTGCCGGAACGAGGGCTCTCGCACTACCTGTCGCGGCAGGCGATGACGCAACTTCCGCACTAACTTACACGAGAACGACTTCGACGCCCTTCGCGCGGATGGTCGCGATCTTGGGCGGCTCGGCCTGATTGTCGGTGATGAGCCGCGTCAAGCCTTCCATCTTGCTGATGACCGACAATCCGCGGCGGTGGAATTTACTGGAGTCGGCTACCGCCGTCACCTCGCGCGAGACCTTCATCATCAAGGCGTTCAACTGGGCTTCGAGAATGTCCGGAGTGCAGACGCCGATGTCGGGATCCATGGCGTCGACGCCCAGCATGAGATGATCGGCGCGCAATCCGTGCAGCGTCTGTTCCGCCTGGGGCCCGACCATGGAATAGGATGTCGGGCGCACGATACCGCCGAGCATGATAACCGACACCTGCGGCGCGCGGCACAACTCCATCGCCACATTCAGGGCATTGGTGATCACCGTGAGCCTGAGTTTGCGCATGCGGATTTGCCGGGCAATCGCGGCGGTGGTCGTTCCGGAATCGAGAATAATGGTCTGCTCCGGCTTGATCAGCGCGACAGCGGCTTCCGCGATACGCGCCTTTTCGGCGTCGTGCTGCGTTTGCTTGATCGCGATCGGGTAGTCGACCCCGCCGTCGGTCTGCCGCACGGCGCCGCCATGCGACCGGACCAGGGCGCCCGCTTCGGCGAGCAGGTCGAGGTCGGACCGAGCTGTGACCGCGGAAACACTGAATTGGTCGACAACGTCTTCGACCGTGACCCGGCCGTCCTTATCTAAAAGCTCGAGAATCCCCCGCCGGCGTTCTTCGGCAAGCAAGCGGTGTGACTTGCCGGGCTTTGTGGCCAGTTTGCCTTGCACATCCTGGAAAATAACAAATAGCAAGGGGAAACGCAAGGATAGTCCCTCGTTTGAAACCAGTGAGATAGGTTGATCAGAACGCCATATCCTTGCATTTTTACTTTCGTATTTCGTTGAGAAATTGTGTTTTATGTCGCCTAATGCTATGCTGCAGTTTCTAATGTTTACGAACCGGCTCTGGCTGCTCTTCGCAGCCATCACGACTCTCTTTTGGGGCGTTTGGGGCGCACTCATCGAACTGCCTGAAAAGGCAGGGTTTCCTGCTACTCTCGGCTACTCGGTGTGGGCTCTGACCATGATCCCCTGCTCGCTGGTCTCCCTCGCCGTCGCGAAGTGGAATCTTCATTGGGACCGGCGCTCCATCTGGCTGGGGAGCCTGGTTGGCCTTCTCGGAGCGGGCGGGCAGATTGTCCTGTTCGAAGCGCTTCGTACCGCGCCGGCGTACCTGGTGTTCCCCATCGTCTCGCTCTATCCGGTGCTCACCGTTGCGCTCTCGGTCTCAATCTTGAAGGAACGTGCCTCACGGCGCGCCTCCGTCGGAATCGCCGCGGCGCTGATCGCTTTGCCGTTGCTGGCATACTTGCCTCCCGGTTCTAGCGGCGCATCCGGTTACCTTTGGCTCGCCGGACCTGTCGCCGTGTTTGTCGCATGGGGCCTGCAGGCGTTCATTATGAAGTACGCAAACGCGACCATGTCCGCCGAGAGCATTTTTTTCTACATGGCCCTCACCGCTGTGCTGCTCATTCCGGCGGCGCTGTGGATGACCGATTTCAGCCAGCCGATTCAATGGGGCTTCCGCGGCCCCTGGCTGGCGGCACTGATTCAGGTGCTCAACTCTATCGGCGCCCTGACGCTCGTCTACGCCGTTCGCCATGGCAAGGCGATCATTGTGGTGCCTATGACGTCGCTCGCTCCCGTCCTCACCATCGCGCTCTCGCTCGCGCTCTACGGAGTGTGGCCCAACGCCGTGCTGGCCAGCGGGATGGCGCTTGCCAGCCTTGCCATCTACTTGATGGCGGAGTGAGCCGGACCATACCAGACGCTGCCGCCGAATGTTGTGACGTAGATGTGATCGGGCGACAGCGGATCCGGCACCACGCGATGTCCCCACTTGAAGTCGTAACCGGCGACGCGCTGCCAGGTCTCGCCCCGGTCCGCTGAGCGCCAGATGGACGACTCAAAGCCGCAGGCGTAGAGGACGCTTGCGTTGCGCGGGTCAATAGTCACGTCATAGACATGCTGATCGCGATCGAGTACGCGGCGCCAGGATCCACCCCCGTCGGTTGACAGATAGATACCTCCGCCGCCTTCGCCCTCGCGGTTTCGACGCCATGCCGCCAGGTAGAGCCGCGTCGGATCCTTGGGATCGATCGCCAGCCCGTTCGGTCCGTTGACCTCCGCAGGCAGACTGAGTTTCGTCCAGTGTTCCGCGCCGTCGGTGGAACGATAAAGGGCTCCGTCCCCTGCGTTGCCGATGCTGCCATCCTCGCTGCGCCGCGCGACAACCAGGTAGAGTGTACCGTCGCGATCGCGGGCCAGGCGCCAGGCAAAGGGCTCCTTCCCCTCAATTCCGTTGTTCTTCAGCGACCAACTCTGGCCTCCATCCACCGACTTGAACACGCCGCGCCCAAATCCGGCCACGTAGAGGACCCGCGCATCGGCCGGGCTACGCGGATCAAGAAGAATGTGCGTCGCGGCCGTCGGCGGCATTCCTGATCCGGAAGGCTGCCACGAACGGCCCCCGTCATTGCTGATGACGACGCCCCCTTGGTAGCGGCTCACCGGCGTGCGCCGCCACATCTTCGGGCGGGGCAGATCGTGCGTTCCGCTGGCTACGGCCCACGCCCGCCCTTTCACTTCGGGGTCGAATTCCATCCAGTAGAGGGTGTTCAGCCACCGTTGGGGGATGCCCTGGCTGGCACTCTGCCAGCTCGCGCCCCCATCCTCGCTCCGAAACAGGTTGATGTCGGTATAGCTGATGAAGATCCGGCGCTTGTCGAACGGGTCGAAGTGGACGCCGTACGTCGTTGTCACGTCTAGGCCGGTGGAGGTCCAGCCGCCGCCGGCGGCTTGCCGCGAGTATACGGCCTGCCAGGTTTTGCCGCCATCGGTGGTGCGCAGCGTCCGTCCGAGGTCAGTGCTGAAGCAGATATCGGGATCATTGGGAGCGACGCCGAGTCCCAAAGGGTGCTCGCCCCAGTCAGGACCGAAGCGCGCGGTGATCCAGTTGTCGCGGAGATTGGGAGCGGTCTCCTGCGATGATTCCCTCAAGACCGGCTGCCAGGTGGCGCCGTGGTCAGTTGTCTTCGCGACTCCGAAATACTTGTCCGCAAGCCGGAAGGAAACGTAGGCGACGGTCGGCTGGTGTTCCGCCGTCGCAATGGTCACAAAGCGAGCGCTGGAATCCATTTTCGACTCGCGCCAGGTCTGCCCCCCGTCGGGTGAGACATAGATTGCAGTCGCCGTGTGGCCATAAACGACGAGTTGCCCATTAGGCGCGAAGCCGGCGGACATGTCCACGAACTGGTCGACACCTTGCGGCGCGGGCCCCGTCGTCCAAGCACCGCCGCGCCGGACCGTCACAGTGTTTCGGCCGAGAACGAAGAGCGTCCGCTCTTTTGCTGGAGACGCCGCATCGACGAATATCCTTCTGCCGCCCGCCGAAAGCGGTTCGCCTCTCGTCCACGTCCTCCCGCCGTCGCGCGACATCTCGAACCAGGTGTCAGCCTTTTCTTGAAAAACGGCGTATATCGCATTTGAGTCGGCGGGATCGATAGCCAAAGCCGCTGGTCGGCCGCCACCATTGACGAACACTTCGTCAGCGTGGTCATCATTCATCGTCACGGGAGTATTCGCCGCCGGACGAATCAGCCGCCACGTCGCTCCCCGGTCGGTGCTCTTGTAGATGCCGCTCGTTACTGCATACATCGTGTTGGCATCCTTCGGATCGAAGGCGAAGAATCGGACGACGCCGTGGAGGTTGAACATCCACCAGTCCGATCCTTCGTTATGCGAAATGTAGGTTCCCGTCATGTCGCAAGCGACGAGCACGTCCTGCGAGGTGTGCGGGCTGATCGCGGGTTGGAACATCGCTCCGCCTCCGCCGGGACCGATCACCCTCCAGCCATCGCCGGCGCCCGCCACCACGCCGGCCGCGATCAGGAACCCCACGAGCTTGCGATTGACTCTTAACATTTGATTTTGTATCCTTGCGTTTGATTTCTTTTATATCACAAAGAGGTGATTTTCGTGAGGCGAAGGGATATTTTTCGAGCTACCGCGGGCCTTGCCCTGCCAATGGCTGGCCGGGCGGATGTGCCTACGCATCGCTGGGACGGGTACGATTTCGGACCCGGCCCTAAGGTTGACGACCGCCTCGACCAGGGTCCATTCGGAATCGAGCAGGATCAGGGCTGGTTCACCATCGCCACGACGACGGCAAGCTCAGAACCTGTGCGCAATTTCGGAACGGGACTGGTGGGGTACACCTGGGAGGAAGGCGGGCCCTCCTTGGCCGCGCGGTCGGGCAAAGAGACGCTGGAGCGGCACGTCGAGAAAATGGCGGCGCTGCCTTTCGTCGATGTCCTTTATATCCGGTGCGACTGGCGCGATGTGCAGAAGGCGCCTGGAAGGCTCGATCTGCATCCCGTGTGGAAGCTGACAGTCGATGCCGCGCGCGAGAAGAAGCTGCGCGTCGCATTCCGCGTGATGATCTCAAACACGGTCGGACAGCCGCGCTACCTCGCGATGCCTGACTTCCTGAACGGGAAGGTCCCGGTGGCCACGATCGGAAGGTACGAGGGGCACGACATGCGCGAGCCCCAGTATGATCACCCAGCGTTCCAGGCGGCGTTCCAGGACCTGGTGGAACTGCTCGCGCGCGAATTCGAAGGCAATCCGCTGGTTGAGTTCGTCGACCTGATGCAATACGGCTACTGGGGAGAAGGCCACACCGCCGATCAGCCGGCTCCATTTCCCGATTACCTCACCGCCGAGAAGACTTTTGTCGGCATGACCCGGCGGCAGTTGGAGGCGTTCCGCCGCACGCCGCTCGCGGTCAATACCCAACCGGACATTAGCAGCGTTGGGAACCGCGAAGTGATCGACATGGCCGTGCGCTCGGGCTGCTGGCTCAGGTCCGACAGCGTGATCGTCGAAGAACCCGAACAGATCGAAATCCTCTCGAACCGGCCGCCGTGGCTGGCGGTCGTGATGGAGGACGGCTATTACCGTCAGTACAGGCTGGAAAGCGGCAGCGGGCTGGAGAGCACCATCCTGCACGTGCTTGATCTTGGCGGCAATTACTGGTCGCTGTGGACCGAAACGGACAACCTGCAGCGGTTCTACGAGCGGTATCCGAACGGCTTCGACACACTTCGCCGGCGCATGGGTTACCGGATCCGGCCCT
>Ga0335082_10007530_pt1 | contig 11819 bp, 6 predicted proteins | sample Lox_Sample_41_FD_206718 | JGI IMG/M metagenome (GOLD analysis project Ga0335082, IMG submission 206718) | Soil microbial communities from Loxahatchee National Wildlife Refuge, Florida, United States - Lox_Sample_4.1 | ecosystem: Environmental > Terrestrial > Soil > Wetlands | place: USA: Florida...
TTCCGCGAACGCGCGGCCGTCCTTCAGGTCCTCGCAGTGCTGCGCGATGATCTGCGTGTTGTCGTCCTGCTCGAAGAACGTAAGGAGGTCGTCCTCGTCGATGTCCGACTTGTTGCCCAGGCCCACGATCGCCGACACGCCCATCTTGGCCGAGCGGGAGAAGCCGATGATCGCCATGCCGATGCCGCCCGACTGCGACGACAGCGCGGCGTGCCCCTTCACGTCATACGCGGTGCAGAAGGTCGCGCACAGGTTCTTCCACGTGTAGTAGAAACCGTAGATGTTGGGGCCCATCAGGCGCACGCCGTACTTGCGGCCGATCGCCTGGATCTCCATCTGCCCTTCCACGTTGCCGGTTTCGGCGAAGCCGGAGGGGATGAGCACCGCGCCGGGGACCTTCTTCTCGCCGCATTCGACGAGCGCCGCGGCGACGAACTTCGCAGGGATCGCGAACACGGCGACATCGACGGTTCCCGGCACGTCCTTCACGCTCTTGTACGCCGGGAGCCCCATGATCTCCGCGGCCCCGGGATTGATCGGGTAGATCTTGCCCTTGTAGCCGCCGTTGATCAGGTTCTTCATCACCGAGTTGCCGATCTTGCCGGTCTCGTCGGAGGCGCCGATCACGGCGACCGCCTCCGGCTTCATGATGCGGTTCATGTCGCGCACGATGTCCTCGTGCTTCGGGCGGTAGCGGGCGGGCGCAGGGTTCCAGTCCAGCACGATGCGAACGTCGGCGGCCACCGCACCCGCCTTGCTGGCGAACACGGGATTGAGGTCCATCTCGGCGATCTCGGGAAAGTCCGAGACGAGCTGCGAGACGCTGCGGATCATTCCCGCGAGCGCGTTGCGATTCACCGGCTCCGAGCCGCGCACGCCCTTGAGCATCTCCGCCGCCGCGATACCGTCGAGCATCGACAGCGCGTCGTCCTTGGACGCCGGCGCCAGGCGGAACGTCACGTCCTTCATCACTTCCACCAGCACGCCGCCCAGGCCGAACGCAACGAGCTTGCCGAACGACGGATCGGTGACTGCGCCGATGATGACTTCCTGGCCGGCGCCGACCATCTGCTGAACCTGCACGCCAAGGAGGTTCGCCTTCTTGTTGTATTTCTTTGCGTTGGCCACGATCTTGCCGAAGCCCGCCTTCGCTTCGGCCGCGCTCTTCACGCCGACGAGCACGCCGCCCGCTTCCGTCTTGTGCAGGATCTCGGGCGAGACGATCTTCAGCACGACGGGGTAGCCCATCTTCGTGGCGAGCCTGGCCGCCTCCGTGGCGGACTTCGCCATGCCTTCCTTCGGCACGGCGATGCCGTACGCGTCGCAGACCTCCTTGCCCTCGGGGGCGGTGAGCGACGTGCGGCCCTCGGCCTTTACCGCGGCGAGGATCTTCTTCACCGCGGCCTTGTTGTTCGCCATGCTCGTTCTCCTTGTTAGATGGCGCCTTCGGCGCGCAAGGCCGCGATGTCGTCACGGCTGTACCCCAGCTCCGCCAGCACTTCCTCGGTGTGTTCGCCCAGAAGGGGGGAGCGCTTCACCTCGGTCGGGCTGTCCGAGAGCTTGATCGGGTTGCCCACGCTCAGGTACTTGCCGCGCTTGGGATGGTCGACCTCGACCACGGTGCCGGTCTTGCGAAGCGACGGCTCCTCCGCGAGCTCTTTCATCGAAAGGATCGGGCCGCACGGGATGTCGTGCTTGTTCAGGATGTCCATGGCATCGAACTTGGTCTTGGTCATGGTCCACTTCTCGATCTCGCCGAAGATCTCCATGAGATGCGGCAAGCGCGCCTTCGGCGTCGCGTAGCGCGAATCCGTGAGCCACTCCGGCCGCCCGATCACCTCGCAGATGTCCTTCCACACCGGCGCCTGCGTGATGAAGTAGATGTACGCGTTGGGATCGGTCTGCCAGCCCTTGCACTTCAAGATCCAGCCGGGCTGGCCGCCGCCCGAGGCGTTGCCGGCGCGCGGCACCGCGTCGCCGAACACGCCGTTCGGGTACTGCGGGTATTCCTCCATCACGTGCGTGCGGTCGAGGCGCTGCTGGTCGCGCAGCTTCACGCGGCACAGGTTGAGCACGCCGTCCTGCATCGCGGCGAGCACGCGCTGGCCGCGGCCCGTGGTGTTGCGCTGGTAGAGCGCCGCGACGATGCCGAGCGCGAGGTGCAAGCCGGTGCCCGAGTCGCCGATCTGCGCGCCTGTGACAAGAGGCGGGCCGTCGTCGAAACCGGTGGTCGACGCCGCGCCGCCCGCGCACTGCGCGACGTTCTCGTACACCTTGCAGTCCTCGTACGGACCGGGACCGAATCCCTTGACCGACGCGACGATCATGCGCGGGTTGAGCTTCTGGATGTGCTCCCAGGTGAAGCCCATGCGGTCGAGCGCGCCGGGCGCGAAGTTCTCGACCAGCACGTCGCATTTCTTCACGAGCGCCTCGAGCACCGCCTTGCCCTTCGGCTTCTTGGCGTCGACGGTGATCGAGCGCTTGTTGTGGTTCAGCATCGTGAAGTAGAGGCTGTCCACGTCGGGAATGTCGCGCAGCTGGCCGCGCGTGATGTCGCCTTCGCCCGCACGCTCGACCTTGATCACGTCGGCGCCGAACCAGGCGAGTAGCTGCGTGCACGTCGGCCCCGACTGCACGTGCGTGAAGTCGAGGATGCGGACTCCATCCAATGCCTTGCCCATTGATTTCCCCTTATGCTTTTTTCTTTGCCGCGGGATTGAGGCTGGTGATGCGGCCGCTTTCCGTGCCGCCCCCCTCGTCGATCACCGCATTGATGAGCGTGGGCCGGCGCGAGCGGATGGCCTCTTCCATCGCCTTGCGCAGCGCGTCGGGCGTCGTCACGTGGACGCCGACGCCGCCGAACGCCTCCATGAGCTTCTCGTAGCGCGCGTCCTTGACGAACACGAGCGGCGAAGGATCGGGGCCGCCGGTGGGATTCTTCTCGTCGCCGCGGTAGACGCCGTTGTTGTTCATGATGACGACGCACACCGGAAGGTTGTAGCGGCAGATCGTCTCGGTCTCCATGCCGGAGAAGCCGAAGGCGCTGTCGCCTTCGACCGCGATCACCTGCTGGCCGGTCACGACCGCAGCCGCCACGCAGTAGCCCATGCCGATGCCCATGATTCCCCAGGTGCCCACGTCGATGCGCTTGCGCGGCTTGTACATGTCGACGATGCTGCGCGTGAAGTCCAGCGCGTTGGCGCCCTCGTTCACGAGCATGGCGTCCGGGTTCGCCTTGACGATGTCGCGCACGACGTTCAAAGCACTCTGGAAGCTCATCGGCGTGGGGTTCTTCGCGAGCGTCTCGGCCATCTTCGCCACGTTCTTGGTCTTGCGCTCGGCAATGGCGTCGATCCACTCGGCGGGCGGCTTGGGCCAGCCGGGCCCGATCGCCTTCAGCAACGCCGACGCGCAGGAGGCGATATCGCCGACCACCGGCGCGTCGATGCGCACGTTGCTGTCCGCTTCGATGGGCGAGATGTCGACCTGGACGAACTTCTGTCCGCCCCACGCCTTGGACGTCGCCCCGCCCCACGTCTTGCCCTTGCCCTGCGACAGGAGCCAGTTGAGGCGCGCGCCGATCAGCATCACGACGTCGGCCTCGGGCAGGACGTAGGAGCGCGCGGCAGAGGCCGATTGGTCGTGCGTGTCGGGCAGCAGGCCCTTCGCCATCGACATCGGCAGGTAGGGAATGCCGGTCTTTTCGACCAGCGCGCGGATGTCCGCGTCGGCCTGCGCGTAGGCGGCGCCCTTGCCCAGGATGATGAGCGGCTTCTTCGCGGTCTTGAGCAGATCGACGGCGCGCTGCACCGCGTCGGCGGCAGGAATCTGCCGCGGCGCCGGATCGACCACCTTGATGAGGGAGCTCTTGCCGACCTCGGCGTCGATCGCCTGCGGAAAGAGCTTGGCGGGAAGATCGAGGTAGACCCCGCCCGGACGTCCCGACAGCGCGGCGCGGATCGCCCGTGCCACGCCGACGCCGATGTCCTCGGCGTGCAGCACGCGAAACGCCGCCTTGCACAGCGGCTTGGCGATGGCGAGCTGGTCCATCTCCTCGTAGTCGCCCTGCGAGAGGTCGACGATCTCGCGCTCGCTCGACCCGCTGACCAGGATCATCGGGAAGCAGTTGGTCGTCGCGTGCGCGAGCGCCGTGAGTCCGTTCAGGAATCCCGGCGCCGATACGGTCAGGCAAATCCCCGGCTTCTGCGTGAGGAAGCCGGCGATCGAGGCGGCGTAGCCCGCGTTCTGCTCATGGCGGAACGAGATCACGCGGATGCCCGCGGCTTGCGCCCGGCGGGTGAGGTCGGTGATCGGGATGCCGGGCAGCCCGAAGATCGTGTCGATGCCGTTCAGCTTGAGGGCGTCGATGACCAGCGTGAAGCCGTCCGTCTCCTGCCGTTGGCGATCGGTATCGCCGCCGGCCGCGTGTTTCAGCGTGTCTTCGGCGGCCACGCCGCCGGCCGGCGGTTTGGTGGTTCCGGTTGATACGGTCAACATGAAAGTCTCCGATCTCTGTTTCGAACTCCCGTTCACCGAGCCCCGGCGAACAGTCGCAAGCTACGCGGCCTTGGGTATCTGCTCCGCGACCGAGGCATTCCCCGCGGCCTGCTGGCGGGCGCGCATTGGTCTCAACACGAGTAACGCGAGCGCGACCACGACGAAATTCGCGATCGCGGTGACGACGAATACCCCCTGCCACCCGTGCAACGCATCCTTCAGCACGTTGGCAAGCGGCACCAGAAGCGCCGACGTGCCCTTGGCCGTGTAGAGCAGGCTCGTATTCACCGTGGCGAACTTGGAGCCGAAGGTGTCCGTGCACGTGGATGGGAACAGGCTGAAGATCTCGCCCCAGGTGAAGAAGATCAGGCCGGCGAACAGGACGAACGCCCATGGATTGGTGCCCAGGGCGCCCAGCAGCCAATACGCGATGCCGCCTGCGCCGAACGCGATCGCCATGGTCGGCTCGCGTCCGATCCGGTCGGAGACCCATCCGAAGAAGGGCCGTGCGAGGCCGTTCAACACATTGTCGACGATCAGCGCGACCGTCAGCGTCGACGCGCCGAGGAACAGCACCGTATTCGAGATGCCGTTGTCCTTGGCGACCACGGCGATCTGCGCCGTGGCCATGAGACCGCTCGCGGAGATCAGCACGAACATGACGTACAGAAGCCAGAACGTCGGCGTGCTGAGCATCTGCATCGGCGAGAAGTTCTTCGTCGTCTGCAGCACGCGCGCCGTGGACGCGGCGGCGGGCGCCTCGCCGGGCAGCGGGCCGCGCAGGAGCCACCCGATCAGGAACACCGCACCGCCTTGCACGAGGCCGAACCAGAAGAACGTCGCTTCGTAGCCCGACGAATCGATCAGCATTCGCATCGGAATGACCGTCAGCGCCGCTCCGGCACCGTAGCCGGCTGCCGTGAGACCCACGGCGAGTCCGCGCCGGTCCGCGAACCACTTGACCGCGTTACCTACGCACACCGAATACACCCCCCCGCCGCCGATCCCGGAGATGACGGCCCCGAGGTACAGCATCGAAAGGCTCTGGGCGTAGGAATTCACGATCCAGCCGATCGCGACCAGGATGCCGCCGATCGCCACAACCAGCCGCGGGCCCTTGAGCGGTCCCATCCTGTCGGCGATCCAGCCGTTGATGGGCGTGCACCAGGTCTCGAGTGCAATGAAGATGCTGAACGCCACCTGAATCGCGGCGACGTCCCATTGGTGCGCCTTGTTTATCGGCGCGACGAACAGCGTCCAGCCGTACTGCAGGTTCGCGATCAGCACCATGCATACGATGCCGATGACGAGTTGCGTCCACCGATGGGTGTACGGCGCGGCAGCTGTCGTTGTAGTTGCCCGTATTGCGTCAGCCATGGTTTCCTCCTGGGATCTTGGGCCCGCCTTTGTCGGCGTGTGCCTCTGCGGAATGCTGCGTGAAGCTTGCGAAACCCTTCGTGGAAATACTAGGACGAATTTCGTAACGCCGTACTCTGGCGACCCGATCGCGCGGGACCCGCGGAACCGGCCGCCTCCTCCAGGGTGCCGCGAGTACGACCGTCGCGACGAAGAATTATCCGGCGCGGCACGCGGCCTATTGGTTTATGTCGATATTTGGCGTAACGTATTTCGTATATCAGACAAAGTCAATGCTGTTCGGAGGAAAGCCCGGGCATGGACTGCTGGGGTCCGCGCACATTCCCTGTCGGGGGTCGGAGGTTGCCGGGCGGGCCGATGGACCAACCGGATGTGCAGCCGAGGACGCCATCGGCGAGCTTTTGGCCGAGCGGGTGGCCAATTTTGTTGCGGTGCGGGAAAACGGATCGTCGAGCCTGACGATAGTCCACCGATCACCATCCAGCCAACGCTCTTCTGAATCGCACTGATACTCACTGACACCTCACGATGTCCGCGACCGTCGAAGCCGAGTCACCCCTGCCGCTGAATCTGCGCCCCATCAACGCGTCCGCGAGCTTCCGCGATCAGGCCTACGCGGCACTGAAGCAGATGATCACCGAGGCCGACATCTACGCGCATCCCGAGGAGATCCGGCTCGACGAAAAGCAGCTTTGCGAAGCGCTCGGCGTGTCGCGCACGCCCATCCGGGAGGCGATGACGCTGCTCGAGCAGGAGGGCTTCCTGCGCACCGAGCCGCGGCGCGGCATCTTCATCGTGCGCAAGACCAAGAAGCAGATCATCGAGATGATCGAGATGTGGGCCGCCATCGAGAGCATGGCGGCGCGGCTTGCGACGGCGAATGCCTCCGACGAGGACATCGCGGGATTGCGCCGCATATTCGACGAGTTCCGCACGCAAGCGCCGGCCGACCACCTCGAGGAGTACTCCGCCGCGAACATCGCATTCCACCAGGCGATCATCCGGCTGTCCGGCTCGCACCTCATGGGCAAGACGATCGACAACCTCTTCATCCACGTGCGCGCCATCCGCAGGATGACGATCTCGCAGAAGGACCGCGCGGCGCGCTCGATCATCGACCACATGCGCATCATCGAGGCCCTCGAGCAGCGCGACACCGAGCTCGCCGAGCGCCTGGTGCGACAGCATTCGCTCGATCTCGCCGCGCACGTCGAGAAGTACTGCGACTTTCTCGACTGATGAGCGACAACGCGGCCACCATCGACACTTCCGGCCTGCGCAAGGGTCGCGGCATCCGCGCGCAGCCGAAGGGCCGTCCGGTCGACCCGGGCGCCGCGGCCGAGGTCGCGGCCCTCCTCGGTGACGCGCCGCGCCGACGCGATTTCCTGATCGAGCATCTGCACCTGATCCAGGACCGCTACGGCTGCCTGTCGGCGGCGCATCTGGTCGCGCTCGCCGCGGAGATGAAGCTCGCGATGACCGAGGTCTACGAGGTCGCGACCTTCTATCACCACTTCGACGTCGTGAAGGACAGCGACGCCGTGCCGCCGGCGGTGACGGTACGCGTGTGCGGGACTTTCTCCTGCAAGATGGCGGGCGGCGAGCGGCTTCGCCGCGAGCTCGAGGACCTGCGCTTGCCCGGCGTGCGTGTGCTGCCTGCGCCGTGCATCGGACGCTGCGAGCAGGCGCCGGCCGCGGTGGTCGGGCGCAACCCGATCGATCGCGCCACGCGGGTCAAGATCGCGGCGGCCATCGACGCCGGGCAGACGACGCCGGCGCTGCCGCGGTACCTCGATCTCGCCGCGTATCGCGCCGCGGGCGGCTACAAGCTGCTCGTGGACTGCGTGGCAGGCGAGCGCGACGCCGCCTCGGTGATCGCCGAGATGGAGCATTCGGGGCTGCGAGGGCTCGGCGGTGCCGGCTTCCCCGCGGGACGCAAGTGGAAGATCGTGGCGGCCGAGCCGGCGCCGCGCCTCATGGCGGTGAACGTCGACGAGGGCGAGCCCGGCACGTTCAAGGACCGCCACTACCTCGAGCGCGATCCGCACCGCTTTCTGGAAGGCATGCTGATCGCCGCCTGGGCGGTCGGCATCGACAGCATCTATATCTACCTGCGCGACGAGTACGCCGCCTGCCGCGAGATCCTGACCCGCGAGATCGAGGCGCTCGCGACCGATCCGCCGTGCGCACTTCCCAATATCCACCTTCGCCGCGGCGCGGGCGCGTACATCTGCGGCGAGGAGTCGGCGATGATCGAATCGATCGAGGGCAAGCGCGGCATGCCGCGGCTGCGGCCGCCGTACGTCGCGCAGGTGGGCCTCTTCGGCCGGCCCACGCTCGAGCACAACCTGGAGACGCTGTACTGGGTGCGCGAGATCCTCGAGAAGGGCGCGGCATGGTTCGCCGGCCACGGCCGCCACGGCCGCCACGGCCTGCGCTCGTTCTCCGTGTCGGGCCGCGTGAAGAACCCGGGCGTGCACCTCGCGCCGGCGGGCGTCACGGTGAAAGAGCTGATCGCGGAGCACTGCGGCGGCATGGAAGACGGGCACGAGCTATACGGATACCTGCCGGGCGGTGCCTCCGGCGGCATCCTGCCCGCCTCGCTCGCCGACGTCCCGCTGGATTTCGATACGCTGCAGCCGCACGGCTGCTTCATCGGGTCCGCGGCGGTCATCGTGCTGTCGCAGCACGACCGCGCCCGCGACGCGGCGCTCAACATGATGGAGTTCTTCGCCGACGAGTCATGCGGTCAGTGCACGCCGTGCCGCGTGGGCACGGAAAAGGCGTCGGGCCTCATGCGCGCGACGCGCTGGGACACGGCGTTGCTCGCCGACCTTTCGCAGGCGATGGCCGATGCGTCGATCTGCGGGCTCGGGCAGGCGGCGCCGAATCCCATTGCGTGCGTCGTCAAATACTTCCCCGATGAAATATGAATGACTCTGCCCTCGCGCAGGAAGTGATCGCCTTTCGCCTGAACGGCGAGAACGTCGAGGCGCTGCCCGGCGAGACGCTGATCGAAGTGGCGGACCGCGTCGGCGTGGCGATCCCCCGGCTTTGCTACAAGCCGGGCATGCGGCCGGACGGCAACTGCCGCTCGTGCATGGTCGAGATCAAGGGCGAGCGCGTGCTGGCGCCGTCGTGCTGCCGCAAGCCCGCCGCCGGCATGGAGGTGACCACCGACAGCCCGCGCGCGCTGCACTCGCAGAGGATGATCGTCGAGCTTCTGGCCTCCGACATGGCGGACAAGGTCTACAAGCCGCACGACGAGCTCGCGTTCTGGAAGAAGAAGCTCGGCGTTGGCAAGCCGCGCTTCGCGCGGCGCGAGCAGCCTTCGCAGGATCTTTCGCATCCCGCGATGGCGGTCAATCTCGACGCCTGCATCCAGTGCACGCGCTGCGTGCGTGCGTGCCGCGAAGCGCAGGTGAACGACGTCATCGGCTACGCTTACCGCGGTGCGCACTCGAGCATCGTGTTCGATCTGCACGACCCGATGGGCCAGTCGACGTGCGTGGCCTGCGGCGAGTGCGTGCAGGCGTGCCCCACCGGCGCGCTCGCGCCCGCCAACGACGCCTATCTCGCCCCGGTCGACAAGAAGGTGCCGTCCGTGTGCCCGTATTGCGGGGTCGGCTGCCAGATCACGTATCACGTCGACGGCAACCGCATCGTGCGCGTGGAGGGGCGCGACGGACCGGCGAACCACGAGCGCCTGTGCGTGAAGGGCCGCTTCGGATTCGACTACGTGACGCATCGGCATCGCCTCACGAAACCTCTCGTCCGCCGCGAGGACGTGCCGAAGTCGGCGGACTTCACCATGGACCCGGCCGATCCGCTGTCCGTGTTCCGCGAGGCGACGTGGGAGGAGGCGATGTCGCTTGCGGCCGGCAGCCTCGCCCGCATCCGCGACGAGCATGGGCCGAAGGCGCTCGCCGGGTTCGGGTCGGCGAAGGGCAGCAACGAGGAGGCGTACCTCTTCCAGAAGCTCGTGCGCACGGGCTTCGGGAGCAACAACGTCGACCACTGCACGCGGCTGTGCCACGCCTCCAGCGTGGCGGCGCTCCTGGAAGGCATCGGCTCGGGCGCGGTCAGCAACCCGGTGATGGACGTGCTCAAGGCCGACGTCGTCCTGCTCATCGGCGCCAACCCGGTCGTCAATCACCCCGTCGCCGCGACGTGGATGAAGAACGCGGTGAAGAACGGCACCAAGCTGATCCTCGCCGACCCGCGGCGCTCCGAGCTCGCGCGGCATGCCACACACTACCTGCAGTTCAAGCCGGACACCGATGTCGCGCTGCTCAACGCGATGATGCACACCATCGTCGAGGAAGGCCTGGTCGCAGAATCATTCGTGCAAAGCCGCACCAGCGGCTTCGAGGAACTGAAGCGCAACGTCGCGGCGTTCAGCCCCGAGGCGATGGCGCCGCTCTGCGGCATACCGGCCGAGACGATCCGCACGGTCGCCCGCCTGTTCGCCACCGCGAAGGGCGCGATGATCCTGTGGGGCATGGGCATCTCGCAGCACGTGCACGGCACCGACAACGCGCGCTGCCTCATCGCGCTCACCATGCTGACAGGGCAGGTCGGGCGGCCGGGCACGGGGCTGCATCCGCTGCGCGGCCAGAACAACGTGCAGGGCGCCTCCGACGCAGGCCTCATCCCGATGATGTATCCCGACTACCGGCGCGTCGACAACGCTTCGGCGCACGACAGCTTCGAGGCGCTGTGGAAGGCGCCGCTCGACACTCAGCCCGGCCTCACCGTGGTCGAGATCATGCACGCCGTGCATGCGGGCGAGATCCGCGGCATGTACATCATGGGCGAGAACCCGGCGATGTCGGACCCGGACGTGCAGCACGCGCGCCAGGCGCTTTCCGAGCTTACGATGCTCGTCGTGCAGGACATCTTCCTTACCGAGACCGCGTATCTCGCCGACGTCGTCCTGCCGGCTTCCGCGTTCCCCGAGAAGACCGGGACGTTCACCAACACGGACCGCACGGTCCAGCTCGGCCGCGAGGCGCTCGCCGCGCCCGGCGAAGCGCGTAAGGACTTGGACATCCTCATCGACATGGGAAAGCGCCTGGGACTGCCGTGGACGTATGCCCATCCGCGCGACGTGTTCGCCGAGATGCGGCTCGCGATGCCCTCGATCGCGGGAATCACGTGGGAGCGGCTGGAGGCCGAGAGCGCGGTTACGTATCCATGCGAACACGAAGGCGACCCGGGCGAGCCGGTGGTGTTCACCGAGGATTTCCCAACCGCCGACGGCCGCGCGAAGCTCGTGCCCGCGTCGCTCATCCCGGCCGCCGAGCAGCCCGACCGCGAGTATCCGTTCGTGCTCATCACGGGACGACAGCTCGAGCACTGGCATACCGGCAGCATGACGCGACGCACCGAGGTGCTCGACGCCATCGAGCCCGGACCGGTCGCCTCGTTCAATCCGCAGGACCTCGAAGACCTCGGTGTTGCGGCGGGTGACGCGATGACGGTCGCGTCACGCCGCGGAAGCGTGACGCTGTATGCGCGTGCGGACGGGGGAACGCCGCGCGGAACCGTGTTCATCCCCTTTTGCTATTACGAAGCGGCTGCTAATGTGCTCACCAATCCTGTGCTCGATCCGTTCGGAAAGATTCCCGAGTTCAAGTTCTGCGCGGTGAAGGTCACGGCGGGCGGTCATGCGAGCACCGAGTTCGGCTACGGGGAGACCGCCGCCTGAATCCAAAGCGAGGGACTTTCTTGTCGGCGGTCTTTGAATTGATTCAGCGGCCAGGGGAACCGAAAGCCTCGTCCCACGCGCCGCGGCAGGGACGACGAGGCTTGGGAAGGAGGCCAGCGGCGTAACGGGTGGCGAGCTCTGCGAAAGCCCACCCACGCCAACATCGGCAGGGGAACCCGTCGGGGACGAGGACCCGCGGGCGCCTGCATCCATCGTCGTGTATCACCCCCGGGCC